>JAABUQ010004883.1_pt1 | contig 22216 bp, 22 predicted proteins | sample 5560001 | NCBI WGS metagenome assembly JAABUQ01 (sample SAMN10711888, study PRJNA513371) | rock metagenome | isolation source: Antarctica rocks | place: Antarctica: Victoria Land, Finger Mt nord | collected 2015-12-18 | reverse complement strand
TTTCGATCCTGAGCATGCCCACCCGCGGCCGATCCGGCCGCCTATCATCTTCAGTGACAATCAAGCCATGCCCAATCAGCTTCGTCCACTCTTCGATCGCGTCGTCATCAAGGAGCTCGATCCCGATCGAGTGCGGCGCTCCGGGCTGCTCGTTCCGCCCGGCTCGGATGAGGCGCCGCCGCAGCACGGGATCGTGCTCGCGGTCGGGCCGGGCCTCGATTGGTGGGATCACGTCGGGGTGCAGATGCCCGTGCGCCCGGGCGACCACGTCCTCTTCCCGGCGCCGGCCGGGACCTGGATCGAGATCGACGAGGAGCGCCTGCTGGTGTGCCGGGTCGGCGAGCTGCTGGGGGTGCTCGAGCGGGTCGAGGACTGTCCCGGATGCGGCGGGCGCCCGCTGGGACCGCAGGAGGCCTGCCCGGTCTGCGGCCGCGAGGGCCGGGTCGCCTCCTCCTGAGCGCTGGAGGACTGGCGGGGGTGAGCATGGCGAGTGCCGCGGTGCTTCCGGCGATAGGCTTGGAGGCCGGTGCGCACGCTGATTCTCGACCCGTCCTCCGCAGGGCTCGACTTGCTGCTCGAGCGCCGTTGGCGGACCGGGCTCGATCGCCGGCCTGCACCGGCCGGGAGCAGCGGGGGTCTGGATCTCGACCGCGGCCCTCGTGGTCGAGATCGTCTCGCCCGGCGATGAGAGCTGGGAGCCTCGGAGCGGCCGAGCTGACCGAGCAGATCGACTGGCCGTAGCCCAGCGTGTCCGATGTCGCCGCGAGGGCCTGCCAGCATTACGGCGGTGATCCGACACGCCGACCCTGGCGCCGACGCGGCCGACTGCGCTGAGATCTATGCGCCGTTCGTGCGCGACTCGGCTGTCTCATTCGAGCGCGACGCGCCCGGCGCGAGCGAGATGACCGAGCGGATCGAGCGGATCGCGGCCACCCACCCATGGCTGGTCGCCCAGGCCGGCGAGCGGGTCGTCGCGTTCGCCTACGCCTCGCCTCATCGCGTCCGAGAGGCGTACCGGTGGACCGCCGACGTGAGCGTGTACGTCGGTCACGGGCATCGTCGCCGCGGACTCGGACGCGCTCTCTACGCAGCCCTGCTCGAGCTGCTGCGCCGCCAGGGAATCGGCAATGCCTGCGCGGGGATCACGCTCCCGAACGAAGCCAGCGTCGGGCTGCACGAGCGTCTCGGATTCGCGCCGGTCGGCGTGTACCGTCGCATCGGATGGAAGGCGGGCGCGTGGCGCGACGTCGGCTGGTGGCAGCTGGCGCTGGTGGCGCGGGGAGAAGACGCGCCCCCGGAGCCGAGCGGCCCGCAGCGGCTGGGCGAGACCAGGTGAGCCCAGCGCGAGCGCCAATGGTCGCTCGGAGCCCGCCACCGAGCTCCCATTCCAGCTGGTGGACCCTCGTGGTCGTCTGCGTGGCCACGTTCATGCTGCTGCTCGACGTCACGATCGTCAACGTGGCGCTGCCGCAGATCCAGGCTTCGCTCGGGGCCTCGTTCAGCGATCTCCAGTGGGTGGTGGACGCCTACGCACTCACGCTCGCCGCGTTCCTGCTCACCGCCGGCTCGCTGGCGGACCTGTTCGGTCGCCGGCGCCTGTTCATCATCGGGATCGCCGTCTTCACCGTCGCGTCGCTCAGCTCCGGTCTGTCGAGCTCGCCGTCGATCCTCAACATCTCACGGGCGGTGCAGGGAGTCGGCGGGGCGGCGATGTTCGCCACCGCGCTGGCGCTGCTGGCCCAGCAGTACCAGGGACGCGAGCGCGGGACGGCGTTCGGCATCTGGGGTGCCACGACGGGCGCGGCGGTGGCCGTCGGACCGCTCGTCGGAGGCGTGCTCACCGCCGGCTTCGGCTGGGAGTCGATCTTCTACATCAACATCCCGATCGGGATCGCGGCGATCGCGCTCACGCTGATGCGGGTGCGCGCCTCCCACCGCCCGGGCGCCAGGGCGCGGATCGACTGGGGCGGCCTGGTGACGTTCTCCGCCGCTCTGTTCTGCCTGATCTTCGCGCTGATCCGCGGTAACGCCGCGGGTTGGTCGAGCACCCCGATCGTGACGCTGCTGGTGGTGGCGGCCGTGCTGCTGATCGCCTTCTTCGCGCTCGAGCGGCGCGGCGCGAACCCGATGCTCGACCTGAGCCTGTTCCGCAAGCCCACGTTCGCCGGGGCGTCGATCGTGGCCTTCGCGCTGTCGGGCTCGATCTTCGCGATGTTCCTCTACTTCACGATCTACCTGCAGGACCTGCTCGGCTTTGCCCCGCTCGCCACCGGCCTGCGCTTCCTGCCGATCTCGCTGCTGTCATTCGTCGTGTCCGCCGCGGCGGGCAAGCTGACCGCCCGGCTGCCGGCGCGCGGCTTCCTCGGCGGCGGCTTGCTGACGATCGGCGCCGGCCTGCTGCTGATGCACGGCCTGGATGCCGGCTCGCACTGGACGGCGCTGCTGCCCGGCTTCATCCTCGCCGGAGTCGGGATCGGGCTGGTCAACCCGCCGCTCGCGTCGACTGCGGTCGCGGTCGTCGACCCGCAGCGCAGCGGCATGGCCTCGGGGATCAGCTCCACCTTTCGCCAGGTGGGGCTGGCCACCGGGATCGCGGGGCTCGGCGCGATCTTCCAGCACGTGGTGGCGGCGCACTCGGCCGCGAAGCTCCAGCAGATGGCGCATCTCGGCGCGGCCAAAGCGCACGCGCTCGCCGCCGCGCTCGCCAGCGGCGGCGGTGCTCAGCACGCGTTCGCCGCCGTCCCGCCGCCGGCTCGCGCCCAGGTCTCACTCGCGCTGCGCTCCGGCTTCACCGACGGGATGAACGAGATCCTGCTCGTCGCGGCCGCGCTGGCGATCGGCGGGGGGCTGCTCGCGCTGGTGCTGATCCGACAGCGTGACTTTCACCCCGTTGCGGCCGGCGGAGCGCGCCGGCCCGAGCCGGAGCTGGAGCCGGCGACCGCGTGAGCGCCGCGAAACGAGTCAGAGCCGGCGGCCACCCGAGCCTCGCCGAAGGAGGGGGAGCCGGAGCCGTTGTGGCCGCCGGCAAACCGTCGATGTCCGGGCACGCTCCCTAGCGGTGCGTCAGCGTCTCGCGTCGCTGGATGCCCGGCTCGTGCTGGCGGCGATCCTGCTCGTCGGCGTCGTGCTGCGCGCGGAGACGATCGGCGCGCACCTGTCCCTCGACGAGGGCTACTCCTATCTCGTCGGCTCGGCGCCGTCCCCGGGCGAGCTCCTTCATCGTCTGGCCGCGTACGAGAACACGCCGCCGCTGTTCTACCTGCTGCTGACGCCGCTGCCTCTGGGTCACGTCGCGTGGCTCCGCGCCCCGGCGGCGATCCCCGGGGCGCTGATCCCGCTGATCCTCTACCTCGCGCTGCGCCGTCCGGCCGGTGCGCGCGCCGCGCTGCTGGCGGCGGCGATGGTCGCGGTCGCGCCCTACGCCGTGTCCTTCTCGGACTTCGGGCGGGCGTTCATGCTCGCGGGGCTCGGGTGCCTGCTCGCGCTCTGGGCGATCCTCAGGCTGGGGGAGACGGACGCCTCCTCGCGATGGTGGCTCCTGTACGTGGCGGGCGGGGTGCTCGCGGTGTACTCGGAGTACTACGCCGCGGTCTTCCTCCTCGCCCTGACCGTCGCCGCCGTCGCGTACTCGGGGCGTGCTCGCCTGCGCGCCGGCGCCCTCGGTCTGCTGCCGCTAGCTTTGCTGCTGCCCTGGATCGGGCAGATCGAGCGAGGTCAGGATGCGCTGCACCACACCAAGCTGTTCGCCCCGGCCCCGGCTCCGTCGCTTCGCGTCCTGCGCGACCTCAGCGTGCGGCTCGTCCTCGGCGAGCACGGGGCCGGCACGGGCACCCGGACCCGCTGGCTCGAGTTCGTGGCGCTGATCGTCGTCCTCGGCGTTGCCATGGTCGTACTGGCCAGGCTGATCGCCGCCGAGCCGCGGAGCCTCTCGAGCCGGAGCATGCTGGTGCTCGCCACCACCGGGGTGCTCGTCCTGGTCGGGCACGCGCTGGTGGCCGTCCTCGGCCTGGCGATCTTCAAGCAGCGCTACCTGACCGCGCTGATCCCGATCGGGGCCGCGTTGATCGCGACGGCGATGACCCGGCAACCCTTCCCCTGGCTGCAGGGAGCGGCTGTGGCCGCGGTTGCCCTCGCCGCGGTCGCGGTGTTCCTCCAGCGCTACCACCGCCAGTACGACCCCAGCCTGGGCCCCGTGCGAGCGGCGGTTGCGGCCGCGCATCCACGGACCGTGCTGACCAACAGCGCCGTCGTGGCGTATTACCTGCGGGGACTGAACCCGGTCTTCGGGCCGCTCGGCTTCCCACCCGGCCTCGAACGCTCCTGCGCCTCTCCCTGCCTGCTCGTCGAGGACTCGCGCATCCCCGGGGGCACTCGAGCTGGCCTCGGTCAGTCGCGCCGCGTCGGCTACTTCACGATCCTCCGGGTCGGCGGCTAGGGTCCGAGGCGGTGCGCCGTCGCCTTGCCTCACTGGATCCTCGGCTGCTGCTGGCCGCGATCCTGCTGGTCGGAGCCGTGCTGCGCCTGGAGTCGATCACCGGGCACCTGTCCAACGACGAGGGGTATTCGTACCTGGTCGGATCGGCGCCCAGCCCCGGCGCCTTTCTTCATCGACTGGCGGCGTACGAGAACACGCCGCCGCTGTTCTACCTGCTGCTGACGCCGCTCTCGCTCGATCACGCGGCTTGGCTGCGCGCTCCGGCGGCGATCCCGGGGGCGCTGATCCCGCTGGTCCTGTACCTGGCGGTGCGCCGCCCGCTGGGCGTGGGCACCGCGCTGCTGGCGGCGGCGATCGTCGCGGTCGCGCCGTACCACGTCTCCTACTCGGACTACTCCCGGGGCTTCATGCTCGAGGGCTTAGGGTGCCTGCTGGCGCTGTGGGCGATCCTCAGGCTCGGCGAGCCGGGCGCGTCCCCACGGTGGTGGCTCCTGTACCTGGCGGGAGGCGTGCTCGCGCTGTACTCGGAGTACTTCGCGGGGATCTTCCTCGTCTCGTTGACGGTCGCCGCCGTGGCCTACCGGCGTGGAGCTCGGCTGCGCACCGCAGCGCTGGGGCTCCTCCCCCTGGCCTCGCTGCTGCCCTGGATCGGGCGGATCGAGCGGGGTCAGGACGCGATCCACCACACCAAGGTGTTCGCGGCGTTTCCGAGCCCATCGCTGGGCACGCTGCGCGAGCTGAGCGTTCGCCTCGTCCTCGGCGAGCACGGGGCCGGCTCGAGCACGGGGGTCCGCTGGCTCGAGTTCCTGGCGGTGATCGTCGTCATGGCCGCCGCCGTGGTCCTGTCGGCACGGATGATCGCCGCCGATCCGCGGAGCGTCCCGAGCCGGGCCGTGCTGGTGATCGGCGCGACGGGCGCGCTCGTCCTGGTCGGGCACGCGTCGGTGGCGATCGTCGGCACGGAGATCTTCAACCAGCGCTACCTCACCGTGCTGATCCCCCTCGCGGCGGCGCTGATCGCGACGGCGCTCATCCGGCTACCCGTCCCCCTGCGAGTAGCCGCAGCGGCTGCGCTCGCCCTCGCCGGTCTCGCGGTGTTCGTCCAGCGCTACCACCGCGAGTACGAGCCCAGCCTCGCTCCCGTGCGAGCGGCGGTCGCGGCGGAGCATCCGCGCACGGTGCTGACCAACAGCGCGGTCGTGGTCTACTACCTCCGAGCGCTGCACCCGATTCTCGATCGACCGTTCGGCCTCAGCCGCGGCCTCGAGCGCTCCTGCGCGTCCCCGTGCGCGGTCGTCGATGACGCGCGCGTCCCCGGCGGGGTTCGCCCGGGTCCGGGCCCTGGTCCGTCGCGGGTGATCGGCTTCTTCACGATCCGGCGGGCCGCGCACTAGATCGCCCCGGTTGCCGGCTCCACCGGGGAAGCGCCGGTTCGCCACGGCCGCGGAAACGGAGGCTCGCCGCGGCCGCGGACACGGGCGCTCGCCCTCGCCCTACGCCGCGCCCGATCCCGACAGCACGCGCGGTCTCATCGCCTCGACCCGCTCGAGCAGCTCGGAGACCTCCGGGTCCGTGCCGATCGCCAGCGCCGTCCGGCACGCCTCGACGCATTCGCGCAGGCGATCGGTGCGCGCGAGCGCGTGGGCGTAGGCTGACCAGGCTCCGGCTGACTCGGGGTTCAGGATGGTCGCCGCCCGGGCCGCCGAGACCTCCGCGCCGACGTCACCGGCGAGGTGGTGGGCGAGCGCGAGGTCGAGCAGCCCGTCGATCGAGGGCCCCGCCCGGCGGGCGCGCTCGAGGGCGGCGATCGCTCCGGCCCGGTCCATCAGCGCCAGCCGCAGCCGCCCCAGCCGCTCCCAGGCGGACGCGTCGGCCGGAGCGCGCTGCGCGGCTCGGACGGCGGCGTCGGCGGCGAGGTCGAGCGCTCCCATGTCCTCGTAGATCCGCGAGGCGAATCGCTCCGGCGTGGGGCGGTCGAGGTCGGCCCGCGCCCAGTCGCGGACCGTGCGGGCGGCGGCGGGCAGGTTCCCGGCCTGCCAGAACGCTGCGGTCAGCAGCCGCAGCACGACCGCGTTGGCCGGCTCGGCGTCGCGCGCGTAGACCAGCCGCCGGGCGGCGAGCGCCGGGTCGCCCTCGGCGAGCGCGTGCTGGGCGGCGGTCATGAACCGCTGCACCCGGTCGGCGGCCTGGTCGGGCCGGGAGAAGTCGACGAACTGCAGCGACCCGGCGGGTACGGTGCGCACCCCGGCGGCGAAGGTCATCCGAGCCCACTGCTGCACGTCCTCGTCCTCGCCTGAGAAGTAGATGCCGGTGACGGTGCCCACGCCCCACTCCGGATAGGAGAGGCAGCGCGCGTAGCGGTGGACGACCGAGTGGTCGGGAACGCGAGACCCGAACGGATCGTGCGTGGCGCGCTCCTGCGCCGCGGCCCGCGCGCGCTGCTCCTCCTCGTAGGCCCGCCGGCCGGCGTCCGCCCTGGCTCTCCGGGTGGCCTGCGTCGACACCTTGACCGCCCCGCGCGAGACGCTCCCCCCGCGCGCGGACTCGGCCAGCTGCGCGAGCTGGTCGGCGGCCTCGTTGATCGCCTGCAGGTGTCGCTGATGCTCGTGCTGGCGTCCGGCGGGCGCGATGTCCGGATGCCAGCGCTTGGCCATCCGGCGCCGGGCCAGCTGCACCGCGCGCTGATCGAACGGCGCCTCCAGCTCGAGCAGCAGCATCGCCTGTTCGACATCGAGGATGCGAGCCATGACCCCGCTACGTTAGCGCCCGCCGTCCACCGCGCGTGCCCGGACGGCCGTGGCCAATTGAAACAAATTAGTATTAAATAGATTGGTTTGGCTTCGATGGGCCTATGGTGTCGCGCATGACCGGCACCGGGCGCCACCGCCGCCGCAGTCGTGGAGCGATCCTCGCCGCCGGAGCGGTCGCGGTGATCGCGCTCGCCGGCCTCGGTGCGGCGTTCCTGGCGCTGCTAGTCAGCGTGTTCACCCAGCCGGGCGGCTGCTCGGCCCCGGGCGCGGGCGGTCCTGGCGGCTCGATCGTGCTCGGGCCGCCGGGCGCCGGTCAGCTGGCCGGCGCCACCGAGTACGGGGGCCCGGGCGATCCGCACTCGGGCGCCACCGGGGCGTGGGGAGACAACCTGCTCGAGCACCCCGATACCTACGCCGAGCTCGGCGGGCTGACCTCGCAGACCGCCACCGCGATGGGCGGCCTGACGTACCTGACGCCGCTGCGCATCACCTGGCGCGATCGCTCCGCGGTCGCCTACAAGCGCGACTTCGGGCTCGGCGGCGGTCCGGTCGCGGGGCTGCCGCGGGTGATCGACCTGTGGTGGCAGCTCGCGGCCCGGCTCGGGGTGCCCTACGCGAACGGCCTCTGGTCAGGGCCGGTGCGGGTCGCGCGCCCCCCGGGGGTGGGCTCGGCCAACCTCCTGGGTCAGAGCACCGCCTCGCCGGATGCGACGCTGCCGGCGCCGTCGGCGAGCGCGGGCGATCCGGCCGCCTGCGCACCCGGGGCGGTGACCGGCGTCTCGCTGGTTCCCGGAGAGCGCGCGCGACTGCTGGCGAGAGGGCTGGCCGCCGCCCCCGCTCGGGCGCCGGCGGCGGTCAAGGAGATCATCGCCGCCGGAAACCAGATCACGGGAAGGCCGTACGTCTACGGCGCCGGGCACGGCCTACCGCTGTCGGTGCTCGCGCCCGCGTATGACTGCTCGAGCAGCGTCGAGCACCTGCTCTACGGCGCCCGTCTCCTGCCCGTCACCTACGGAGCCGGCTCCGGCGAGCTCGAGTCCTTCGGAGCTCCGGGTCCCGGGCAGTGGGTGACGCTGTATGCCAACTCAGACCACGTGTTCATGTACGTGGCCGGGCTGCGCTGGGACACGCACGACGCGGCCGGAGCGGGCGACGGGAGCACCGGGATCGGCTGGCATCCGCTGGTGCGCGACTCCGCGGGGTTCATCGCGCGCCACCCGGTGGGGCTGTGAGCCTGCGCTCGGCGTTCGCGCTGGTCGACCTGCGCGCGGCGATCGGGTTTGTGAGCCTGCGCTCGGTGATCGGGTGCGCGGCGGTGTGTGCGGCGCTCGGCGGCTGCGGTGGGACGCAGGCTCCCCCGTCGAGGTCTTCGCCGGCGTCCACCCGGCCCTCGACGCGCGCGCAGGCCCAGGGCAACCGGCTCGCCCAGGCCCAGGCGACCCACGAGTATCCATCGCCGGCGCCGGATGAGCAGACCGCCGTTGGGGCCGCGCCCACGGCGATGCAGGCGGTCGGGGCGTTCGCCGACTCCTACATCAACTGGACCGCGCCGACCGTCTCGGCCCAGATGCGCGCGCTGGCGGCGCGCAGCATCGGCCAGGCTCGGTCGGTGGTGTCGCTGGCGGCGGCGCAGACCGCCCAGGACTACGAGCTCCAGCGCGGCGGGATCGCCAACCGCGGCCGGGCGGAGGCGATCGCACCGCTGCTCGGGGGCCGGAGCCCGAACCGCTACGTCGTCGTGACCCGCGAGCGGACGAGCGCGACCAACACCACCGCGTACCAGGGACTCCGTCCCGCGTGGCACGTCGCAGTGGCGACGGTCACGCAGCTCAGCCCCGGGCGCTGGGTGGTGAGCGGTTGGCAGCCGGAGAGCTGAACTGGTAGCCCAGGGCGAGCCAAAACTCAGCGCGACACGACATTCAGAACGACCGCCACAATGAAGCAAAGCACCGCCGCCGCGCGGATCAGCCCGCCCTTGCGGGCGCTGATCCGGCCGGTGAGCATCCCCGCGATCGCCATCACCATGGCGCCGATGGCGGTCAACGCGAACACGACGGCCAGCGCATGCAGCACGAGCGTGTAACTGTAATGTCTGGATCCGTGTCCGCCCAGTACATCTTCACCACCTACAAGCTCTCCCGCCGCTACCCCCCCGACCGGGAGGTGCTCAGCGACGTCTCGCTGTCGTTCTACCCCGGGGCGAAGATCGGCGTGCTGGGCTACAACGGCGCGGGCAAGTCGACGCTGCTGCGGATCATGGCCGGGCTCGACACCGAGTTCGACGGCCAGGCCCAGCTCGCCCCGCGGGCGAGCGTGGGGCTGCTCGAGCAGGAGCCCGAGCTCGACCCCGCCAAGGACGTGCGCGGCAACGTCGAGGAGGGAGTGGCGGAGACCAGGGCGATGCTGGACCGCTTCACCGAGCTGTCGATGAACTACTCCGAGGAGACCGCCGACGAGTTCGCCCGCGTCCAGGAGCAGATCGACGCCGCCGACGCCTGGAACCTCGACACGACGCTCGAGATCGCGATGGACGCGCTGCGCTGCCCGCCCCCCGACGCCGACGTCGCGACGCTCTCGGGCGGCGAGCGTCGCCGCGTCGCGCTCTGCCGCCTGCTTCTGCGCCAGCCCGACCTGCTGCTGCTGGACGAGCCGACGAACCACCTCGACGCCGAGTCGGTGGCCTGGTTCGAGCGCCACCTGCACGACTACCCGGGCACCGTCGTCGCGGTCACGCACGACCGCTACTTCCTCGACAACGTCGCCGGATGGATCCTCGAGCTCGACCGCGGTCGCGGGATCCCCTACCAGGGCAACTACTCGGGCTGGCTCGAGCAGAAGCGTGCCCGGCTGCAGGCCGAGGCCCGGCAGGACACCGCGCGCCGGCGGACGATCGACGCCGAGCTCGAGTGGGTCAGGTTGAACGCCAGCGCACGCCGCGGCAAGCCCAAGGCGCGGCTGAACGCCTACGAGGCGCTGCTGGCCGCGGACTCGGCCGCCGGCGCGCAGCTCGACCAGGTTCAGATCCACATCCCGGCCGGCCCGCGGCTGGGCGGGGTGGTGGTGCAGGCGGAGGGGCTGCGCAAGGCCTACGGCGAGCGGGTGCTGATCGAGGACCTGTCGTTCACCCTTCCGCCCGCGGGGATCGTCGGGGTGATCGGCCCCAACGGCGCCGGCAAGACGACGCTGATCCGGATGATCACCGGCGAGGAGAAGCCTGACGCCGGGAGCTTGCGCCTCGGCGAGACGGTGCAGCTGGCCTACGTTGACCAGTCCCGCGAGGCGCTGGACCCCGACAAGACGGTTTGGGAGGAGATCTCCGGCGGCACCGATCAGATCGTCCTCGGTGATCGCCCGGTGAACAGCCGCGCCTACGTCGCCGGGTTCAACTTCAAGGGCACCGACCAGCAGCAGAAGGTGGGAAAGCTCTCCGGTGGGGAGAGAAACCGCCTGCACCTCGCGAAGCTGCTGCGCAGCGGCGGCAACCTGCTGCTGCTCGACGAGCCGACCAACGACCTCGACGTCGACACGCTGCGCGCGCTGGAGGAGGCGCTCCTGTCCTTCGCCGGATGCGCCGTGGTGGTCTCCCACGACCGCTGGTTCCTGGACCGGATCGCCACCCACATGCTCGCGTTCGAGGGCGATTCGCAGGTGCGCTGGTTCGAGGGCAACTTCGAGGCGTACGAGAGCTTCCGGCGCGAGAAGTACGGCGCGGAGGCCGACAGGCCTAAGCGCATCACCTACAAGAAGCTCGTGCGGAGCTGACGCGCGAGCGCGAAGATCGGCATGGGCAAGTCGGGACGCAAGCGACAGCGTAAGCGCCGCCCGCAGGGGCACCCGGCCCAGCGCGCGCCCCGCGAGCGGCGCCCGGCGGCGGAGCTCGAGCTCGAGCGGGCCACTGCCGAGATCAAGCGCCGCGCGCAGGAGGCGCACTCCCCTGACACCTCCCCGGAGCGAGTCGCGGCCATCCTGGTGGAGGACTTCGGGGACCTGCCGGCCCCGGTGGGCTTTGCGCAGGCGCTGCGGGAGACGGGATCGAGCGAGCGGGCCGGCGCGGTCGCGGCGGAGGCGCAGCGACTCGCTCCGGGCAGTGTCACCGCGTTGACGATCGCGGCCGAGGTCGCCCGCACCGTCGAGGGCGACCGCGACCGGGCGCGGGCGCTGTTGGACGAGGCGCTCAACGCCCAGGTGGATCCCGACGGGCGTGCCGAGCTGGCTCGGCACCTGCTCGAAGACGAGCGACCTATCGATGCGCTGGCGCTGCTCGAGGAGCACCTGACCGACGAGCCCGAGGATGAGGAGGCGCAGGAGGCCCGTGCCGGTGTGCTGGAGGGCATCCATCGGCGGCGCCGGGCGGGCGAGAAGCTCGAACGGGATGAGGAGGAGGCGCTCGCGCGGTTCTCCGATCGCGATCTGTTCTACCGCCTGCGGGAGGCGATGGGGGAGTATGTCGAGGCGCGTCCGGACCTGCAGCAGGCGATCGCCGTCAACGTGCGCATGTGGCTGGAGGAGCTGCGGGAGGCCGAGGAGGACGGGGGCGCTGGCGGCTTCGAGCTCGAGAACACGGACGCGGACGGACCCGAGGACCGCATCGAGGGAATCCTGAGGCTCGCGATCGAGCACGCTTGGCTGCTGGGGGACGAAGACGAGGACGAGGACGTGGACGATGGGGACGAGCTTGGTTTCGAGCCGGCTCCCGAGCTCGAGGAGTCCGGTGCGCCGATCGCGCAGCTCGCGACCGACCCCGACACCTTGCCTGCGCTGGCGGGCGCTGCACTCCGCTGGCTTCGGTCCTGCTGCTACGGCCTGTGGCAGCTCTCCGACCCGGTCTGCGCCCCGGGCGTGTGGCTGACCGAGATCGTCTCCGGCGTGCGCCGGTACGCCGCGATCCCGCCCGAGCAGCTCGAGGGAGCCAGTCGTTGGAGCGTGCTGGTGGGAGCGCTCGTGGCGATCGATGGAACCTGGCGGAGCACCGGTGCGCTCGTGCAGCTGCGCCCGGCGGAGGCCGACTGGGCGGCTGAGCTGGCGCGCGAGGCGACCGTCGACATCGCCAAGGCGCTCACCGGCAAGCGCGTCCGCCGGCGCAGGCAGCGCCGCCAGGCGCCCGAGCCGCTCGGCGTGCTCGCCGGGCGAGCCGAGCCGGCGCCGTTGGAGATCGCGCTGCTGATGAGCCAGGTGATCGGCAACCTGATTCCCACGATCGCCGGCGAGGTGTGGCGACGCCGCGCCGCCGGGCCAACGCTCAACAACACCGAGGGTCACCGACTGCGGATCATCACCGCGCTGCTGAACGTGAAGGACGGCACGGCTGCCGCCGAGCGGCTGACCGCCCATCCGGACTTCGAGACCGAGGAGGGCGGCAAGCTCAGCTGGTGGGGCCGCGAGCTGACCGAGATGGAGCGCCAGAGCGCGCTCGCGCACCTGCGCTCGCAGCTGGCCGCGGACGGCGAGGAGCCTCTCGAGGATCCGGACGAGGTCCCACGGTGGCTTCGCGGGCGCCTGGATCTGCGCGCGGGCGGCTTCGAGGTCGAGGTCAACTCCGAGGAGCGCCTGGAAGCGCTGCTGGGGCTGCTGCATGAGCTGGGGCTGGAGCCCGAATTGGAGCGGCGGTCGGTGATTGACCCCGCGCAGGACATGCCGGCGATCCAGACGGGCGGCCCCATTCCGTTCGGCGCCTCGCAGGAGGCAATCGACGCGTGGCTCTCGTACTGGCCCGAGGAGCGCGTCCCCGCGCTCGGCGGACTCACGCCCCGCGCCGCGGCCAAGCGCACCCAGCAGCGGGTGCGGCTCGAGGCGCTGCTACGGGAGTTCGAGCACGACGCGCACCTGCTCGCGCGACAGCGCAGGCCGGCGCCCGACATCGGGAGGCTCCGCACGGAGCTCGGCATGGTGCGGTGGTGGGAGTGAGCGGCTCAACTATTAGGCGGGATCAGGATTGCGCCACGCGTTGGGAGACGGCCACGATCTCAGCCGCGGGCGCTCGCGAGCAGCTCCGCCACGCTGAGGACGGGCAGGCTCAGCGCCTGCGCGGTGATCTGGCCGTCACCCGGGATCTCGGAGATCTCGGTGTACCGCCCCGCCTGGGGCTGGCGGTGAACGACGACGCGATTGCCGTCGACGTCGACGACCCAGTACTCGGTCACCTGGGCGCGCGCGTACAGCGCCGGCTTGATGCGCAGGTCGCGGACCTGCGAGGACACCGCGACTTCGATCACGAGCGCCGCGGTGGCGGGGTGATACGGCTGCGGCGCGTCAAGCGGGAAGACCATCAGGTCGGGCTCGGGCTCGGAGATCTCAAGCGTCAGTGCTGCGCAAACGCGTACTTCGAATTGCTCCGCGTCCACGCCAAGCATCAACCAGCGGGCTAGCCAGGCGATGACGCGCTCATGCTCGGGTGTCTTCGGGCTCATGTCTGCGATCACCCCCTCAATCAGCTCCACGCGCGAGTTCTCGTCGAAGCCCCCGGACGCGATCAGCTGGTGGTATTCCTGCAGCGAGAAGCGGTGGACCGGGATCGGGGGGAGGGAGACCTCGACTGCCACGTCGGGAATTGTATGGATGGCATCGCCGAGCTCGTCCGGGCTCAGCGATCCTGGCGCCCCGCGTTCTCCGCCGCCAGCAGGTCACCGATGTCCAGAAGGTCGCGATCACGTCCGGCAGCCGGTTCCGGCACGATGTCGACATCCGCGGTTGTCCGCAGCACGCCGTGTGCGACCACCGCAAAGCCGCCGATCGCGACGTAGCGGACGTTGTGCCGGTGGAGTGCTCGAAAGATCTCACGGGGCCGGAATGGAGCCGGCCGCTCACTCATCGCCGGGCGGCACCCAGCAGCTCGCCGGCGAACTCGGCCAGCTCGATTCCCGACTCTAGGCGCGCAGAGAGCGGCATCGCCTGCGCTCTACGGAGCAACGCCTGGTCCGGCTGGCTCGAGATCGGTCTACCGTCGGGCCACCTCCCCAGCGCGGCTAGCAGGCGACGCACCGTCTGAGCGCCGCCGCCGCCGGACTCGATCGCCGCGATCTCCCTGGCGGACACCTCGCTGCGTCGCTCGAGCACGTCCAGCTCCACCCCTGCGCACAGGCGCGCAGCTCTCAGGGTTCCGGCGACGCCGTGCGGTGAACTGTGAAGACGAGCTGGAGAGGTCACCGTGGCGTCAGCATAAGCCAGTCAGCCTCGCCTGGCCGCGAGCGGCTGCGCGACCTCGAGCCCGGGGGGCGTGAGCGCCTGCGCGCTGAGACGGCCGTCAGCCGCGGGCGCTCGCGAGCAGCTCCGCCACGCTGAGGATGGGCAGGCTCAGCGCCTGCGCGGTGATCTGGCCGTCACCCGAAATCTCGGAGATCTCGGTGTAGACCCCCGCGCGGGGCTGGCGGTGAACCACCACGCGATTGCCGTCGACATCGATGACCCAGTACTCGTCGACGTCGGCGCGCGCGTACAGCGGCGGCTTGACGCGCAGGTCGCGAACCTGCGAGGAGACGGCGACTTCGATCACCAGCGCCGCAGTGCTGGGGTGATGCGGCCGGGGTGTGTCGCGCGGGAAGACCATCAGATCGGGCTCGGGCTCGGAGGTCTCGATTGTCAATGCTGCGCAAGCACGGACCTGAAATTGCTCCCTGTCTACGGCGAGCATCAACCAGCTGGCAAGCCAAGCTATGACATTCTCGTGCTCGGGCGTCTTCGGGCTCATGTCAGCGATCACCCCTTCGATCAGCTCCACGCGCGAGACCTCGTCGAACCCCCCGGACGCGACCAGCTGGTGGTACTCCTGCAGCGAGAAGCGGTGGACCGGGATCGGCGGAAGGGAGACCTCGACTGCCACGCCAAGCAATTGTAGGCTCAGGCGTCGTCCGCGCGCAGGCGTTGAGGCCGCGGGCGACGCCCGCGAGCAGGCGTTCAAGGCTCAGGCGTCGTTCTCGAGCACGCGCTCGAGCGTGCCGCGCAGCTCCCACGCATCCGCCACCACCGCGTCGGCGTCCCTCAGCTCGTCCAGGGGATGCGGTCCGGTCGCGATCGCCACGCACCGCACCCGATCCGCGCGGGCGCAGGCGATGTCGCGCGGAGTGTCGCCGATCACCAGCGTGCGCTCGCGGGGGTGGGGAGCGCCGCCCGAGCCGGCGCGGGCGCGCGCTACCGCGGGCAGCGCCGCTCGCGCCTCGGCGTCAGAACCGAATGCTCCCTGACCGGGCGGGAAGTGCTCGCCGATCCCGGCGCGATCGAGCTTGCACCGCGCGACCGGCTCGAAGTTGCCGGTCAGCAGACTGAGCTGCACGCGCGCTCGCCGCGAGAGCCAGTCCAGCAGCTCGGGGATGCCGGGAAGCACGGTGTGCGAGAGATCGAGGGTCGAGAGCTGCGCGTAGATCCGGCAGCACGCCTGCCTCACGTCAGCGGCTCGCTCGTCGATCACATCCCTGCCGACGCCCGCTCCGACCAGGATCGCGCGGGCGATCTCGCCATCCGTGCGCCCAGCGGGGGAGAGCGGGCCACGGATTGCCTGCGCGTCGACGCCGTGGACCTCGAGCAGGGCGCCGTGCAGCGCGTCCCGGTGGGCGGTGGTGGCGCTCCCCACCAGTGTCCCGTCGATGTCGAACAGGAGCAGCACCGCTGCGAGTTCAGCGCTCGAACGAGATGCCCGCGGACAGGCGCTGCGCGAACGCCGCGATCAGCCTGGCCGTGGCGTCGACGTCGTCGAGCGAGACCATCTCGACCGGCGAGTGCATGTAGCGGCACGGGACGGCCACGAGGCCGGTCGGAACGCCCGAGCGGCTCACGTGGATCGCGTCGGCGTCGGTGCCGGTCCTCCTCCCGAGCGACTCGACGGTGAACGGGATCTGCTCTCGCTCGGCCGTCTCGTGGAGCAGCTCGAAGACGCGCGGGTGAAGCGTCGTGCCGCGGGCGATCACCGGCCCCGAGCCGAGCGTGTGCTTGGTGATCGGGCCGAGCTCGATCCCGGGTTGATCGGTGGCGAAGGTCAGGTCGACGGCGATCGCCAGATCGGGCTCACGCGCGAAGGCGCTCGTCTGCGAGCCCGCGAACGTCGTCTCCTCCTGGACGACGGCGAGCGCCAGGACGTCTCCGGGCGATCCCCCGACGCCGGCCACCAGCGCGGCCGCTTGCGCGGCCACGTAGCACCCGACCCGGTTGTCAAGCGCGCGCGACACGAGGCGGCCATTCGGTAGCTCGACGGGCGCGACGTCGATCACGCCACGTCACCGATGCGGACCCACGAGCTCGCCTCCTCGGCGTTCCTGGCGCCGATGTCGATGTGCAGGGCCTTGATCTCCGGGACCTTCTTGCGATCCTCCTCCTCGATCAGGTGGACCGGCTTGCGGCCGATCACCCCGGGGATCTTCCCCGTGCGGGTGTCCAGGCGCACGCGCTGGCCGATCAGGACGACGGGGTCCCATCCGCCGACCTGTCCGAAGTGCAGGTAGCCCGCGTCGTCGATGTGGGAGACGTGCAGGCCGATCTCGTCGATGTGGCCCACGACGGCGAGCGTGGGGCCGTCCGCAGTTCCAGCGACGCGGGCGAACGAGGAACCGAGGTGATCGGCGCCGACGTCCGCGGCAAACGCAGCGCAGCCCTCTCGCCACGCGCGAGCCGGACCTGACTCGTGGCCGGAGGGTCCGGCCGCGGTGATCATCTCTCGCAGCAGCTCGGGAGTCGGCACGGCGGGAAGGCTAGCCGCTACGTGGCGCCGTGCGCGCTCACCGTGCGAGCAGCCCCCGGAGCACGCACTGCAAGATTCCCCCGTGGCGGAAGTAGCGCTGCTCCTGGGGCGTGTCGATCCGCACCGTGACCGGGAACTCCCGCTCGCCGGCAGTGACCGTAACCTCGCGGGGGATCGTCTCGAGGCCGGCGAGTCCGCGGATCGTGAACCGCTCGTGGCCGATCAGGCCGAGCGACTGCACCGAGTCGCCGCGCGCGAACTGGAGCGCCAGGACCCCCATTCCGATCAGGTTCGAACGGTGGATCCGCTCGAAGCTCTCGGCGATCACCGCTCGCACGCCGAGCAGCCGTGCGCCCTTGGCCGCCCAGTCGCGCGAGGAGCCCGAGCCATACTCCTTGCCCGCGAGCACCACGAGCGGGGTTCCCTGCTCCAGGTAGCGCATCGCGGCGTCGTAGATCGACATCTGCTCGGGCTCTGCTCTACCGGGCCCCGAGGCTCGCGAGCCAGCCTCGGGTGCTCCCGGGCCGCCGCCGAGATACAGCGTCACGCCTCCCTCGGTGCCCGGCGCGAGCTGGTTGCGCAGGCGGATGTTGGCGAACGTCCCGCGCATCATCACCTCGTGGTTGCCCCGTCGCGAGCCGTAGGAGTTGAAGTCCTTCGGCGCGACCCCGTGCCGGATCAGGTACCGCCCGGCGGGTCCGTCGCGCTTGATCGAGCCGGCGGGGGAGATGTGGTCGGTGGTGATGCTGTCGCCGAGCACCGCCAGCACGCGGGCACCTTCGACGTCGGTGATCGGCTCGGGCTCTGCGGGAAGATCCTCGAAGAACGGAGGGCGGCGAACGTAGGTCGAGTCGGCGTCCCAGGCGAAGCGCTCTCCGGTCGGGACCTGCAGCGAGGCCCAGCGCTCGTCGCCGTCGAACACCTCGGCGTAGCTCTTGCGGAACATGTCCGACCGAACGGCCTGCTCGACGGTCCGCGCGACCTCGGCGGCGCTCGGCCAGAGATCCTTAAGGAATACCGCATGGCCATCGTCGTCCTCGCCGAGCGGCTCGTCGTAGAGGTCGATGTCCATCGTCCCGGCGAGGGCGTAGGCGACGCACAGCGGCGGAGAGGCGAGGTAGTTCATCTTCACGTCGGGGTTGATCCGGCCTTCGAAGTTCCGGTTGCCCGACAGGACCGAGACGACCGCGAGGTCCCGCTCTTCCACCGCCCGGGAGATCTCATCGGCCAGCGGGCCGCTGTTGCCGATGCAGGTCGTACAGCCGTAGCCCACGAGGTGGAACCCGAGCGCCTCCAGGTACTCGGTCAGACCGGCGCGGTCGAGGTACTCGGTCACCACCCTGGAGCCCGGCGCGAGCGAGGTCTTCACCCACGGCTTGACCTTCAGCCCGCTCTGCACGGCGTTGCGGGCGAGGATGCCCGCGCCGAGCATCACCGATGGGTTTGAGGTGTTGGTGCAGCTGGTGATCGCGGCGATTACCACGTGGCCGTGGTCGAGCTCGGTCTCGGTGCCGTCGGCGAGCGTGACCGGCGTGGGGGTCCGGCGCCGGTGATCGACTTGGGTACCCCCGGTGCCCCCAGCCGGTTCGTGATCCGCTCCGTTGGGGGTGGGAGTGGAAACCGGGTCGCTGGCGGGGAAGCTGGCCGCAACCGCGTCGTCCTGCTCGCTGTTGGCGGGGAGGCCCCCTTGGAGGGTCTCGCCGGGGAGGAAGCCCTCGAGCGCCATCCGGAACGCCGCCTTCGACTCGGTGAGCGAAACACGGTCCTGCGGGCGCTTGGGTCCGGCGATGCTGGGGACGACGGTCGCCAGGTCGAGCTCGAGCCGCTCTGAGAACACCGGCTCCTCGGAGTCGGCGTCGTGCCACAGGCCCTGCTCCTTGGCGTACGCCTCCACGAGGTCGATCAGCTCCCTGGCCCGCCCCGAGAACTCCAGGTAGCGCAGCGTCTCCGCGTCGATCGGGAAGATCGCGCACGTGGAGCCGAACTCCGGCGACATGTTGCCGATCGTCGCGCGGTCGGCGAGCGGGAGGTTGGCCAGTCCGGCTCCGTGGAACTCGACGAACTTGCCCACGGCGCCGTGCCTGCGGAGCATCTCGGTGACGGTCAGCACGAGGTCGGTGGCGGTCGCGCCCTCGGGCAGCTCGCCCGTCAGCCGGAAGCCGATCACCTGGGGAATCAGCATCGACATCGGCTGTCCGAGCATCGCGGCCTCGGCCTCGATCCCGCCGACCCCCCAGCCGAGCACTCCGAGGCCGTTGATCATCGTGGTGTGGGAGTCCGTGCCGACGAGCGTGTCGGGGTAGGCCAGGGGTGGGCGTCCGTTCCCGTTCTGCGCGTTCTCCCCGCGCCCCTCGGCCGTCCCGGCCGGCTCGTCCCGGCGATCGACGAACACCACGCGCGCCAGGTACTCGAGGTTGACCTGGTGGACGATGCCGGTGTCCGGCGGAACCACGGCGAAGTTGTGAAACGCCCCCTGCCCCCAGCGCAGGAACGCGTAGCGCTCCTGGTTGCGCTCGAACTCGAGCTCTGCGTTGCGCGCGAACGCCAGGTGCGTCCCGGAGACATCGACTTGGACCGAATGGTCGATCACGAGCTCGGATGGCACGAGCGGATTGATCCTCGCGGGGTCACCGCCCATCTCGCTGATCGCGTCGCGCATCGCGGCCAGATCGACGATCGCGGGCACGCCGGTGAAATCCTGCATCACCACGCGGGCGGGAGTGAAGGCGATCTCCCGGCTCGGCTCCTCGCCGGCGTTCCAGCTCGCCAGGGCCTCGACGTCCCGGGCCCGGATCGACTCGCCGTTCTCGTTACGGAGCAGGTTCTCGAGCAGGATCTTCAGCGAGAAGGGCAGCCGCGCGACGTCGAAGCTCGCCTGCAGCGCGTCGAGGCGGAAGATCTCGTACTCGCGCTCGCCGACGGTGAGCGTCCCTCTGGCGTCGAAGCTGTTGCTGGACAACGGTCTCTCCTGGATGCGGGGAGGGCCGTACTGTAGGCGCAAAGGCGATTGGCGGTCCCAAGCAGCTGTAGCGTTTCCGCGTCGTGTGTGCCTTCGCGCGTCGATCTAGTCTAGGCAACGTCGTCCGTGGTGGGAGTGGCGGGGCGGTGCTCGGTGACTACCGTCTCGAGGAACAGGTGGTTGGGAATTCGGAGGCGAAGCCCGTCGGCGGTTTCCAGCACGGTGGAGGCGGCGTCGAAGGCCACGATCTGTCCGTGCTGGCCGCCGAGAGTGATGGTTTGGCCCAGCTTGAACACGCCGGTGACGTAGCGCCCGGCGCTGAGCTCGCGGGCGAGGTCGCGACCTCCGAGCCCGAAGGCAAGCGCGAGCGTGAGGGCTGCACCGCTGGCGGCGATGGCGCCCAGCACGGTGAGGATCGACGTCGGGATGCCGATCTCACCGAGCGCCAGGATCGCAAAGACGCCGAGGACGATGCTCTGGGTGAGCGTGCCGAGCGGGCCACCCAAGTCCATCTGGTGGGCGATGCGCTCGATCCGCTGGCGGACAGTTCCGGCCAGCACGAGCCCGATCAGCACCAGTGCGAGCGCGGCGAGAAGCCGCGGGAGGAACAGCACGCCCTGGTTGAGCGCGGCCTGGAGGAACTGCAGGCCGGTGAGAGAGAGCGCTGCGAAGATCACCACGATCGCCAGTGCAATGCGCACAGCAGCAGCGACCAGGTGGCTGAGCGAGCGCTCGAGCCCGGCGCGGACGAGCACGTCATGGACGCCGAGGCGGTCCGCGAGCCCGTCGATCCCGGCGCGCAACAGCAGGCGCGCCAGCAGTCGCCCCAATAGGCGCACGAGCAGCAGCCCGACGATCAGCAGGATGAGCGCCGCGCCGACGCGCGGCAGGTACTGGCCCACCGTGTCGCCGGCGCGACCGAGCACGCTAGTGGCCAGCACGGTGGAAGTCGGCGAGCTCACGAGCTCCGGTCAGACGAACTCGTCGGGTGGATTCCCACCATCAGCCCGACGCCGGCCAGCAGCGCCCCCGCGAGGTCGCTGGCGGCGCTCAGGGCCCAGCGGGTCGCGTGCTGCCATCGAACGGTGCGCAGGATCTGGGCGTTCAACGCGTCGACGCCGCCCTGCGGCGTCTCGCTGGCCAGAAGCTCCAGCAGCGCCTGCAGGCGCTGCACGTTTGGTGCAGCGGGTTCACCTGTCATTCGGGCAACTCCCAGTCATAGGTGTTGTGGCGAAGGACCTCCACGAGCTCTTGGCGGGCACGGTACAGACGGCCTTTGACGCTCCCCAGCGGGGCGTCTGTGACCTGCGCGATCTCTTCGTAGCTGAGGCCCTCCAGATCGCGTAGAACCAGTACCGCCCGATGAGCTGGTCGCAACGAGGAGAGCTTCAGCGCCAGACGCTCCCGAAGCTCACCGACCTCGAGCTGGTCGGCCGGGGAGCGCTCACGGACTGTCCAAGCGGGGTCTGTGAGATCGTCGGGCAAGGTATCGCCGAGCGGCTCGGGATGTTTGCGCGCGAGCGCGTTGAGGGCTGTGTTGTGGACGATGCGCAAGAGCCAGGTGCGGAATGAGGCTTCGCCGCGGAAGCCGTGCAGGCGGTGAAATGCGCGTAGCAATGCATCCTGGGTGACGTCCTCGGCCTCCTCGCGTCCCACGATCGTGGCCGCCACCCGGTAGACGAGGTCGCGATAGCGCTCGACGAGGGCCTCAAACGCCGATAGCTCCCCGGCGAGCGTGCGCGCCACCAGCACCTCATCCTCAGCGCTGCGTGGGTGACGGGCGGCACTGGTGGGTGCCAGCGTCCGCACGCTGGCCGGGGACGAGTGCGGGGCGGCGTCCAAGGCAGCCAACGCTATCCGTCGGGACGGCGCAAGGTCGGCCGGCGTTGGCGCCGGCGCCGGGGATGGCGGTGTGATCAGCGTCGGCGAGCGACCGTGTAGCCCATCCCGAACATGCTCGCGGCGAGGGCGACGACCGCGAAGATCAGCCCGATCACGACCGAGACGCCGATCACGGGCACGAGGATGAGATAGACCACCAGGCCGATCAGCAGCGAGACTCCAACTTTGCTCAACAAGGAATGGCTCCTTTGCTCGAATGGGGGTGCGGGGCGGGCGGCAGAGCCGCCCGAGTGTCCGCCTGCGCACCTATGGACAGGCGAGCACGCCAGAAGGTTTCAGTTTTCCCCGGGCGAGAGCTCTTGTAACCAACGCGTGTCGCCGCCTGTCTGGTTTAGCAGCGGATCACACTAGAACGGAGGCATTTCGATGGCCGAAGAGTCCAAGGAGCAGGGCGGGCGGGGCACCGCGGTGACACGGCAGGACGAGCGTGCGGGCGGGCTTCAGACCGCTCAGGGCGCGACAACGATCGCCGATACGGTGGTCACGAAGGTCGCAAGCATCGCGAC
>JAABUQ010004882.1_pt1 | contig 22217 bp, 18 predicted proteins | sample 5560001 | NCBI WGS metagenome assembly JAABUQ01 (sample SAMN10711888, study PRJNA513371) | rock metagenome | isolation source: Antarctica rocks | place: Antarctica: Victoria Land, Finger Mt nord | collected 2015-12-18 | reverse complement strand
AGACTGTCGCGGGATCCTGCGTGTGTCTGGGTGGTCCGGCCCCAGTGCCCGCTCCAGGATGCCTAGCGCCCGCTCAAACAGCAGCTGTGCATCGCGGCTCGTCCATGAATAACCTATCCACTTTTCGGCATGGTTCATTTTGCGCCTGGGAATATGGTGACAGTTCGCGCGACGTACATCGAAAATTAGCGCGCCGTTCCTGTGTGGATGCCGCTTCAGCCACGCCTGAACTGTCGCCATGTTTCTGAACCATGCCCACTTTTCGCGCCAAATCACATGCGAACGGAGCGCAAAGTTGCCTAGTCTGTTCTTGGACGCCCCCTAAACACCAGTACCTTTACCCCACCAACCGGCTGCCACTTGTCGTTTCGGCTGGTCACCAGCACCTGGCAGCCGCCCGTCGTCGGACGCCACTGGCTCAGCTTCGTCGGCTCCTCCAAGTCGTCGAGGATCAACAGGCGACGCTCCTCGCTCTGCCACGCCGCGCGCACCGCCGCCACTTTGCCCGCCTGGTCAAGCGCGTCCCATCCTGGCAGCGCCAGCCCACCGGGCCCACCGCACGCCGCCACCTGCGCCTCGACGTCCGCATCCACTGCGTCGGCAATGCTCAGCCAGAACACCCCCCCGGATACTCATCCTTGTACCGATGGGCATAGGCGCCGGCTAAAAACGTCTTGCCCATACCGCCAGGGCCCGCGATCACCACGGCGCTCCCACCATTCAATCCGTCGTGCACCGATGCCAGATCGTCCTCGCGCCCCACAAATGCATCCGTGCGGAACGGCACTTGAAACGGCGTCCGCTTCTCCGTCTCACGTCGGCCAGCCTGGGTCTGCGTGACGACGTTGTGTATATCCTGAACCGTGCTCGCTATGACATCCTGCTGGACCTGCATCCCCGGCAGCACCGCTGTCTGCTCGTGGATCTCATCCTGCTGGACCTTCATATCCGGCAGCAATGCCGTTTGCCCCCCGGATCTCGTCTAGTGTCCGCCACAAGCCGTCGAACTGGCTGAGGAACGCGTCGAGTTGTGGCGACAGCGGTGCCCCATCCACGCTGAGTTGAGCCAGTAGCTTCCCCTGGAAGATGTCGCGCAATCTCTCGTCCGTCTTGTACGCTTCCGCAAAGTACGCGCAAAACGCCTGGAACCAGTCCAGGTGCACCACCTCATCACTCCGTGCTGGCTCATCCCACCCCTGCTGAAGCAACGTATCGAGGTGGCGTGCCGCTACAAAGTCCTGGTAGCCGAAGCGTTGTCTCAACTCCTCGATCAGACCGTGCTTGAGCGATTCTTGCAGCTCGATGGCCCGATCCTGTGCGGTGACGCCTCGTGGCTGCAGCAGCAGTTCGATCCGCGCCTCGGCCTCGGCCTCGGGCGTGGGGCGTGGGGCGTGGGGCGTGGGGCATTATTGTCCGGCAGGTTGCGCAGTTCCTCGCGATAAACCCTCTGCACATCCTCCAGCCACGCGACCTCCTCTCCATCGCCGTGGCCTACCTTATCTCGCCGTCGTCCCACGATTGTGGACTGGATACCGAACCGCCCCAAGCCCTTGCCGACGGTCGTCGGCTCGACACCCAGTTGCGCCAGGCACTTATCGATGACGACGAGCGTGGCCTGAATATACGCCGTCCGTATCCCGCGCTGCACGTCGCCGTTCACCGGCAAGTCGCCTTCGTGCAGGCGCTCCACCAACCCGCGCATGACGTCGCAGTAGACCTTGTCGGCCCGATTGCCGACCGCGCCGCCGATGCACGCGCCCAGGAAATTGACGGCTATCTGGCTAAACACTATGCTCAACGGGTCCATCTTGTTTCCCCAACAGGCGTCATGCTACTATACCCCCACGGTCACATCTCGGCAGCCACCGCGCCCATCTCGGCACGGAGTGGCGCGTCGATCTCCACACCCCACGACGCCCCCAGAGCGGCGTGACATTTGTCGCCGAAACGTAGATCCTATTATGAGGCAACGACCCTATCAAAAAGCAGATTTAGTTATGAGGCAACACGGCTCCCTGCTATTTTGGGGTGCGCACCCGCAAAATAGCGGGTGCGCGGCCCACGATTGTGATGGCGAGCGCTATGGGCCTGCGATTGAAATCGCATGGCAAACAGACGGCGACTGAAGTCGCTCGATGCACCCCGTCAAAGACACGTCAGTGCGCGTCGCTTGCCCTGCGACTTTAGTCGCAGGCGGCGCCCACAATCGTGGCGCGCACTCACTATTTTGCAGTGCGCTCCAAGATAGTAGCCACACCTGGCCCTACCTCTCAGCCAGCCTGAAGCCATGCGGGGTGTACCATAAAAGGGTTGGGGCCGGCGTATCAGTACAGAGCCGCCCCCGCGGGTCACATGGATATGGCCGTACAACGGGGACATAAGACTGACGTAGCGGATACGGCAAAGAGAGATGATGGACCAAGAGCACCAGGACCGGAGACAGGGCTCGCGGCAGGTACAGCACGTAGGCATGGCAATGCTGCTGGGCGCACGTGCAACAGCACAGGCGTACGCGGGCGCGGACGGCGTCGCGGGCGCATCGGATAGCTGTGTCGATGCGCCGGACGAAAGCGTGCTACCGGAGGAGGCGCGCTGCCTAGTGGTGCGTTGGACGGGGCCCGTGAGCGAACGGCGTCCCGATGCATTGGCGTTGGAGGAGCCGCTGGAGTTGCGCCTGGCCGGGCATCCGCTGACCGTGACGATGCGTACCCCCGGCCACGACGAGGAGTTGGCGGCGGGACTGCTCCACGCGCAGGACTTGCTGCGCGACCCATCAGAGCTGGAGCGCATGGAGCGCGATCCCGCGCAGCCCAACCGGCTGGACATCTCTCTCTCCACGCGGCTGGCCGGAGCGGAGCGCTGGCGCCGCTACACCTATGTCTCCTCCAGTTGCGGCATCTGCGGCGTGGAGAGCCTCGACGCGCTGGTGTTGCAGTCCCCGCCAGTGACGTCCAGGTTGCGCGTGCGCGCGTCCACGCTCTATCGGCTACCGGACCTGTTGCGCGAGGCGCAGGCCGGCTTCGGCATGACCGGGGGTACGCACGCCGCCGCCCTTTTCAGCCCCGTGGGGGGCTTGCTGGTCGCGCGCGAAGACGTGGGGCGGCACAACGCGGTCGATAAAGTTATCGGCCATGCCCTCCTGAACGGGCGCCTCCCCCTGGACGACATGCTCCTGATGGTCAGCGGCCGCATCTCCTATGAGATCGTGCAGAAGGCGCTGGTGGCGCGGCTTCCCCTCATCGCGGCCGTCTCGGCGCCGACAAGCCTGGCCGTGCGCATCGCCGACGATCGCGGCATCACCATCGTCGGCTTCCTGCGCGGCGAGCGCCTGAACGTCTACAGCCATCCCGCGCGCGTCATCGAATAGCCGATATCGCGTATCATAACCACGTTCGGACCTGTACGCGTACAGACACGTAAGTAGTATCATCGTGCCCGCTTTGGCATAGAAAGCGACAGATCCGGGCGCGGGAGCGCCTGGCCGGCATCGTACGGTATAGATCGTGATAGAGAGCAGTCGGCGATAGACCTGGACAGCAGTCGATAGGCGTGAACGTTAGGGATGGTTGCGACGATGATCAACGGAATGAGTGGAGTGGGCGGAGTTGGTACTCCGGCTGGAGAGAGGCGGATCTGACGATGAGACGAACGCCACGTAGGCGACACATGGTAGCGGGCCTGATCGGTATCCTGATGGCGCTTGTGACGATCCTGACGGTGCTCGGGACGATGGTGGCGGGAAGCGCGACGCGTCCGACTGGGTCCGGCGCCGCATCGGCGGCCGCGGCGCCGCCGCCCACCATCGTGTCCGCGTCGACCTGTCACTCCACCGTCGCCGTGCTTGGCGCCGATATGACGGCGCCCCAGCGCGACGAAGTGCGCGGCATCCTGGGCGTGGACGGCGGGACGCTCCAACTGACCGAGACGCTGGCCGACGAGGAGGCGCAGGCGCAGGGCCTTGTCCCGCCGGAACTGCTCCTCGATCAGGCCACGTCGTCCGTGCTGTTCCGCCCCGAGCCGCGCGGCTCGGGCCTCACGGTCAGCGTCAACCCGGCCATTACCCTGGATACGCCCCGGACGTACGCCAATGCCCTGTTAACCGCGGGCGTGACCGACGCCTCGGTCACGGTGGCCGCGCCAACCGGGCTGCACGCGCCGGTGCTGGGGACGACGGCGCTGCTGGGGCTCTTGCGCGCCGCGCAGGCCGCCTGTGGGAGCATCAGCCAGGAGCGCCAGAACCTGGCCATCCGCGAGGTCGTGCTGACGAGCCAACTGGCCCAGCAGATTGGGCGTGACGCCGCGCCAATCCTGCTGACCGCGACCAAGGCCAACGCCGTGGAGGGGCGTAGCACCGACCCTGCCGCCCTGGGTTCGATCCTGTCGAAAGTGTCGACGGTCAAAGGCATCCGCGTCCCGCCGCTGCTGGAACCGGCGACCGTGGCTTTCCTCGCCTCCCTGGTCAGCAGCGGAACCTACACGCGCGTCGCGGCAGGGACCCCTCTCATCCGGCCGGCCGGCGAGCACGGCATCCACGTGAGCCTCTCCGGTCAGGGCACAATCCCGCCGCCTGCGCGGCTCGGCGTGGGCACGCCTTTGTCGGGTCAGCCGACGCAGCGACCCAAGCCCGCGTCGACCACCACGACCGAGCGGGGAACGCTTCTCTCGGTCGGGCCGACGAGGATCGGCGTACAACAGAGCAATGGTCCGTTCAACTACCCCATTGGACCAGGGCTGGGGGTCACCCGCAACGGCGAGACGAGCAGTCTCGGCGCTCTGAAAAAAGGCGACAACGTCTCGATCACGCTCAACGGTAGCGGAGCCGCCACCTTTATCGTCGCGCAATCGCCGGGCGCGCCGCCACAGAATACGGCCCTGCCGGCGACAGCCGTGCCGGTCGCCACATCGGGAGCAGGCGCCGCGGCTGGAACGGGCATTGGCGGCCTGAGCACGACCGCTCTGGCGGCGCTGGCCGGCTTGATCCTGCTGCTGCTGGTCGCCATCCCGCTCCTCCTCGCCTTATTGCGGCGACGGCGACGGCGGCCGCGCCGAACAGTCGCCACGACCGTCTCGACCACGACCGTCATGCCGGCCGTGACCCCCTTGCCGCGACCGGATCAAACGGCGTCGACGAGGCCGGTCACTCCGTCGCGCGAGCGTGCGGTAGGCATCCGCCCGCGCCAATCCCCATCGCAGCGCAAGCGGCGCAACCGGAAGTAGTTGCCGGTTGCCAGTTAGTGGTTGGGAGTGTCGTCACCACGGACATCAGGCGCGGGCGCACGCGGGCGCGGCACGGTTGGCCTACAACCTCAGCGTCTATCGCAAGGCGCGGGACTTCGGCGAGCGGGGCCTGGCCCTAGCTTGAAGTCGGGTTGGGTGGAAGTCGGGTTGGGTGGCCGTGGCGGGTGCGATGAACAGGGCCGTGGCGGAGGATTGCGTCACGGCTGTTACGGAACCTTAGCGGTTCCCTGTGTATACCTCATAGCCTGGGCGAAGGGCATTGCTCGTCCACGCGCCCACTCATCGGCAAAGGTATCCGCGCTCAAGACGGCGCGTAGGCGCGCCACCAACTCCTCGTAGCCGCCCCGTTCGGCCGGTGCGCGCGGCGACTGGACACGCGCGCGGATCTCCTGCGCGGCGCCACACAGGCGCGCCGCGCGGCACCAGTCGCCCTCGGCCGCGGCAACCTGGGCCAACCCCTCCATACTGTGGGCCGCCAGAAAGCGCGGGCCGCGCGGTTCAACCAACACCAGGCTTTCGCGATAGAAAGCGGCCGCCCCACGATAGTCCCGCTGGTCGCACGCCAGATCGCCGCGATTGCAGAGCGACGTCGCCAGCGTCGCGGTATCGCCCAGCTGGCGGTTGAGCGTCAAACTCTCGTCCAGGAGGTCTGCCGCGCGGTCCGGCGCGCCGAGATGGCGCGCCACCTGGGCCAGATTATCGAGCGCGATGGCTATACCCCTGCGATCGTCCAACGACCGCCGCATGGCCAGGCTTTCCTCAAGCAACGGCGCCGCGCGCGCGACATCACCCTGATCAATCGCGACGATGCCCAGTGTATTCAGCGACGCGGCGACGCCATGGAGGTCGCCCAACGCGCGTCGCGCGGCCAGGCTATCCGCGGACCACTGGGCGGCCTGCGCATAGCGCCCCTGCCGGAAGGCCAGCACGCTGGCGCCATGCAGGGCCTTCGCCCGCGCCGCCACCGCCAGGGCGTCGTCGGGAATGGGCCACGTGAGGAGATCGTCCAGCCATGCCTGTCCCTCGCTCAAATGACCGGACATCTCCCAGAAGCGGGACAGCGCGCCGGCCACCCGCAAGGCGATCGTCCCCTCGCCGGTCGTCCGCGCCCATCGCAACGCTGCCCGCAGGTTGTCGTGCTCCCGATCGAGCCGCGCCAGCCAGGTCATCTGCTGGGCGCCCGTCAACTCCACCTCCGCCCCCTCCGCCCCCTCAAGGAACCACTCCGCGTGCCGGCGTTGCACGACAGCCGCTTCGCCGCTCTCTGCCAGACGCTCCAGCCCGTAGGCGCGGATTGTCTCCAGCAGTCCAATCCGCGGCTCATCCTCCTCCGCCTCGTCGAGGCGCACCAGGCTCTGATCCAGCAACGCCGCGAGACCATCCAGGACGGTCGTTGTCGCGCCGTTCCCCGTGCAGACGGCCTCGGCCGCCGCCAGCGTACATCCGCCCACGAAGACGCTCAACCGTCGCAGGAGCGCCTGCTGCCCCGCCGGCAGCAGGTCATAGCTCCACGCGATGGTGTCGCGTAGCGTCTGCTGCCGCGCGGGGGCGTCGCGCGCCGCGCCGCCCGGCAACGGCAGGCGTTGCTCCAGCCGCGCCAGCGCCAGCGCCGGGGGCAGCAGCTTGCAGCAGGCCCCTACCAGCTCCAGCGCCAGCGGCAGCCCATCGAGCCGCCAGCAGATCTCCGTCACCGTCGCCGCATTGGCCTCCGTCAGCTGGAAGGCGGGCTTGACCGACCGGACGCGCTGGACGAACAGCGCCACCGCCGCATAGTGAGCCAGAGCGGCTAGCGGGGGCAGGGCGCCGCGCATGGGTACCGCCAACGGCGCCAGCGGGTACTCCTGCTCGCCTGGTACATGCAGCGCGGCGCGGCTCGTCGCCAGCAGCGTGAGGCCGGGACACGCCGCGAGCAGCGCGGCGAGGACGGGGGTAGCCGCGAGCAGGTGCTCGACGTTATCCAGCACGAGCAGCAGTTGGCGCGCCTGTAGATGCGCGCTCAGGCGCTCGCCCAACGTTTGGCTTCCCCCCTCCCGCAGGCCCAGGGCGCGCGCCATCGTCGGGAGCACCAGGGCGGGATCGCGCAGCGCCTCCAGCGCGACGAAGGCGACTCCGTCAGCGTACCGGTGGCGCAGGGAGGCGGCCACCTGCACGGCCAGGCGCGTCTTCCCCACGCCGCCCGGCCCTGTCAGCGTGAGCAAGCGGACCGCTGCGCGGTCAAACAGCTGGATCACTGTCGCCTCGTCCTGCTCGCGCCCGACCAGCGGCGTCAGCGCGCCGGGCAGCAGCGCGGCCTGCGCGTTCTGGCTCGCCGCGGCGGCTGAGGCAGCTACCCGCGCGGCGCCGCGGCGCCGCTGAACGGTCGCTTCCAGCGCGGCCTGCGCCACGGCCGACAACCCAAGCGCCGCGGCCAGCAGCCGCACCGTGTCGCGGTGCGGCTGCTGTTTGACACCGCGCTCTAGCGTGCTGACCGCCTGCGCGCTCAGCCCGGCGCGCTCGGCCAGCGCCTCCTGCGACAGGCCGGCCGTGAGCCGATAGCGCCGCAGTAACGCGCCGAAGCCCAGATGCTGATCCGTCTCCATATCGCTCACCCCTCACCGCGCGGTCCGCAAATAATCGGCGCGGCGATGTGGCCAGGACGATCTTTTGCAGGCCCTGCCCCTCGCCGCGCGACACATGCGGGGCGTCGCACCGTGCTAAGCACCTGACCATAAGTTCGACACGGTTTCTCGGGCGAATCACGCCTGACAAAAACGTGCCAGATTTCTGAGCACATGCTTAGCGGCCATGATCGCGCGGAGCGTGATCGGTCGACCGTGTCTGGCGATAATACTAGTCTATCGTATCAACGTCGCTGGTTGCCGCCCCTGTCCTCGCGCAAACTAGGGGTACGGATGGTCGGTGCGACCGCCCACGACAACTCAAGACGAGAAGAAAGGATCGAACTCATGACCCGCTCGCACACCTCCAGGCGCTTCTGGCGCCTGACGCGTTTTTCCCTTGCACTGGTACTGGTTGGCGGTGGGGCGCTGTTCCGCGGCGTGTCCACCACTCACGCGGCCGTGTCGCCGCCGAGCATCTGCGTGTCCTGCCCGTCGCCACCGCCGCCACCGGCGCCCACCATCTCTGTCACCGCCGATGGTCTGGGCCGCCTCACGGTGACGGGGCAGAACTTCACCCCCGGCGGCCAGGTGACGATCGTGGCCAGCATGCCATCCGACGGTATGGGCGGCGGCGGAACCACCACCACGACGGTCGCGGCCTCGCTCCCCTTCATTAGATGCTATGGGGGGTATTACTGCTATTACTCTCCGGGCGGGACCATTGCCGCGACCGTCCGCCTCATGTTCAGTTGTGGGAGCGGCCTCTACCCGGTGGCGGTGCAGGCCTATGACCTGTCGACGGCCATCGGGAGCAATCCCGTATCCATCTTTCCCTGGAGTACGTGTTAGAGTTCCGGGGCGCCGGGCACGCTAAAACGCGCTGATCCAACGTTCTTATACTAGAGGGCCAGCGGGCTCGGGCTCGGGCTCGGGCTCGGGCTCGGGCTCGGGCTGCCCTGGTCCCCACGCTCACCGCACAAGAATGCCGGAAGAAGGAGACACACCATGCGATCACTCGACCCCAAACGCCAGACATGCGCTTCCCGGCCGTCCTCTCCTCCGCGCCACCGGCCCCCCGTGCCAGCTCCCCGCGGCGGAGCGGGTCCGGATCGTACCTGGCGCGGTCCCGCCGGTCGCTTGGGCCTGCTTGCGGCGCTATTGGTCGCCCTGATCGCGGTCGCGGCTGGATCAGGGGGCCGCGCGCTGGCTGCAGCCAGGCCGCTGGCGGCGGACCGGCCGCCGCCTGGGGCGATAATGACGGAGGCCGGGTGAGCAACCCCAGCACGACCGACAGCACGACCCCGGCGCCGGTGTAGTTGCCCGCCGGCGTCAGCGCCCGCTCCGTGTCCGCCGGGGGAGCGTTTAGTCTGGCAGTGGGCAGCGACGGCATGCTCTACGCCTGGGGCAACAACTACTACGGCCAGTTGGGCATCGGCAGGTCTGGCGGCTATAGCACGACCCCGACGCCGGTGGTAGGGCTGTCAGAGAGCGTGCGCGCCCGCGCTGTCTTCGCCGGGGGGCGCCACGGCCTGGCGCTGGGGGCCAACGGCCACGTTTACGCCTGGGGCGACAACGGCCACGGCCAACTCGGCGACGGCACGACGGCGGAGCGCACGCGCCCGGTCACGGTGACGCTGCCGGGCGGGGTCCGGGCGGCCGCGGTGTTCGCGGGCGACCGGTTCAGTCTGGCGCTGGGGGCCGACGGGCGGCTCTACGCCTGGGGGGCCAACGCCGACGGCGAACTCGGCGACGGGGCCGCCACGGACCGGGCGACGCCGGGGGCGGTGCGGCTGCCGCGCGGGGTGCGGGTCGTCGCCGCCGCCGCAGGGGACTACTACGGCCTGGCGGTGGGGAGCAGGGGCGCGCTCTACGCCTGGGGCCTCAACCGCTTCGGGCAATTGGGCGACGGTACGCGCACGACGCGGCGCACGCCCGTGGCGGTGGCGCTGCCCGAGGGTGTGCCGGCGGTCGCGGTGGCGGCGTGGGGCGACTTCAGCGTGGCGCTGGGGACAGGGGGCGAGATGTACGCCTGGGGCGCCAACGGCCACGGGGAGGTGGGGGACGGCACGCGCGCGGAGCAGGACAGCCCGGTGTGCGTGACATTGCCTCTGCGCGGGGGCACGTAGTCCCTCGCGCGCTCGACGCCCTGACGGAACAGAACCCGCTGTATGGAGCGCACGCCCACCGGTTGACCCATGCCATTCCGTGCGTCGAGCACCATGGTAGTGGCGCTTTCCCGGACCACCACAGGCTCGGCGCGCGGGTCAAGCCCGCCATCCTCGATCATCGTCACATAGTAGGGGAGCCGCGCCACGCCGTGTGATGCGATACCGCGCACATCGGATGCGACCAGCACGGCCGCCGCGGCGAGAGCGTCGGCCTCGCTCATCCGTCGATGGCGCAGCACGCGCGCCACGAACGTCTGGAGATCGTGTTCCGCCACGCGCCGCACGGGCGCATCGTTAACGGTGGCCATCGCGCGTCCCCGCGTCGCCATCGCGCATGTGCCGTGCCCTCCCGTCTCTTAGGCGTGTCCTGGCGCGTGGACCTGGTACCCGAGGTCGCGCAAGAGAGCGGCCAGCACCGTCTGATGGTAGCATCTATGTGTGGCAAAAGCAAAAAAATACCTCTTGAACCCCGGCAGCTGTCTACTGTTCCCGCGACTGTTCCCGCGACACGATCGGCCGCGCGACGAGCCACCCTATCAGCGCCAGCAGCCGCAACGGGAGGCGCAACACGCGGCCAGCCGCGCCAAGGACCGAGCCCACGGCTTGCCCCGCCGAGCCCACAGCCTGCCCCGCCGCGGCGACCTGTGAGCCGCGCGGCACCGGCACGGGGCCAACCTTGCGCTGGCGCGGCGGTCGGGGCACCGACTGGCGCTGATACTCCTCGGCCAGGGTGCGCGCCACGTCGTAGGGCAGCGGCTTGAGGCCCAGGGCCACGGCGTTGACCTGCGCGCCGATAATGGTGATCAGGCAGAAGAACCACAGCCACGTGAGCAGCACCAGGGCCGAGGCCGCGATGGCGCCGTACTGCTTGTTGCCGCTCAGGAACGTCTTGAAATAGAGGGGAAAGAGCAACTGCAGCAGGGCGAAGAGGATCGCCGCCACCAGCGCGCCACGCCAGGCGTCGCGAAAGGGCACGTCGGTGTTGGGCACCACGCGGTAGATGATCAGGAAGAGCGCCCACAGGATGCCGAGCGAGACCAGCGGGCCGACGAAGCTGAGCAGGTAGGCCAGCGGCTGCGGCAGCGCCGACCCGAACGACGCCGAGCCCGCCGTGACGAGGCTGGCGGCGACTAGCGAGAGCGGCAACAGCAACGCCAGGATGATGACCATGCCCATGCCCATCACACGCTGCGGCAGGAAGCCGCGGTCCTTGACCCGGAAGATGATGCTGAAGGCGTTCTCCATGTTGGTGAACAGGTTGGACCCGGTAAACAGCAGGCTCAGCAGCGAGACGATGGCCAGTATCCCGGTGGACTTGTGCAGCCCATTGAGCAGGTCTTTCACGTTGATAACTTGCGCGAAGTTTGAGGGCAACGCATTGTTGATGTCGACGACGACGGTATTAAAACTCTGCGGCGAGAGGATGCCCAGCACGAAGCCCGCGATGGTCAGGATACCGAGCAGCAACGGGAAGATGGTCGTGACCATACTGTAGGTCAGCATGCTCACCAGGTTCATCGACCAGTCGTTGCCAAACTTCTGCACGAACGTCTTAACCCCGTTCACAGCGTCCTCCCTCCTTTTGATCGGCAGCTAGATGGCTACTCCGGCCACGACGGTGGTTGCGCGGCGACGCCGGTGACCTGCACCGTAAATTCGCGCGGGCGCGGGTGATCGAGCTCGACCAGCAGGAGACGCTGCCAGCGCCCCAGCGCCAACTCGCCGTCGCGCACCAGTAACGACACGCTCGTTCCCAACACGGTCTGCTGGCAGTGGCTGTGCCCGTTGGCGCACTCGTCGATGCCGCACACGTTCACCGTGCGGACATCCATGTCGTTGTGACGGTAGGTCTCGTCGTCGCCGGCAAAGCGGCGCAAGCGGTCGGCCAGGTCGGCCAGCAGCAGGGGCTCATTCTCCTGGATGATGAGGCCGCAGGTCGTATGCGCCGTGACCGCGAGGAGCTGCCCCTGCCGCACGCCGGAGCGGCGGACGACCGCGCACGCCGCCTCCGTCACATCAAAAAAGGCGGGCGCCCTGCCTCGCGTACGCACGGCGAAGGTCTCGCCGTACGAGACGGACGCCCCGACAGCGCTATGGATTGCCACCGGCGCCATGTCGAATGAGGGGGCTACCTTACCGGGATCGGTATCGCGGGGCGCACGCATTGTCGACGCTTCTACGGCCATCAAAGGCCCTCCTTCATTCAGGCTGGCGCATCCGCGCCCTCGCTCACATCGAGGGCGGCTGCCGGGACAGCGCGCGGTGGTGGCTGGCGGCGCGCTGTCCCATCATGGCTGCCAACGACGCGCTACGAAAAGGCGCGCCGTGGTACCAGGTGCTCTGGCCTGCTACTTTCCTCTCAAGATACCTGTTCTGACCGCACGCGGGGAATCCCCCAATCATCCGCACCGAGCCATGTTAAGTATAGACGCGATGCAGGGCAGGCGCTACACTGGGTCTTGTTTGCCCACGCTACGACACGTCGACATGCGACGAGGATAGTCTCCCGGACATCGGACCCACGTATGAAGGAGTTGCTGTGAGATCGTCGAGATCGGGCTGCGCGGCGCCGGCCCCACCCCGCACCGCCATCAAGCCCGGACACACGGCGCGTTTGACCCGTGTGAGCGCGGTCCCACGCCGCTTCGCTGTTGCGGCGCCATGGCTCGCGCTATTCCTGCTTTTCCCCGTATCACCCGTATCACCAGCCCTACCCCTGGGTACTCCCGCGGCCGCACGGGTGGCGGCGTCGCCAGCGCGGTCTGTGCAGGCTCGACCTGGGAGCGCGGGCGTCTCGCCCGTCCCCGCGTCGACTCCTGGACGAGTGAGCAGCGTAACGAGCGTCACGTCCCCCCAGATAGACCTCCAAAGCGGTCGTGCAAGCGAGAATCCACGACCCCTGGCGTCGTCGGCTATCGTGCCGCTGAACGATACAGCATCACACCGGGAGCGCGGGCGTCCCGCCCGCCCGGCTCCGCATCCGCAACAGCAGGGGACACCAACCCACGCGTCCGGGACGGAAGCGGGCGGGCCGCCCACGCTCCCAGTAGGCCATGGGACGGGCGGGCTGTCGGCGTTCCCAGGGGGCCACGAGGCGGGCGGGCTGTCGGCGCTCGCCGTCGCCCGGACCGCGTTGTCGCCGCTGACCGGTGGGTGGCAGCGCGTTAGCCTGGGCGGCCCCCCCGCATCGACCGGCGCCGCGCTGGCCTGGGACAATGCTGGCGGCTTGCTGTACCTCTTCGGCGGACGCTCCGCGACCAGCGAGGAGGGTAGCCTGTGGAGCTATCGCTCGGCGCGCGCGGGCGCGCACGCCGCTCCCGGGGGCTGGACCCCTCTCCCCGCGCGCGGACCGGCGCCGGACGCCCGTGCCGGCGCCAGCGCCGTGTGGGACGACGCCGATGGGGCCATGCTCCTGTTCGATGGCACGGCGCGCGCGCGCGAGCTCGATAGCCTGTGGTCCTACAAGCCCGCGCACGGCCGCACGCGCGCCGTGTGGACCGACCTGACCACGCCGGCCGACCCATTGCACCGGGCGGACCACAGCGCGGTATGGGACGCGCGCGACAGGGTCATGCTCGTGTTTGGGGGTCAGTCGGGCGGCGCGTTGCTCGGCGACACCTGGGCCTATAAGCCGGCCAGGGGCGCGCTCACGCCGGGCACGTGGACGCGCCTGATCACCACCGGCGCCCCCTCATCGCGCCAGGGCGCCACGGCCGTCTGGGACGACGCCGACAGCGCGATGCTGTTGTTCGGCGGCCAGGGTGGAGCGGATGGGCAGAGCGTGCTGAGCGACCTGTGGGCGTTCCGCCTGTCCAGAGGCGGCGGGAGCGGGACATGGACGCGCCTGTCCCTGACGACGCCGCTGGGTCCCCGCGCGGGCGCCGCGGCCGTGTGGGATAGCGCCGGCCGCCGCATGGTCGTCTTTGGCGGACAGGCGCCGCCGCCGGCCGCCCCTACCCCTATCGTCCCTCCCACGGCCACCCGCACGATCTCCAGGACGGCGACTGTGACCGCGACCGCGACGGGCGCCGCTCCCACCCCGACACGCGCCCCCTCGGCCACACCAACCGCGACGCCGAGCCCAACGTTGCCCAGCACGAGTACGCCTACGCCTACCAACACACCCACGAATACGAGCACGCCGCCGCCGCTCCCCAAGCCAACCGGCACGAGCACGCCTACCCTCACCAACACACCTACGAATACGAGCACACCCAGCCAGACCCCGACGGCAACAGCCACCGCGACGAATACGCCGACGGCCACCGCGACGAACACGCCGACGGTCACGCTGTCGCCAACCATGACCTCAACCTCGGGCTTGCCTATGACGACGATTTCCGATCGAGCAGCGTCTGACGGGGCATCCTCGTTGCCGGGGCCACGCGCGCTCACCACGCCGTCGCGGCGGAACAGCCTGCTGATTACCTCGCAGGGGCAGACGGCCTATGCCGACGACCTGTGGGCCTACACCCCGTCCATCCCGCCGGTCTCGGCCCGCCCCGGTCGCCGCGCTGGAGTTGGGACCTGGCGCCTGCTCGGCTCCGGCGGGCCGGCCGCGCGCGCCGCGGGCGCGGTCTACGACGGGCGCGACCATGCGTTGCTGCTGTGCGCCGGTCAGAGCATCGCGTTGCTGGGCGACGTCTGGTCATATGGGCTGGGCGCCGCATCACGCGGACAGGGCGCGGGCTGGCGCCTCGCCGACGCGGGCCGCCCGCAGGCGCGCAACGGCCAGTCGGCGGCCTGGGACGCGCGCGACGGCGTGCTCTTCGTCTTCGGCGGCTATAGCGCCAGCGGCTACCTCGACGACCTCTGGGCCTATCGGTCGACCCGTAGCTCTACTGGCCACTGGACCTTTATCGCCTTGCCGCGTCGTCCCGCCGCCCGCACCGAGGCCAGCCTCGTCTGGGACGGCGCCGACGGCGTGCTGTTGCTGTTTGGCGGCGCCGATGGCCGCGGACCGATGAACGACCTGTGGGCCTACGCCCCCGCCGGCGATGGGACCGGTCCTGGACGCTGGACACCGCTCACGGCGCCGGCGCCGGTCGTCCCCCCGGCTCGGCGCCTGCACACGGCGGTGTGGGACGACCGTGACCGCGCCATGCTGCTCGCCGGCGGCGAGGCGGGCACGGTGGTTTGGCCCGACCTGTGGGCCTTCCGCCCCACAGACTTGAGGTCCGGTCGCGGCGTCTGGAGTCTGCTGGGCAACCCGACGCCGCTGCCCGCCCGCTTCGCCCACGCGGCAGTGTGGGACAGCACGCATGGCCAGATGCTCGTCTTCGCCGGCTTGAGCGCGGCGGCCAGCCTGCGCGACGACCTGTGGGCCTACCATCCCGACCGTCCGGGCCGGGGCGGCTCGGCGGGACGATGGATACCGCTGGGCAACGCCGGGACACCCGATGGACGGGCGCGCCCCGCCGTGGCCTGGGACGCCGCCGACGCGGCGTTGCTCCTCTTCGGCGGCTCGGGGCTGCAAGGCGCGCGCGCCGACACCTACGCCTACCGTCCCGGCGGCGGCTGGTCTACGTTACACCCTCACGGAGGAGGGACGCCGGCGCCGCGCTCTGGCGTCACGGCCGTCTACGACACCGTCCGCCACGGCCTGCTGCTCTTCGGCGGCGGCGACACGACGGCCTATGACGACCTCTGGGAGCTGCGATAGTAGTCAGATGTCAGATGTCGGTTGATGACAATTTGAGGATAACCGCTTCGGGCGCGAGTGTCACGAGAGGGCGCACGTCACGCCCCTACGACCGAGTCGGCGCTCCACTGGCACAACGACATGGTCATGAGGCATGAGAGGGAGTGGTACACTCCGTACGAAGAGGATAGCTGAAGTGGATGGCCCTACCAAAGGAGATCGGACATGGCAAGCGAGATTTTTATCGACACGGGTCGCTTGGCGGAGTTGGCCGACGAGGTGAGCAAAACAAAACGTCCCCGGACTATCGGAATCAACCGGGACGTGGTTGCCGTGCTCAAGCCGGCAGCGCGCCGAGCCGTTCGTCGAGCCGGGCGGGAACCGACGGCAGAGGACATCGCCGCGTTCGAGGCGGCGGCGGGCGGCTGGGAAGACGTGGATACCGATCAGTTCCTCAAGGACATCTATGAGAACCGTGGCATCTCTACCCGCCCTCCCGTTGAGCTATGACCTACCTGATTGACACCGATTGGGCAGTCGATTATCTCAAAGGCAAACCCGATGCCGTATCCCTCCTCCAATCTCTGCGGCCACAAGGGTTAGTGATCAGCCAGATCAACTACGCGGAAATCTACGAGGGCATCTACTATGGGAAGGATCGCCCCAAGAATGAGTTGGCGTTCCACCGATTCCTGCGCGTCGTGACCGTACTCCCCTTGAACCGACAGATCCTCCAACGGTTCGGGGTCATTCGAGGCGACCTCCGTGCGCACGGTCTGCTCTTCGGTGATTTCGATCTTTTGATCGGGACGACCGCCCTCCACCATAACCTGACAGTCGTGACACGAAACGTGAAGCACTACAATCGTATTCCCAGACTCCTGCTCTACTCCACTCCTTGAACGCGTCCTTGGTCGCGTCCATGCTGCTCGTCAGCGGCGAGGCCGGCACGGTGGTCTGGCCCGACCTGTGGGCCTTCCGCCCCACCAGCCTGAGGTCCGGTCGCGGCGTCTGGAGTCTGGGATGAAAAGGGCGTCAGGCAGCCGGCGCTTTGGGGGTAATGGACACGTCGAAACCCAGGGCCTGCAACTGCTGCACGAGGTCATCGCGGGTGGGTGGCCGTCGGCGCGTGACGGGCTGCGGGGCCAGATCATCGTACGGTTCGTGGTTAGGGAGCACAGGGGGAGCACAGGGTAGGCGATGAGGAGGATGGTATGGCCGAGGGCGACAGCGCCGCGTTTCGTGCCGCACCGGGACCCCAGGGCGCGGTAGCGGGCACCCACGGCGGTGTCCTTGCTGCGCCCCGCCGCGTGGGCCGCGTTGACCAAGGGCGCGCGCAACCAGCGCGTCTTGCCGCCCTTGCGCGTCTTGCCGCCCTTGCGCGTGCCCGCGCGCTCGTGGTTGCCGGGGCACATCCCCGCCCACGAGGCCCGGTGCGCCGCCGAGGGGAACTGACTCATGTCCGTCCCGATCTCCGCGAGCAGGATCTCGGCCGTCTCCCGCCCCCCCCGGCATGGTGTCCAGCAGCGTGATCTCTTCCTCAAAAGGGGCCATGCGCGCGGCCACCTCCGCGCTGACCTCCGCGATCGCGCGGTCCAGGACGTCGATGTGCGCCACCTGGCGCGCCACCAGGAACCGCTGGTGCGGCCCGAAACGGCCGGCCAAGGCCCGTTCCAGTTGCGGAATCTTCTCCTTCATGCGCCCGCGCGCGCACTGCGCCAGCGGTCGCCGCCGCCTACATGAAGCTGCACCCCAACCATGCGCCCGCGCGCGCACTGCGCCCGCACGCACGGCATCGGTCTCGCCCGCCACCAGCAGGTCGAGCAGCTCGCGGCCGGACTTGATGCGGGCGCCGTGACAATTGCCGCTCACTGGTCCGGCGACCGCCACTACCGATCCGCCGACGCCACGCTCACCGTCGAGGTTAGCCACGCCACGTACAACTATGACGGTGACTGGCAGGGCCACCGCGTCAACTCGCTCACGCGTGGCATCCCAGCCGTCGACGTCTCGCACCTGCCCGGTACCACGCGCTCCGGTCAGTTGACCCGCTTCCATACCGACGATCCCGCCTACGGTTGTCTCAATGGGAAGAGCCTCACCGTCTACACCGCGCCGCGCGCCTACCCCGACGACAACGTGGCCTACAGCGAGGGGCATGGGGTGCGGTGCCCAGTCGGGACATGGCTATTCGCGCAGGGGGCCAGCGTGTCCAGCCGGCGCGTCCTCTCCGGTGAGATCGATCACGATATCGTCGTACATGGGGGCTTCCCCGCCCCGCGCCCGGTGGACGCCGTGGTGCAGTTCTACGACGGCGGAAACCTTGTGTCTACGGTGCCCGTGCGCTCGTGGAGCAGTCACGCGATTACCGCCCGCGTCCCGGCAAACCTCGGCGCCGGTACGTACACGCTGCGCGTGATTTGGTACGACCGCATGACCGGAACCATTGTGCGGAGCGGAGCCCTGAAGGCGCGTATCAGCGCACCGCGTCAACCAGCACCGACGCCAACCACAGACGCCAACACTAATCCGTCGGCAACGAGCGTCCTCATTGCGCCGAACCCATCAACGCCGTCCGCCACCCCTACCGCACAGGTTCGCCCCGCATCCACAGCCACGTCTGTATCCAGCGCGACATCTGTATCCAATGCGCCCACACCCACGCTGTCGTCGACCTCTACCCCTGTCCCGCCTGCTGCGACGACTGTCCCTACTCCGACGTCCACGGCCATCCCGGCGTCGACATCCACTACTATCCCAACGGCGACTCCGACGTCCACGCCGACATTGACGCCGTCGCCAACACCCACGCCGACGATGATCTTTACGCCTGCCCCATCATCAACGCGGATCAGTACTCCCGCGCCGCCGACCTCGACGTCCACGCTCGAGCCGTCGTCCACGCCTACACCAACAGCGGAAACGACGAGCACGCTAACCGGCATAGCGAACCCATCAGCCACGGCAACGGGCGCATCGACGGCCACGACTACCAGTACGCCAAGAGCAACGTCTATCGTGCTTGACACGGCCACGCCTACAGACAGCTCGACCGCCACCAACACGCCTATCCCGTCGACTGCAGCGCCGACGACTACTCCCACGACGATGCTGATAGAGACAGCCACAACGACGCCGACAAGCACCGCGACTAGCACTCTCACGGCCAGTCCGACCGCAACCAGCACGCCGATTCCGTCTTCCAGTTGCCCTGCTACACTGCCATCCACCATCGCGACCGATACAGAACTGACAGCGAGCCCTTGCAACCTCTACATCAGCAATGGGACGACCGTTCAAAGAGGAGCCACACTGACCATAGATTCGGGCGTGACGGTATACTCCTCCGGAGGGATCGACATTCAAGGAGTACTGTCAGCAACCGGGACAGTCAGTCAGCCCATCACGTTTACCGCCCTGTCCGCGAACTCCGGCCAGGCCAATCAGTGGAACGGCATCACCGTCGAGGGCCGCGCGACGCTGGCCTACGTCACCATCGCCAACGCCGCCACGGCGCTGGGCCTATCCGGAGCAACGGGGAGCTTCGACCACCTGACCTTGATGGACAGTGCGAGGGGCTTCTCCGCCGGTGGCGGCGCGACGGTGACCACGCTGACCAACTCGACGTTCACCGACAACACGGGCGACGCGGCCCAGCTCTTCGACAGCCCGACCAACCTGGGCAGTTTCGCCAACAACAGCTTCGCGGGCAACGGCTTCGATGGGGTCGCGCTCTACGGCGGCTACGTCACCCGCTCGGAGACGTGGCCCGCTACGACCGGGCAGATCAAGCTGGCCGGGAGCGGCGACAGCGGCTCGGTCGGGGTCGCGGTCGGAGCGGCTCTCACCATCGCCCCCGGCGTCAACTTCTATGCCGTGCCCTCCGCGGTTAACTTCGACGTGCAGGGCACCCTCTACGCCGTCGGTACCGCCAGCCAACCCATCCTCTTCCAGAGTGACCCGTACCCGGGTAAGTGGAATGGCATCACCGTCGAAGGGGGAGCGGCCTTCTCTCATGTGTCGATTCTCGACGCCAATACAGCCCTCTCCGTGAACGATGCGCCGGTCAGCATCCACGACAGCACCATCATAAACGACAACTTCGGCATCGCAAATTGCGCGACGCCCTCATGCCCGATCGTCCACGCCGAGAACAACGATTGGGGCACGCCGTCGGGACCCGCCCCGCTCGGTACTGGACCCGGTGTCAGTTACCATCTGGTCACCATCGGCAATTCTACCGTAGAAGTCCTCGACGTGTCAGTCCAGCCATGGGTTGGTGAAACGTTCCAGCAGTATAATGGTCCCGCAGACAGTTCCGATGGCGGCAGCGATGGATCGTCGACTGACGGTGGATGGTATTCGGGCAGCGCGAACAACGATATGGCCAGCACTGGCGAACCGGTCAATACAGGCACCGGATCGTATGAGTACTCCCATACCGACCTTACCCTGGCCGGTCGCATGCCCCTCATCTTCGCGCGCAGCTACAACTCACGCACCGCCGCCGTCTCGCCCGGCCCGCTAGGGTACGGCTGGACCTTCACCTACGGCATCAGCCTCACCACCCCGGATAATGGCTCTACCATTCACGTCACTTTCGGGACGGGACGGGCTGACATCTTCCATCGTCAAACCGACGGTAGCTACGTCGCTGCATCCAGGCAATTCGATACCTTGGCCGCCAATCGCGATGGCGCCTACGACGTGCGAGATAAGAAGCAGTACGACTATCATTTCTCCCAGGGGGGAGCGCTGCAGTCCATCACTGACCGCAGCGGCAACGTCACGACGTTGACATACAGCGGAAGCGGCCACCTGGCGTCGGTATCCGCGGCTGGCAGCCGCTCACTTGCCTTCAGCTACAACGGCGGCGGTCAGATCTCGGCCGTGACAGACAACAGCGGCCGGACGGTACTCTTCGGCTACTCGTCGGCGGGAGACCTGACGACCGCGATCGATCCGCGCGGCAACAGCCTCACCTATGCGTACGACGGCGGTCACCAGTTCACCAGCGGCGTCGATCGCAACGGCCACACGTTCGTCACCAACAGCTACGACAATACCGACGCCGGTCGCGTCATCAGCCAGGTCAGTGCCCGGGGTGACGTCACCACCTTCAACTACTACAACAATGGCTCCAACGGTGTCACCGTCGTCACCGATCCGCGCGGCGCGCGCACGACGTACACCTACGATAATCAGATGCGCCTCATCAGTCTTCAGAATGCTTTGGGCGGGTTGACGACGTATACGTACGACGCGCAAGGTGACCGGCTCACCGCAACGGACCCCAACAACCATAAGTGGACGTACAGCTACGACAGTCGCGGCAATATGCTCACCAAGACTGACTCGCTCAACAACGTGTCGACTTGGAGTTACGATACCGGGAACAAGCCGTTGAGCATGGTCGATCCCATGGGTCAGGTCACCAGCTACACGTATGACGCCCATGAGAACCTGCGTACGCAGACCGACCCGTTGGGTAACACGGCAACCTACACCTACACCGTCTAGCAACAGCGTGTACAGCGTCAATGCCGACGACCAGATCCAAAGCGCGGGCGCTATCAGCTACACGTACGACGCCGACGGCAACCGTGTCACCGCCACATCTCCAGTCAGCAGCGCGTCCTACACCTATGATGACGCAAACTACCTGACGGAGATGTCCACCAGCGCCATCACGGCGACATACACGTACAACGGCGACCATGCGCGCACTGCCACGACGGTCAACGGGACGACGACACTCGAGGTGTGCCACGACGGTCAACGGGACGACGACACTCGAGGTGCTCGATCTGGCCACGCCATTGCCCGTGGTTCTACAACAGGAGACTGGAGCAATTACGACCACCTACCTCTACGCACCTGGTATCGGGCTGATGGAGCAGGATAGTGGAACGGGAATACAAACGTTGCTGCCGGATGCCCTCGGGTCGGTCCGGTCGGTGGCTGATACTAGTGGGTCCATAATCGGTCACATGAATTACGATGCCTACGGTACGCAGATGGGTGGTGGCGCAAGCAGCACATTCGGGTTCACCGGACAGCAAAATGACGCCGAGAGTGGCTTAGTGTACCTGCGTGCCCGCATGTATGATCCGGCTGTGGGAAGCTTCTTGCAGCGCGATCCAGCTAGCAGCCTCACGGGACAAAACTACGTGTATGCGGCAGACAACCCGCTTGTCGATACTGACCCGTTTGGGCTCTTGGTTACTAGTCTCTGTGCTGGGGGAAGCGTGGCCGACCTTTTTGGAGTTACCGGGCAGATATGCATCAACGATGTTAACGGGTCGTTGGTAACTTCAGAAACGGTCGGTGTGGGCGTTGGCGCTGGTGCAGACGTGACCCTCCAAGGCCAAGTCAGCCCCTACAGCAATAGCGTGGATCAGGGGTTCGGATATGATGTAGGCGTGAACAGTGGCCCTCTCGGAGTATAGTGGACCCCTTTGTCAAGACGCGGCAGAGGGAGAAAAAAAGGTGTGCTCTGCTCCTTTCGTGTGTGGTGCGGAGAGGGCACGTGGCTCATCATCCGCTGTTGTTGTGTGGTGATACACCTCG
>JAABUQ010004881.1_pt1 | contig 22219 bp, 18 predicted proteins | sample 5560001 | NCBI WGS metagenome assembly JAABUQ01 (sample SAMN10711888, study PRJNA513371) | rock metagenome | isolation source: Antarctica rocks | place: Antarctica: Victoria Land, Finger Mt nord | collected 2015-12-18 | reverse complement strand
GACGGGGATGTGGGGCTCGATCAGGGCCCATTGCTCGTCGGTGACGTCGCTGGGATAGTGGTGCGTTCTCATACGCGTTCTACGACGTTCGGCCCCCCAAAGTTCCCCTTATGGGACAGACTCTCAGCTGCTAAGTCCGGAGTTGCCGGGCCTGCTTGCTTTGCAGCGACGCCGTCCGCAACCAGCCCTCCTTGAGGCCGCGGCGCCGGTCCCCGGCCTTCCCGCCTTCTCGGGGGGGCGGAGTTCGGTTAGGCTCGCCGACGACGGACGGACCCGGGCCGATCAGACTTCGTGGACGAGGGCGACCCCACCGATGCGCCTCTTCATCTCCGCGGGCGAGCCGAGCGGCGACGTCCACGCGGCCAACCTGATCCGGTCGATCCGCGCGATCCGCCCCGACGTCGAGGTGGTCGGCTTCGGCGGGCCGGAGATGACCCGGGCGGGGGCCCGGCTGATCTTCCCGCTGGTCGACCTGGCGGTGATGTGGTTCCTCCGCGTCCTGCTCAACATCCGCAAGTTCTTCCGCCTGCTCGACCAGGCCGACGCCCTCTTCCGCGACGAGCGGCCCGACGCGGTCGTCCTGATCGACTATCCCGGCTTCCACTGGCACCTGGCCAAGAAGGCCCGGGCCCGGGGCATCCCGGTGATCTACTACGTCCCGCCCCAGCTCTGGGCCTGGGCCGGCTGGCGGGTCGAGAAGGTGAAGCGGACCGTCGACGAGGTCCTGTGCAGCCTCCCGTTCGAGCCCGCCTGGTACGAGGCGCGCGGCTACCGGGGCGCATCCTACGTCGGCCACCCGTTCTTCGACGAGCAGGGGGACCGGCCGATCGACCCCGGCTTCCTCGCCGAGCAGGTGACGGACGCCCGGCCCCTGGTCGCGATCCTGCCGGGGTCGAGGACGCAGGAGGTCACGCGGAACCTGCCGATCATGCTGGCGGCGGCGACACGGCTGGCGGCGGCCCGGCCCGAGGCCCGGTTCGCCGTCGCTTGCCTCCACGACCGGCACCGGGACCTGGCGGCCGGGATCGTCGCGCGGTCGGGGGCCGGAGGGCTCCCCCTGACGCTCCATGCGGGCCGGACGCCCGAGCTGATCCGCGCCGCGCGGGTGGCCTGGGCCGTCTCGGGGTCGGTCGGGCTCGAGCTGATGCTCGAGGCCCTGCCGACGGTGGTGCTCTACAAGGTCAACCGGTTCGACCTCCTGGTCGCCCGCCGGTTCATCACGGCGAAGTACATCAGCCTGGTCAACCTGCTGGCCGACGCCGAGGTCTTCCCCGAGTACCTGACGCCCTCGGACGTCTCGGGGGAGCTGGCCCGCTGGGCCGAGACGTGGCTCACCCGCCCCGAGGAGCGCGACCGGGCCTCGAAGGTGCTGGCCGACCTCCGCGACCGGGTGGCCCGGCCCGGCGCCTCGGCCCGCGCGGCCGAGCGGGTCGTGGCCCGGGCCGAGGCGCGGGGACCGATCCCCCCGGGCTCGCCCCACTTCGCGACGGCCAACGCCCGGACCTCGGGGCGTCCGGCCTGATCGAGGCCGGCCCGTCGCGGTGGCGTCGCGGCGACCGGCGGTGTATGGTGGGTCCGGCCGGCACCGGCGAGGCCAGGGGGCCGGCCCGACCGCGACCAGGAGCCGCACGACCGCCATGCCGAGCGCCACGAACGGCCGACCGCTGTCGATCGCCGCCTACGGGATCGTCGAGAAGCAGGGCGGGAGCGTCGCCTCGGCCGACTCCGTGGTCCTGGAGCACCTGCTCCGGAGGGGGCACCGGGTCGACTTCTACGCCTTCCGGGGGTACGTCGACCCGGTCGAGCTGAACGGGTCCGAGGGCTACCGCTACATCCCCGTCGACGTCGGCCCGATCCGCGTCGGCTGGCGGGCGCTGGAGCGGCTGCCGGGGCCGCTCCGCCGGCTGCCGTCGCTGCTCTATTCCCAGATCAGCAACCACGTCCTGGAGCGTGCGGTGGGCCGCGAGGTCGCCCGCGAGCACCGGGGACGGCCGTATGACCTCCTGCTGGCGCTGGGCCTGCTGGCCCCGTTCCGGGTCCCGGGGCTGCCGGCGGTGAGCTGGCCGCAGGGGCCGCCGCTCTCGGAGTGGCGGACGTTCCGGTCGCTGGCCCGGGGCCCGCTCCGGCCGTACCTCGGCCGGAGGCTCTACGCGGGCCTGGCGGCGCTCTACGGGCACAAGGCCCGGCTCAGCCGGGTCCAGGTCGGCTACAGCGATCGGGTCCTCTGCGGGAGCCGGTGGGCGGCCGGCGAGTGGGAGGAGTTCGGCCTCCCCGCCGGGGCCGTCCTCCCGGTCACCTACCCGTTCGACCTCGACCTGTTCCGCCCGGCCCCCCGGTCCGACGAGGCGAGGCCGCCGCGGTTCCTCTGGCTGGGGAGGATCGTCCCCCGGAAGCGGCTCGACCTGGCGCTCGAGGCGTTCAAGCGGCTCCGCGTCAGGTATCCCGACGCCGAGCTGCTGATCATCGGCCAGTTCTCCTACGGGGGCGGCCTCCGTCGGCTCCTGGACGAATATGCGGGAGTCGGCGGGGTCGAGTACCGCCCGTCGATCCCCCGCGACGAGGTCCCCGCGCTGCTGTCCCGGGTCGACGCGGTCCTCCAGCCCGGCGAGGCCGAGAACCTCGGCAGCACCGCGCTGGAGGCGATGGCCTGCGGGGTCCCCTCGGTGGTCGGGCCGACCAACGGGACGATCGACTACCTCGACCCGTCGTCGGTCGTCTTCGACGCCTACACGCCCGAGGCGGTGGAGGCGGCCCTGGCCCGGATCATCGAGGTCGTCCGGGCCGACCGAGCCGGGGTCGCCGCCGGCTGCCGGGCGACGGCCGAGCGGCTCCTCTCCGCCGAGACGGTCGTCGACCAGCTCGAGGCCATCTTCGGCGCCACGATCGCCGAGGCCGCCGCCCGGCCGGCCGCGACGGCCTGAGACCTCGCGGTCGACGGCCCCGGGGTTGCTGCGTTTGTCGAGGACGGTCCGCCTCCCGGCACCGCGTCCCTCGCCCGCGGCCCGTTTCCGCCTCCCACTCGCATCGACCCCAACCCCGGCGGCCTACCATGTCCGACCCCGAGAAGACGCACCCGGCGAACCGACTGGCGGGGGAGACGTCCCCCTACCTGCTCCAGCACGCCCACAACCCGGTCGACTGGTATCCGTGGGGCCCCGAGGCGCTCGCGCGGGCGAAGGCCGAGGGGCGGCCGATCTTCCTCTCGGTCGGCTACTCGGCGTGCCACTGGTGCCACGTCATGGAGCGGGAGAGCTTCGAGGACCCGGCGATCGCGGCGTTGATGAACGAGCACTTCGTCAACGTGAAGGTCGACCGCGAGGAGCGGCCCGACATCGACGCCATCTACATGTCCGCCGTCCAGGCGATGACCGGGCACGGCGGCTGGCCGATGTCGGTCTTCCTCACCCCGGACGGCCGCCCGTTCTACGGCGGGACGTACTACCCGCCGGCCGACTCGCGCGGGATGCCCGGGTTCCCCCGCGTCCTGATGAGCGTCCGGGAGGCCTGGGACGGGCGCCGGGACGAGATCATCACCTCGGCCGGCGAGATGACCGAGCACCTCGCGGCGATCGCGCAGGTCCCGGCGGCCGGGGCCGGCCCGCTCGACGCCCGCCCGCTCGACGCCGCGGCCCGGGCGCTCCTGCGGTCGTTCGACCCGACCCACGGCGGGTTCGGCTCGGCGCCCAAGTTCCCGCACCCGATGGACCTCCGCGTCCTGCTCCGCCACCACGCCCGGGCCGGCGACGACCAGGCGCTGCACGCCGTCCGCCTCACCCTCGACCGGATGGCCAGGGGCGGGATCTACGACCACCTCGGCGGCGGATTCGCCCGGTACTCGACCGACGAGCGCTGGCTCGTCCCCCACTTCGAGAAGATGCTCTACGACAATGCGCTCCTGGCCACCACCTATCTCGAAGCGTACCAGGTGACGCGCGACCCCGAGCACGCCCGGGTCGCCCGCGAGACACTCGACTACATCCTCGGCCGGATGACCGGCCCCGAGGGGGCCTTCTACGCGACCGAGGACGCCGACAGCGAGGGGGTCGAGGGGAAGTTCTACGTCTGGTCGCTCGCCGAGGTCGTCGCCCTGCTCGGCCCCGACCGGGGGAAGACGTTCGCCTACGTCTACGACGTGACCGAGCAGGGCAACTGGGAGGGGTCGAGCATCCTCAACCTCCCCAAGACGATCGCCCAGGCCGCCGGGATGCTCGGCCGCGACGAGGCCGGGCTCCGCGACGAGCTGGCCGAGGGGCGGGCGTTGCTCCTCGCCGCCCGCGAGGGGCGGGTCCCGCCGGGCAAGGACACGAAGGTCCTCACCTCGTGGAACGGCCTGATGCTCGCCCCCCTGGCCGAGGGCTCGCGCATCCTCGGCGACGAGCGCTACCTCGACGCCGCGCGACGGGCGGCCGGCTCTCTCCTCGACCGGATGACGACCCCCGACGGCCGGCTCCTGCACAGCTTCAAGGACGGCCAGGCCCGGTTCAACGGCTACCTCGACGACTACGCGAACCTGGTCGACGGCCTGACCCGCGTCTACGAGGCCTCGGGCGAGCCGCGCTGGATCGAGGCGGCCGTGACCCTGGCCGACCGGATGATCGCCGAGTTCCTCGACCCGGCCGACGGCAACTTCTTCTACACCGGGGCGAACCACGAGGCCCTGATCGCCCGGACGAAGGACGTGTACGACAACGCGACCCCCTCGGGCAACGCGATGGCGATCACGGCCCTGGTCCGCCTGGCGGCGCTGACCGGCCGCGACGACCTGGCATCGACGGCCCGGAAGGCCCTCGAATCGGTCCGGCTCGTGATGGAGAAGGCCCCGTCCGCGGCCGGCCAGAGCCTGATCGCGCTGGACTTCCTGCTGGCGGCCCCTCGGGAGTTCGCCGTGGTCGCCCCGCCCGGCGACGGCGAGTTCCGCGCCGTGCTCGAGACGATCGCCGCGCGGTTCCTGCCGCACAAGGTCGTCGCCCCGTCGCGGCCCGGACAGTCCGAGGCGTCTCCCGACCTCATCCCCCTCCTGGCCGACCGCCCCGCCCGCGACGGCCGGGCGACGGTCTACGTCTGCGAGCGGATGACCTGCCGGGCCCCGGTCGTCGGCGTCGCGGGCCTGCTCGGGGCGATCGGGTGACGGGCGGCCCGACGCATGTCGGGCCTGCCTACCATTGGGCGTCGAACACATGCCAAGGCAGCGGAGTCTTTCCTCGTGTTGTTCATGTCATCCGAACCCGCACTTCGGTGCCGCAGGCCGTCCCTCCTGGACGGCCTCATCGTCGTCGCTGCAACGGCGGTCTGTCTCGCCCTGGCCCGGATGGCGCTCCGCGAGAACGAGGTTCAATGGATGCTCATGGATCGTGTTTCGAGAAGCGCCGTTGTGTTTCGGCTCGTCTCGTTTGTCGCTTTGACTTGGACGCTGTGCTACTTCCCCATCCGATTCCGGAAGCCTCGCCCCCCCTTTTCGGAGATCGTCAGGCAACCGGGCATGGTCGCCTGTATCGCCGCCTGCATGTCAATCGTGTTCGGTGCGTCGCTCGCCATCCCGGGCGTCTCGCTCGCACTGTCACGGCGCGGTCCGCAGCCGCTCGCGCAGATCATCGAGGCGTCGGTGAACAACCTCGTCATCGCTCACGCCGTGGCGGGGGCATGGCTGACGCTCAGGCTATCCGGCGCCTGGAGGACCGAGCCGGGGTGGATTGACGGGATGGGTCGAGCCTTGGGCATCTATTGGATCCTGTCCTTGGCCTTCTTGAACTATCAAATCCTGTGGCAGTAGACCATGGTCGATCGACCGCCCCGAACCGATTGGCCTGGCCGGGCGTCTGTCCTCTGGTACGCTGAAGATGGCGTCTCGGAGCGACCCGGGGGGTTGGCAGCCGTTATCGGGCCTTCTGGACCGACCAGGACCTGACTCCGGCGCTTGAAATGGATAAGCGACCGACGACAGGGAGGGCCGACTGATGTCGATGGTGGAACCGCAGATCGAGACTCCGGAGGCCGTGAAGGCCGAGTGGCTGGACCGGCTTGGTGCCTTGGTCTCGCTCGTCAAGGGCTGGGTCGAGGCGTCCAGGTGGCAGACGGAACAGATCACCAAGACAGTGACGGAGCCGGGCCTGGGTCGATATGAAGTCCCGATCCTGCTGATGGAGCGGGGGGAGGTGGAGGTCGTCCTGAGCCCGATCGCGCGGACCGCTCCCGGGGCCGATGGGGTGGTCGATCTCTACCTGATGCCGGCCTACGACGATGTGGCCAGCCTCGATGACGAGGGCGGCGAGTGGTTCATTCACGACCCCTTCCCTCCCGACCCGACGCAGCCGTGCTCTCTGATCGAGGCCAGGCGGCTTCGTCTCGACGAAGAGACCGTGAATCTTGTCCTCAATGCGATCGCCGACCGTGCCTCACAGCCACGAGGTGTGCGAGCGGCCGAGGGCCAGGACTGATCGCGAAATTGGACCGCCCCGGGGGCACGTGACCCCGGGGCGGTCTCCGGTTCCGACTCCCGTTCGCTCACTCCTGGCTGCACTTTCCGCGATTTAATGCATTTAGGAGTTACGCGGTAGTGATCGCCTGTCCGTGAAATTGAGCCGATTCGGCAGGCCGGGACATCCCCTGGATCATCTAGATCCCCTAGACGGCCTCCTGACTCTTCGATTTCCACGGACAGAGGTTCACTACCGCGTAACTCCTAGCATTCTGATCGATCGCGATGTCGTGCGGCGGGTGCATCTACGAACCCGTTAGCACCGAGAGACAGGAAGCCATGCGCCTTGGTCGGGGCCACTGTGGCGCAGGATTAGGCGGTCGCCGGACACCGCAATTCCGATGCGAGCGCCCGGAAGCCCTCGCACCCGGAGGCCGGCCCGACCGGGACGTTCGCATACCATTCGTCGTGCCTCAGCGTGGTCGTCCCCGGAGCGATTCGTCGAGCCACGAATAAATCCTCTCCCACTGATCCACAAAGTTCGCCGGGTTCCCTGGTGGAGACCCGATGTTATGCCCCTCCCCCCAGTACCGTACGAATCGGGCTCGCTTGCCCCGGCGGTGGAGCGACGTGAAGAATTCTTCCGCCTGCTGGATCGGGACGAAATCCATGTCACCGTGGAGGATGAGTAGAGGCGTCTCCACGCGATCGACGTGCATGATCGGGCTGTTACGGACGTACCGCGGGGCGTCCTTCCAGAACGGCACGCCCATCCTCCCCTGGGACTTCTCGACCCATGTGAGGTTTTCGATGCTCCCCTCGAGCGGGGACTCGCTGTGGCGCATGAGGGCGGTGAACTGCCCGTAGAGACTGACCAGGTCGCACACGCCGGCGCTCGCCACGGCCGTACGGAACCGATTGGTCTGGGTCACGAGGCAATAGACCGTATAGCCCCCGTAACTGTGCCCCATGAGCCCGAGCCGATCGGGATCGGCTACGCCCATCTCGATCGCCTTATCGACGGCGGGGAGGACCCCCTTCGACATCTCCGGGTAGGGATCGCCCGGGGGGAGGATGGGGATCGAGGGCAAGAGGACCACATAGCCATGGGCGGCCAAGAGCTTATGGTCGTCGAAGAGGGGAGGATCCCAGTCTCCGCTGTAGGTGACGCCCCCGTAAACGTAGGTGATCAGAGGCCAACGCATCGACGGGTCGAATCGCGGGGGTAGCACCAGCCACCCGGTCAGCTTCCGACCGTCGGCCGTCTGGTAATCGATCCTGCGAAGAGTCGGCTCGGCGATCTCTTGCAAGTGAGTATTGGCCCGGACAACCTGCTTCGGCTCGACTCCGATGGATGGGCTGACCAGGAGGGATGATCCGCGGTTTGAATAGGCGGCGAAGACGGCACTCCCCGTCGCGAGATCGAGGTCGGTCAGCCGTGCTCCCTCCGGAGGCCGGGCCGTCTCCGTAATCGCGTCGCGTTCCAGGTCGATCATGAAGAATCCCGCGGTGTTGTGCCGTCGTGCCGCGACGACGACCCGGCGGCAGATACGGCCGTCGGTCGGCCAGACGATCCGCGCGTCCTTGAGTCCGAACCTTTCGGACAGGTCGGTCGGGGGCTTGCCATCCGGGTCGATCCGCCACAGCGACGGCCCGGCGACGCCGAGGAACGCCCCTCCCGCTTCGGGGAAGAGCTGCGCCGGAGGCGTGGGGAGCCCGGCGGAGAGGTTCAGGGGCTTGCCATCGGCCCGCACCGCCCACCAGTTCGGCGGCCCGGGCGGCGAGCCGGGCTTGAAGGGAGGGGGCACGGAGACGACCGGCGCTCCCCGGGTCGACCAAGCCGTCTGCCCCATGACGAGGCCCCTGGCATCGGTGATCCCTGCCAGCTCGATCTCGAGAAGGGACCTGTCGCGTGGGTCGAAGACGAAGGCCCGCGGCGCGATGCCGCCCGGCCTACGACCGATGAACGATAGCTTGCTGCTGTCGCTCGACCAGGACAGCGAGGAAGGATTCACGGCCGATATCCCCTCGACCCGGTGAACGACCGGAACCTTTCCCGAGGCGGACACGACGCTCAGGCCCACTTCGTATGGGACCATGTCTCCAACGAGGAGGGCAGATTCGAACGAGGGGGGCAAGCCCCGGGTCGGATAGGCGACCGCCCGCCCGTCGGGGGAGGCGAGTGGCCTTCCAAAGGGGTGCGGGATTCCGGCCGGCACGCTTTCCGTCGCGCCGCTATCGAGGTTCAGGATCGTCCAGCGGCTCTGTTCGCGCGGATCGGGAGCCTGAGCTGGCTTGAGGCCGCTCTCCACGACGCTTTGCGACGGCACCAATCCCTCATTCGCCTTCACCCAGTGGCGGGCCATCACGGCCTCCGCCTGGGGGATGGTCGACTGCGTCGCGGTGAGAGCGTCGTCCGGGAGCGTCGAGACGAGCACTTCGTTCGCCGAGATCCAGACGAGCGTTGGCCGTGGGGGTGCTTGCAGCGGGCTCCGGTTGATTGAGCGGATCGCCGCGTTCCCTTGGTCCCAGACCCAAATTGTCATCGACTGACCGACCATCGCCCCGATCGCGATCCGCCCCCCATCGGGCGACCACGCCCAGGCGACAATCCGAAACCGCCGTTCGATCTCGCGTGTGAGATTCCGCGGCTCATCGCCACCGATGGCGAAAACCCAGAGGTCGGGTCGTGTGATCATGGGCAATGGGGGAGTTGAGGCGGACCCAGCGATGGGAGGGCGTTTGAGGTAGCCGATCGCCTTGCCGTCGGGTGAGAGCATTCCCGAAAGTTCCTCGCGCAGGAGAACGTCCGACGGGGTCATAGGCCGCAGGGCCTGGGCCATCGAGGGGCTGGAAAAACAGCCGAGAATGGCGACGACCGTCCAAGCTAGTGAATAGGCGGTGATTGTACCCTGGGATCTCTTTGGCAATTCTTCATGGGACCACATGGACGATATCTCCTGCCGCACGAGTCAGACCCCCGATCGGAGCCAGCCATGACATCCTCGCATCCGCTCCCCGCACCGTGCCAGTGGTTCGCCCGACTCGCCTGTGCCCTCGACCGGCGGTCCGCATCCCGGCTCGCCCTGCTGTTCCTCGGTGCCGTCCTGGCCCACGTCTGCGCTCTCCCACTTGCCCGTCCCGGCGTTGAAGATGTGGATCGAATCCCCCTCCTCGACGATGGCGGACCGGAGGGTGATGGTCGGCTGGGCGGTCTTCTCCGGAGCGGCCTTCAGGGCGAGGACGTCCCACCGGTCGGCGACCGAGCTGTAGGCGTAGACGTGCCGGCCGACGCTGTAGACCGCGATCGTGCCGCTCACGAGCGGCCAGATACGGGTCGTCGCGGGCTCGACGAGGTCCTGGGTCCGCCAGGTCTTGCTCCGGCTGCCGATGGCGGCGACCTGGCCGATCCGATCCCCGGTGACGTCGAGGGCCATCAGGTCGATGCGCTCCCCCGGGGCTCCGGCCCCGCCGAAGCCCCCGGACGAGGTGATGCCCCCGGTGCCCGTCGCGATCGGGTTGATCTTCGTGCCCTGGGGGGCCCGGTAGCGGCTCCAGGTGCCCGTCTCCAGGCTGTGGACCCAGACCTGGTCGCGCCCCGGGGAGAGCGACGCCGTGAGCAACTCGGTCCGGAGCGAGACGTTCTTGAGGCCAGGCGCGACCATGCCCGCCATGCCCGGCCACCTCGTCGGGTCAGCGACCGCCGGGGGGCCGCCGGGGGCGGGGCGGCCCTGCGGGACCTGGCCCACCGTCCCCTGGGCAGGGATCGCGGCGACGGGCGGCCCGGACGCGGCCCGGATGCCGACCCCGACTCCCAGGACCATCACCCCCGCCACAGCCACCGCCCCGACCGACCGGATGCTCTGGATCTTCATGGCTCGGACCACCCCTTGCGTGAGAGAGAGGACTCGCGACGAGGCCGCACCCGCGGCGCCCGCCAGGCTGGAGACTGCCGAGCGGGCCGTCGACTCGACGAGCCCGCGCGGGACGGGGGACGATAGCTCGGCCGCGTCGGCGGCGAGCAGGCCGGCGGGCACGGCCGCGTGGCAGGCCCGGAGGCGGTCGCGGAGGCGGTCGCGGGCCCGGGCCATCCGGCTCCGGACCGTCCCGACCGGGCAACCCAGCCGGTCGGCCGCCTCCTCGTGGGTCAGGCCCTCCAGGTAGCAGAGCACCAGCGGCCTCCGGTATTTCTCCGGGAGCCGGCCGATCTCCTCGTCGAGCGACGACCTCAGGTTCCGTTCGCCCGCGGCCCCCTCCCCGGCGGCCGGCTCCTGCCACGGCCCCTCGCGGAGCCGACGCCCCGCGACCTCGGTCCGGGCCCGGCGGGCGACCCGGACCGCCACGCCGTAGAGCCAGTTGCCCAGCAGGTCCGGGTCGCGGATCGATCGGGCCCGGCGGACCAGGACGAGGAACGTCGCCTGGAAGGCGTCGTCGACGTCGGCGGGGTCGGCCAGCCAGCGCCGGCAGATCCCCGCGACCATCGGCCCGAACCGCTCGACCAGCGCGGCGAAGGCCAGCTCGTCGCGGTCGGCGAGGAACCGGCCGAGGAGCTGCCGCTCGGACAGCCCCGCGAGGGTCCCCGCTCCGAAAAGCCGCCCGATCTGCCGGTAGGCCAGCCCGCCCGCTCGGTCCGCCATCGCTCGACCCTCGACTCGGTTGGGAAGGGACGCCCCGGTACTGCACCGGCGGCCCGTTTCAATCTCTCTTTTCCCCGGATGCCCCGATTTTCGCCCGGCCGGGCCCCCCGGTGCGACCTCCCGGCCGGCGAGGCCGCGGTAATCGACGCCCGGGCGGCTTGCCCGGATCGGGGGGCCGGGCTACGCTGGACGAGGTGACGGAAGGAATTCGGTCCAGATGCCCCCAAGGGTCAGCCGGCCCGCCTCCCGGGAGGGACTCCTCGGATGCCACGACGGAACCTGTTCGCGATCGTCGTCGTCAACGCCTTGTCGCTCCTCTGCTGGCAGGCGAGCCAGGGGGCCCGGCCGAAGGACGAGACGATGGAGCTCTACGGCCTCTTCGTCGACGCCGTCGAGCAGGTCCAGGCGAACTATGTCCGCCCGGTCTCCCGCAAGGAGCTGCTCGAGAGCGCCCTGAAGGGGATGCTCCAGGACCTCGACCCCCACTCGGTCTACATCAACACGGCCCAGTACAAGACCTTCAGGCGGAAGATCGAGGGCCGGTTCGGCGGGATCGGGATCACCGTCGGGTTCGACATGGAGGCGAATCGGCTCAAGGTCCTGGCGCCGATGGTCGGGACCCCGGCGTATGCCGCGGGCATCCTCGCGGGGGACCTGATCCTCGAGATTGACGGCAAGACGACCGAGGGGATGACGGCCGACAAGGCGATCGACGTCCTCCAGGGCCAGCCCGGGACGCCCGTGAAGCTCCACGTCCTCCACGACGGGACCCAGAAGGCCGAGACGATCGCCGTCGACCGCGCGATCATCGACGTGCCGACCGTCCTGGGCGACCTCCGCAAGCCCGACGACCACCCCGACTTCTTCCTCGACCGCGCCGCCAGGGTCGGCTACATCCGGATCACCGAGTTCCTCCAGAACACCGCCGCCGACGTCAAGGCCGCGCTCGAGGAGCTGAAGCAGGGGGGGGCCAAGGGGCTGATCCTCGACCTCCGGGGAGACCCGGGCGGCCTGCTCTCCTCGGCCGTCGAGATCTCCGACCTCTTCCTCGACAAGGGCGTGATCGTCAGCACCCGCGGCCGGAACACGATCGACAAGACGTATGAGGCCCAGAAGGAAGGGACCTTCGAGCCGATCCCGCTGGTCGTCCTGGTCAACGAGAACTCGGCGTCGGCCGCCGAGATCGTCGCCGCGGCCTTGCAGGACCACAAGCGGGCGCAGGTCGTCGGCCAGCGGTCGTACGGCAAGGGCTCGGTGCAGAACATCCTCGACCTGGAGGACGGCAACAGCGTCCTGAAGCTGACGGTGGCGACCTACTGGCGCCCCTCGGGCAAGAACATCCACCGGTTCAAGGACGCCAAGGAGGCCGACGAGTGGGGCGTCTCGCCCGACTCCGGCCTGGAGGTCAAGCTGACCCCGCAGGAGCACTTCGCCTGGGCGATCGCCCGCCGCGACCGCGACCTCCTCGGCGGCAAGGCCGCCGCCGCCCTCCGCGACGCGGCCGAGGCCAGGCCCCAGCCGAAGCCGGCCGAGGCCAACAAGCCGGACGAGCCCAAGGCTTCGGCGCCCCCGGCCGACACCAAGGCCGCCAGGCCGAAGGACGCCCCCAGGCCCTATAAGGACCGCCAGCTCGACAAGGCCCTCGAAGTCCTCAAGGCCAAGGTCGGCTGAGCCCGACCGGCCCGGCATCCTCGCGGGCGTGAGGCCCTCCCCGCACGGGGAGGGCCTTCGTCGATCCGGGCTGGCCGGCCGATCCAGCCCCTTGACGCCCCGCGACCCTCGGCCGAGAATCGGCCGGTCGCCAGCCTCCTCGACGCACCCGACGACGTCTCCCCGACAGGGCCCGCCGTGTCGCCCCCGGCACCCATCCACCGCCGCCGACCGACCCGGCCGGGCCTGCTGGCCCTGGCGATGGTGCTGATCGTGGCCGGGGATCGGGACGCCTCGGCCTCCTCACACTCGGCCACGGCCCGCGACCGCCCCGTCGTCGAGGCCCACGCCCGCTACTGCAAGTGCTCGTCCCGCTGCAAGGGGGCATCGTGCTGCTGCGGGCCGGAGGCGCCCGAGCCCGACCGGCCCCCCGACCCTCCCCGGCCCCGCCCGACCGCGCCGCCCGTCGCCCAGGGGTCGCCGACGAACCCGTGCCTGGCCGACGCCCCGTGCGGCGACCCCGGCCTCCCCTCCGCGACCCCGTCGGTCGGCTCCCCCGCGAAGATGGCGACCGTCGGGTCGTCCGCCGCGGTCGGCGCCCCGGCCCGGTCCGGCCGATCGGAGGTCCCTGGCCTCCCTCGCCTCCCCTCGCGACGGGCCTCCCGGCTCGACCGGCCTCCCGACCGCCCCATCCGCCCCCGAGAGAGCGACCGATCGCGCCGCGCGTCGGCCTGAGGACGCTTCGCACCGGGCCCGGCCCCTGGCCGGCCCTGGATGCGCGTCCCCCGCGCCCTGACGCCGCGACCTCAGCCATCTCTCCTCGTCGCGGATGACCGAACAGACGGACCGGCCGGCCCGACCCTCGCACGCCCTCGCCCCTGGCGCGGGGACGGTCGCGCGGCCGTCGGGCCGGCCTCGGGAGCGCCTCACGATGTGCCTTCGACCCCGCCAGCATCGCGGATTCACCCTGATCGAACTGCTCGTGGTGATCGCCATCATCGCCGTGCTGATCGCGCTGCTGCTGCCCGCCGTCCAGGCGGCGCGCGAGGCGGCCCGGCGGTCCCAGTGCACGAACAACCTCAAGCAGCTCGGCATCGCGCTGCACAACTATCACTCGACCTACAACGCCTTCCCGGTCGGCTTCCTGATGCCGCCCGGGGGCGTCGGCCCGACCTCGGGGCCGCTCGCCGGCACGCCGCCGTTCCACTACTGCTGGTCGGTCCTGGCGCAGATGTCGCCCTACCTCGAACAGACGAGCGTTTACAACGCCGTGAACTTCGACTGGCCGTTCGCGATGGGCCCGCCGGACTACGCGATCTACCCGGCCAACCTGACGATCATGCGGACGAGGATCGCCGTCTTCCTCTGCCCGAGCGACGCCGCCCCCGCGCCCGACCCCGCCTACGGCCCGACCAACTACGTCTTCTGCACCGGCGACGGCCTCCCCGGTGGCGACCCGACCGACGCCAACGGCGCCTTCATCAAGGGGCCGCCCCAGTCCCTGGCGACGATCACCGACGGGTCGAGCCAGACGGCGGCCGGCTCGGAGCAGCTCCTCGGGACCGGCCCCGGCTTCGGCGGCCCGCCGAGCCCGACCTCCCGGGGGATCGCCTTCTCCGGCGGCAGCGCCCAGCTCACCCCCGCCTCCTGCGCCAGCCCCGACGCCTGGCTGCTGATGAAGGGGTCGCAGTGGTTCTTCGGCGACTGCCGGAACCTCCTCTACAACCACTACCTGACGCCCAACTCCAAGCTCAACGACTGCGAGGGGCAGTCCTATCACTTCCCCGGCTGGAAGGCGGCGCGGAGCCTCCACCCCGGCGGCGCCAACCTGCTCTATAGCGACGGCCATGTCGCCTTCGTCAAGGACTCCGTGAGCCCGGCCGCCCACCGGGCGATCGGCACCCGCAATGGCGGCGAGGTGGTCTCCGCCGATGCCTACTGACCCCACCCGCTCGGCCCGGCCGCGCGCCCTGGCCCTGGTCGCGACGGCCGGGCTCGCCGGCTGCGGGGGGAGCCCCCCCGAGGGGCAGGCCCCGACATCGCTGGCGGCGTCGCCCGAGGCGAGGGCCGCGATGGATTACGCCTCGGCCCGAGGCTACGAGGCCGCCCACAAGCCCGCGGCGGCCCTCGAAGCCTACCGGCGGATCGTCAAGGACCACCCCGAGACCACCCAGGCCCGGCTCGCCGCCGACCGGATCCGGGCCCTCGCCGGCCGCTGAGCCCGGGCCTGTCCGCCCTCGGATCGAGAGGACTGAATTCCAGCGGACGCGCCGGGGTTGGCCCCTGGCGCGAGGCACCGCGTCGGGTATAGTCCGTTGGCCCGCGGCCGGCCGCCCCGGCTCGCGGGCCCGTGTCGCTGGGCCGTTATCCTTCCGGAGCCGTCCGAACCATGGGGATCGCGGGATGAGCCCCGACGTCGCGACCGGGGGGATGCACGATCGGCCAACGAGCACCGCACCCGGGACGCCCCCGAGGTCGGGCGGCGTCACGGGTGCGGGTGCGGGTCTCTCGGACTGGGCGGGGGTGTCGGCCGGACCAGGGTCACTTGGCCTTGGCGACCCCGATCACCCCGGCGGCGACCCTCCCGCCCGCCGCGCCGGCGGGCTGGGACTTCAGGTCGTCGGCCTTCTCGTGGACGATCACGCCCCGGCCGAGGATCGAGCTCTCCCCCTCGAACATGAGCTGGCTGTCGACCTTGTCGTAGACGGCGACGCCCTTGGAGTCGGCCTCGATGTTGCCGAGGTCGCCGACGTGCCGCTTCGACCCGGGGCCGGCGTGCGGCGAGCCCTTGGGGTTGAAGTGGCCGCCGGCCGACATCGCGTCGGGCGAGGATGTATCGCCGAACTCGTGGATGTGGAACCCGTGCATCCCGGGGGTCAGCCCGGAGATCCGGGCCTCGACCTTGACGCCCCCCGAGGCCTTGGTGAACGTGACCACGCCGGAGGCCTCGCCGCCGGACTTGGTCGGGTGGAGCACGGCGACGGCGTGGGTGACCTGCCCTTCGGCCATCGCGCCCGCGTGGGCCTCGGCCTTCCGCACCTGCGCCGAGGCGACGGCGGCGACCAGGGCGACGACGGCCGCCGAGGCCGCCGCGACGGGGACGATTCGACGAAGATTCCTGCTCATGGCGACTGGTTCTCCGCTGGCGATGCGTGGCTGCGTCGTCCCGGACTCCGGGAAGCCTGCAACGTAGCCGGCCGGCCCGGTCGCCGCAAGGGGCCATCCGCGGCCGGGGGACTGTCGCACGCCCCTCCCGGCCCGACCCGGATCGACCGGACGGCCGGGGGCCGTTGCGCCCGCCGGCCTCCCCACGACGCAACCCGCCGGACGTCCCGGCGATTGCCCACGGACCCGAGCGGTCCGCCTCCGACGGAACAAGGAGACAGTTCATGATCAAGCGTTTTGCGACGACGGCCGGCGTGGCCGCCGTGCTGGGCCTGGCCGGCCTCGCCGGCGCGGGCGACGACACCCCGCCGACGATCAAGGCGGCCATGGGCAAGCTCCACAAGGGCGGGACCGCCGCCCTCCCCACCGTCGGCAAGGCCCTCAAGGCCCCCAACCCCGACTGGAAGGGGATCCAGACGACCTCCAAGCTCATCGCCGAGCTGTCCGAGGCGATCACCGCCCTCGAGCCCCCCAAGGGCGACAAGGCCGACTACGAGAAGCAGATCAAGGCCTACGTCGTCGACACCAAGGCGCTGAAGGAGGCCGCCGACAAGGAGGACGTCGCCAAGGCCGGCGCGGCGGTCGCCAAGCTCGGCGCCTCGTGCAAGACCTGCCACGCCGCCCACAAGGGCAACTGACCCTCCCGGCCGATCGACCGACCCGTCCTGCCGGAGCCCCGTCGCGGCCCTTTCCGCGGCCGGGCCGGCCGGCGCGGGCAACTGCCGACTCGCCGGAGGGAGGCCGCCTTGGTAAGCGGGACCGCGAGAAGGCCGGCGTGACACGCACGCGGCCCGATCCGCCGATCCTTCGGCCCGATCGATCGAGACGCCGGGTCAAGGATGACCACCTTCGGCGCAAAGAGAACCCCGGCGGGCGAGGCCGGGGTCGAATGACCGGATCAAGATGAGGCTCATCTGCCCAGGACCGGTCAGTCCGAGAGGTGGGCGACCGGGCGGCGACTCAACGGATCTCGACGATCTTCAGGACATGGATCAGGGACGACGCCCACGTCCTATCGTTGTCATTCAGCTCCGCGAGGTCGTAACCCTTCGGGATACTGTAGAGGTTGAGCCTGATGGAATATCTCCCCGGGGGCAGTTCGATCGACTCGGCGAAGGTGGGGTTCATCTCGCCCGAAGGGTGGATCTCGAACATCTGCCCTTTGTAGGGCCTGTCGAGCACCAGCGGGCCGTCCTCGCCCTGAAAGGCGCGGAGCCTCCAGAGGTAGCGGTTGGGGATCGGGCGACGATCCATCAGCGCGACCGATGCGGAGACGCGGACTTCCCGCCCGACGACGTCGACGTTGTGGCTCGTGAGGCTCCAACTTGCCGCCTTCTTGACAGGACGGGGGACTTCCCCTGCTGGCAGCGGGGGCGTTGCTACGGCCTTGCCGTTCGGGAGGACCACCTTGGTCTCCTTGGTCGTGAATCCCCGGGCCCCGCTGTTCTCCTTCGCGGAGGATTTGGCCGACGCGTATCGGGCCATGATGCCGGACGTGATGGCCCACGTGGCGAGGGCGAGTCCGGCTAGATAAGCCACCTTGATCGACAAGCGAGGACGCATAGAACTACCCCTGATTCGAGGTTGCGGAATTCGTGTCTCACGTCGAGGGTGTCGGGAACGTGTCTGCTCACTGCTGAAAAATGAAACCGCCGTAGAAGTTGTATTGGGGGGAGTCTGCAGCAGGGCAACTCCCACCGGTCCCGCCCCCGGTAACTCCGTAGTCCACCTGATACCAATTAGTCGGGACGAGCCCAGACTTGGAATCGGTGATGGTGACTTGATTCCCGCTCGTGTTGCATTGAAGGGTCGGGCTCGCTGAAGTCAACGCAGTATCTTGGGTCCACGGGCCTGTTCCGCCGGAGAAACTTCCCGCATTTGACCAGATGGTATTCGTGCAGATGAAGCACCCCGTCGTCGTGCCGGTTGTGCAATCGAAAGTAGCATAGGTGTCCTAACTGAAGGAAGTGGCGCCTTGAGTGATGTGTTCCGGCACGTCGGTCCCGACGATATTGTGCGAGCTGCAAAGGGGTGGGATCGCCAATACGGTCTGGAGCGGTCCAAGATGCAGGCTGGCGATGAGGAGGGCCACTGCGAGCGTTCCGAGAGCGAACGGTCGGGCGAATTTCGAGTTGAACACCGGTTCTTGCTCCGCTGTGAGGTGTTGGAGGGGTAACCGAGCGGTTGTCACTGTCAGGCCTATTTAGAAAAAAGTCAACATTCTTTTTGGAATAGGAGTTACGCAGTTGATGGCCTTTGTCCAGTAGGTGCACTCGCCGCACCGCACAGGATAGGCCGTTTGCCATCGTTTGGGCAAGACAACACGCGGCGCACCTACTGTACATGGGTGATCAACTGCGTAACTCCTATGGAATCAAGGCGATTTAATCCATCAAGCCGTCCGACGAGGGAGAGGATTTGACGGTCGCAGGTCTCACCAAATCTCGAGTCTCACGGGAATTACGTCAAATTATCGAGACTCGCCATCGGTGCGCGGGAGATACGCCGTGTACTTGTCGGCCCGGCCGTAGGACTGGTCGACCGGGTACTTCCGCCCCGCGTCCTCGACCTTCGCGGCCAACGCGGCGCCGAGGTCGATCGCGGTGACGTCGGCGATCCGGAGGATCAGCCAGAGGCAGTCGGCCACCTCGTCGGCCACCTGCCGCTTCTTCGTCGGGTCGGCCAGGAGGGCCCGGATCTCGTCGTCCTTCCGGTAGCGGAAGTGTTCGAGGAGCTCGCCGACCTCGCAGGCGAGGGCGACGCCGAGGTCCTTGGGCGTGTGGAACTGGACCCAGTCGCGCTCCTCGCTGAAGCCGCGGACCAGGTCCATCAGGCGTCGGACCGTCGTCGATTCGTCCGTCATCGTCGCGGGTCCTCGGTCGCGGGCGGGGGGCCGTCGGGGGTGTCGGCCGATTCCGCCGTTGTCGCCCGAGGCGGGGGCGTGGTGCAATGGGGCTTTGCACCGATCTCCGACGGGACGCGCTGATGTCCTTGCTGCTGCTGGCCATCGAGACGACCTGCGACGAGACTGGCGCCGCCGTCCTGGAGGGCCTCGGACCGGGCGGGGGCGGGGTGCCGACGATCCGGTCGAGCGTCGTGGCCTCGCAGATCGACCTGCACGAGCGGTTCGGCGGGGTCGTCCCCGAGATCGCGGCGCGGGCGCACGTCCGGCAGATCCTCCCGGTGATCGACGAGGCCCTCCGACGCGCGGGGGTCGCGCTCGGCGAGATCGGCGCGGTCGCCGTGGCGACGAGGCCGGGGCTGGTCGGGGCCCTCGTCGTCGGCCTGACCGCCGCCAAGGCCCTCGCCCTGGCGCTGGACGTCCCCCTGATCGCCGTCGACCACCTCGAAGGGCACCTCTACGCCTGCCAGCTCGCGTACCCCGACCGCGAGGTCTACCCGTGCGTCGGCCTGGTCGTCTCGGGGGGCCACACGAGCCTCTTCGCCTGCCGCGGCCCGCTCGACGCCGAGCCGCTGGGCGGGACGATCGACGACGCCGCGGGGGAGGCCTTCGACAAGGTCGCCGCCCTCCTCGGCCTCGGCTATCCCGGCGGCCCCGGGGTCGAGCGCGCGGCGCGGTCGGGCGATCCCCGGGCCCACGCCTTCCCCCGGTCGTTCCTCCGCGACGACCGGCTCGCCTTCAGCTTCTCGGGCCTCAAGACGGCCGTCCTCTACGCCCTGAAGGGCCAGGACGCCCGGACCCTCGCCGGCCCGCCCGCCCCGGAGGCCGTGGCCGACCTCGCCGCGAGCTTCCAGGAGGCGGTCGTCGACATCCTCGTCGCCAAGTCTCGCCAGGCCCTCAAATTGACCGGCCTCCGCCGGCTCGGGATCGGCGGTGGCGTCGCGGCCAACGCCCGGCTCCGCGACCGGCTGGCGGCGATGGCCGACCGCGAGGGGGTCGAGCTGTTCATCCCGCCGATGTCCCTCTGCACCGACAACGCCGCGATGGCCGGGATCGCCCTGGCCAAGCTCGCCGCCGGCCAGGTCGCCGCCCTCGACATCGACGTCACCCCCGGCCTCGTCCGCCCGGGCAAGAATCCGTGACGTCCGGGTGATCGCCGGCGCCGCCGATCGCGATGATTCGGGACGGCTCTTTGGCAATCCGATCTCGATCCATCCCGACCCGGGACGGTCCAAACATCGGCGAGGCGGACGTATTCGATCCCCGGCGCCGAACGAACCCAACGACCTCACGACCCGCCTCGTTGGTCTTGCAGGCTCCCCTCTCGGACGGGGAGGACGGGTCGGAAGACCCCGTGTCCTTGGCGGCGACGAACGTGCCGACCGCTGGCCTGCTCCTCCGCTGATGCGTCGAACGAAGCCACGGTACGTCTACGTTCGGGTACGCCGTGTTACGTCCCCTATCGCTTCCAGAACGCGAACGGCATCTCCGGCGCCGAACGGACCCAACGCGGCCGGAAGACAGGTGGAGACCCGTCGGACTGCCCCGCGACCGAACGAACCCAATGGGGTCGCCGGTTCCTTTCCCAATCGCGGAGCCGCTTGAGGTCGTCCGAAGTTCTCGGACGGCCGATCACACCCCGAATCCCTCTCGGGCGACTGGCACTCACGACGCGATGAACGGCGAGCCTCCCGGCCGCACGTCCCGGAAGAACTCGACATACCGCGGCTCGACCACTCCGGGGTCCCATCGACGGGACTCTTCGAGCGCGAGGCGGCTCCGCTCCGCGTACCATGCCCCGTCGTCCCACAGCCGGATGACCGCGTCGACCCACGGAGAGACTTCCTCGGGGGTCGGCAACTCCTGGGTGGCGGGCGTCAGCCGTTCGGGGAGCGGCAGGACGATCCCGGCGTCGCCCAGCGTCTCGGGGATGCCGCCGCGGTCGGAGCCGATCACGGGGATGCCGTTGATCAGGGCCTCGACGGCGACGAGCGGCTGGTTCTCCCACCAGAGCGAAGGCAGCAACGCGGCCCGGGTGACGCCCCAGAATTGGCGCGGGTCGGGGGTCTGCGCCATCAGGAAGACGTTGCCGTGCGGCCGGAGGTCGATCCCGCAGGCGACCAGCATCCGCTCATCCCCCCGGCTCTCGACGACCAGGATCGGGATATCGGGCCGCCTCCGTCCCAACTCGTCGGCGATCCGGACGAAGGGGTAGACGCCCTTGACCTGCGAAGGGTTGACGAAAGTCAGATAGCGAGGGTCGCGGAGCGCGGCCCGTACGCGGGAGACCTCGACGAGGTTGGGCAGGACGGCGCAATCGAGGTCCAGCGTCTTGCGGTAATGGTCGGCGGCGAACCGGGATGGGACAAGGACCGCATCGGCCGTGGCGAACGTTGAAGGGTTGCTGTAGCTGAAATTATGCAGCGCGAAGACGACGGCCACCCCACGCCCGCGGGCGAGCGACCGCGCCTCGTGTGCCAGGGAGTCGCCGCCGAAATTCAGGAGGACGTCGGGCCGGAAGCGATTAATGGCTCGGTCGAGGAGCCCGAGGATCTCCGCCCGCTCGAACTCGTCGGGCTCATGCGTCGTCGATGTCGGGCTGCGATGGAGAGTGAGCGACACGCCCGCGACGGCGGCGCGGATGTGGGGGGCCGCGTCGACGCGCAGGCCCCGGGCGTCGAGGGATGTCGCCGCCTCGGGGCTGATCTCGAAGGAGACGCCCCGGCCGGCCGGCCAGGACTCGGGGCGGGACTCGCCGGGGGATTCGAGGATCGTCCCGGTCAGCGCCTCGGCGGCGAGGCCGTGCCGGGACAGCGTCTCCATCGTGGCACGGCTGGCGACGGTCGCGCCGTTGGAGTCGTCGAGATAGGAGGAATGGGCGAAGAACAGGACACGGCGACCACCGGGTGCATCAGGGCCCGAGCGCGATGCCATCGAACTTAAATTCCTCGATGACGATTGGCTCAAATTTGGTCTCGATATATCGATATCCTCCTGAGACAACACGCAGGCGGTTGCCGAAGAAGGCCGTCGATCGGATATCCTGCCCGGATCCACGCGCGTCAAGTAGGATGCGACCCGACTTAAGATCCCAAGCGCGAACAATGCCACGCTTGCCGACTCTGGCGACCGCCTTCCCGTCGGGGCTGAAGGTGACGGAGAGCGCAACGCCCTCATCCTCCCGGTCAGCCCCGACCGTCTTCACGACGCGGCCCGTGTCGAAGTTCCTGATTTGGACTCCTCCCAAAGGCCCGGCGGTGGCGATGGACCGCCCGTTCGGAGCCATCGCCGCGACCCATGGTAGGGGGATGACGTCCTGGCCTCCTAGTGGGTCATGTGGCTTGCCCATTGCCATAAACGCCTCGGGTTTGGTACTGTCATCCGCCTCTGATCCTACGGAGGCCGTCATGTCCCGACTCAAGAAAGACCCGCTCCGCGAGCTGACCGAAA
>JAABUQ010004880.1_pt1 | contig 22221 bp, 16 predicted proteins | sample 5560001 | NCBI WGS metagenome assembly JAABUQ01 (sample SAMN10711888, study PRJNA513371) | rock metagenome | isolation source: Antarctica rocks | place: Antarctica: Victoria Land, Finger Mt nord | collected 2015-12-18 | reverse complement strand
GCAATGATCCGGGAGTCGCTGCGAACGACCTTGACCTGGGCGATCGAGCAAGTCACCGAGAAGAACCACCCCGTCGGTCATATCGTGGCCCAATTGGGGCTCACCTGACGGTTTGCAAAACTCCAGTGTTAACTTGCAATGACTTACGGGCGGGCGGTGCCTTCGACGATGACGCCTTCGGGCGTTGAGCAGGCCTTGTCGGCGATCGCGATCCCGGTGTAGGCCCGGGTGCCTTCGACGATGACGCCTTCGGGCGTTGAGCAGACGCTATCGTCTATGCCGCCGCCGCAAACCAAGAAACGTGCCTTCGACGATGACGCCTTCGGGCGTTGAGCAGAATACGGTCATCTTCCGGAATTTTTGCGAAGTGCTGTGCCTTCGACGATGACGCCTTCGGGCGTTGAGCAGTGGCAAATTCCGTATTTCAGGTGCCTGACAAGGGGGTGCCTTCGACGATGACGCCTTCGGGCGTTGAGCAGAAATTGCTATTGCGGCCTATACTCGATTTGAGGTCGTGCCTTCGACGATGACGCCTTCGGGCGTTGAGCAGAGGCATGAGATCCTTGGCGAAGGAGATCAAGTCATGTGCCTTCGACGATGACGCCTTCGGGCGTTGAGCAGTCGCGGTGGGAGTCCGGTCGGAGAATTGGTCGTAGTGTGCCTTCGACGATGACGCCTTCGGGCGTTGAGCAGACCGATTTCTCCGCCTCACTGGCGACCGGGCACCCGACGTGCCTTCGACGATGACGCCTTCGGGCGTTGAGCAGACGAGTCCCCCGAGCCGACGCCGGCCGATCGGGCGGTGCCTTCGACGATGACGCCTTCGGGCGTTGAGCAGTAGGCCTCGGCGGCGTTCTCGGTGTAGAGGATGTAGTGCCTTCGACGATGACGCCTTCGGGCGTTGAGCAGTGGAGGTCGCCGGGGATGCGGTCGCACGCCTCGCGGTGCCTTCGACGATGACGCCTTCGGGCGTTGAGCAGTGATCCTTGGTCGCGTCGGCCGGGCGGGTCGGGGGCGTGCCTTCGACGATGACGCCTTCGGGCGTTGAGCAGTCGATCAGGGGGAATCGCCCTTCGGCCAGCGTCAGGTGCCTTCGACGATGACGCCTTCGGGCGTTGAGCAGATCATCGGTGCGACCTCCGCCCTCGGCGGGGTCTGGGTGCCTTCGACGATGACGCCTTCGGGCGTTGAGCAGTTGGCCCTGATCCAGGATTGGACCTGGGCCCACTCGCGTGCCTTCGACGATGACGCCTTCGGGCGTTGAGCAGTCGATGAAGTCGCCGATCTCCTCCGGTGCGTATGTGTGCCTTCGACGATGACGCCTTCGGGCGTTGAGCAGCGATGAACCTCTCCGACGCCCCGTTCGACATCGTGGTGCCTTCGACGATGACGCCTTCGGGCGTTGAGCAGTTGGGCCGGCCGGTCGCGTCGAGGAAAGGGGCGACGGTGCCTTCGACGATGACGCCTTCGGGCGTTGAGCAGTCGGCGAGGACCGCCACGGTGATGACCAGGGTCGCCGTGCCTTCGACGATGACGCCTTCGGGCGTTAAGCGGGTCGGTCTGCTCGCGGTGCCCCCCCCTGCCCTGGTGCCTCCAATGATGACGCCTCCGCGCGTTGAGCGGCGCTCAAGCTACTCGTAGGAGTCCGCATGGCCATTCGCCCGACCGCCGGTCGACGGTGGACCGGCGGCGAATCGGCGTCTATCGAGAGGTATCACGCGCATGATCGAAGGGCGACGGTCCACGGGGGACCACCGATGAACCTTCGCGCGAGGTAGGGCCCGGAAAGGGGCGATGGTCCACGGTGGACCGGGTCGAGAGATTGGCCCGGTCCACCGTGGACCACGAGCGAAGCGACCAAACCGGCGAGCATCCCGAGGAGGATCAAAGGGCGATGGTCCACGGTGGACCGCCGATGGATTGTCGCGGGACTGAAGCTGGCGAAAAGGCGATGGTCCACGGTGGACCGGGCCGATATCCACCCTGGCGGTCCACGGTGGACCGGCTCCAAAGGAGGGGCATCGGAATGGCCATCACGTTCGCCCTCGTCAACGCCAAGGGCGGGGTCGGGAAGACGAGTAGTTGCCACCATATCGGCGGGACGTTGGCCAAGGCGGGCCTGCGGGTCCTCCTGCTCGACAACGACCCCCAGGCCAGCCTCACGCAAGGTCTCTGGGGGCCCGAGGCGATGCGGGCGATCCCGAAGGCGTCGAGCATCGCCGCGCTCTACGACCCGGACCTCGAACCGATCCCCGAAGCCCTCATCCGGCAGGCCGGGTTCGAGAATCTCTGGCTCGTCCCGGGTTCGGAGCACCTGACGAGGTCGAACCAGACGCCGCCGGAGACGTGGGGCCCGTCCCAAGGAGGGATCCGCGAGTTCGTGGCCGAGGCCGGCGACGCCTTCGACGTTGTCCTGATCGATTGCGCCCCGAACATCCATCTTTGCAGTTGGGCCGCCCTGACGGCCGCCGACGCGGTCGTCGTCCCGCTCCAGGCCGAAGACTACGGGAGCCAGGGTCTGGCGCCGATCCAATCGGCCATCGCCGCGGTGCAGGCCGGCCCGAACCCCTCGCTCCACCTGGCCGGTTACCTTTTCACGATGTTCGACCGACGGCTGGCAATCCACCTCGCCTACGAGACGAGGCTCCGGGCCCTATACGGCGAGGGGGTCTTCACGAACGTCTTCCCCGTCGCCAAGGACTTCAAGGAGGCGGTCTCGTCGCGGCAGCCGATTTCGCACTACAAGCCGAAGTCGGCCGCCGCCAAGGCGACCAAGGCCGTCGCTGACGAGTTGATCGGGCGGGGCGAGGCGATCCTCGCCGCGCTCGGCGAAAGGAGGGTCGCGTGAAGGCCGCCGAACGACTCGCCCAGCAACTCGGCGCCCACATCGACGAGAGCATGGGCGCGACCAGGCCGACCGGGCCTCCTGGCCTCTTCCCGGGGCCGATCCAGGGCGGCTCGGGAGCATTCCCCGGGGGGCTGGTCCACGGTGGACCGGAGAAATACCAGGGGTCGTCGCGGATCAAGGACGCGCTGGCGATCGAGCCCGACCGGATCATCCCCGACCCGGACCAGCCCCGGAAGGATTTCGACCCCGAGGCGTTGGAGGCCCTCGCGGCCAGCCTCCGCGACCGCGGCCAGCTCCAGCCGATCCGGGTGAGGTGGTCGCCGGATGCGAAGCATTGGGTGGTCGTCTCGGGCGAGCGTCGATGGAGAGCGGCCCGGATGGCCGGACTGGCGACGATCGCTTGCGTCGAAGCAAAGGCGGAGATGACCCCTCGGGAAATCCTGGAGGATCAGCTCGTCGAGAACTGCATCCGCGAGGACCTCAGGCCGATCGAGCAGGCCAGGGCCTTCCGGGCCTTGCTCGACAGCCGGGGGTGTTCAGCCCGCCAACTGGCCGAGTCGCTCCGGATCTCGCACCAGGCCGTCGGCCGGGCGCTATCGCTCTTGACGCTCCCCGAAGAGCTGCGGAAGCAGGTCGACGAGGGCCTCGTCCCCGCCTCGGCGGCGGCCGAGGTCGCCAAGGTCAAGGACGACGAGACCAGGCGGGAGATCGCCGGCAAGATCGCGGCCGGCGAGCTGACTCGGGACGAGACGGTCGAGGTGGTCCGACGAGCGACGGGAGACGCCCGAAGCAGCGGGGGCCCTGGCCATGGCAAGGGGAGCGTCAGGGGTAAAGCAAAGGTCCTGACGTCCCGGGTCTTCAAGGCCGAAGGGGGGTTCAAGGTCACGGTCGAGCGGAAGCGGGGTGTCGAGGCCCCGGGGCTGTTGGAGGCGCTCCAAGAGATCGTCTCCAGGGTCGAGGCGGAGATGGCCGGCGAGCAGGCCGCCTGATCGAGTCGGGGCAGGGGGGATGGTCGGCCGAGGCCGACCGGATCGTCGTCGCCCCGGCAGAATCCGTCTGATCAGGCCAGGGCAGGGGGGGGTGATCGGCCCGGTTACGTCCAGGAGCCGGCTGGTCTCCCTTTTCGCCCCGATCCGCGACCGTCTATCGATCCGATCACCGCTTCGCCAGCGGGCTGTCCCCCCGGGAATCCGCGAAGAGTGTGCTCGGTACGCCCGTAGATGGCGCCCCCTCCCTGATACACTGCGATCGGCATCGACGATGGCGCGGACGATCCCCGGGCCCCAGAGTCATCTCCCATGAAGCTTGCCGTTCGCTTCTCGCTCCAGCGGATCGCCGCGTTCGATCGGGCCGTCCGGGCTGGCGAGTATCCCAACGCGCGGACGATCGCCCGCGCGTTGGAGGTCGGTCATCGCACCGTCCAGCGCGATGTCGAGTTCCTCCGCGAACGCCTGGGTGCCCCCCTGGCGTTCGACCAGCGACGGAATGGCTACTACTACGACCGGCCGGATTATCGCCTGCCTTTGATGAACCTGACGGAGGGGGAGTTGGTTGCGGTGTTCCTCGCCGAGCGGGCGCTGCAACAGTACCGGGGGACGCCCTATGCCGCCGACCTGGGGAGGGCGTTCTCCAAGCTCACCGCCGGCCTGTCCGATCGCGTGACGGTCGACCTTGGTCACCTCGGCGCTTCCCTCTCGTTCCGGACCACCGCGTCGTCGGGCCCGGACCCCGGCGTATTCCGCGACCTCGAGGCGGCGATTCGAGGCAAGAACCGCGTCGCGCTCCGCTACTACTCGGCATCCCGGGACGCGGAGACGGCCCGAGAGGTCGACCCCTACCACCTGGCCAGCGTCGACGGGCAGTGGTACCTGATCGGCCACTGCCACGTCCGCGGCGAGGTCCGGATGTTCGTCCCGTCGCGAATTTGCTCGATGGAACCGACCGGCGTGACCTTCGACTCCCCGGAGGATTTCGAGATCGGCGCCTACCTGGCCGAGTCCTTCTCGGTCTTGAGGGGCGCCGAGGGGGAGCTGCACCGCGTCCGCCTCCGGTTCACCGGCGAGGCGATCAAGTACCTTCGCGAGCGGACCTGGCACGCCAGCCAGTCGCTGGAGATGGGGAAGGACGGGTCGCTGATCCTGGGACTGTCGGTCGGGCACCTCCGCGAAGTTGAGAAGTTCGCATTGAGTTGGGGAGCCTCCTGCGAGGTGCTCGAACCGCTCGAACTTCGCGAGAGGATCGCCCAGGCGATCTCCGAAGCCTCGCGACTGTATCGCCAGCCCGTTCTCGAGCCGGCGGAGGAATAGTCAACGCCTGGAGGCGTCTGCTCAACGCCAAGAGGCGTCATCGTCGGTCATGGCGGCTCGGTGGGACGATCCGCAGCATCGCTGACAAATGCTCAACGCCCGCTCGGCACCGCCACGGCCCCGGGCGGGGCGACCGATGCGATACGTCACCGGCATCGCGTTCATCGTACCGGCAAAAAGATACCCTGTCCGCTCAAGTTAAAGCAATCGTTCGTGATCGGAGACGATCGATATCGAAAAAATCCAAAAATCAGCAAGCGAACCGGTTGCGTCATGGCGACTCGCGTGGGGATATTGTTGGGCGGCAGGATACCGGGACTTGTCACGTTCCGCAGCTTCGCTGACAACGTCGAGAGCCACCATGACCGATCTTCATCGAACGGGTGACATGCCGGCCGTCCACTACCTCGAATGGCTGCGTGCCAGGACGATCGAGGAGTCTCGACGATGGCGTGGCGATCCGGACGAGGTATTGGGCGAAGTCTGGATTCGGTTGAACGATCGGGAACTGTGGGCCAAGGCGTTCGACCCCGAGGACGAAAACCTCCGGAAGGCCCTCTCGCGAGAGGTCAGGAATTGTCATCGGAAGAGCCGTCGAGCCTCGCTTGCCTTTGCCTTGACCGTCGAGCCTGCCTCCGACTCCTCGGCCGACCCCGCCGCGTTGGCGGCGGGTCGCGAATCGTGCGAGGTGATCGCGACGGCCCTCGCCGGCCTGAACCCTCGCCGCCGCGAGGCGGTCGCGGCCACGATGGGGATCGACGAACGAAGATCGGTGACCGAGGTTGCGAGGCATTGGGGGACGACCCCGCAGAACGTCCGCAAGCAATGCCGGAAGGGGATCGATCAGCTTCGAGGCCCCTTGACCCGATTCGACCCCCGCCCCTCTCCGGAGACAGCCCGATGATCGACCTGTCCTTCAAGCTGGAAGGCGATCGAATCCCGCTCGACTATGGCTATTCCCTCTTCGGCGCCCTGAGCCGCTTGGTTCCCAGCCTTCACGGGGACTCGCGTGTCGGCGTCCATCCGATCCGCGGGATGAGGCTCGAACCCAGGTTGTTGACGCTGGTGCCGGCGTCGAGGCTCCGGATCAGGCTGCCGGCCGATCACCTGGCCCCCTACATCGGGCTGTCCGGGAGCCGGCTCGAACTCGACGGGTTTACCCTGGAAATTGGCATCCCTCGGGTCGAGCCGCTCGGCCCGGCGGGATCGGTGATCTCGCGGCTGGTGACGATCAAGGGGATGCGGGAACTCGGGCCCTTCGGCGAGGCGGTCCGCCGGCAATTGTCGGCAATCGGCGTGGACGCGAGGCCGGTGCTCGAAGGCGAGCCGGACGTCGGCGGCCCTTCGCGTCGAGTCCTCCGGATCAAAGATCGTCGGGTGGTCGGGTTCTCCCTTCGGGTCGACGGGCTGACCGCCGCCGAATCGATCCGGCTCCAGGAGAGCGGCCTCGGTGGCCGCCGTCGGATGGGGTGCGGTGTTTTCGTGCCTTATGTGGATCGCGACCGGCGACCGGGCAACCGGGGGGGTGAATCTTGAACGGGCCGTTGCTCGGCAAATCGAAGCCGAAGGGGGGGGGCGAGGCCTCGCCCGCGATCACCCTGGTCGGCCACACGCTCTGCGTGCTCGCGGCCGTCGATGCCCTTTTCGTCAACGGGACCAACCCGAGCCGGCTCGGCCGGTCCTGGCTCCGATTCTTCGGCCTGGACGAGTCCAACTTCGAGCGGTTCCGCCGCAACCTTCGGGTGGCCGCCGCGGCGCATGATTGGGGCAAGGCCAACGACGGGTTCCAGGACGCGGTGGCCAAACGGGGCGACCAAACCATCCGCCACGAGCATCTGAGCGCCATGCTCCTGCAAGGGCTATTCGAGGAGCCCGGGAGGAAAGCCTATTGGGCAGACTCCGGGATCGACCAGGCGGTGGTGCTCGCGGCGGTGGTCTCGCACCACGTCAAGGCGGCCCGCGAGAGCCCCGGCGGCTCGGACGCCAAACACCTCGTCGGGTCCTATGTAGGCACGAACGATTCGCTCCGCTTCTGCTCGGACCACCCGGACTTTGCCGAGGTTTGGGGGATCATCCAGGCCGAGGTCGGGTCGACCTGCCCCACCTCGATCGATGCCCCCGCGCGGTGGAACTCGAAAGCGATCGAGCTGAACGGCGAGCGATTGAGGGACCGACTCGATCAAGACGGTCGGCGACTCCGCGACGACCCGAAGCGAAGGCGGTGGGTCGCGGCGGTCCGGTCGGGCTTGATCGCGGCCGACGCGGTGGGCTCGGCCGTCGTCCGGTTCGATCAAGGAGTCGACAAGCGGCCGGAGCGGGCCATTCAGAGATGGGTCGGGGCCTGCTTCACGGAGACCTTGAGCGGGAAGGAAATCTGGGAGAAAGTCACCCTGCCACGGATCGAGGAGCTTCGCCGCAAGGGGCGCTGGACCGACGCAGGCGACCACGAGGTCGACGGGGTCCGGGGCTTCACCCGGTTCCAATGCGAGGTCGCCGACCGAGGGCCCCGGGTGCTCTTGACCGCCGCTTGCGGGTCCGGCAAGACCCTGGCGGCCTGGAACTGGATCAAGGCCCGGGCCGACGCCAGGGCGCCCGACGACGGGCCGATCGCGCGGGTTCTCTTCCTGTATCCGACCCGGGCGACGGCGACCGAAGGCTTTCGCGACTACGTCTCCTGGGCCCCCGAGGACGACGCGGGCCTGCTCAGCGGGACCGCGGACTACGAACTGCAGGACATGTTCGCCGATCCGGTCGACCCCGAGGATCGCCGGAAGGGCCTGGATTACCGGCTCGACCCCCGACTCTTCGCGCTGGGCAGTTGGAGCAAGCGGATCTTCTCGGCCACGGCCGACCAGTTCTTCCCCTTCATGCAGTACGCCTACGGGCCGCTCTGCCTGCTGCCGCTGCTGGCCGAATCGATCATCGTGGTCGACGAGGTCCACAGCTTCGACGAGTCGATGTTCAACACGCTTCGGCGGTTCCTCAAGGAGTTCCCGAAGGTCCCGGTGCTCGCGATGACGGCCACCCTTTCCGATCATCGCAAGTCCGATCTCGCCGGATGCGGCCTCGTGGCTTGCGTCGGCGACGACCCGCCCGGCGACGACGGCCTCGCCGACGCCGACCGCGATCGCTACCAGATCCGCTGGATCGATCGCGAGGAGGCGCGATGGCTCGCCAAGGGGGCGCTGGCCGACGACAAGCGGGTGCTGTGGGTTTCGAACCGGGTCGACGACTGCCAGGACGTTTTTCGATCGGTCTCCCGGGCCTTCCCGGAGGATGACTACGCCCCGGCGGGGTCGGGCTTGGCCCATTGCTATCACAGCCGATTCAAGCTCGAAGACCGCAAGAAGCGGCATCAAGCCCTCATCGGCGCCTTCCAGGACGCGGTCAGGGAGGGGGCCGAGGCTCGCGCCGTGTTCGGGGCCACGACCCAGGTCTGCGAGATGTCGCTCGACTTGGACGCGGAGATCCTCATCACCGAACTGGCGCCGATCGCCGCCCTGATCCAGCGGATGGGGCGGTGCAATCGCGATTCTCGGAGGCTCAAGGGGCCGACTCCTCCGATCGGCCGGGTCTATGTGCTCAGGCCCGAACCCGGCAAGGAGAAGCCCTACGAGAAGGACGAGCTGGACCTCGCCGGCCGGTTCGTCGACAAGGTCGCCGGCCCCCCGGTAACGCAGGCCGACCTCGATCGAGCGTACCGGGACTTCGACCCGGGCAAGGTCGAGCCATCGCGGCTCTGCCCCTTCCTCGACAGCGGCCCCTATGCCGTTGGAGGCGAGGAATCGTTCCGCGAGATCGACGAATTCACCGTCGCTTGCGTCTTGGACAGCGACCTGAACGCGATCCTGTCCATGCTCAAAGGGTCGCACCGGGACGGCAAGTCCGCCATCGACGGCCTCGTGGTCCCGGTGCCTCGCCGCTTCGCGACGGAGCCCCGCCCGGACAAGCCTTACTTCCCCCGTTGGCTCTCGGTTGCTTCGCAGGCCGGATATGAACCCTCGGACGGTTTCGATGGCCGCAAGCTCCTCCAAGCCGAGGGCCACCAATCATGAGCAAGAAACCCGAACCCGAGGCGGTCGAGACCAGATTCGACCTTCTCGACTTGCCCACCGCCCAGCACCGGGCCGGACTGGCCGGCCTGATTCTTCAGATCGACTCGATGGGGCCGGAGAAGAACAAGAGGAGCCCCAAGCTCGTCCCCGAGATCGTCGAGGTCACGAGGACCACCGCGAAGATCCGTTGGACCCGCGAGTCGACGCAGGGGGTCTTCGACGACCTCTACGCCGCGAAGCCCGTGGAAATCGTCGTGGCCACCAAGTGGCCCGGCGAGACCAAGCCCAAGCCCGGGGAATACTTCATCTCCAAGAAGGACTTGAAGTCGGGGGAGGTCGAGCAGACCAAAGGGTTCGCCTACGATGTCGTTCAGCCGCAGGCGCCCTGCCTGGCGAGCCACCTCAAAGGGGGGGACAAGAGCGCCTGGTTCGAGCTTTGGAGGCAGATGGTCTGGTCGATCCTCAGGGGCGGCAACAACGTCCGATCGCGCGCCCCGTTCAATGACCTGGCGCGTGACCTCCCGTGCGGCGACGGCGCGACGGCTTGGTCGCAACTGGTCGCGTTCGGGGGGAAACCCAACCCGCCCACCGCCCCGATCTCCGGGGCCCTGATGCTCGGGGCGCAGGCGATCAACGCCGAAGCGGTCCCATTCCAGGGGCGGGTCGATCAGAACTTGCTCTTGCATTTCTGGCAGGCGGTGGTCCTCACCTACGTCCCCCACTCCGTCAGCAAGAAGGATGCGAAGGTCGAGCGGGTCGGCTACGTCCTGGCGATCCCCGACGTTTCCGACCTCGTCGAATTCCGCCGAGTCTTCCCGGAAGTCCTCGACGGCTTCGACCCGAAGCGGACCCGGGGGATGCCCGACGCGGCCCGGCTCGACATGCCCGACCAGGCGGGGCTCGAGGTCCTCCGGCTGGCCGACGCGAGCCCCGGTCCCCCCCCGGGCGGGCCGGTCGACCCGCGAACGATCCGGGCGAGGTCCCGCGTCGAGAAGCGGGTCAAAGCGGGCGGCACGGGCCAACCGCTCGATCGTTCGGGGGCGACGATGGCGTTGGCCTCGGCGAAGCTGGCCGGCGGCTGGCAGGGCTCCATCCGGGCCGTCGAGTGCTATCACATGTTCAAGCTCGGCAACAACGTCAAGCTCCTCTCGTTCTCCCGGGTCGTCGACCGGCCCGGCTTCGCCGGCCAATACCCGAGAATCAAGAACTTCCGCAACCCGCTCTACCGCGCGGCCCGGGTCGGAACGTTGCTCCGGGACCGAGCGTGGCACTCGGGGATGCTCGGGCTCTTCGCCGAGTACCCGTGGACCTTCTTCATCCAGGGGGACGAATCCCCGAAGTACCTGCCCCGATTCGGGCGCGACGCCCGCGAAGAGTTCCGATCGTTCGCCGGCAGCATCGAAGGCATGGAGATCCGCGAGATGGACGACGAAGAGAAGACCAAACATCTCGGCCTCGTGCTCCAGAGGCTGATGAACCGCTACGTCGACGGCCGGGCCGCCGCCAAGCTCAACCTCAAACTCGACCAGTTCGTCAAGGTCGAGGAGAACGGCAGGTCGAGGCGAGTCCCGCCCGACCCGAAAGACCTGGCGAAGTACCAGGAGCACCAGCGTCGGGTCTGCTCCGACGCCTTCCTGGCGATGCGTTCGCGACACGACCAGGATTTCGTGACCTTCTTTGCCGGCTCGGTCTGCTCGGTCGGGCAGTTCCTGCCCGCCGCCGACTACCAATTCCTGATTCAGACCCTCCTGACCAACCCCGACCCCAACCCGGTGGGCGCGAAGCGGCTCTGCTGGGAGGACGTCAAGGCGATCGCCATGATCGCGATCTCGGCCCATTCCTTCAACGTCCGCGAGCGCACCGACAAACCCGAGGAAGCCCGACGATGAACCTCTTCGCCACCGTGCTGACCTACCCGGCCCCCTCGGCCAACTATCGGGGCGAGAGCGAGGAGAACCGCTCGGTGATCCAGAAGATCACCTACGGGCGGTTCGAGTACCCGATCATCTCGCCCGAGTCGATCCGCAACGCCCTCCGCGAGACGATCGCCAAGCTCGGCCTGCCCCGGAACCGGACCCGACTCGCCGACGAGGAGCAGCTCTCCGTCCGGTTCGCCGACTATCCGGACCCCGACAAGTATGCCGACGACTTTTTCTTCGGCTATCTCGTCGCCGCCGGCTCCGCCGACCGCAAGAAGATCCTCGATGCGATCGGCAAGGCCGGTAGGGTCGCCGATGAGTTCCGCTTCAAGCGCGACTCGGTCTTCCGGATGAACCTCGCCCGGGGGGTCGAACCTTACCGGAACAACGTCGTCTTCACCCAATCGCCGCTGACCGCGGGGGACAGCCCCTGGCAGAATGCGAAGACCTCGGCCTTGCTCCACCGCGAAACGGCGCTGACGGCGTTCCAATATCCCTTCGCGCTCAACCTGGACGACTGCAAGGCCAAGCCCGACTGGACCAAGATGTTGCTCAAGGCGATCGGCGAACTCAACGACGTCGCCGGAAACCATGCGCGGAGCTACTTCGAGATGGCCCCGGCGAGCATCGTGCTCCGGCTCACCGATCAGCTCGTCGCGGGGTATGGCACCTACGGGTTCGAGTCCACGGGCGAGTTCCCGGAAGTCGTCGAAGGCATCCTTCATGATGACCCGGATTACCCGGCCGGGGAGTTCTACCTCGGCGGCAAGCTCGTCAAGGACATGAAACCGGACCGACTTGGAAAACTTAAGGAGAAGGGGGTCACCCTCGAGCGCGACCCCCGCAAGGTCCTGGCGATCGCCGGCGAGAAGGCGTTCCCGCCGAGACGGGGGGCCTGACCGATGCTCAGGCTCTACGTCCAGGCCCCCTTCGCCGTGTTCCGGACCTTCTCGGCCGGCTGGTATCGGCCCACGGCCGGCTTCCTGACCCCCTCGGCCGCCTACGGCTTGGCCCTGAACCTCGCCGGGGTCGAGAGCCGGAGGGACGACGGGCTTTCGGCCATGACCGTGACCCAATTTGGGCTCCCTCGGGCCCGGATCGCCCTGGGCGCGGTCGGGGTCGAGGACGACCGACGGGGTTGGCAACCGACCGTGCATACGATCTTCCAGCAGCTCCACAACTATCCGGTCGGCGCCTCGGGCAAGGAGCGTAAGGGGGAAACCAAGGGGAGCAAATACAACATCACTCCCGTCCGTCGCGAGTTCCTCGCGGACCTCAGGGCGGTCGTCGCGCTCGACTTCCCCGACCGCCCCGACGTGGAAGCCGCCATCCGCCGGTCCCTCGATCCCGGTTCGGCCGCCTCGTCGCCGAGATACGGGCTTCCCTTCCTCGGCGACAACGCCTTCCTCATCGACAAGCTCAAGGTCGCCGACGACCCGATCGCCGCGTCCTGGTACGAACTCCTCGGCAGCGAGGGGGACGACTCCGGGCAGGTTCCCTACTCGACGCGGTTGACGATCTGGATCGACCGTCAGGACATGTCCCGGACGAAGGCCGGGCTCTTCGCTCCGCTCAATCCGCCCTCCGTGCAGATCCCCGAGGCGGCGTGGACCTCGATCGACCCGCCACCCGAGCCGAATTCCAAGCTCCCCGCGACCCGACCGGGGAAGAAAGGATGAGCGATGATCGACCCGACCTCGGGCCCATCCCTCCGGGTGATCGCCCTGCACGACCTCGGCTATTGCCACCGCCTGTTCTACCTGACCGAGGTCGAGGGCCTCCAGGCCCCCAACGCCGCGATCTACGCCGGTCGAGAGCTGCACGCCTCCCTGGCCGTCGACGAGGACGGCGAGCGGACCCAACTCGAGCTGGCCGACCCGGCCCTCGGCCTGGTCGGCAAGGTCGACGCGATCCGGCAGAGGGACGGGGCGCTGGTGCCCTACGAGCATAAGCGTGGCAAGGCCCGCCGCGAAGGGAAGGTCGCTTCGGCCTGGCCTTCGGATCGGCTCCAGGTGGTGGCTTACGCCGCCCTGATCGAGTCGGCGACCGGCCGGGCCATCCCCGAGGGGCGTGTCCGCTACCATGCCGATAAGTTGACCGTCCGCGTCCCGATCGACGCAGAGGCCCGGTCCTCGCTGGCCGAGGCCCTCGCCACCGCCCGTCGGCTCCGCGAATCCGACGATCGGCCGCCGGTGACCGAGAACGAACGCCTCTGCGCCCGATGCTCGCTCGCCCCGGTCTGCCTCCCCGAGGAGACGCGGCAGGCCGAAGAGCCAGGCCGCTCGCCGATCCGGCTCTTCCCGCCAGACCGCGACGGGGCCAGCCTCCACGTCGTCACCCTGGGTGCCAGGGTCGGCCGCCTCGGCGAGACCCTCGTCGTTACGCCCCCCGACGGCCAACCGCCCTCGAAGCACGCGATCCGCGAAGTCGATTCCCTCCTGCTTCACGGCCAGGCGCAGGCCACGACCCAGGCGCTGGCCCTCTGCGCCGAGCGCGACATCCCGGTCCACTGGATCACGACATCGGGGCATCACACGGCCAGCCTGACGGCCACCGCCGGCCAGGTCCAACGCCGGCTCCGGCAATATCGGGCCCTGGCCGACGACTCGACCTGCCTCCGCCTGGCAAAGGCCCTGGTGCATGCCAAGGTCGAGGGGCAGCACCGTTATCTGCTCAGGGGATCGCGCGGCGACGCCAAAGGCCGCGACGCGATGCTCCCCGACCTCGTGCCGATCCGCTCCGCCCTAGCCCAGGTCGGAGGGGCCGCCGATCGCGACTCGCTCCGGGGGCTGGAGGGTTCGGCCGCCGTCGGCTATTTCCGGGGCCTGGCCAAGCTCCTGGCCCCGTCGGTGCCCGACTCGCTCCGCTACACGACCAGGAACCGAAGGCCGCCGGTCGACCGCTTCAACGCGCTCCTCGGCTTCGGCTACGGGTTGATCCACACGGCCGTGATGAGGGCCATCCTGGCCTCCGGCCTGGAGCCCGCCCTGGGCTTCCTTCACACCCCCCGGAGTTCGGCCTATCCCCTGGTGCTCGACCTGATGGAATTGTTCCGGGTCCCCCTCTGGGACATGGTCCTCGTCGGCTCGCTCAATCGAGGGCAGTGGGACCCCGAGGCCGACTTCGCCGTCACCAAGGCCAAGGTCTGGCTCTCCGACGATGGCCGTAAGAAGGCGATCGGCCTGTTCGAATCGAGGCTCGACGAGACCTGGAAGCATCCGGTCCTGGGCTACTCGCTCTCCTATGCCCGGGCCCTGGAACTGGAGGCCAGGCTCCTGGAAAAGGAGTGGAGCGGCGAGCCCGGGTTGTTCGCCAGGATGAGACTCCGTTGAGCCAGGCGAGGACCCGACGATGAACGACGCCAAATGGTGGGTTGTCTGCTACGATGTCCACGATCCCAGGCGCCTCCGCCGGGCCGCCTCGGTGATGGAGGGCGCGGGACAGCGGATGCAATACTCGGTGTTCCGCTGCTGGATGACGCCGGCCCAGATGCACGAGCTACGATGGGAACTGACCCAGGTGCTCGAGCCCGAGGACGAAGTCCTGCTGATCCCGCTCTGCCCCCGTTGCGTCGCCGGGATGGAGACAACCCATTCGGCCAAGAACGAGCCCGACTGGCCCGTAGAACCCGAAGGATATCGCATCGTTTGATGCCCAAAGCGATTTTCAAGGATCAGAGGGCGTTCGCTCGAAAGACCCCGGCGAACAGCGATAACCCCCACAAGGATCGGAAGATCCGGCTCTTTGCCAATCCGGAGAATGCTTGATTCTCCCCAAATGGGCAACCGCTCGGCTTTTAAGACGCGAAATGTACTTGTGAGCGATCGAGATCGATCAGCCGTTGAGCATTTCGGCTCGATGCTTGAAAACGACCCTCTCCGGGTGTTATCCTGCAACGACTTACGAGCCGACGGTGCCCTCGACGATGACGCCTTCGGGCGTTGAGCAGACGCCGAAGGTCTGCCCAGCCATCGAGGCCGGATCGGCGTGCCCTCGACGATGACGCCTTCGGGCGTTGAGCAGCGGAAGACATGGGAGGCCGGTGTTGAAAGCCAAGCCGGGTGCCCTCGACGATGACGCCTTCGGGCGTTGAGCAGATGGACAACCCGGCCAACACCGCCTACGGCTCGGAGTGCCCTCGACGATGACGCCTTCGGGCGTTGAGCAGTGGCCGAGCGCGACCCGAGGGGCGGACGCAAGGCCGCGTGCCCTCGACGATGACGCCTTCGGGCGTTGAGCAGATGTGATCTACGGTCGCGGATAGAGGATGTGGAACGTGCCCTCGACGATGACGCCTTCGGGCGTTGAGCAGAGGGCCAGGATCGTCCGTCGAACTCAATGATGCCATCGTGCCCTCGACGATGACGCCTTCGGGCGTTGAGCAGCCACACGACCGGAACCAGTCGGCCAGGTCGGCCTCGGTGCCCTCGACGATGACGCCTTCGGGCGTTGAGCAGTCGGCGGCGGCCTTGACCTGGATCGCGGCGAGGGCCGGTGCCCTCGACGATGACGCCTTCGGGCGTTGAGCAGATTTCCGGCTACAAGGAGATCGCCCGGCGGCACGGCGTGCCCTCGACGATGACGCCTTCGGGCGTTGAGCAGACTGTAAAGGCTCGACACCTTGTCGATGGCCCGCTTGTGCCCTCGACGATGACGCCTTCGGGCGTTGAGCAGCGGTTGTCGACGAAGGCGTTCGACCGGGGCGACCCGGTGCCCTCGACGATGACGCCTTCGGGCGTTGAGCAGATCTTGCCGACGCCGACCGGGTCGAACGTGACCCGATGTGCCCTCGACGATGACGCCTTCGGGCGTTGAGCAGAGGTCAGCAGCCAATGGATAAATTTGGGGGTGACCAGTGCCCTCGACGATGACGCCTTCGGGCGTTGAGCAGCCTGAGGGGGAGCATCGATGGCCCGGATCGACCGCAGTGCCCTCGACGATGACGCCTTCGGGCGTTGAGCAGACCACGCAGGCCGCCCGGTTGAGGCTGGCGGCCCACGTGCCCTCGACGATGACGCCTTCGGGCGTTGAGCAGTCGATCAGGGTCCAGCCGTCGCGGCCCCCGACCCGGGTGCCCTCGACGATGACGCCTTCGGGCGTTGAGCAGAAGCAAGTTGCGTTCCTTGTCCCGGCCGAAGCCGTCGTGCCCTCGACGATGACGCCTTCGGGCGTTGAGCAGACGACCACGGATGAATCCCAGGGCTCGGGCGCCGGCGGTGCCCTCGACGATGACGCCTTCGGGCGTTGAGCAGATTGACCTGGCCCTTTCCTCGCGTTGCATCTGGGGTGCCCTCGACGATGACGCCTTCGGGCGTTGAGCAGAGTGCCACCACGCGACGTCGGCTTCGTACCGGAAGGTGCCCTCGACGATGACGCCTTCGGGCGTTGAGCAGAACCGGAGCTCGTCCCTCGGCCGGGCCGGGAACGTCCGGTGCCCTCGACGATGACGCCTTCGGGCGTTGAGCAGAGCGGCCAGTACCTGATCGTCGCCAGCTTGCTCGTGTGCCCTCGACGATGACGCCTTCGGGCGTTGAGCAGTTCAAGGTCTACCACAACCGCCACCGGGGCCAGGTCGTGCCCTCGACGATGACGCCTTCGGGCGTTGAGCAGTTCACCACCACGGCCGTCGCCTCGGCCGTCACGGTGTGCCCTCGACGATGACGCCTTCGGGCGTTGAGCAGAGTTCGCCGCCATGTCGAAGCCTCCCTGGATCGAGTGAGTGCCCTCGACGATGACGCCTTCGGGCGTTGAGCAGACCAGGTAATCGGCCATCACCGGGGCGAGGACGGCCGTGCCCTCGACGATGACGCCTTCGGGCGTTGAGCAGACCATCGACAAGCCCCCGGCCCCGGCCCTCGCGAGGTGCCCTCGACGATGACGCCTTCGGGCGTTGAGCAGTTGCACTGGACCCGCTCCAGCAACTCCGTCACGTCGGTGCCCTCGACGATGACGCCTTCGGGCGTTGAGCAGACGCTGGAGATGAGCCCGTCGGGGCTTCCCCTGTCGTGCCCTCGACGATGACGCCTTCGGGCGTTGAGCAGCTGATCGTCGCCCCGCTCGGCGTCGGCAAGCAGTTGTGCCCTCGACGATGACGCCTTCGGGCGTTGAGCAGCCAAAGAAGTGGCGATCGAGGACGTCGGCGGCCTCGGAGTGCCCTCGACGATGACGCCTTCGGGCGTTGAGCAGACCCCATTCTCGATCCGGTAGGCCATCCCGGTCTTGTGCCCTCGACGATGACGCCTTCGGGCGTTGAGCAGCGAGATCCCGAGGACCTGGCCACGATCGGGGCAGGCCGTGCCCTCGACGATGACGCCTTCGGGCGTTGAGCAGTGTGCTACCACGTCGGGGCCCTCCTCATTGGCGGCGTGCCCTCGACGATGACGCCTTCGGGCGTTGAGCAGCCAGCGAGGCGTACATCTCCGACATCGCCCGACCCAGTGCCCTCGACGATGACGCCTTCGGGCGTTGAGCAGCCGACGCGTTCGTGACCGTGACCGTGATGGCCGAGGTGCCCTCGACGATGACGCCTTCGGGCGTTGAGCAGCCGTCGGGCCCGCTCGGGCCGAGGTAGGTGATGGGTGCCCTCGACGATGACGCCTTCGGGCGTTGAGCAGCGATAGATGATCCGCTTGCCCGGGGATGCCTTGGCGTGCCCTCGACGATGACGCCTTCGGGCGTTGAGCAGACGATGGTTTCCGAGGATGGTAGCGATCCGGCGGCCTCCGTGCCCTCGACGATGACGCCTTCGGGCGTTGAGCAGCTTACCAGATCGGCGGGGCCTTGGAAGCCTCGACGAGTGCCCTCGACGATGACGCCTTCGGGCGTTGAGCAGATCGCCGGCTGGCGGCGCGAGCGCTGATGGCAGGTCGTGCCCTCGACGATGACGCCTTCGGGCGTTGAGCAGCTGTATGTGTTGGCCGGCGGGGATGGGTTGTCGTAGTGCCCTCGACGATGACGCCTTCGGGCGTTGAGCAGCTGCGTAGTATCCACCGAAAGTTCCCTGGTCCCGGGGGTGCCCTCGACGATGACGCCTTCGGGCGTTGAGCAGTCGATCGTCGCCCCTGTCCCCAAATCGACTCGCCGGGTGCCCTCGACGATGACGCCTTCGGGCGTTGAGCAGAACGGCATGTCGCGGTCGTCCATCCCGGCGATGCCGCGGTGCCCTCGACGATGACGCCTTCGGGCGTTGAGCAGCTCGGCAAGCTCGACTTGCTCCGCCGGGTCCTGGACGTGCCCTCGACGATGACGCCTTCGGGCGTTGAGCAGATGACGACCTGCCCCCGGACGACGAGGTCATCTCCGTGCCCTCGACGATGACGCCTTCGGGCGTTGAGCAGCCATTGAAGCCGCCACCCATGTCCCGGCCGGGGGATGTGCCCTCGACGATGACGCCTTCGGGCGTTGAGCAGTCGAGCATCCGGCCGAGGATCGCGGCGTCGTCGGCGTGCCCTCGACGATGACGCCTTCGGGCGTTGAGCAGTGGCATGGATTGCTGGCGATCAAGAGTATCCGCGAGGTGCCCTCGACGATGACGCCTTCGGGCGTTGAGCAGTGGTAGGCCACCAGATCGTTGCGGCGGGGCTCGATCGGTGCCCTCGACGATGACGCCTTCGGGCGTTGAGCAGCGGATCAGGCGCCAACTTGCATCAGGTGGGTGGTAGTGCCCTCGACGATGACGCCTTCGGGCGTTGAGCAGAGAGATGGAGTCGAAGGCGATCGTGGAGCGGGGAGTGCCCTCGACGATGACGCCTTCGGGCGTTGAGCAGTGGGTCATGGTCGGGAACTCCCGTGCGAGTCGGGTGGTGCCCTCGACGATGACGCCTTCGGGCGTTGAGCAGCCGATCGACAAGTGGATGCGGAAGATCGTCGCCCCGGTGCCCTCGACGATGACGCCTTCGGGCGTTGAGCAGGCTCGCAGGGCCAGGGCGCGGGCCGCGCCAACGCCGCGTGCCCTCGACGATGACGCCTTCGGGCGTTGAGCAGCAGACTTGTTTCCGTCCAAGTCTCGCCATTGATGGGTGCCCTCGACGATGACGCCTTCGGGCGTTGAGCAGGCGATCGCCCGGACCGAGGCGAGCCGGGCCGTCCACGGTGCCCTCGACGATGACGCCTTCGGGCGTTGAGCAGCAGCCGACGGCCCGGACGATCTCCGCCTCGCTCCAGGTGCCCTCGACGATGACGCCTTCGGGCGTTGAGCAGCCCACCGGCACGGACCGGAGGCCGCCCCGCCTCGCCGTGCCCTCGACGATGACGCCTTCGGGCGTTGAGCAGATACGAGGCTTTGCTCCTCGAAGAATTCGAGGCCCGTGCCCTCGACGATGACGCCTTCGGGCGTTGAGCAGTATCTAATCTGTACATGACATTGGCTAGCATGCGATGTGCCCTCGACGATGACGCCTTCGGGCGTTGAGCAGCCCTGTTGCGGCTCCGGCTCAACCCGGCGTGGCTCGTGCCCTCGACGATGACGCCTTCGGGCGTTGAGCAGCGATACAAACAGTCGTCAGGGTGGGTGACCGAGGAGGAGTGCCCTCGACGATGACGCCTTCGGGCGTTGAGCAGCTGCATCAGATGGGCCCAGATCAGGAGGCGGTCGAGTGCCCTCGACGATGACGCCTTCGGGCGTTGAGCAGGTCACCGACCCGATGCCGGTCGTCCCCCCCGTGGTCGTGCCCTCGACGATGACGCCTTCGGGCGTTGAGCAGAGGTAGCCGCGCTCCGTCCTGAGCGTGGCCTGGGAGTGCCCTCGACGATGACGCCTTCGGGCGTTGAGCAGCCGTGCTGGCCAGGACGACGCCCGAGGTGGCGGACATGTGCCCTCGACGATGACGCCTTCGGGCGTTGAGCAGCTGAAGCTCGACGAAGACACGATCTCCGGGGCCCTCGTGCCCTCGACGATGACGCCTTCGGGCGTTGAGCAGTTTGATAGTAAGGTTTGCCGCCGTGGAGGGAGAAAGGGTGCCCTCGACGATGACGCCTTCGGGCGTTGAGCAGTACAGGGCCTCGGCCGGGACGTGCCGCCGTCCTTGGTGCCCTCGACGATGACGCCTTCGGGCGTTGAGCAGTCAACCTTCTTGGCGTTGACGCGGATCGCGGCACCGGTGCCCTCGACGATGACGCCTTCGGGCGTTGAGCAGGAGATCTCGCGGTCGACCTCGGCCTCGAGGCCACCGTGCCCTCGACGATGACGCCTTCGGGCGTTGAGCAGTCGAGTTCTCTTGGGCGATCGCCCGGCTGTGCGGCGTGCCCTCGACGATGACGCCTTCGGGCGTTGAGCAGGCAAGGCCGAGGGCCGGGCGATGGCCCGCGAGGCCGTGCCCTCGACGATGACGCCTTCGGGCGTTGAGCAGTTCTGGGCGTCGGGCGAGGTGAACCAGGAGAGCAGGGCGTGCCCTCGACGATGACGCCTTCGGGCGTTGAGCAGGAATTCCGGTACGCCGGAACTGACGGAGGCCGGAGTCGTGCCCTCGACGATGACGCCTTCGGGCGTTGAGCAGTCCTCGACCGATCCGATCCGCCCGACCCTTTGGAGTGCCCTCGACGATGACGCCTTCGGGCGTTGAGCAGCGACGTGGCACCATCGAGCGAGCCCCTGCCCCTGCGTGCCCTCGACGATGACGCCTTCGGGCGTTGAGCAGACGTCATCCGGCAGGTCGATAGCCGCCTCCTCGCCGTGCCCTCGACGATGACGCCTTCGGGCGTTGAGCAGAGGTCCTGGGGCCCGAAAACTGGCGAGACGAGTACACCGTGCCCTCGACGATGACGCCTTCGGGCGTTGAGCAGTAGGCCATGTCGAACAGTTCCCCCGACGGAGCCTCCGTGCCCTCGACGATGACGCCTTCGGGCGTTGAGCAGTGGGCAAGGAATACCGCCGGAGCATCCGCAAGAAGGAGTGCCCTCGACGATGACGCCTTCGGGCGTTGAGCAGCTCATGATCGTTCGCGACCTCTTGAGACGGGGGAGTGCCCTCGACGATGACGCCTTCGGGCGTTGAGCAGATCTTATCGAAGTCGGCCAGGCCGTGCGGGGCCGCCGTGCCCTCGACGATGACGCCTTCGGGCGTTGAGCAGATGTGAGCGGCGAGGGTATCCATCGCCCAGGCGAAGTGCCCTCGACGATGACGCCTTTGGGCGTTGAGCAGTCTGCTGATCTGCGCTGATCTTCGAAACCGAACGTGTGCCCTCGACGATGACGCCTTCGGGCGTTGAGCAGGATCGGCATTGGGGTGGTTCCTTCGCGGGCCTCGGGCGTGCCCTCGACGATGACGCCTTCGGGCGTTGAGCAGGCGGCCCGAGCCGTGCCCGGCGTCGGTGACGATCCGGCGTGCCCTCGACGATGACGCCTTCGGGCGTTGAGCAGCCGACATCCAGGACATGACCGTCGCCGTCGGGTATGGTCAAGAGTTGTGTTCGGAGATTTTTCAGGCGGCGGGCTTCTCCCTGATGCCATCGATGAACTTGGTCCCTCGGACGACCTCAGCCCGCAGCGGAGATCCGTTCAAGGATCGCCAACCCTTCGATGCACTCCGCATCAGCTTGAACACCATCGTCAGGCACGCCACCCGGCTCGCGCTCCCCTTAGTACTACTCCGTAGGAGCATCTGGACACCGAAGGCCGGCCCTGGTTGACTGGCCGGATGAACCGGACCTTCACCCCCGCCCTCAGCCCCGGCATCCTCTCGCGGCTCGAGGCCTACGCCGACGTCTTCCGTGGCGACTTCCCCATGCGTCGCCAGGCCGAATGGTCGCTGGTCTATCTCCGCGGCCTGCTCCAGGACGGCGAACGTAAGAGCATCGAGCCGATGGTCGCCCGCGTCGATCTGCCGGCCCCGCTCCGGGTCAAGAACCCCGACCAATGCCTGCAGAACTTCGTCAACCAGGCCGACTGGGACGAGCAGGCCCTCTGGCGTCGCTACCGCGGCCACATGGCCAAGACCTTCGCCGACCCCGAGGCCGTCTTCATCATCGATGACACCACCTTCCCCAAGCAGGGCAAGCACTCCGTCGGCGTCCAGCGGCAGCACTGCGGGGCGTTGGGCAAGAAGGCCAATTGCCAGTGCGCCGTCAGCGTCCACTACGCCAGCCACGTCGGCCACT
>JAABUQ010004879.1_pt1 | contig 22223 bp, 15 predicted proteins | sample 5560001 | NCBI WGS metagenome assembly JAABUQ01 (sample SAMN10711888, study PRJNA513371) | rock metagenome | isolation source: Antarctica rocks | place: Antarctica: Victoria Land, Finger Mt nord | collected 2015-12-18 | reverse complement strand
GATTCAATTGATGCTCCACCGGCTCCGGCCCTCCGATACAGACCCAGCATTCCACTACCCGAAGGCGGCGTAAAGCCACTTATGGGACAGACTCTCAGTTGGTCGAGGGCGGGCTGCCGTCGCCGTCGGCCCAGGGTCCGAGCCAGGCGGCCGGGTCGGCGTCGCTCGGCATCCGCCAGTCGCCCCGGGGCGAGAGGCTGACCGTCCCCACCTTCGGGCCGTCGGGCACGCACGACCGCTTGAACTGCTGCGAGAAGAACCGACGGTAGAAGGTCCGCAACGTCCGGGCGACTTGCTCCGCCGGGTAGGGGCGCGAGAACTCGGCGTGCTCGGCCAGGAAGAGGACCTTCTCGGGCGAGGACCGGCCCCGGATCGCGTGGTAGAGGAAGAAGTCGTGCAGCTCGTAGGGGCCGAGGACGTCCTCGGTCGACTGGACGGGCTCGCCCGCCTCGCCGACCGGCAGCAGCTCGGGCGAGATCGTGGTCGCGGCGATCGACAGCAGGGTCTCGCGCGCCGGCCCGGCCTCGAACTGGTTCGTCGCCGCGTACCGGACCAGGAACGCCGCGAGCGTCTTGGGGATCGAGCAATTCGGATTATACATGCTCATGTGATCGGCATTATAGGTGCACCAGCCGAGGGCCAGCTCGGAGAGGTCGCCGGTGCCGATCACGAAGCCGCGGGACATGAGCAGGAAGGTCCGGAGGCGGGCCTGGACGTTCTCGAACGTCAGGTCGTGCCGGGCCTCCCCGGGGACCTTCGCCAGCGCCGCGCGGAAGGTGGCGAGGTCCGTTGCGCCGCCGTCGATGCCGAAGGGGGCGTGGCCCAACTCGCGGAACGCCCGGAGCGCCAGGTCGCCGATCTCGATCGTCTCGCCGCGGACGCCGAGGTGGTCCATCAGCGCCAGGGCGTTGGTCCTGGTCCTCGACGTGGTGCCGAAGCCCGGCATGGTCAGGCCGTGGATCGTCCGGCGGTCGAGGCCGAGCATGTCGCACGTCTTGACGGCCACGAGCAGCGCCAGGGTCGAGTCCAGGCCCCCCGATATGCCGATATGCAGGGACGTCCGCGCCGGGAGCCTCTCGACCCGCTTGGCCAGGCCGGCGCACTGGATGCCGAAGACCTCGGCGCATCGGCCGTGCAGCTCGGCGCCCTCGGCCGGGACGAACGGCGACCCGACGACCGTGCGCCTCAGGCCGGCCATGTCGGTCGCGAGGTCGAACTCGACGGTCCGGACGGGGGCGAGGTATTTCCGGGAGTGGTCGAAGCTCGTCGCCGACCGCCGCTCGGCCCGGAGCCGCTCGACGTCGACGTCGCGCGTGATCCCGTACGAGTCGCGGCGGATCGGCCCCCCGTCGCCGACCCGGGGCGACTCGGCCAGGAGCCGGCCGTTCTCGGCGATCAGGCAGTGGCCGCCGAAGACGAGGTCGGTCGTCGACTCGCTCGGCCCCGAGCTCGCGTAGGCGTAGGCGGCGACGCAACGGCCGGACTGGCCGACGACCAGGTCGGTCCGGTACCGGCTCTTGCCGATCGTCTCGTTGCTGGCCGAGAGGTTCAGCAGGATGTTCGCCCCCGCGATCGCCTGGGCCGAGCTGGGAGGGATGGGCATCCAGAGGTCTTCGCAGATCTCGATGCCGACCACGACCCCCCCGCCGGCCCGGAACAGGAGGTCGATCCCGAACGGGACGCGGACGCCGCCGAGCTCGGCCTCGGCGGGCTCCCTCCCGTCGGCCGGGGCGAACCAGCGGCCCTCGTAGAACTCGCTGTAGTTCGGGATGAACTGCTTCGGGACGACCCCGAGGACCCGGCCGTCGGCGATGGCCGCGGCGCAGTTGTAGAGCCGGTTGCCGACGGCCAGCGGCAGGCCGACGACGACGAGCCCTCGGCGGCCCCGGGTCGCCTCGGCCACCCGGGTCGTGGCGCGTCCGGCCGCGTCGAGCAGCGCGGCCTGGCCGAAGAGGTCGCCGCAGGTGTAGGCGGTGACGCCCAGCTCGGGGAACAGGACGATGTCGCTGTCGGGCACCCCGCCCAGGATCGCGAGGATCTCGCCGGCGTTGGCCTCCGGGTCGGCGACGGCGACCCGGGTCGACGCGGCGGTGATGCGGACGAACCCGAATCGATTCATGGGGCCCCCCGCCCGCCCTGACCTCGCGACGGGCCGCGCCCCGCGGGGGCGGCGATCGATCCCGCGACCCGGCCTGGCCCCGCCCGCCGTCGCGGCCGACCCTCCCACCATAACGGGGGGCGCGAGCGGGCGGCAAGGAGGATCGCGGCCGGGCCGTCGCCTAGTGCCGGGCCGCCCGGGCCTCCTCGACCATCGCCCGATACCCCGGGTCGTCGCGGAGGGCTTCGAGGTCCGGCTCGTAGGGCCACCGGCGGGCGCCCTTGGGGTCGGCCTTCGCCGCGAGCCGGAGCGCCTCGACGGCCGCCGCGACGTAGGTCGATCTCAGGCCCGCGCGGTCGGCCGGCAGCGACGCGGCGGCGAGCGCGTAGGCGCGGGCGGCGAACGGCGGCATCGTCGGGTCGTCCTTGAGGGCGAGCACCTCCTTCGCCGCGGCGGCCGCCTCGGCGTGGCGGCCCCGGCGGGCGAGGACGATGGCACGGTTCGCGAGCAGGAGGTGCTTGACCTCGCGGGGGAGGGCGAAGGCGACGGCGGGCTTGTCGATCGTCGGGCCCGCCCATTCGAAGACGGTGAGGTAGAACCGGGCCTTGTCGACCCAGGTCGGGAGGTCGCTGTGGGGCGGGACACCCGGGCCCGTCAGGATCTCGAGCTCGCGACGCGCCCAACGGGCCGCCTCGTCGTACCGGACCGCGTCGGCCTCGGCGAGTTGCAGCTTCCGGAGGACGAACAGCCGATCCTTGTGGGCGAGGACCGAGGCCGGGTCGCGGCGGGCGAGGTCCTCGAACAGGTCGCGGGCGGCGAGGTAGGCGGCCCGCGCCGGTTCGAACTCGCGGCGGCGGGCGTGGAGGTCGCCGATGTGCTGGTGGGCTAGGGCCAGGAACCGACGCGCCTCGAGGTCGGAGGGGTCGGCGGCGGCGGCGGCGGCGCGGTCGGCCAGGAAGGCCCGCAGGTGGGCCTCGGCCGCGGGGAGGTCGCCGAACTCGCGCGAGGCGGTCGCGAGGTAGCCGAGGGCCATCGCGCGCTCGCGGCGCCAGGCGGGGTTCTCCGGGTCGAGGGCGACCAGCGACTCGGCCTGGGCCAGCGCGAGCCGGAGGGCTTCGAGCGACCTCGGGCCGTCGGCCTCGTCGTAGGCGAGCAGGCCGAGCCGCGTGTAGCTGAAGCGGAGGTCGGCGAGCGTGCGGGCGCGGCCGGCGGGGTCGGCGGCCTCGGGCTCGGCCTTCAGCAGGGCGAGCGACTCCTCGAAGTCGGCCCGAGCCCCCTCGGGGTCGCCGCTCCCCTGGCGCGCGTCGCCCCGCTTGTTGAGCGAGACCCGCAGGCCGCGGCGGATCAGCGGGTCGTCGGGCCGCTCGGCGGCCAGCGCGCGGCGGATCGCCAGCGACTTGCCGAAGGGGTCGAGGGCCCGCTTCGGCTCGTAGCCGCGGAACGCGAGGTCGCCGAGGCGGTCGTTGACCGCGGCCAGCTCGGCGCGGACGGGGACGGACCTCGGGTCGGCCTCGACGAACCGGGCCGCCGCGGCCGCGGCGCGCTCGAAGCCGGCGCGGGCCTCGCCGGTCCGGCCGAGGATGAGGTCGAGGTCGCCGATCTGGATCAGGGCGGTCAGGATCCTCGGGTCGGCGCGGGGGTCGCCGGCGTCGGCGACCTTGGCCAGGCCGTCGCGCGCCGTCTCGAGCAGGGCCTTGCGCAGCTCGAGCGTCCCGGGGCGGCTCCTCAGCCGCTCCTGGACGCCGCCGATGAGGGTCTCGAAGGCGTCCAGCGCCAGCGACCGCTGGGCCACGGCCCGGCGCGCCTCGGCCACGGCCAGGCCGCGCTCGCGGGCGATCCAGAGGGCGGAGACCGTCGAGCCGGCGGCCAGGGCCGCCAGCAGGAAGCCGACGGCGGCCGCCAGCCCGGCGACCCGCGGGTTCCGGCGGCACCACCGCGCCGACCGCTCGACCGCGCCGGCCGGCCGGGCGCGGATCGGCTCGCCGCGGAGGAACCGCCGGAGGTCGTCGGCCAGGTCCGCGGCCGAGGTGTATCGCCGGTCCGGTTCCTTGGCCATCGCCTTCAGGCAGATCGTCTCCAGGTCGCGCGGGACCGCGTCGTTGAGCGTCCGGGGCGGGCGCGGGTCGTCCTGGAGGACCTGCTGGATCACTCGATGCGGCGACCCCCGGAACGGCGGCTCGCCGGCCAGGCACTCGTAGAATGTGACCCCGAGGGAGTAGACGTCGGAGGCGGGCCCGACCTCGGCCTCGCCGCGGGCCTGCTCGGGGCTGAGGTAGGACGGGGTGCCGGCGATCAGGCCCTCGCGCGAGACCTCCGGCGCGTCGGAGGCGAGGCGGGCGAGGCCGAAGTCGCCGATCTTGGCGCGGCCGGTCGCCGGGTCGATCAGGATGTTGGCGGGCTTGACGTCGCGGTGGACCAGCCCCGCCGCGTGCGCCGCCGCCAGGCCGTCGGCCGCCTGCGCGATCAGCCCCGCCGCGGCGCGGGGCGAGGGCCGGTCCCGGCCGTGGATCAGGCCGGCCAGGCTCGGCCCGGCGAGGTACTCCATCGCGAAATAGGGGACCCGGTCGGTCGGGTCGCTCGTCGCGTAGAGCCGGACGATGTGGTCGTGCTCGACCCGCGCCGCGGCGCGGACCTCCTGGACGAACCGGCGGCGGCCCCGGTCGTCGATCAGGCCCGGCCGGAGCACCTTCAGCGCCAAGGCGCGGTTCATCGTCCGGTCGCGGGCGCGGTAGACGACGCCCATGCCGCCGCGGCCGATCTCGGCCTCGACCGCGTACGGGCCGAGCGAGCCGAGGTCGCCCGGCCCGGCGGGCGGCCCCAGGAGCGTCGCGGCGGTCGCCTCGGCGTCGAGGTCGATGTCCCTCGTCGCGCCGGGGCCCTGCCCCCAGGCGGTCGGGGCCCGCTCGCCGAGCGAGGCGACGACCCGGGCCAGCGCATCGCCGTCGTCCCACTCCTCCGTCGTCTCCGCCTTCGCGGCGAGCGAGGCGGCCCAGTCGCGGAGCGAGCCGTCCTCGCCGAGCCGGTCGATCGCCTCGCGGCACCGCTCGCACTCGCCCAGGTGCGGGCCGACCGCGACGCCCGCGCCGCCGTCGTCGAGGAACCGCCGGAGGTCGTCGTCGGAGGGGCATTCGTCCACGGCGATCGGGCTCCTCTCGGCGGTCGGGCGGTCCCCCTGCCCCGGGCCGGTCAGCCGGGCGAGAGGGCCGGGTGGGGGAAGTCGTCGGCGAGCGCCGCGACCTCGTCGCGGAGCCGCTTCAGGACCCGCGACTTGGCCACGTAGACGAGGTCGACCGTGATCCCCAGCTCCCTGGCGACGGCGGGCGCGGCCTGGCCGTCGATCCACGCGCGTTCGAAGGCCCGCCAGGTCGAGGCCTCGAACCCGTGCCGGATCCGGCCGAGGGCCACCTCCATCACCCGCGCCTGGAACGCCTCGGTCCAGGCCGTGTCGGATTCGGGCGCGGCGATATGGCCGATCAGCTCCCCGGCGGTCTCCCCCCCGGAGCCCTTGCCCGCCCGGTCGTCGCGGCGGAGGAACTTGAGGATCTTCGTCCGGGTGACGGTCCCCAGCCAGTCGCGGAACCGGCCGCGGTCGGGGCTGTAGGCGAAGTCGCGCATCGACTTGGCGACCTGGGCCATCACCTCCTGGGTGACGTCGGCGACGTCGGACGGCTGGAGCCCGCGACGGCGGCAATAGCCGAAGACCAGCGGCGCGTAGGTCTCGACGAAGTCGCGCCAGGCCTCGTCGTCGCCCGGGTTGCGGAGGCGGATGAGGAGGCTCGGCCGCGTCGCGCCCGACCCCGGGTTGTCGTTCGCTGGTGTTACCACGGTCGCGCCAGGTCGTGCCAGGGAGGCCGGATGTCCCGCCGGCCCGATGATACGATACCCGGGGGGGCCGCCCCCCGCCACGAGTTGCCCCCGCCCGCCGCCCCGGTCGATCCGCGGGCCCGCCGGGGGTCGCTCCTAAGAAAAGGCGCGGCCGGCCGTGATCCCCCTTGGCGGCCCCGGGGAACCCCGGGGAGACTCGGCCCGTCCAAGGTGATGGCCGGACGGACCCGCCTCGGCCCCCATCCCATGACCAGGAGACTTCCCCATGCGTCGGCGCCTGCTCTGTCTGGCCCTGGCCTCGCCCTTGGTCGTCGTCGGCCCGGGCTGGCTCGCCCGGAGGACCGTCGTCGCCTCGACCGAGCCCGCCCCCGTCGACAAGCCCGCCGCGGCCCCGAACGGGTGGACGACCGCCGTCGAGCCCAAGCCCCTCGCGCCTCCCGTGCTCAAGGGGCTCGCCTGGCTGGCCGAGCACCAGCTCCCCGGCGGCGGCTGGGGCCAGGGCGAGGAGTCGGCCCAGATGGGCGGGGCCGGGTCGCTCAAGGACATCCCCAACGTCGCCGACACCTGCATCGCCGCGCTGGCGATGATCCGGTCGGGCAGCACGCCCCGGAGCGGGCCGTACCGGGATGCGATCGCCAAGGCCGTCCGGTTCGTCCGGGCGGAGGTCGAGGGGTCCGACTCGCAGTCGCTCGCCGTCTCGCGGGTGACGGGGACCCGGGTCCAGATGAAGCTCGGGCCCAATATCGACACGTTCCTGGCCTCGATGCTCCTGGCCGAGGTGAAGGGCCGGATGCCGGACGACGCGGCGAACAAGGGCGTCGACACCGCGCTGGCCACGGTCCTCGGCAAGATCCAGGCGCACCAGAAGGCCGACGGATCGTTCGAGGGGGCCGGCTGGGCGCCGGTCCTGGCGCAGGCGATGTGCGGCAAGGGGATCAACCGGGCGAAGCAGGCCGGGGCCCAGGTGGCCGACGTCGTCCTGGCCCGCGCCGAGGACGGGGCCAAGCTCGCCATGAGCGCGCCCGTGGCGGTCCGGTCCTCCCTCGTGGCGGGCAGCGTCACCGAAGTCAGGGACGCCAGGTCCCTGGGAGGACGGACGGCGGTCATGAGCGGTGACATGCCGGCCCCCCGCGGCGATGCGGGCGTGGCGCTCTACGGCGCGGCCGCCGACCTCGGCGTCCTCCAGGACTCGGTCAACACCGGCCGGGCCCAGGCCAGGGACCTGAAGGAGCAGGCGGCCAACGCCCCGTCGGCCCCCGCCCGCGCCGAGGCGAAGGTGAAGCTCGAGAAGCTCGCCGACCTGGAGAAGACGCAGGACGGGGCGCGGGCCGCCGTCGTCGCGAAGCTCGACGACAAGGGATTCGTCGCCGGCTTCGGATCCAACGGCGGCGAGGAGTTCCTCAGCTACATGAACATCGCCGAGACCCTCGTGGTCAAGGGGGGCGACGAGTGGACGAAGTGGGACGCGAAGATGGCCGAGAACCTCGGCCGCGTCCAGAATGGCGACGGGAGCTGGTCGGGGCACCACTGCATCACCGGCCGGACCTTCTGCACGTCGACGGCGCTGCTCGTCCTGATGGCCGACCGGACCCCGATCCCCGCCTCGGCCCGGCCCGCCGCCGGTGCCCGGGTCGAGCCCGAGGCGAAGGCCGATGCGAAGCCCGGCGATCGTTGAGCCGGGACGAACTCCGGGCGGACGGGGGGCCGTGGTTGTGCCGATCGACGAGGACGCCCCCCGCCGCCGCGACGTCCTCCGAGGGGCCGTGGCACTGGCCGTCACGGCCCCCTTGACCCTCGCCGGGTGTCGCCGGGGGAGGACAACCGACGACCTCCCCGGCCGGATCGACCGGGCGTGCCGGGCGGCCGCGACGGCGCTGGTCGCGGCCCAGTCGGCTGACGGCTCGTGGCGGTCGCCGACCTACGGGATCTTCCGCGACGGCCTGACGCTGACCCCGACGGTCCTGAAGGCCGTCTCGTTCGGGCCCGACGTCCCCGGGGCCGTCGCCGCGGCCCGCCGGGGCGCGGCGTACCTCGCGGGGCGGGTCCGGGCCGACGGCTCGATCGACGACGGCCCGACCGGGCTCGTCTATCCCGTCTACACGGCCGCGGCCACCCTGATGGCCCTCTCGCGACGGGACGTCCCGGGGGCCGACCGCGCCCGGGCCGCCTGGCTCGGCGAGCTCCGGCGCCGTCAGCTCGCCGGGCCGCTCGGCTGGACCCCCGACGACCCCGCCTATGGCGGCTGGGGCTACGCGATCGAGCCGGCGACGAAGTCCGACGCGGACGCACCGGGCGCGCGGCCCCCCGACGCCGACCTGTCGTCGACCCTCTTCGCCGTCGGGGCGCTGAGGGTCTCGGGCGCCGGGGCCGACGACCCGGCGATCGCGCGGGCCCTCCGGTTCGTCGTCCGTTGCCAGAACCTCGCCGAGGACGGGACGGGGCCAGCCCCGGCCCCCGGCGGCGCGGAGTTCGACGACGGCGGCTTCTTCTTCTCGCCGACCGACCCGGTGCGGAACAAGGCCGGCGCGGCGGGGACGGACCGGGCCGGCCGGCCCCGGTACCGCTCGTATGGCAGCGCCACGGCGGACGGCCTCCGCGGCCTGCTCCGGTGCGGCCTGGCGACGGTCCACCCGCGCGTGGGCTCGGCCCGAGGCTGGATCGAGCGGCACTTCTCGGCCGCGACGAACCCCGGCCGGTTCGCGCCGATCCGCGAGGTCGAGCGCGACGCGACGTATTACTACTACGCCTGGTCGCTCGCCCACGCCTTCCGCGCCCTGGCCGACGGGTCGGGCCGCGACGCCGGCCGGGCCGCCGCGCTGGCCTCCGAGCTCGTCCGCCGCCAGCGGCCCGACGGGACCTGGGCCAACCCCTCGACCGCGTCGAAGGAGGACGACCCGCTCGTCGCCACGTCCTTCGCCGCCGGGGCGCTCGGCCTCTGCCGGCTCGCCCTCGCCCGTTGATCGCGGGCCCCCGCTAGGCCCCGTCCCAGGCCCCCAGGAGCTTCCGGACGGCGACGAGCTGGCCGAGGTGATAAGCGTTGTGGTCGGCGACGACCAGCGCCTCGCGGAGGATCGTCTGCCCCTGGCCGTGCGGGATCGCCGCGAACAGGTCGACGGCCGGGTCGGCCACCAGCCGGACCATCGCGTCGAGGTCGGCGCGGAAGGCCGCGATTGCCTGGTCCCATGCGCCGGGGTCGGGCGGGGCGTCCCCCCCGGGCCAGTAGCCGGCGGGGAACTCGGGCGAGACGTGGCCCGGGTCGGTCGAGAACCCCAGGATGTCCCGCTGCGCCAGCCGGATGTGCTCGACCAGCCGCCAGGGCGTGTGCGACAGCCCCGGGGGCCTCGCGCCGCGGAACCCGGGCGGGAGCCCGGCGATCGCCGCCTCGAAGTCGAGGTGCGCATGGCCCCCTTCGAGCAGCTCGACGAGGTGCCCACGGAGCGCGTCCTGCCGTTCGTCCATCGGTCTGCTCCCCCTGCCCTCGACGGCCCGGCCGGTCCCGCCCGCGTTCGGATACTGGCGGTCGCGACGGACGGCGGCCCGTCGCCGATCAGATTCCGATACGGCCATCCGGCCGCGTTGGCGACAAGTTTGCCGGATCGCGACACGAGTGGCAATCCCCGGAGACATCGCCAGACTCCTCATCAGGCACACGGACCCGTTCGCGCTCCGAGCGGGCATCCGGGGTTCGGACCGCACGGGTTGAATCCGCCCGCGGTATCCGCCGGGCCCCGGACGGTATCCCCGACTCGCGGCGCATCGTTCCAACTCGCACCCGAGGAAGGGTATGGTATGACGATCCCATGAACGAAGGGGACGCCGTGAGGGTCATGCCCGGCAACCCATCCGGTCCGGATCCTAACTCACAGGCTCCCGACCTCCGATGGCGAACGCATCGTCAACCTCCGGACGTTCATGGCAGCGTCTTACCCGACCAAGAACGCCCTGACGCCCATCATTCTTTTCCTGGCTTCAGGTTCGACCCGGGGGTCTTCGAATGAACGGTGTCAATCGACATGCCGTCCAAGATGCGATACGGGAACTAAGCGACCGCGAACTTCAACGACGGCTGTGGCTGTCGGACGGTTCCGGCGGGTCCCAGGTGTCATCCTTCATCGAAGCCGGAGAGCGTCTCTTCACGGATTCCGGCCTTGCTCATGCGCTCCAGGCGGGCAAGACCGTATTCGGAATTGAGGCTGACGCCGCCCTGGGCGAACTCGATTTCGCTCTACGTAAAGTCGATTACAAGCATGGTCCGTCGCGGACGATGGATGATCCCGCCATGACGGAGGTCCGCACAATTGCAGCTCGCCTACTCGGCCTGCTCGCAGTCACGCGATCGGAGCCATCGCCTTGAGGGACTCTCGAGCCGCCGGGGCCCGGGGAGAGCCGGCCGATCAGCGCGACCGGCGGGGCTTCGGCCCGCCGGCGGGCGGGCCCGCCTTGAGGATCACGGCCGACGGCCTGGCGAACCGGATGGTCGGGGCCGGGCCGTCGAGGGCGATCTCGGGGGGGGCCGGGTCGGCGGCGAACGGGGGGTCTTCGGTCGTGAGGATGGGCTCCCACCGCCGACCGTCGGGCAGGTCGATCCCCTCGCGACCGGCCAGGTCGACCGGCCCCTCGCCCCGGAGACGGGCGACGACGGCGAGGCGGTCGCCCCCGGGGGACTGGCGGATCAGGAGGATGGTATCCGCGTCGAGCGCGAGGGCCTCGAAGTCGTCGCGGCCGTCGGGCCTCAGCGCCGGGTCGGACCGCCGCAGCGCGAGCAGGGCCGAGTAGAGCCGGAGCGTCGAGGCGTGCGGCTCGCGGTCGCGCTCGGACCAGTCGAGCCGGCTGGCCTCGAAGGTCGAGACCGCCTGGGGGTCGGGGATCTTGTCGCGGGCCTCGGGGTCGACGAACGCGAGGAAGTGGCGGAACTCGCGGCGACGCCCCTCGGTGACGATCTTGCCGAGGTCCTCGTCGTGGTCGGTGAAATACCGGAACGGGGAGGTCGTCGCCCACTCCTGCCCCATGAACAGCATCGGGGTCTGCGGCGCGGTCAGCAGCAGCGCGGAGGCCGCCCGGTAGGGGGCGAGGTCGACCTGGTGGTGCAGCCGCTCGCCGAAGGCCCGATTGCCGACCTGGTCGTGATTCTGAAGCGCGATGACGAACCGGCGGGCGGGGATGCCCACCGGGTCGGTCCCCCTCGGCTCGCCCAGGTGGATCGAGTCCTGCCCGGTGTAGAACCAGCCCTGGTTGATCGTCTCGGCGAGGTCGGGGGTCTCGCCCGAGTAGTCGCGATAGTATCCCTCGTTGTCGCCGGCGATGAGCCTGCGGACCTGGTGGTGGAAGTCGTCGGCCCAGACGCCGTCGAGGTCCCAGCCGCCCGCCCAGGTCGGCCGGATCATGTGGTCGAGGTTGCGGTGGTCCTCGGCGATCAGCAGCGTCCGCCGGCCCGGGACGGCCGGGTGTACCCGGCGGCCCAGCAGTTCGAGGAAGTGCGGCGGCTTCCTGTCGTGCAGCGCGTGGGTCGCGTCGAGGCGGAGGCCGTCGAGGTGGTATTCGTGGACCCAGTGCAGCGCGTTCTCGATGAAGAACTCGTTGACCGTGTCGCTCCCCTCGCCGTCGAGGTTGACGCACGAGGCCCAGGCGCTCTTGCGGCGGGAGAGGAAGTGCGGGCTGAACTGGAGGGCGTAGTTGCCGACCGGGCCGAAGTGGTTGTAGACGACGTCGAGGTAGACCGCCAGGCCGGCCCGATGCGCCGAGTCGACCAGTCGGCGGAGGTCGTCGGGGGTGCCGTAGCACCGCGCCGGGGCGAACATGTCGACGCCGTCGTAGCCCCAGCTCCGGCACCCGGCGAAGTCGGCGATCGGCATCAGTTCGATCGCCGTCACCCCGAGGTCGCGCACCGCGCCGAGCCGGGCCTCGACCCCGGCGAAGGTCCCCTCGGGGCTGAAGGTGCCGACGTGCAGCTCGTACAGGACGAGGTCCGCGGCGTCGACGCCGGGCCAGTCGCCGTCGGTCCAGGCGAACTGGCCCGGGTCGACGACCTCGGACGGGCCGTGGACGCCCTCGGGCTGGGACCGCGTCGCCGGGTCGGGGAACGGGCCCCGGCCGTCGATCGCGTATCGGTAGCGGTCCCCGGCGGCGACGCCCCGGACATGGCCGCCGAAGATCCCCCCGGGGCGCCTGGCGAGCGGGACGACCAGGGGCTCGCCCCCGGGCCGCTCGACCACCACCTCGATCGTCGAGGCCCGGGGCGCCCAGACGCCGAACCGCGCCCCGTCCCCCTCGGGCCAGGCCCCGAACGAGGGGCGCCACGGCTTCGACACGGCCGCGCGGGGAGCTTCTGCCAGGGTCGTGTCGGGCATCTTCCCTCGCCTGTCATGTATGTGCTTAAGATCCGGCGTCGTCGGGCGGTGAGGGCTTGGGCAGCAAATCGGGTGCCGTGGCCGGTTGTCCAGGGCGCCCGGCCGGGACGGGCCGGCGGGCGCTTCGCCCGGGGCCCGCGCCCGGTTATCATAACCGGGGCCGAGACCCGAGCCGACCGACCCCGCCGCGAGGACTTGGATGAGACGGATCGCCCTGAGCTTCGCCCTGGCCTGCGGCGCCGTCGCCCCGGCCGCCCAGCCCGCCGACGGGCCGACGTTCGACCGCAAGGAGGACGTCATCTACGGCCGGAAGTACGGCACGGCGCTGACGATGGACGTCTTCACCCCGAAGGCCGGGGCCAACGGCGCGGCGATCGTCCTGGTCGTCAGCGGCGGCTTCTTCTCCTCGCACGAGGCGATCAACCCGGCCTTCGCCCGGCCCCTCGTGGCGCGCGGCTACACCGTCTTCGCCGTCGTCCACGGCAGCCAGCCGCGGTACACCGTCCCCGAGATCGTCCAGGACATGAACCGGGCCGTCCGGTTCATCCGCCACCACGCGAAGGAGTACGGGGTCGACCCCGGCCGGATCGGCGTCACGGGGGCGTCGGCCGGCGGGCACCTCTCGCTCATGCTGGGGGCCGCCGGGACCGGCGGCGACCAGGGCGCCCGGGACCCGGTCGACCGCGAGTCGAGCCGGGTCCAGGCCGTCGCCTGCTTCTTCCCCGCGACCGACCTGCTGAACTACGGCGCGCCCGGCCGCGCCCTGATCCGGGCCGACCAGCACGGCAAGGTCTTCCGGCCCGCCTTCGACTACCACGAGGCCGACAAGGACTCGAACCTCTCGGTCGCGATCGCCGACGAGTCCCGGCTCCGCGAGATCACCCGCGAGATCTCGCCGATCACGCACGTCACGCCCGACGACCCGCCGACGCTGATCCTCCACGGCGACAAGGACGCGCTCGTCCCGCTCCAGCAGTCCCAGGCGATGGTCGAGCGGCTGAAGGCGGCCGGCGTCGAGGCGAAGCTGGTCGTCAAGCCCGGCGCCGGGCACGGCTGGGCCACTATGGTCGGGGACGTCGACCTCCTCGCCGACTGGTTCGACGGCCATCTCAAGGGGCGCTGAGCCGCCGGGCCGCGGCAGGGGGCGACTCCGTTGAAGACGAAGGCCGAGATCGTCGCCGACTGGCTCCCCCGCTACACGGGCCGGCCCCTCGACGGGTTCGGCGAGTACATCCTCCTGAGCAACTTCGTCCAGTACGTCGAGATGTTCGCCGACCGGTTCGGCGTCGAGGTCCTCGGGCGGGACAGGCCGATGCAGTCGGCGACCGCCGAGGGGATCACGGTCATGAACTTCGGGATGGGAAGCGCCATGGCCGCGACGGTCATGGACCTGCTCTCGGCCGTCGCGCCCAAGGCCGTCCTCCTGCTGGGCAAGTGCGGCGGCCTGAAGAAGACCGCGGTCGGCGACTTCCTCCTGCCGATCGCCGCGATCCGGGGCGAGGGGACGAGCAACGACTACATGCCCCCCGAGATCCCCGCGCTGCCCTCGTTCCGGCTCCAGAAGGCCGTCTCCGCCGCCATCGTCGCCCGGCGCCTCGACTACTGGACCGGCACCGTCTACACGACCAACCGCCGGGTCTGGGAGCACGACGACGCCTTCAAGGACTACCTCCGCAGGGTCCGCGCCACCGGGATCGACATGGAGACGGCGACCGTCTTCATCGTCGGCTTCGTCAACCAGATCCCCAAGGGGGCGCTGCTGCTCGTCTCGGACAGCCCGATGACGCCCGAGGGGGTGAAGACCTCGCGGTCCGACGCCTCCGTCACCGCGCGGTTCGCCCGGGCCCACCTCGACATCGGGGTCGCATCCCTGATCGAGCTGCGCGACTCGGGCGAGTCGGTCATGCATCTCCGATACGAGTGACCGGGGGGACGCCAATGGTCGCGATCGTCGAGGCCGAGGGGGGCGCGCAGCTCGACCGGGTCCGCGCCCTGTTCCGCGCCTACGCCCGCGAGTTCGGCCCCGCGATCGAGCCGACGCTCGACGTCCAGGGGTTCGAGGCCGAGGTGGCCGCGCTGCCCGGGAAATACGCCCGCCCCTCGGGCCGCCTCCTGATGGCCGTCGACCAGGGCCGCCCCGCCGGCTGCGTGGCGATGCGCCCCCTCGGGGACGGCGACGTCGAGATGAAGCGGCTCTACGTCGCCCCCGAGTCCCGGGGCTCGGGCCTCGGCCGGAGGCTGGTCGAGGCCATCGTCGCCGAGGCCCGCGCCGCCGGCTACGCGCGGATCTGCCTCGACTCGCTCCCCGTCATGGCGCGGGCCATCGCCCTGTATCGCGACTGCGGTTTCGTCGAGGTCCCCCCGTACTGGCCCAGCCCCGTCGAGACCGTCTACATGGCCAGGGAGCTTCGACCCCCCGATGGCGACTGATCCCGCGCCCGATCGCGACGACCTCGCGGCCCGGGTCCGCCGGGCCCGGGACGAGGTCCGCCGGGCCTTCGACCGCGAACGGCCGCCCGGCCCCGGTCGGCTCCTCGACGACGCCCGCTGGCCGGGCGACGAGCGGCACCTCCGCGACTTCCGCCGGGGCGGCTGGGTCCGCTGGTGGGACGTCCCGACCGACGTCGTCGAGCGGAACCCCGAGGCCCTCGCCCTCTTCAGCCCCGAGGCCCTCCGGTTCTACCTGCCCGCCTACCTCACCTTCGTCCTCGACCGGCCCGGCTCGGGGAGCCTCGCGGTCGGGATGACGATCTCGACCCTCGACCCGGGCCAGAAGCCGGCGGCCCGCCAGAGGTTCCTCGACCGGTTCGGCGGGTTCGACGCGACGAGGCGTGACGCCGTCGCCTCGTTCCTCCGGCTCGTCCGCGACGCCCTCGGCGAGGGCTCCGACGCCGAGGGCGCGAGGATCGCCCTGGAACGGTGGTGGGACCGGGAGGACATCATGCATGAGGAATCTTCGATCGTGGATCAGTCGGCCTCCTCGCCCGCGGCCGAGATCTTCCACATCGCGGCCCGGGCCGCATGGGAGTCGGCGCAGGCCGGGGGCGGATATCGCGGCGGCTCGCTCGCGATCGAGGGCTTCATCCACTGCTGCACCGCCGCCCAGGTCGCGGGGGTCGCGGCCCGATATTACCGGGGGAGGGCCGGCCTGGTGCTCCTCCGGGTCGACCCGGGCCGGCTCCGGGCGCCGGTCCGGTGGGAGGCCGCGCCCGGCTCGGGCGAGGCGTTCCCGCACGCCTACGGCCCGCTCGACCTCGATGCCGTGACGGGCGTGACCCCGTTCGACCCCGGCCCGGCCTGACGGCCCGGTCGAGGCCGGCTCAGCCCGACGACCCGTTGGCCCCCACCGGGCGGCCTTCGAGCAGGTTGGCCCCCTCGTCGCCGACCCGCGAATCGCCCGAGCGGAGGACGTGCTCGACGTCGGACGCCCGGTCGTGGCCCGTGACGGGGGCGGTCATCGCCGCGGCCCGGGTGTCGCGGCGGAGGTTCTCGCCGGCCCGATCGGCCGGCGCCTGTGCCGGGGCCGGTGCGGGGCCGTCGGCCCCGGGGGCGGGGGCCGCGGCGGGCGGCGAGCCCGGGAGGAGCCCGGCCCGCTGCAGGGCCACCTTGACCTTGAGCTTGGCGTCGCCCACGAGGCCGTCGCCGTCGACCCCGGTCGTGGGCATCCAGAACGTCGCGCGGAGCCGGACCCCGCCGGCCTCGAGGGCCTCCACCGTCGCCCGAGGCTCCGGGTCGGCGAGGATGCCGTCCTGGGACCGCAGCGCCCCGGCGATCGCCTCCTGCGCCTCGGCCGTCGACGCCTCGTACGGGACCGTCACGTCGAAGCCCTTGCGGACCCCCGGCGAGGCCGACGAGTTGACCAGGATCTCCTTGAACATCACCGCGTTCGGGATCCGGACGTGGTCCCCCTCGGGCGTCACCAGCACCGTCGCCCTCGTGTTCAGCGACAGGACCGACCCCGACTGCCCGGCGACCCGCAGCGAGTCGCCCACCCGGAACGGCCTCCGGACCCCCAGCAGGACCGACGCGATGAAGTTCTCCGTGATGTCCTTGAACGCGAACCCGACCGCCAGGCCGACCACCCCGGCCAGCCCGACGATCGACACCACGACGTGCGTCAGGTTCAGGATCGAGAGCGCGAGGATCAGGCCGCCCAGCGCCAGCGACCCGCCCAGGATCGACCCGACCACCGACCGGAGGATCGCGTTCGAGACGAACGGCGCGAGCAGCGTCTCGGAGCAGCGGCCGAAGAGGCGGGCGAGGGTCGTCGCCGCCAGCAGGACCCCCACCGCGATCAGGATCAGAAGCCACTTCCTCGCGAAGAACTGGCCGATCCGGCCCAGCTCGCGCCAGGCCAGCTCGGGGGCGTTCATCACCTCGTCGTCGGTCACCAGCCTGTTCAGGACGAGCCGGACCCCCTCGACCCGCCGGGTGAAGTCCGTGACCTCGTCGTGCGAGTCGTCGTCGTCGACCCGGCCGTCGATCGTCACGACGCCGTTCTCGACCGAGACCCGGACCGTCCGGACGCCCGGGTACTGGCCCAGGAGCTTCGCGAGCGTCCTCTCCAGGACCGGGTCCTCGACCTTCTCCTCGACGGCGATCGTGCCCGTCGAGGCGATCACGGCCTTCGCCTTCGCGGCCGGCTCGGCCTTCGTCGCCGCCCCGCCCGTCGCCGACCCTCCCGGCGCGGGAAGCCCCGGGACCTGCCCACTCGCCGGCGGTCCCGCCGCGATCGACGCCCCGATCGCCCCGATCAGCACCGCCGCGGGCGTCCATGCGACCCGCCTCCGCGTTCGATATCTCATCCTCGATCCGGTCCCCCTCCGCACCACGATCGGCCGGGAACTCCCTCACCCGGCCCGCACGCGTCCGAATGCCCCGCAAATCGGGGGCCGGCGGAGCCCTCGGCCGGGCTCGCGTCCGGTCCCGCCCGGCGAGGGTCAGAAGGCCGGCTTCATCAGGGCGGCCGTCCCCTCGACGTTCCGGAGGCCCCAATCCCGGAGCGCCGTGAGGACCGGCCCGAGCGACTTGCCCTTCTCGGTCAGCCGGTACGCCTCGCGGCCCGGCCGCTCGGCCGAAGGGTACCTCTCGGCGATCCCGGACCCGACCAGCCGCTCCAGCCGGTCGGCGAGGATGTTCGTCGCGATCCCCTCCGGCGACGCCGAGAACTCCTTGAAGTGCGCCTTCCCGCACCACAGGTCCCGGACCACGAGCAGCGTCCACCGGTCGCCGATCAGGTCCAGCGCGCAGGCGACGGGGCAGACCGAGCGGGGGGCCTTGCTCATCCCGACCTCCGGTGATGTCCTTCCGTACAACTTGATCTTATCGGCCCTGCTGGCACAATGCAAGCGTCACACTTGCAAATCGCAAGTGGAGCCTCGATCGGCCTGCGGAGGGTCCTGCGGATGGCCCGGCTCGACGAACACCCCACGGTCCGGGCGATCCGGGGCCGGGAGCCGGCCGGGCGGCCGGAGACGCTCGACGCGGCGGCCCTGCGCCGGCTCTGCCTCGACGCCGGCGCCGACGACGTCGGGTTCGTCGCGATCGGCCGGCCCGAGCTCGACGACCAGCGGGAGGACATCCGCGGCTTCTTCCCGCCGACGAAGGCGATCATCGGCCTCGTCTGCCGGATGAACCCGGAGCCGATCCGGGCCCCGGCGCGGAGCGTCTCGAACCTGGAGTTCCACGCCACCGGCGATCGGGTCAACGAGGTCTCGCGGGCGATCGTCGCCGGCCTCGGACGGCTGGGGGTCCGCGCGGTGAACCCGCCGATGGGATTCCCGATGGAGATGGACCGGTTCCCCGGGAAGGTCTGGGTCGTCTCGCTCAAGCCGGTGGCCGTCGCCGCGGGCCTCGGCCAGATCGGGATCCACCGGAACGTGATCCACCCGAAGTTCGGCAATTTCATCCTGCTCGGCGCCGTCCTGATCGACGCCGACGTGACGGAAGAGGCCGCGCCGATCGACTTCAACCCGTGCCTCGAATGCAAGCTCTGCGTCGCCGCCTGCCCGGTCGGGGCGATCTCGCCCGACGGCGGCTTCAACTTCTCGGCGTGCTTCACCCACAATTATCGCGAGTTCATGAGCGGCTTCACCGACTGGACCGAGGCCATCGCCGACAACCGAAATGCCGAGGACTATCGCCGGAGGGTCGACGACGGCGAGTCCGCGTCGATCTGGCAGTCGCTCTCGTTCGGGGCCAACTACAAGGCAGCGTACTGCCTCAGCGTCTGCCCGGCGGGCGAGGACGTGATCTCCCCGTTCCTCCGCGACCGCGGCGGGTTCGTGGCCGAGGTCGTGAGGCCGCTCCAAAAGAAGGAGGAGACGGTCTACGTCCTGCCGGGCTCTGACGCCGAGGAGCACGCGACCCGGCGGTTCCCGCACAAGCGGGTCAAGCGGGTCGGCGCGGTGCTCCGCCCCGCGTCGATCGCCGGGTTCATCGGCCTGGCGCGGCACGGCTTCCAGCCCGGCTGTTCGACGGGGCTCGACGCCACCTATCACTTCCGGTTCACCGGCGCGCAGCCCGCCGAATGCACGTTCACGATCCGAGGCGGGGCCATCGAGGTCCGCGACGGGCTGGTCGGCGACCCCGACCTCCGCGTCACGGCCGACTCCCTGAGCTGGCTCCGGTTCCTCCGCAAGGAGGTCGGCATCGTCCGGCTCCTGCTGACGCTCCGCGTCCGACTGCGGGGCAATCCCCGATTGCTGGTCGCCTTCGGCCGGTGCTTCCCGTGAGCGCCCGCGACCTTCTCCCGCCCGGGTTCGAGCCCGACGACCGGCGATGGCGGGCCTGACGGGCCGACCTTCGCGATCCGCGGCGTGGCCGTCCGCGCAGAAGGGGGCGGGGCGAAACCAGAAGAAATTCGTTTTGAGAATCCGGCCCCGTCGGGTAGCGTGAGGGACCGCGGACACATCTTTGCCGATGGACTTGTCGACATCCGACGGAAGGACTCGCGATGCGAACAGCACGTTCGACGGTGCGCCTCGGGGGCTGGGCGGTGCTCCTGATGGCGGCGGGCCAGGCGATCGGGGTCTCCCCCGCCCGGGCGGATGATGCGAAGCCGGCCGGGGCGAAGTCCGGGGCCAAGGCCGACCCCGTGGCGGTCGGCTCGGAGATCTTCCACCGCGAGTGGATCCCCGACGACCCGCGCGGCCACGGCGGCGACGGGCTCGGCCCGTCGTACAACGACACCTCCTGCGTCGCCTGCCACAACTCGGGCGGCAGCGGCGGCGCGGGGCCCGTCGGCAAGAACATCGACATCCTCAGCGCCTCGCGCAATCGGTTCAACAACGGGAACTTCATCGTCCAGCAGGCCGACGCCCCGGCGGCGGGGGGCCAGCCCGCGGCGCCGCGCCCGAACCTCGACCCCCTGATCGACGTCCACGCCGGCTTCAAGACGAGCCGGACCGTGGTCCTCCACAAGTTCGGCACCGACCCGAATTACGACGCCTGGCGGGAGGCCGCACTCCGGCCGCGCAACGCGCCGCGCATTCTCCTCTCGGACGGCGGGGTGACGCAGTTCGTCTCGGACGGCGTGGTGACGCACATCGTCGACGCGGCGTCCCCCGTCGAGGAGACCCCGACCGAGTTCGCGGGCGTGGTCCCGGATGTCATGCCGCCCCCGGCCTTGCCGGCCGCGATGCAAAATCCTTTCGCGGCCATGCGACCAGGGCCGACGGCCCAGCGCCCGCGGCCGTTGTCTCCCCAGTCTCTCGTCGACGCCCGCGCCTCGAACCGGCTCAACCAGGTCCGGATGGCGATGTTCCAGGGCAACCCGGCCGCCGGGCCGTCGCTCGCCGTCGGCGAGTTCGTCGTCGCGAGGTCGCAGCGGAACCCGACCCCGCTCTTCGGCCTCGGCCTGATCGACGCGATCCCCGAATCCGCGATCGTGGCGATCTCCGCCCGCGAGTCGAAGGAGTCGCCGCAGACCGCCGGCCGGGTCAGCCGGCTCAAGGACGGGCGGATCGGCCGGCTCGGCTGGAAGGGGCAGACGGCCAACGTCGAGGATTTCGTCCTCAACGCCTGCGCCGTAGAGGTCGGCCTGGAGGTCCCCGACCACCACCAGTCGATCTCCCCGCTGGCGCCGAAGTACAAGACGACCGGCCTCGACCTGACGGCCGACGAATGCACCGCGCTGGTCGCCTACGTCCGCGACCTGCCCCGCCCGGCCGAGCGGCCGATCGTCGAGGCCGAGGGGTCGATCGTGCTGGCCTCGGGCAGGGAGGCATTCGCCAAGGTCGGCTGCACGAGCTGCCACGCGCCGAAGCTCGGCGAGGTCGAGGGGCTGTACAGCGACCTCCTGCTCCACGACATGGGCCAGGAGATGGCCGAGAGCGGGTCGTACAACGGCGGCGGCTCGGGCGACGACGACGACGAGCCGCTCGTCCCGCCCGCGGCCGTCGGGATCGCGGCCGGCACCCCCGCCCCGAGGACGGCCCCGGCCCTCCGGGGGGCGAACCGCCAGGAGTGGCGGACCCCGCCGCTCTGGGGCTTCCGCGACTCGGCCCCGTACCTCCACGACGGCCGGGCCCAGACCCTCGAGCAGGCCGTCGCCATGCACGGCGGCCAGGGATCGGCCGCGGCGCAGGCCTTCTTCGCGCTCTCGCCCAAGGAACGCCTGGCGCTCGAAGGCTTCCTCAAGTCGCTGGTCGCCCCCGGGCCGAGGCCGCAGCTCGCCCGGGCCGAGGGCCATCCCGAGGCCGGCGAGTAATCGCCCGGCCGATCGTCCGGGAGCGACAGGCCGGGGTGTGCGAGCCGCCACGCCCCGGCCCCCGTCCGATCCCGCGCGCGGGGGGACGGATGCCGGCATGAATCTCCGAGAGCATCTCGATAAAACACCGATGCAGGAGGATCGTCGCATGCGACCCGCCCTCGTACTCGGCGGAACCCGGCTCGCGCGGGCGTTGATCCTGGCGGCGGCCCTGGCCGGGCCGGCGCGGGGTGACGAGATCACGCGCGAGGCGATCGACGCCCGGGGTCACACCGGCGACGTGCTCGCGGTGGCCGTCGCTCCCGACGGCAAGACCGTCGCCTCGGCCGGCGCCGACGGCCGGGTCAAGCTCTGGGACGCCCGCGCGGGGTCGGTCCGGGCCGACCTCGCCGGTCACGACGGCCGGGTCGCCGCCGTGGCGTTCTCGCCCGACGGCAAGACCGTCGCGACCGGCGGCGCGGACCGGACGGTCCGGCTCTGGGACGCGGCCCGCGGCACGGCGGTCGCCCATCGCTCCGGCCACGCGGGCGAGGTGACGGCCGTCGCGTTCGCGCCCGACGGCAAGTCCCTCGCCTCGGCGGGCACCGACACGGCGATCCGCGTCTGGGACGTGAAGGGTTGGAAGGTCGTCCGGACGCTCCTCGGGCACGAGGCGGGCGTCCGCGGCCTGGCGTTCGCGCCCGACGGCAAGTCCCTCGCCTCGGCGAGCCTCGACCGGACGATCCGGCTCTGGGACGTCGCCGCCGGGACCGAGCGGACGACGCTGGGTCGTCACGACGCCGGGGCCCTCTGCGTGGCGTTCTTCCCGGACGGCAGGACGGTCGCCTCGGGGGGCCTCGACGGGACGGCCCGGTTCTGGCGGGTCGGCGACGCCCCGCCCCCGCCGCCAGGGGCCGCCATCCCCGGGGGGGCACCGGGCGAGCCGCGACGCATCGGCGACGTCGTGGTCGTCATGAAAGGGGCGCCGCGCCCGGCGGATGCGCCGGGCGGGGGGCCGCAGCCTCGCCTGCTCCGTTCGCTGCCGGCCGGCGGCGACGTGACGTCGATCGCCCTGATCAAGGCCGGCGTGACGAACGGGTCGGCCTCGACCCTGGTCGCCCTCGGGGTCTCCGCGACCCGGTCGCGCCGGCCCGTGCCGGGCGTGGTCAGGCTCTGGCAAGTCGCGAACCTGGAGACGTTCCAGGCCCAGGGCCTGCCCTCGACCCTCCGCGGCCACCTCGGGCCCGTCCTGTCGCTCGCGGCC
>JAABUQ010004878.1_pt1 | contig 22232 bp, 21 predicted proteins | sample 5560001 | NCBI WGS metagenome assembly JAABUQ01 (sample SAMN10711888, study PRJNA513371) | rock metagenome | isolation source: Antarctica rocks | place: Antarctica: Victoria Land, Finger Mt nord | collected 2015-12-18 | reverse complement strand
TTAATAGGAATGGTTCCGTATAGTTTTGCTTCAACTTCCCATTTTATACTGACATTTTTCCTAAGTTTTACAGTAGTTTTAGGTGCAACTATATTAGGCTTTAATAAACATGGTTTTGAGTTTTTTTTCCTTTATTTGTACCAGCAGGTTGTCCTTTAGGATTATTACCTTTATATGTATTTATATCTATAAATACATATAAAAGTGCTGGTCATATTTTATTAGAAATGCTACTAAGCATATGGTTAAAATATCTCTGTAAAATGATTAATATTGCTACTAGTAATATTAATGGATTAGACTCCATCCTTAAGTGTTTATGTTCCTTCCGACATATTAAATAATATAGGTTTAGGCTTAACTAATTTGGCTGGAATGAAAACAGGTACTGATTTAGCTAAACCTTGATTTGCATTATTCAGTGGAATAGCTGGAGGTGCTATGCATATTATTTATTACAGTATAAATAGGTTAAGTTATCATTATAACAAAAATACTGTAAATCAACCATCATATAAAATAAATATTGAGAGTTAGCCGCTAAGATAGTAAAAATACGTTAAATATGAGACATCCTAGATATTATAATGGAACTGGACATTGAGAGTGGGTGAAGGCTGATGTAACTGCTAACCATATAGCCCCACTAATGCAATTACGTAATAATATGTAACACTAGTTATACATATATTTTATTTTTTTACATAAAGTTAAATTACTGAACTTAAGATTGCTACCCTCTTTCGAGTTCAAACAAGTAATGGCTTGGGTTATCTAGACGCATTTTTTTTTTTCGGCTAGAAACTTGTTCCTAAATAGTTGTAGGCTTGTTTTTTATATAATCTCCTCTTAACCCGTCTTGGTTCGTTATATCGAAGATCTACGAACAAAACACTTATCACTTTTAATGTTTTCTATCGCAGCAATAAGTGCGTTCCGCTTTTATTTCTTTAAACTTAATATGATAAAACTATAAATACGCACCTATACTAAGGTTTTTATCTATTGGGGCTAAAATAAGCGGAAAGCATAATATATACTAGTTAACCTGTAAATTCATTAGTTTTTTTGTTCTGTAAATTGGATTTTTGGCTCGTAACAAAAGAGAAATGGCTTCATACCCACTTTTAGAGTAAATCATGTGAAATTAAAAAGCGAGTTATATGACAAAATCCTTGTGGTATGCTAAAGGATTGTGTGACATTTATCGTGTTACAAGGCAGGTGACGTATGTTAGAACCTATATTATCACTGGCAATACTTGCTTAGTCGTTGTAATAGTTGGACTCAATTTTCCCTTCATCTTGTTCTTCTAAAGGCTTAACCTTTAAAAAGTAGTAAAAAAAAAAGCAGGTAAATATAATAGTTACTTGTGTTTCTTCCTCCTGAGAACCAAATATACTATCAACCTCTAGCATAGAAGGTTCAATAATCTCCTGTGGCAATTACTTATACTAATATTATCACACACATAAAGTTTTTTAACTAATCTTAACTTTCTATGTATTTATAATACACATATAAAGCTTACAAATTTATTAATATCTAATTTACAAATACACATTATCAAACACAATAAAAAGTATAATTAATTTATCATTAATACTTTTTTTACATTAGTTATGTTGCAATTATTGGATATATTTTTTATTAACTTTTTTTATTTTACTAAAAAAAAAAGTGAATAAACGTTTAATAAAACATATTATAAATACTACATTCAACAATAAAGAGTTTTATCCGTAATTTTAGCTTAAAAATAAAAAGAATTTATAAAAAGTTATTAGACTAAAGATTTAGTTAAAGTTTTTTACATTTATTACTTTTTTATATATATATTCAATATATATCTGAGATACTATCTGGTTTTTATTTGTAGAGTCGATACAGAATAAAAAAGGGATATGTAGTAGATGGCTCTACAATTTGATTGCAGATCAAAAAGAAGAGGTTCGATTCCTCCGTGTCCCTGTCCCTGTCCCTGTCCCTGTCCCTGTCCCTGTCCCTGTCCCTGTCCCTGTCCCTAGAGTCATCAGTTAACCAACTAAAATATAGTTTGGTTAACCTTATTAGCTATAAAAAAGTTATAATAAATATTTATGAATAAATTGTTAAGAGTTTTATCTGTATTTTTAACTTAAAAAAAAATTAAAAAAACATCTTTAAAGATAATTAGTTAAAACTAACCTAAAAAAATAATACAATTTAAACTAGTAAAAGGGATTACCTATCTAAAATGGGTACTATCTAAAATGATCTATAAAAAATAAAACAAAAATGATAAAATCGACTAAAATATTAAGAAGGAGCAATTGGAAATACATCACCCAACAAAAAAGATATTTGGTTCATGAAACTATATTAACCACAGTAGCCCTTAGTCCAGCCGGTTTGGTTGGATTGAGTTTGGGTTTAGGTTTTGTAATTTTAGGGCTAGGAGTTGTTATGTGGGGTGTACCTGCAGCTTTCGCAAGTGTGGCGGATAAGCCTGATCTGCTGCAGTTATTTTGAGATATATTCCACGATGTGGATGAAATAAGAGGGGATATTTAACTTACTGTAGGAGTAGTCCAGGAAAAAATAAGCAATATTGTCACACTTATTGCTAACCAACATGATGCCTTTGCTGCCGCTCATCCTTCAATGGTTGATGAGTTTGAGCTTGTTCAGGCGGAGTTGTCGGATGCTTTTTCTGAAATTCGGATTAATGAAGAATCTGTGGATATGGCATTAGAGCTAATAGATAGCCTGGAATACGTTATAGACTGTTTGGACGCTCTTTCAGATAAACTAATGCATATTATAGATAATATCTAAAATAATATCTATATGTAAAAAAATATCTGTTATATGTATTATCTATATTTTTTATATATTATCTATAATATAAAAAAAAAAGATATAATCTTCTTATTAGTGTTATGATATATTAGTACTGTATACTTGTTATGTGAATATATTTTATTATTTATAACAGTTTAATTAGGTATTTTAAAGTATTATATCCTCATATGACTATGATAAAATCACAGTTTATATCACATTGTTTTGTTTGTACTGCTTTAGCTGATAAGTACTTTACTTTAACCTCTGCACTTACATACGAAAAAAAAAACAGCTAATTAATATTATTTCGCACATAAAGTTTTTAAATAATCTAAACTCTAGGAATGTATATAAAACACCTAAAGCTTACAAATCTATTAATATCTAATTTACAAATACACACTGTTAAATATAATAAACAAAAATATAATGAATTTATCACTAATACTTTTTTTAATAGGAATATTGGGATTCGTTTTAAATAGAAAAAATATAATCTTAATGCTTATTTCTATAGAGATAATGCTTTTAGCTATTACGTTTTTAATATTGGTAAGTTCACTTAGCTTTGATGATATATTAGGCCAAACATATGCTATATATGTTATAGCAATAGCTGGTGCAGAATCAGCTATAGGTTTAGGTATATTAGTAGCTTTTTATAGATTAAGAGGAAGCATTGCAATAGAATATAAATAATGTATCTAGCTATAATTGTGTTACCTTTATTAGGATCAATAGTTTCCGGCTTTTTTGGTAGAAAAGTTGGAGTTAGCGGAGCACAATTAATAACCTGTAGTTCTGTAATTGTAACAACATTGCTAGCAATGGTTGCCTTTTTTGAAGTAGGTTTAAATAATATACCTGTGTCAATAGAATTATTCAAATGAATTGACTCTGAATCACTTAATGTTTTGTGAGGTTTTAACTTTGATTCTTTAACAGTTTCTATGTTAATACCTGTGTTAATAGTTTCTTCTTTGGTACATATCTATTCAATAGGATATATGAGTCATGACCCTCGGGGTCGCGTTAGGGGAAAACGCGTCTATGGGGGTAAATTGCCAAACTCCGGGGAACTCCTAAAGCTTAAGGTACCAAGCTGTAGTTGAAAAACTATGAGTGGCTGAAGTAACTACTCAGGTACGGTAATAAGCCTTAAGATGAGTGAAAACGAAATGGACAATCGCGGATCTAAGTCAACTATACTAAACAGTATGGTTGTAAAAGAGCAAAGAGTAGACGGCAGTTGATCCATTAAGCCACATTTAATGGGTTTAAGGTGTACTCTAAGGGGTTTCAAAAGAAACAGAGGTGTTAAACTCGGTTTCAACATGCAACAAGGTTGAAACTCCTATGTCAAAATCCCGTCTAAGCTATTCGATTTAAAAAAAATTTCTACCTATAATTCTACTATTATAAATCCTGGAGTTTGATCTGGTTTAATAGACGGTGAGGCTTCATTTAGTATAGTAGTAGATAGAAATAAAACTCGTAAATTAGGTTGACGTGTTCAATTGAAATTTCAAATAGGTCTACACACAAAAGATCTTAACTTATTATATCTATTACAACAATACTTGGGTGATATTGGTTCTATTCATTTAGCTCGAAACCGAGATATAGTTAATTATTCATTAGATTCAAATGAAGATTTAAATAAACTTATTATTCATTTAGAAAAATATCCGTTATTAACTCAAAAAGCCGCAGATTTTTTATTATTTAAACAAGCGGTAAAACTTGTAAATAATAAAGCTCATCTTACTGTTGAAGGTTTATATCAAATAGTGAATATAAAAGCATCCATGAATTTAGGTTTATCTAACATGTTAAAATCAGAGTTTGATGGATATACTCCTGTTGAAAGACCTGTAATAAATTATAATGTAATCTTAGACCCTTATTGAATTTCAGGATTTGTCAGCACTGAGGGTAACTTTGATGTACGTATACCATCAACCAATAGTAAATTAGGTTATCGAGTACAATTGAGATTTAGAATATCTCAACATAGTAGGGATCTTAGATTAATGGAGAAAATAGTTGAATATTTTGGGTCAGGCAAGATATACAAATATGGTGGTAAGTCTGCTGTTAGTTTAACAATAGTTGACTTTACTGATATTACCAATACAATAGTTCCATTTTTTAATAAAAACCCTATAATTGGTATAAAACTCTATGATTATCTTGATTGATGTAAAATTCATAGTTTAATGATTAATTGTTCTCATCTTACGGTTGAGGGTATAAATTCAATTAGAAAGATAAAATCTGGTATGAATATAGGTAGAAGTTTTGAAGATAAATAACCATTGTTAGTATCAAATACAATAAATCAATAGTAGGATAAATTTGGCTGAAATGCACAACCAAAGATTTTTCAGTTATTTAAGTTTATTCACATTTATGATGATTATTCTTGTAACTGCAAATAACTTTTTATTAATGTTTGTAGGGTGAGAAGGTGTTGGAATATGTTCATATCTTTTAGTAAGTTTTTGGTTTACTAGAATAGCTGCAAATCAAAGTTCCATCTCTGCCTTTTTAACAAATAGGGTTGGTGATTGCTTTTTAACTATAGGTATGTTTGCTATACTATGCTCATATGGTAATCTAGATTATTCTACTGTATTTTCATTAGCTCCTTATGTTAGTGAAAATATTGTCACTATTATAGGAATTTGCTTGTTAATAGGTGCTATGGCTAAAAGTTCTCAAGTTGGATTACATGTTTGGTTACCTATGGCGATTCACTTATGGAATGAGTCGTAAACGGCCAAATAACAGTAGCAGCAAAGCTATGGTAAAGTTAGGCCGTAGAACCATGCCAGAGATATAGCAAGGATTAAACCAAATATATCTTGTACGTATGGATAATCCAGACACTTCTGGACTTAAAAGCAACTGAGGTGAAAACGGTCAAGACATTCCGTAGTTGAGACCGTCGGTATTTTAATGTATCGCTACAGACTGGGTCACCACGGGGTCACTGAAATGTGGCTGAATGTACAGTCGGAAGCTCTATTTATTTGACAGGTGTAATCGGAGTTAAGTCATCCATAGACAGAGGGTTCCTCTTATACACCCTGAGCTTTGGGAAGGTTGATTAAAAATTAAACTCTTTTTTATAAGTTGCTTTTTAGGTACTTCAGATGTAAAAAATACTATTTATTCTAATAATAATCTAAATATATCAAAAATAAGTCTTCATACTACTAGTAAAGGGTATAAAAAACTTCTTATCTGAGTTTATGATATAAATAATTTGTCGGAAAGCCTACAAGGGCTAGTTAAAGGAGCTCCATTTAAAACTAAATTGGATTGTGCCAATGTACTACAAATTAACCGTAGTACTGTAGCAGTTTATTTAGATACAGGCAAACTATTTAACAATAAATGAATATTTAGTTCTGCTGTTTTATCTAAAGAAGTTTTATCTAAATGAGTAGTTCCATCAAAAGTATGGGAAGTAATAACTGGTGAACTATTAGGAGACGGTTATATAAAATATGATCCTGTTAACGCTCCACTTGTTAACGGGAGAGTAGAGTTTACATTTTCAGCTAAAGTTTTACACTATATAAAATACTTGAAATATTATGCTTTAGCTTTTATTTCTAGTGAATCTGAAGCTACACCTTGACCAAATCCTAAGTTAACAGGTAAAGAACCTACTCAATATTGATTTTCTACTAAACGTTTACCTGCTATTTCTAATTTACATCAACTTTGATATAAACAAATAGATGGTAAATTTATAAAAATTTTACCTTTAAAGATAGAAGAGTTATTTACTCCTGTTGCTTTAGCTCATTGAATAATGGGTGATGGTTACTTTACTGACAGTAGTGTAAAAATATGTACTTATAACTTTACTGAAGTTGAGGTATTAAGACTAATAAATGTTTTAAATGTAAAATTTGGTCTAAAAGCTTCTGCAAATAAACGTAGTAATCCTAATGGACAGATTATGTGGAGAATTAGAATAAGTAAATTAAGTATGGAAAAATTAATAACATTAGTAAGTCCATACTTTATACCTGAAATGCTCTATAAATTAGGCGTAAAAAAGTAGGGGAGTTCCAATCCTCTATTCCTATCTCTAGGTTAGAGGGTGGTATCCTACCCACGGAGACTAAAAAAGTTAAGTCTCCGTTGGAAAAAAGAGAATGGTTGTGGGCTTTCCTTAAACTTCACTATATGCGAGAACACCCCGTTTTAAGTATTGGTCCACTCAATAATTATTTGCTAGGAAAAATCCAATATGAGGGACAACCTGCAGGAAACATGGCCTTTCGTCATGGATCTTCAGAGACTACACGTGAAGCATATATATTAAAGGATAATTTATTTAAATCTTGATTTATAGGGTTTTTAGAAGGAAAAGGATCCTTTATAATTGATAAAGATGGAAATTTAGAATTTAAGATAGTACATATATCCACAGACGCCTCAATTTTATATCATCTAAAAAAGAAATTAGGTTTCGGTGTTGTACGAATACAAGATAAAAGAAACAATAATCCTTGTTTTAAAGTAAATGATGAAAAGGGGTTATATAAATTAATTTCAATATTAAATGGTCATCTATTTTTAGATACTAAAAAAGAAGAATTTAAATTATGAATAGATGCGTACAATAAAAAGTACGTAACTTCAATTATTTATTTAAAAAATAACAATAAACCCGACTTGTCTAATTATTGATTATCTGGGTTTACAGATGCTGTAGGTTCTTTTACTTGTATCATTAAAGATAAACCAGACAAAAGTGGTTTAGTTAAATTGAGTTATCATTTAAGCCAAAAAGGTAATTATGAGCAAATGAGATATTTAGCTGATGTGTTTAAAGGTAAAACACATAATAACAATGGTATATATGAAACTACAGTTAATACAACTAAATTGTCTAAAGTAATTAATTATTTAAACATTTATCCTTTAAAAACTAAAAAATCCATAGTTTATTTTAATATAAGAAAAATTTATCTTTTAGTTAAAGATAAAAACTCTTTAAAAAGTGAACACTTAAATCTTTTAACAAGATATAAAAATAATTTAAATAGATTAGCTTCTTGCCCTGTATCCCTTTCACTCCTTGTCAGTGAAAGAGGAGAAAAATCGTAAGCTGGCTATTCACTTTCCAACACATAGGTTGGGAACTGAACTTCTATTATTCCCAATCGAAAAATAATATTTATGAAGATATAGTCCGAACAGTTATGTAAATAACTGCGTATTTTTAATAAATATATATTAAAAATTAACGTATTTGCCTACCCCTGTTTCTGCTTTAATACACGCCGCTACAATGGTGACAGCTGGTGTCTATTTATTAATGCGTACATCTCCTTTAATAGAATATAGCTCAACAGTATTAATACTTTGTTTATGAATTGGAGCTATTACTACAGTGTTTAGTTCTCTTATTGGTTTATTTCAACAAGACATAAAAAAGGTTATAGCTTATTCTACTATGAGTCGACAATTGGCTCGAGAATATATTCAATTAGATATATTCAGGCATCAAACTATATGCGTAGAAATTATTGAAACAATAATCAATTCGCAGATAACCAAAGCTCAAGAGTATATATATACTCATGTTAATAATAGCTCTTTTAATTCATTTACCGCCCAGCGGCTGTACTTCTGTATACTAGGTTATACTGTTATGTCCGTAAAATGAGGAATTATTATTTTAAGCAAGTTAGTAGGAATCTCAGAGGCCATACGTTTGATATTAGTCCAGTTTAAACTAACAAATATTAGTTTAAAATTTAAAATACTTCTCTTTATCTTTACTTTTATTTTTATTATAATTATTATATTAGATATGTGTGCACAGCAGGCTGCTACGCCTGGTCTTCTGTGTAATTTACAAGGAGGGTTTTTAGGCTTAGGTACTCATGTAGAGGAAAAGCCTGTGCAGTGGCGGCAAAGCCTAAAATACATTGTAAATAATTATAGTACGGTTAATTTATTAAAAACTTGTAATATTGATGAAGATATATGCATTGCTGAAAAATTTGCTCTTAAAGAATCACAAAAGTTCGACGAATGGTTGGCTGGTTTAATAGATGGAGACGGTTATTTTATTTTAACAAAAAAAGGATATGCTAGCTGTGAAATCACTATAGATATCCGAGATAAACAGGCATTATATCTTGTAAAACAAAAATTTGGTGGAACCATTAAACCTATTTCAAATGCTAATGCTTTAAGATATAAATTAAGACATAAAAAGGGTTTAATTAACTTAATAAATGCTATGAATGGTTTAATAAGAAACCCGATAAGGATGTTACAAATGAATAAATTATGTGTAAAATACGGTATAGAATTAAAGTATCCTTTACTTTTAACATATAATAATGGATGATTAAGCGGGTTTATAGATAGTGATGGTTCAGTATATTATAGTGAAAAATCCGGACAAGTATTTATAGGTATATCTCAAAAAAATAGATTTTTACTCGAACCACTAATAAGTTTATATGGAGGAAGAATAGATATCTTTAGTCCTAAAATAGATGCCTTTAAATATATTGTTTATAGAAAAACCGAATTATTGAGTCTAATAAATAACTATTTTAGTAAATATCCTTTGAAAACCAAAAAAGCCAGCAGAATAAATTTAATCAAACAATTCTATCCACTACTAACATATAGTAAGAGTACTAGTGATATAGGCAAGTTTAACGAATGAATTGCATTCAAAGATAAATGAGAAAAATACAGAGACTAATAAAGAAATGGTCCAAATTATATTATATATAATTAGCAATTAGGTATGATGGTAATAGCAGTAGGTTTGTCTTCTTATAACATTGCTTTATTTCATTTAGTTAATCATGCTTTCTATAAAGGGCTTTTATTCTTAGGTGCAGGTGCCGTAATTCATGCTGTAGTTGATAACCAAGATTTGAGAAAATTTGGTGGATTAAGACCTTTCTTACCTTTAACATATTCGGTTATGTTAATAGCTTCTCTTAGTTTAGTAGCCTTCCCTTTTATGACTGGATTCTACTCTAAGGACTTTATACTTGAATCTGCGTATGGACAGTTCTACTTTTCTAGCACTGTTGTTTATTTTATAGCCACTATTGGTGCTATGTTTACTACCTTATATTCAGTTAAAGTTTTATATTTAACCTTTTTAGCTAATCCTAATGGACCTTTAGTTAATTATAAACAAGTTCATGAAGGTGATATATTTATGAGTTTACCTTTAATCATATTGGCTATTTTTTCTATCTTTTTTGGTTATGTTACTAAGGATATATTTTTAGGCTTAGGTTCTGATTTTTTTGCGGATAACAGTTTATTTATACATCCATCACATGAAATAATGTTAGACACTGAGTTTGCTGTTCCAACTCTATTTAAATTACTACCTTTAATTTTCACCATATCATTATGTGTTATATCTATAGTTTTATCTGAATTTTTACCAAAAATACTTATCCATTTTAAGTTTACTAGACTTGGTTATAACATATTTAGTTTTTTTAACCAACGGTTTTTAATTGAACTTTTTTATAACAAATATGTGACTGGTTTTATTCTTAAATTAGGGGGTCAAACTACCAAGGTTATAGATAAAGGTTCTGTAGAATTATTAGGTCCTTATGGTCTAGAAAAAGGATTAGTTAATCTTAGTAGAAATATTGCTAGCTTAGATACTGGTGTTATTACATCTTATGCTTTATATATATTAGTGGGATTAATTTTTTATATATTAATACCATATCTTTATTTAGCAGATAACAGTTTACTATTGTTAATTTTATTTGGTTTATTTACCACCATTAAAAATATATAAAAACATATCTAATATTTTTGGTAATAATCATTTTTGATTTTTACTTTTACAAAAAACTTTTTTATTTGCTAGTACACACCTTTTTACCATTTCTTTCTAAAACGTCTATAGGATTAATATCCCCTTTTCATATTATTATTTACTTCGCCTTTTGCTTATAAAAAAAAAGATATGTTATCTTATAATTAAACAATAAATTATAAAGAATTTTATTGTTTAAAATTATAACAGTACTTACCCAATCTTACAGATTGTATTTGTTCCTGTTTTTATTTATTTTAAGGGTAATTGTCGAGATTTGATTCCTTTAAACATAGTCCGCTTAACTTATCTTTATTAAAACATATTAATAATAATAATTAATTTATTATATCTATTTAATGTTAAAAAAAAGATATTAACAATAAGATTAATTATTATTTAGCCAGATGCAACAATGAATAGTCAACAGTTAACAGTATTCGGTCAACGGTTAACAGTAAACAATAAACAAGACCAGGAAAAAAAAAGAATAGCCTAAAATTAGGCAACTAGATAGACCCCTATATATATATTTATATATATATATACATAGATATCTTTTTATATATTAGGGTAGGGCCTATGTATATATCTAAATATCTATCATATTAATTAATATTTGGAGATTAAATCCTATATTTACTTAATATTATACAAATTTCTAGAAAAGTAAACAAATAAAATTAAATAATAAAAAAAAAATGAGAATTTTAAAAAGTCATCCTTTATTAAAAATGGTTAATTCCTACTTAATTGATTCTCCACAGCCGTCAAACATAAGCTATCTTTGAAACTTTGGTTCCTTATTAGCCCTATCTTTAGTTATACAAATAATAACTGGTGTAACTTTAGCAATGCATTATAATCCTAGTGCCTTAGAAGCATTTAATTCTGTTGAGCATATTTAAAATTCCGCACGATGTGCTCTTTAAACCGAGCTGTATGCTGGAAACTCCCTTAATATAGAGGACAATCAGCAGGAAACCAAAGTAATGATAATTTACTAGTAGGATCTTCAGAGACTATACGCTTGGCATCCTATATAATGATAGAGATGATTATATAGTCCAACTGTAATTGAAAAATTATAGAGAGATGTGGTTAATTATCTATACCTTTTAATAGGTATAAGTTTACTATTATTTATTTATGTATCGGGTAATAAAAATAAAATGTGATTTTTTCATTTTTCTACTATTTCCTATAAAAATTCTGAATTAGACACAGAGAACTCCAGATTATCTGGTGTCTCTGACGATTTTTTGTTTTGATTTTCAGGATTTACTGATGCAGAAGGTAACTTTTTAATAACTTTAGATCGTAATTATGTAAAATTCAGATTTAAAATATCATTACATCTTGATGATATTGAGGTTCTTCATACCATAAAATCTAAGTTAAATATAGGAATTGTTACAGTAGAAAATAGTAGAAATCGTTGTTCTTTTATTGTAGAAAATTATACAGATATAAAAAATGTAATATGTCCTGTTTTCAATCTTTTCCATTTACACACTAGTAAAAGATTAGATTTTGAGGACTTTAATAAGGCTGTCCTTATTAAAGATTACATCAAGAAAAATCTATCTGATGTTGAAATGGAAAGAATCATATCTATTAAAAATGGTATGAACTTTAAAAGAGAAATATTTACATATCAAGTCACAAATTCTCAAATTATAATAAACCCTAACTGATTCATAGGATTTCTAGAAGGTGAAGGTACTTTTGGTATTAAAACAGGATCTGCTTTGTATCTGCAAGTAGCTCAAAAAAATACAAGTCAAGAAAGTTTAAATGCCATAACAACCTTTTTAACTAGATTACCTAGCAGCGTTTTACAAAATAGTAAAATATTGCCTTTGAATATAGTAAGTACAGTTAATGTAAAAACAAATGTAGTATCTCTAGTTGTTAATAGTGTAGACAGTCTATATTACTATTTATTGCCTTATTTAGATTCGTCTAATATGTATACACGTAAAACTATAGATTTTAAATTATGAAGAGTGGCTTTATTGTTAAAAATACATGGTTACTACTTTTTACCAGAAGGTAAAAGATTATTTCTGGATATTTCAGACATTATTAACAAAAGATATGGCACTACATCTACTAAAGATATAAATGAAATTATTGCAGGTGTTTTTGAAATATCTCAAGCTATATTAGCTAAAGATCCTCTATTTGATGTAAAGGCTAATATACCTCATATTAATCATGTACGGGCTTTTAGTATAACTAATAGATCTGAAAAGCCAAATACTGTTTATATATATAAAGGTAAAAATATGATTAAAGGTTCTCCTTTTGCTTCATACAGTGCCGCACATAAATCATTGGGATTAAAATATAGTAGTAATACATGTAATCGTTACATTGATACAAATAGATTGTATAAAAATAAATATCTTTTCTTTTCTAATCCTATAGATAGTACGTCTAAAGATTAGAACATAGTAGATAATTAACACTTTGATTATGCGTGATGTAAATAATGGATGATTATTACGTTATTTACATGCAAACACAGCTTCAGCTTTCTTCTTTATAATATACTTACATATAGGTAGAGGTTTATACTACGGATCATACAAAGGCCCTAGAACATTAGTTTGAACTATTGGTACAGTGATCTTTATTTTAATGATGGCTATAAAAAAAATTATGTGGCCAAATTGATTGGTGGTATCTCAAGTTAAAGATTATAATAATAATAACATCATTTCTCTTACATTACCTTTTAATAAAGGTAGAACCAGAGCTATCCGTAGGATTGGTCCCCATAATATTAATGTATTATCAATAATAATATGTGGTATGTTGGGTGATTTATGGGGTAATAAGATAAAAGGCCAACAGATGGATAGTGTATGGTTTAGTATAGAACAGGGTGTAAAAAATTCTGCTTATATTCATCATCTTAATATTCTTTTGTATGAATTAGGTTACTGTTCAAATGTTACACCTAAATTGGTGGTTAAATCTGAATCAATGGATGACAAACGATTAGATCCCACATCAACTCGCTATAACTATAGATTAACAACATATAGCTTTACTAGTCTATTATGAGTATATGACTCATTTTATCACGAAGTTAATGGTAGTATGGCAAAAAATATACCAGAGTGAATAGGAGAATTTATAACACCAACAGGTTTAGCTCATTGAATTATGCAAGATGGATCCAGACAAAAGAATCAAGGAATATCTCTTGCAACCAACAGTTTTACATATGAGGATTGTGTTTACTTAAGTAAAATTATTAAAGAAAAATATGGTCTTAAAACTAGTGTTGTAAAAGCAGGACATATTGCTCAATGAAAAATAAGTATTTGAAAACAATCTATGGCTGATTTAGTTTTAATAGTTAAACCTTATATTATAGACGAAATTAAATATAAATTTATAGGATATCTTTAGCTTGACTCCAAAAATCAAAGTCCTACTTTAATTTAGAGTATATGCAATATATAATTAAAAATATACTGTTTTCTAATTTTTTGCATTAGCATTAATTAAAAACTAAAGTAGAATGCCCTGACATGGGTATTGGGTGTGTTACCTGGCTACACTAGTGAAAACGGTTAAACATTTGTTATCTGTTTACAGACCGTCGGTTAATTATATAATCGCTACAGACTGGGTCACTAGTGGGTGGCTGAAATGCTACTTAATGTACAGTCGGAAGTTCCTAACTCAAATAAAAGGGTTACACAAGGTTTTAAATGATATATATTATAAAGATATCTGCGAAATATCGGGCACTAATATATTGATAAAATACAGGGGCGCTATACAGATAAATTTAGGTTATAGTTAGCCGGAACTTTGACAGCATTCCTGGGTTATATACATAGCCCAAAATGATTTAATTTAAAACTTTTTACAAGTATTATTATTTTTATCTATAGTAATATAAGTATAATATCTAATATATCGTCTTTCTTATTTATAGTCAGTATTGTTGTTTTTTATTTAGATAATTTTAAATTCTCAAGTTCTAATTACATAAAATATTTACAGTTTTTTTCTTTTAGCAGTGTTATAGTAGTAATAATGTTATTAACTCTTGATTCACTTTCTTTTGATTTACTATGTATAAATGATAAAGACGGTGTGAATTTACATGGACATGTAAATGTTACTAAAGAGGCTGCGCAAGAATTATCAAAAGGTATGAGTACAATAGGAAGCCAGTTAGGTTTAGGTGGTACAATGGTAGGTGTGGGTACTGCAGTTGGTAAAGTTATAGCTAAGTCTGGTATGCCTCCTCTACAAAAAGCAGGAATTGTTGTAGGTGGTGCAGTATTAAGCGGATATGCACACTCATCTATTAGTAGTATTAACAGAAATAATATTAAATTAGAAAATAATGAATCTGCCACTAATGAAAACATAGGTTCTAATATAAGTAAATTTATTGATGATTCTTCTTATAGTCCTTTAGAAACATTATTATCTAACCTAGAGGGTATAAGTATTACTTGTTTATCTTTAATATCTATTTTAATTATACAAATAATATTTAAATTATATTTAAAAGACAATATAAAACTAAATTTTTCAAATATATTAGGTATATCTAATAATAGTAAATTACAGTATTATGTTAACAAAATAATATCTTTAAATAAAAAAATGAGTACTATATACATATGACTAATAATAATTTTGGTTATTGTAGGTTTATGTCTTTCAACATATGTTAGTTCTGAATTATTAAATAATATAGATAATTACATAATAGTCCATAATAATATAAAAAAGTAAAAGTTAATAAACTTTTTATGGTAACTAACAAGTCAATGCAAATAAATAATAACAAATATTTGCATAATATACAACAAATAAGATATAATACTACTATTTGTTATAATAATAATTTACTAAGTATATTTTTAGAAGAAAATAATTTACAACCTGTACAAGTTTATAAAGATTTACATTTAAATGAAAAAAAAAGGATTATATTAGAAAATACTAAAGATCTTAGTGGTATATATCTTATATTTAATAATATAACTGGAGATTATTATATAGGATCAGCATCTACAGGCAGATTTTATGCTAGATTTTCTAATCACTTATTGTACTTTAAAGGTAGTAAAATAGTCAAACATGCTGTAAAAAAGCATGGTATTTCTAATTTTGTCTTTCTAATAATAGAACTATTTCCTGAAACAGTTAATAAAGAAAATAACAAAAAGTTGTTAGATTTAGAAGATTTTTATTTGAAATCATTATTACCTAACTATAACATATTAACTGAAGCTGGTTCGAGTTTCGGTTATAAACACACTGAACTAGATAGGATAAAAATGAAATCTAACTATAGTTTAGAACGTCGCTTATTTATAGGTAATTTAAATAAAGGTCAAAATTTATCCGTAGAAACTATAGAAAAAATTAGAGAAAAAGCCTTAATAAGAAAAAAACCTTTTTACTCTGAACAAGCTTTATTAAATATGAAAAAAATGTCTAAATCTATTATACTATATAATTTAGATTACACGGTATATGGGGAATATTCTAGTATAACAGAAGCAGCTAAATCTGTAAATTGTGGTGTAAAAACTATAAATAGAACCTTAAAAACTAAAAAGAAAATTTTAAAAACACGTTGAATAGTTAAGTATTGTTAAAAGTAAGTATTTATTATTAAATTATTAAATTTAGATTATAGTCCCACAAGTATATATTTCTATGCAATTTTTAGAGAAAAATAGAAAGAAAGTGGAATAACCTGACAGGGATATTGAAGAAATATAACGAAATGTTTACATTTCACCATTTCTTTGGCAATGTTAGTGAAAACGATCAAAGAATTTAAACAATAATGTAAAATTAAGATCGTCGGTTATCTAAATGATCGCGACAGACTGGGTCACTAATGGGTAGCTGAAATGCTGCTTAATGCACAGTCGGGACCTTTAATAATACAAACATTCGTTTGTTGGTTTATTAATAGAATACACGAAATTAAAGTTATTCTAGCTTTTTATATATTATAGAGCAGGTTTGTATGTTTTACCATATGGGCAAATGTCACTATGAGGTGCAACAGTTATTACTAATCTAATGAGTGCTATACCATGAATAGGACAAGATATAGTGGAGTTTTTATGAGGTGGCTTTTCTGTTAATAACGCTACTTTAAACAGATTTTTCGCCTTACATTTTGTTTTACCTTTTGTATTAGCTGCTTTAGCTTTAATGCATTTAATAGCACTTCATGATAGTGCTGGTTCAAGTAATCCTTTAGGGGTTTCAGGTAATTATGATAGAATACCTTTTGCTCCTTATTATATATTTAAAGATCTTATAACTATTTTTCTTTTCATCTTAGTTTTATCTGTTTTTGTCTTCTTTATGCCTAATGCGTTAATAGACAGTGAAAATTATGTTATGGCAAATCCTATGCAAACTCCTCCTGCTATAGTGCCTGAATGATATCTGCTACCTTTCTATGCTATTTTAAGATCAATACCTAATAAATTATTAGGTGTTATTGCTATGTTTTCTGCAATTCTAATCTTATTAGCTATGCCGTTTACTGATTTATCTAGATCAAGAGGTATACAATTTAGACCTTTAAGTAAAATAGCTTTTTTTATTTTTATAGGTAATTTTTTAATTTTAATGCAATTAGGGGGTAAACACGTGGAATCTCCATTTATAGAATTTGGACAAATTTCTACAGTTATATATTTTGCATATTTCTTATTTATAGTACCTCTAGGTAGTTTATTTGAAAATAGTTTAATGGAGTTAACTAGCAATAAATATGGCACAATATCTATATCTGAAGAGGAAGAGGAAGAGGAAGAGGAAGAGGAAGAGGCAAGAGAAAACTATAATCCAGCTAAACCTTTTTTTAACTTCCACTACGCAAAGTCTAATAAGTTTTAATTTTAAACGTTTTTGAGCTGAATACAAGCACAATAAACTTGCTATGTTTCATTTTATTTCACTTAGTATAGGTATAATTACTGCTTGATTTATCAGATTATATCTTATTAGTTTAGGACTTGATTTAAATGTATTTTTAGACTTTTTTTGCACTAGTGCTACAGCTTCTTATATAAGTTTTGGTATAAAATAAGTCATTCGTGAACTTCTTATCAGCAATACTTTAGCACTTGGAGCTGGTGATAATAACATGTCTGGTTTAAGCAATACTACGGGTAGTAACCCTGTAGGAAATAATCCAGGGGAAAATCCAGGAGTAGTAAACAATCCAGGAGAAAAACCAGGAGTAGGAAACAATGATGAAGACCGCCATCAGCCAGTAGCAAATAGTGAACAATATGTTTCTAGTGGACCAGATATGTATATTTATGAAAAAAAGGAATTACTTAGATTAGGTTGTAATTACCCTCTAAAAAATACTGGACCTCTTGAAGATGCTTTACATTTTCATGGTGCTCCTGAGCCTCATAAATATTTCTAACATAATCATTGTCCAGAAGGCATTGAAATGGGTAAAAAAAATATAGCTTTATTAATTAAAGTTAAAGAATATTTTGATGAAATAGGTGCTGGTAGAGAACCTACTGATGAAGCTCTAAAGGCTTTTAAAGACCGTCAAGAAAGATATAAAGCTTTCCCTTCAAGTGGCAATTGGAAAGGACCTTTTATTGATTTTAATGATCCTTCAAATGTACGTAGGGATGCTCTACAGGATTTAGAGCAACTTAAATCAAACGTTGCTTTAGATGAAAGGCTTGCTAAAGCTTTTGAAAAAGACAAATTTACAGGAGGAGGTCCTGCTGCTAAAGCTAACTTTTATAAATGTCTCAATAAAGCATTTTCGGAACATTATATAGAATACGAACCCTATTTTAAAAGTGAGTATGATAAAGAAAAGGCTTTTTTTGACACTTGGGACAAAAAAACTATCTTTTACATATTAGAGCATGAAACAACACAAAGAAAAAAATTTTTTAATAAACAGTTAAATGACTGGTTAGCGTCAAAACCTAATAAAGATCTTTTTCAAGAATGGCGCAAAGATAAAATCAATCAAGAATTTATTGAAAAGTGGTTAAAGGATAATCCAAATATAAAGTAAACCTTTAGAACTAAAAATATTGTGTTTTTTTTATATAATTAAATTTATTAACAAATAACCTTATGTTAGTACAACATATAAAAACGAAAATCATAATACAAGCTTTTAGTCCTAAATTTAGACCATAGAGCGTTCTTTCTATTAAAGGATAAAGTTGCATTTTCAGTATTTACAATACTAATATAAGTATACTCTTTATTTTCCGGATTAAGAGAAAGAGCTTTTTCAGTATTAATTCAATTAGAGCTATCTGGACCAGGTGTCCAGTATATAGCAGATAATCAATTATATAGCAATATTATAACTACGCATGCATTAGCTTTGGTGTTGTTATTTTATACCCCCCCCCCATTATCATATTAGGCTTTAGAACTCTTTTAAATATAGTCTCTAAATTGTTACAGTTAGATTGTAACACTCCACCTAAGCCTAATGGGGTTGTTAATTTACCATTAACAAGTATGCCTGTTGGTTTAGAAACAGCGGCTAGTACAATTAATCCTTATATAGCAACCGGTTTTGCTGTGGTATATGGTTGTTACTTTGCCTATCTCTTTATTAATCACTATTCTACTACTCCTCTAGAGACTAGCACTATATCTCTTCAAACAAAATTCGAGTAATTCAGGGCGTTTATGTTACCTCTTAAAAAGTTATTAGACTAAAGATTTAGTTAAAGTTTTTTACATTTATTACTTTTTTATATATATTCAATATATATAAAAAAGGGATATGTAGTAGATGACTCTTCAATTTGATTGCAGATCAAAAAGAAGAGGTTCGATTCCTCCGTGTCCCTGTCCCTGTCCCTGTCCCTGTCCCTGTCCCTGTCCCTGTCCCTAGAGTCATCAGTTAACCAACTAAAATATAGTTTGGTTAACCTTATTAGCTATATATTATTAGATAGATAATAAGAAAAAAGTTATAATAAATATTTATGAATAAATTGTTAAGAGTTTTATCTGTATTTTTAACTTAAAAAAACAACATCTTTAAAGATAATTAGTTAAAACTAACCTAAAAAAATAATACAATTTAAACTAGTAAAAGGGTACTATCTAAAATGATCTATAAAAAATAAAACAAAAATGATAAAATCTGCTAAAATTATAGTAACAGGGTTAGCTACAACCGGTCTAATAGGTGCTGGAGTAGGAATAGGTGTAGTTTTCGGTGCATTAATAATAGGAGTAGCTAGAAACCCTTCACTAAGGGTCAGCTATTTGCATACGCAATTCTAGGCTTTGCCTTTGCTGAGGCTACTGGTTTATTCGCTCTTATGATGGCATTCCTATTATTATACGTTGCCTAATAAATTGTTAGCCACTCGTTTTTCTGGTTTATGATGTACACTAACTAACCAGATCTACCTAGGATCTGGTAAGTCTGATTGTTAATTTCTAAATGCTTTTTGCACTAAAAAAAATATTTTTTTGTCTGTAGAAATGTATGAATTGTGCTAATCTATTAGTATATTCTGACAATTGAAATGGATAATCGGTTTAACCAGCCATTAGTGTTCGCATCTAACATTAACCTGCTGAATAAACACTTAAAGATAGATAAATTTTATTTTTACGCTATCAAATATAAAAAGCTTATTTAAATGATGGTAATTAAATACATGTTTAAAATTACAGTATAGTTTTTAGATTGTTTAAGTTAATAACAATATAAATTACTACTGTTTAGAAATTAATTTGTAAAGCTGTTACTGTTATTAACACTATATAAACTATTTTACTTTATGATTAATCATAAAGAGAAAGGTGTTTATATGGAAAAAAATATATCTATATTTTAGTCATAAAACAAAGTTAATCTATAACACTTTGTTCTATAAAACTTTAGAGCTAGCTAGTCCGCTAACCAACCAGCCCATTATATACAAAATTAAAGTATATTTAAATAATGTTTTCCCATTTTGCATAACAATAATTCTTAATTAGTTGTTGTACACTATTTAGATAAATTAAATAAATAAATTAAACTTTATAAAATTGTTTTTATGACTGAATTAGTAGTAACACTTGTGTATACATGGGAATAATGTGCAGGAAACCAAAGTAATCTGCATTTTTAACAGCAATTACAAGCAGGATCCTCAGAGACTACACTCGAAGCCCCATATAAGTGTATGGGTGAACACATAGTCCGTCCGGGCAGGAAACTACCTCTATTACAGATTTAGTATAAATTTAGTTTTTATTTCTTTTATTTAGATCTTTTAAACTGTATATTTAGTGATTAGTAAATACAGTAAAAGGTACATTTCAAGTAAGTTGTCTTAAGTATACTGGCTTATATGTTGTAGTTGAAAAATTTCAGATTCTGTAGTTTATATTGGTGTAATGACAATTACTTGTGTAGTTGCGAAAAATTATTATATACCGACAGCAGATGGTAAGACTTTAGCTATAGGTTAAGGTGAGGGAAGAGGATTATTTAATGGATTGAGTTTAAGATAGTTAGAAGTAATTTTTCTTCTAATAGAGTTAAAAATAGCGTAAAACTATAAGCAGATAGTGTAAAACTAAACTATCTCTTTTCTCATATTAAAAATGTGTAGGTATGGCCTCGATGGTTACTCCACTAAAGATAATTTATAACCTAGTTATGATATGGATAGAAAGGTTGTTTTGTTATATTAAAACTTATGTCTTATACTAATGAAACATATTAGCAAATATAATGGTAAGATAAATTTTAAATTTTCTTTTTTTTTAATAAATATATGTTAAATAAATTACTTCTATTGTGAAGTAATATAACTTATCTTTTTATTTGTATTTTTATTTGTATAGGATTGTTTTATTTTTAGTTTCTGCTCTAGATATGTAACTATAAACAATAAAAGTTAAATGCTTTACTGTTTAATTAATAATAGCTTTCCTCTTTTAATGCCATAATATAAAATTTATTGTTATATCTTTTTTGCTTTTAACTTTGCATTTTTACAGTTATATAGAGTTTAGTTAAAATAAATAATTAAAAGATTTGTTACACTATGAAGTGACTAATATAACAGTACTTTTATATAGAGTAAACACTTAATATTTCTTATTAGCTCAATGGTAGAGCAGGATACTTCTAATATTTAGATCCAAGTTCGAGTCTTGGATAAGAATTACAGCATTCATCCATCTATCTGTCCATACAGCCAGCCATCCAAACATACATTCATCCAACCACACAAACATTAATCGTGGCAAAGAATAAATTTATAGCTAAATACTCTATATTAAATATTAATAGATAACTTTTAGCTAGTAAGCTAAAAATCTAAACTAAAAATAGTTATCTTTAATCTAATAATTTCCTAATTTAAATGTAGAGAGTTTAAGTGATTTTTACATTAACTTTAAGAAAATTAGATCTTTTTTTTTAATCAAATGTTATATTTACCTCAAATTATATCCATTATTGAAGTGTTATTAGTTACTGTGCCCGTTTTATTAAGCGTGGCATTTGTAACCA
>JAABUQ010004877.1_pt1 | contig 22232 bp, 21 predicted proteins | sample 5560001 | NCBI WGS metagenome assembly JAABUQ01 (sample SAMN10711888, study PRJNA513371) | rock metagenome | isolation source: Antarctica rocks | place: Antarctica: Victoria Land, Finger Mt nord | collected 2015-12-18 | reverse complement strand
CAGCTCAGCGTGGTGGGAGATCGCTTGACGCCCGGCAAACTGGCCGAAGCGATCAGCCTTGACTACCAGCAGCATCAGCGTGCGTGGATCTCCGCCTGGCTCACCTGAGTTTTCTGGAATCTGGAGAGGCCAGCCCTTGACCCATTATTAAATCGTCCCGTGATATATTTAAGTGGTGAGATCTACGGCGGCCGGACCTGGATCGTGAGACGTCTAGCGGCCGGCGAGGGCCGGATCGCGTGGTATCTCAGTGGCCAACGGAGGGACACCATGCCGCTCACGGTGCTGATCGCCGATGACGACCGCGACATTGCCCTGGTAGTCGCCTTCGCGGCGCGCCTGATCTGGCCGGACTTGTCGGGCGCTTGTCGCCGCCGACGGAGGGACGGCGCCTCGGCACTTCGCGGAGGAGGGGCCGGACGTCGTGGTGCTCGACGTGCGGATGCCGCCCCCCGACGGCTTCGAGGTCTGCCGGCGCATCCACGCGACCTCCGCCGTGCCCATCCTGATGCTGACCGCGTCCGTGCCCTGGGCGCCTGTGACTACCTGACCAAGCCCTTCGCCCACGATGACCTCCTGGCCCGCCCGCGCGGTCTTGCGCCGGCGTCAAGAGGATGAACCTCAGGAGGCATGGGCCAGGGAGCCATCAAGACACAAAGGAGAAGTAACGATGCCATTCGATCAATATCACGAGCCGGCCAACGAGCTGTCCGAGGAGGTGCGCACCTTCGCGCGCATGATCATGTCCATGATCGAGGAGGCCGACGCCATCGACTGGTACGAGCAGCGCATGTCCGTGGAGAAGAACGCGTCGGCCAAGGCCATTATGGCCGACGCGCAGGAGGAGGAGTTCAAGCACTTCGGCATGGACCTGGAGTTTCTGCTGCGCCAGAAGCCTATGTGGCGGGCGACGCTGCAAGGCATCCTCTTCACGGACGGCGATATCGTCCAGCACGGCAAGCAGGGTGAGCAGGCCGGAGAGAAGACCGGCGAGGGGTTGAGCTAGCTAGCGGCATTCTACGCGCGGCGGACGCGCCGCGCGTCTTTCTTTCCCTCCTTTCCGGCCTCCCCTCCCGGATTGGTAGGCGGCGCCGGCCGCACGCCAGGGATGGAGGCAAACGATGGGCTGGTGGGCCTGGGTCGCGCGGGTCGTGGGCGTGTTTCTCGTGCTGGCGGTGGCCCAGGACGTCTTCTATGCCGTGCTTTTCCCTGGTAGCGGGCGCGGCGCGTTGCGCATCCCGCTCGGCCGGGGCGTGTGGGGCCTCTTCCGGCTGGCCGCGCGGGTGTCGGCGCGCCTGCGCGCCGGCCTGCTGGCCTATAGCGGCCCGGTTCTAGTGACGCTGAACGTGGCCGTCTGGGTCCTGCTCCTGGCCGTTGGGTTTGCCTTCATCGTCTGGCCGGCCCTGGGCTCCGCCATTCAGGCCTCCAGCGGGCCGACTTCGACGGGCTTCGCCACGGCGCTCTACTATAGCGGCTACGGCCTGACCACGCTGGGCACAGGCGACATCCTACCCCTACTCAACCACGAGAGATGAGGGTAACAAGGGCGCGCCGACAGATGGATCGGGCCACGAGCGCATTGCTCGTGAGCATCATGGGGCAGCCATCAACCGGCCTGGCACGCGTAGTGCCTGTAGCGCCTATGCACCTCCACACGATATAGGCGCGCCGGAAGGACGATGAGCGTGACCCGACGCATCCAGGGCCTACAAGGCCCACGTGGCCGCGACACCGCCGCTGGGGTAATACAGGGGAAGCAGGACTCATCGGCTGTCGCGCGTCGTAGGAGTACGACGCGCCGGGGCGGGCTGCTGGGTGAACTTGCGCTGGCCGTACCGCCCACCCTCACCGTGCTGGGCGCCCTTGTCCTCGTCGCGCAGCTAACGCGCCAGCACATCCTGTTCGCCTCGCTGGCCTCCAGCGCCTTCCTGATCTATCGCGATCCGCTGCACCAAATGAACACGGTACGCGTCATGGTGACGGCGCACCTGGCCGGCGCCACGTTGGGCATTGGCGCGGCCCTGCTGCTAGGGCCGGGCTACACAGCCGGAGCGGTGGCGATGACCCTGACGATCGTAGCGCTGATCCTGCTCGACGCGGTGCATCCGCCAGCCATCTCCACCGCCCTTGGCTTCGCCGTCCTCCCTAAAGAGCACGATGTGGTGGGCGTCTTCCTGCTCGCTCTCGGTCTGGTCACGGCCCTGGTGCTGCTGCAACGTATCGCCCTGGCAATCCTGGACCTCGTGACGCGCTCGGCGCCGATTCAACGAACACACGGCATACACGCCCGCGCCACGCGCGCGCAAGAAGGAGGAGATTGACGCCGATGACCTTTCACCTACTGCTGCACGCCGTACAGCACGCGCCTCACGCGCCCCACCTGCTCGCCGCGGTCCCCCACGCGGGACCGACGCCCACGGGAGGGCTCTCCGGTGTGGGCGGCGCCGCCGGCGGCGGCGTGCCCAAGCCGGCCTACGACGAGTTCCTGCGCGCGATGCTGCAACTGTTCATCTTCCTCGCCAATCTGTCCGGCGGCCTCGTCGTCGGCGTGGCGGTGGTGCGCGGGCTGGTCATCTATGTCGTCGACCTAGTCAGGCGACGTGGGGAACCTGTCCCCACGGAAACCATCCGCCTCTCGCTAAGCCGTGCGCTGGCCCTGGCGCTCGAGTTCCAGCTCGGCGCCGACATCCTGGGCACCGCGCTCGAACCCAGCCTGCAAGACCTTCTGACGCTGGGGGCTATCGTGGTGTTGCGCACCGTCCTCAACTACTTCATCGGCCGTGAGATCAAGGAGGCGGCGGAGCGCGACGCACAGCGGAGCGGGCGGACGCCCGCAAACGCCACGCACGCTGCTTAAATACGCCCTAATATACCCTCGTTCCACCATGGCGGCCTCGCTCATCATCGTGGCCGGCCTCTCTGTGCAGACGCGGCCTGTTGTCGTGCCATTACCGGCGCAGGTCAAGCGCGGCAAGCAGTGCGCTGGCCGTCCAGAGCTCGGCGTTGGCCCAGCGATAGCCCTCCATATCGGTCGAGACGTCCACGGTGGTGACGATAGTGACCAGGCGGTGGTTGAGGTGGACGCGCTCCTGATGCGTGCGTAACAGGTCGGCCTGGCGCGCCGGCAGCGACGGGAGGGCCACATGGAGCGCGTCGATCGTGCCATAGTGGGTCAGCAGAGCCGCGGCGGTCTTGGGGCCGATTCCGGGTACGCCGGGGATGTTGAGTGGGTCGAAGGGCACGCATACATGCGTGGGGCTGAACGGACGGGGTTATCGTCTATGATGGCGAGGCGCGCGTGGAGCATATCAACGCGCCCTTGCGCCGACTCGTCGCCCTCGACCAGCAGCCCACGCGGGTGCGGCAATCGCTAGCGGAGTTGGCGGCCCTCCTGACGACACGCGACGCCCAGGACCGGCCCATCCCCGAGCAACACGCGCCGAGCCGGCGCGTGTTGCGGGGCGATACTCTGACCGGCGCCAACGCTCTCGACCTGCGGATGCGCGCGCTGGACGGGCGCGAGTTGGAGGTCAGCGTCAGCGGAACGCCGGTGCGCGGCCACCAGGGGAACCTCATCGGCGGCGTCCTGACCGTCCACGATCAAACCGAGCGCCGCCGGCTGGAGCAGCGCGCCGCGGAGGCGCTGGCCGAGCGCGACCTCCTGCGGGCCGAGGTTATCGCCACGGCCTCGCACGACCTGCGGCAACCGCTCACGGCCATTCGCGCTGGTCTCGGCCTGCTGGAGGACGCCGCCGGGGACCGGCTCACGCCCGACGAGCAGGGGCTGCTCGCCGCCGCGCGTCTCAGCGGCGAGCGCCTGCGCGTCCAGGTCGACGACATCCTCGTCGCCAACCAAATCGAGGTCGGCGCCCTGCGCCTGGAGCGCGCCCCGCTCGACCTGCGCGCGGTCGTGACGCGGGCCCTGGCCGTGGCCTGGCCCTCGTTCCACGAGAAGGATCAGACGCTGGATCTCGACGTGCCGGAGCCGCTGCCGCTGCAAGGAGACGCGCGGCGGCTGGAGCAGGTGGTGGCCAACCAGCTGGACAACGCGACGCGCCATACGCCGCCGGGCGCCCGCGTCACGGTCTCCGGGCGCTGTGGCGACGACGCGGTCCATCTGGTGGTACGCGACACCGGCCTCGGCATCCCCGCGACGGAGTTGGAGGCTGTCTTCGCGCGTTTCCACCGTCTGGACCACGCCGCCGGTGGGTCCGGCCTGGGACTCTCCATCGTACGGTCTATCGTTGCGCTGCATGGTGGGCGTTCCTGGGCCGAGAGCGGGGCGGGGGATGGCGCGGCCTTCCACGTCGTCCTGCCCCGCGACGCGCCCGAGGACAGGTCGGGGTAACGAGCAGACCTTCAGCGCGTTGACGCCCCCCTTCCTGTCACGGCGAGGACGTATGTATCTTTATGTGATATATTGCTGTGGGCATATAAATAGCAGGAGGAGCAGCATGAGTAACGCACAACGCCCGCGCATCGTGATCCTGGGCGCCGGCTTCGCGGGGGTGCACGCCGCCCGTGAACTGGCCCGGCTGCTCCCGGGGGACGAGGACGGCGACATCACCCTGGTCGACCAGCACAACTACCTCCTGTTCACGCCCATGCTGACGGAACTCGCGGGCGGCCAGATTGAGGCGAGCCACGTCGTCAGCGCGGTGCGCCGCCTCTCGCCGCGCATCGGCTTCGCCCAGGGCCGCGTCGATGAGGTCGACGTGGACAGCAAGCGCGTGACCCTCACGCTCGGCGAGGAGGAGGCCGGCATCCCCAAGGCCCGGCGCACCCTCGAAGCGGACCACCTGGTGATCGCGCTCGGCTCGGTCACCAGCTTCCACGGCATCCCTGGCGTCCGGGAGCACGCGCTGACAATCAAGAGCGTGGGGGACGCGGCGGCGATCCGCAACCGCGCGCTGGAGCTGCTCGAGCGGGCCGACGCGGCGGCGGACGAGGGGCAACGCCGCGACCTGCTCAGCATCGTGGTCGCGGGCGGCGGATTCTCCGGCGTGGAGACCATGGCGGCCCTCAACGGACTGCTACGCGATGTCGCGGCGCGGCACTACCCGCGCATCGGGACGGATGACCTCCGCACCGTGCTGGTCCAGCCCGGGTCGCGGCTGCTGCCCGAGCTGGGCGTGGGGCTGGCCGGTTACGCGCAAGAGCATCTGCGGCGGCGCGGGGTCGAGGTCATTCTGGATACCAAGATTACGGGCGCCGGACCTGATTGGGTCGAGCTGGAGAATAAGGACGGCCAGAAGCGCCGCCTCGGCACGCGCCTGCTGGTGTGGGCCGCCGGTGTGACGCCGAGCCCGGTGATCGAGACGCTCGATCTCAAGCGCGGTCACCACCACGGCATCGTCGTCGATGGGTGCATGGCCGTGCCAGGGCGTCCCGGCGTCTGGGCGCTGGGCGACTGCGCCGAGGTCCCCAAGCCGGGAGGCAAAGCGACCTACGGGCCGACCGCGCAGAACGCCACGCGCGAAGGGGCGTGGGTAGCGCGCAACATCGTCGCCATGGTGCGCGGGGAGAAGCCTACACCCTTCGTCTACAAGCCGATCGGTGAGCTGGCCATCGTGGGCCAGCGCGCCGGCGTGGCCAGCGTCTATGGCCGCCGCTTCTCCGGCATCGTGGCCTGGGCGATGTGGCGGGCGATTTATCTGGCCAAAACCCCGCTGTTGAGCAAGCGCGTGCGCATCGGCCTTGACTGGGCGCTGGACGCCTTGTTTGGTACGGAGATCGTCGAGTTGCCTGTGGCCCGCTCCGAAACGGCCACGGACGGCGGAGCGCACAATCGCTGAGCAGCAAGGACCTGCTGCCTCTCGCCTGTTGAATGCATCATGAAAGCATCGTCATGGAGGAGATACTATGGCGCACTTATGCGGCCGCGACTATAGCCGCGCGGAGTTGCTCCAACGCGTGGGGCGGCTCGATCAGGTCGCGGGGATCGAGCCGTGCCTGTTGACGGGCGGGCTGGCCGAGGGCGTGCGCGCCTTCCGCGTCACGACCGGAGCGGGCCTGGCCTTCACTGTGCTGCCCGACCGCTGCCTCGACATCCCGCACCTCAGTTACAACGGCCGCTCACTGTGCTGGTACGCGCGCAACGGCATCGTCGGCCCGCAATTCTACGAGCCGGAAGGCGATGGCTTCCTGCGCTCCTTCACGGGCGGCCTCGTCACCACCTGTGGCCTGCGCAATTTTGGCCCGCCTGGTGCGGTTGGCGACGAGCAGTTCACCATGCATGGGCGCATCGGCAACCTGCCGGCCTCGGAGGCGGCCTGGGGTACGACGTGGGAGGGCGACGAGTGCGTCTTCTGGATCGAGGGGACCGTGCGTGAGAGCCGCGTCTTCGGCGAAGATATGACGCTGCGCCGCCGCATCACCACGAGCCTGGGCGGGACCGGCCTGCGCATCGAGAACACGGTGCGCAACGAGGGCTGGCGCGACGAGGGCCACATGATCCTGTTCCATATGAACGCCGGCTTTCCGCTGCTCGACGACGGCGCGCGCTTGCTGGTCGACCCGCTCGACGTGCGTCCGCGCGACGAGGAGGCCCGGAAGGGCCTGGACGTGTACGACCGCTTTGTCGCGCCCCAGCCCGATTTCCACGAGCAGGTCTTTATCCTGGACCTGCGCCCCGACGACGCGGGCTACACCACGGCCGCCGTGATCAACGAGCGGCTCGACGGGGGCCTGGGTCTGCGGCTGCGCTTCCGCAAGGAGCAACTGCCCTGGATGATGCAGTGGCGCATGATGGGCCAGGGAACCTACGTGCTGGGCATGGAACCGGCCAATTGTCCGACGATCGAGGGACGGGCCGAGGCCGTCACGCGCGGTACGCTGCCGATCCTCAAGCCCGGCGAGGAGCGCCGCTACGACATCGACGTCGACGTGCTCACCGGCCCCGCCAACTGGGCAAACGGGGCGTAGATAAGATAGGAGCGTGACATGGTGAGCGCTAGCCCGACCCGCCCGCGCCGGCCGGACCAGGCCGACCAAACTTTTTTCGACAACACCGCATCCGGACTCTACGAAGACTGGAAGCGGGCCGGACGGCACCTGGAGGAGTACGCCAGCGAGTTCGTGGAGACCGCTGTCGAGGTGTTCTGCGTCGTGGGCGTCGTGTCCGTCCTGCTGGCCGCGAGTTCGCCCGTTGCCCGCGCCCTCCCCTCGGTCCCCCTGCGGCTGCTCATTGTCGGCCTGCTCCTCGGCGGCGTTGGCTGGCTGATCGCCCTCTCGCCGCCCGGCAAGCTGAGCGGGGCGCACGCCAACCCCGCCGTGTCGCTCGGCTTCTGGCTGCTCGGCAAGATGCACGCGCGCGACCTGGCTGGCTACATCGTCGGGCAGCTGGCCGGCGCCGCCCTGGGCGCGACGGTCGGCGTGGCCGCCTTCGGCCGTCTGGCTGGCGAGGTGTCCCACGCCGCCCTGCATCCGGGTCCGGCCGTCACGACGATGGGGACCGTACTGGGCGAGGCCGGCGCTACCTTCGCGCTGACCTTCGCCGTCTTCACCTGCGTGAGCCACCGGCGTCTGCGGCGCTGGACTCCCGCCGTGGCCATGCTGATGGTCGGGGTGCTGGTCTGGGCCGACGGCGCCTACTCCGGCGCCGGCATGAACCCGGCGCGCTGGTTCGGGCCGGCCCTCACGCTCGCCGATTGGCGCCTGGCCTGGGCCTACATCGCGGGGCCGCTGCTAGGCGCCGCGGCCGCGGCTCTGCTGCGACGCAGCGGGCTGCTCACGCACCCCATGCCCCACACGGGCAAGATCGTCCACGACGAGCGCTACCGCTCCATCTTCACCGACGACGCGGTCCCGTCGCGGCCGCCCCGCTCCGTGCGGCGGCGCGCGGACGAGGCAGAGCGAGCGCGGGCGGAGACGGAGCGTCCCTGAAACGCCGCGCGCTTGCCTGTCGCGCCCGGCCTCGGCTCCGCAGCAGGGACCAAGGCTGCCCTGGCTGCCACAACCCCGAGGAGATCGGACGCGCAAGGAGCGCGCGAGGCGCGCGGTATGCTTCGTGCATAATATCGCGGCGTGATACATGTCGCCGCTGTCAGGCAAGAGGCGACGGTTAGCGGGTGGGAGAGCGGCACGAGAGTGAAGGGGAGAGAGAGCAGATGAGCAGCGCGCAGGGCATCGGACCGAGCGACCGCGTGGGGTTATACCGTGTCCCCGACGGCGAGATGTCCGCGGGGAGCACATTGGGCGCGCCAAAGGTCTGCGCGGTCATCAAGCCCACCGGCGCCATTGAGAAGGTCTACAGCGTCGACTGGGGCCGGAACGTCTTCGGCACGGTCGTGCTGCACCACTGGGACGACGAAACGGGCGCGCATCTGACACCGCGCGCGGGCGATTTTTTCCTCCACCCCGAGCATCAGGAACACCGCTTCGCCCTGTCCAACGGCGTGCATGTGCGCGAGGATATTTTCGTGCTTAGCGGACCGCCGGGAGAGGATGGAGAGGACGAGGTCGACCCGCCCGCGGCCTACTACACGGTGTGGCTGCGCAACGACACGGACGAGACGGCGCGCATCGCCAGCTACGCTTTCTGCCAGCTGGGCGGCGAGACAACCGACGCCGCGACACGCGCCGTCACGGTCACCTATGATGAGGGACTGCAAGCCCTCGTCACCTGGAGCGCCCAGGAGCCCGACCAGGTCCATGTCTTTGGCTGCTCCGCGCGGCCGGCCAGCGTCGCCACGGCGCTCGACCACGGTCGGGCCGTCGCGGAGACCTACCCCGGCGCGCTGCCGGGTCCGGCCGAGGCGACCGTGACCGCGCCGGTCGGCGCCTTCCAGCTCGTCCATACGCTGCGGCCGGGCGACGAGGTGTCTTTCTCCTACCTGCTGAGTTTCGCGGACGGCGGCCGCGAGGGCGCCGCGCGGGTCTACCGCTCCTGCCCCAGCGCCGAGGAGGCGCTGGCCCGCACCACGGAACACTACCACGCTGTGCTCGCGCGCGCGACGCTGTTGACGCCCAACGCCAAGATCAATCGTGGCGTGCTGTGGGCCAAGGCCAACATGCTGCGCAGCGAACTCAAGCCGCCGACCGGCTGGGGCTTGACCAACAACCCCACCAAGTCCAGCAAGGCCGTGGCCCGCGACACTGCCTGGTTCGCCTTTGGCGCCGACTATATCACGCCGCGCTTCGTCCACGCGGCGCTGCTCGCCTTTGTGCGCAACCAGCGCGACGACGGCCTGATCGTCGAGGACTACGATATGCGCACGGGCGAGACGCACGACCTCGGCTTCAATATCAACGACGACACCCCTCTGCTGATCCTGGCCCTGTGGCGCCACTACACGATCGCCGGCGACGACGCCTTCCTGCGCGAGGTCTACCCCTGCGTGGCGAAAGCGGCCCGACGCATCCTCTCGCAGCGCAACGAGCAGGGACTGGTCTGGTGCGACGCGGACGGCACGGGCGGCCAGGGTATTATCGGCTGGCGCAACGCCCTGCAGGGCTACCGCCTCTCCGGCGCCACCACCGAAGTCAACGCCGAGTGCGTCGCGGCCCTGGACCGCGCGGCGACGATGGCGCGGCTGATGGGCGCGGGCGAGGAGGCCGACCTGTTCGCGCGCGCGGCCGCCGACCTCAAGGACGCCATCAACACCCATCTCTACAATCCGGACAACGGGCTCTACTACCTGAACATCGACGTGGACGGCCGGCCGCGCGGGGACGTCACCTCGGATCTCGTCTTCCCCGCGATGTTCGGCGTGGCCGACGATGCAACGGTCGTGCGCATCGTCAAGCGTCTCTCCGACCGCGACTTCTGGACCGAGGGGGGCATCCGCGTGGTTCCGCGCGACGCGCCTGACTACAGCCCCGACCAGGGCTCCGGCCTGCGCGGCGGAGTGTGGGCTGGCTCGGCCTTCTGGTTCGCCTTCGTCGCGGCGCGCTTCAGCCCCGCTTTCATGGCCGACGCCCTCAGCAACTGTTTTGAGAACTACGCGCGCGACCCGCGCAAGAACAACACCGTGCCGGGACAGTTCTCCGAGTGGCTGCACGGCGAGACCTTGGTCAACGAGGGCATGACGCTCTCGCCCTGGTTCCCGCCACGCTACCTCTGGGCCGCCATTGAGGGGGCGGCCGGGTTCGACGCGGACGCCGACGGAGCGCGCCTGACGCCGCGGCTGGCCCCCGACTGGGCGTGGATGGGCGTGCGCGCCCTGCCGTACCGGGGACGGAGCCTGACCTGGCTCGTGGCGCGTATGCCCGAGCAGCGCCTGTACACGACCTATGCGTTCGACGAGGCGCCGCCCGCCTCGCTCTACCAGGAGGACATCAGCGCCAACGTTCGCGCCGACGGAGACGGAGACCAGACCGTCACGCTCGGCCTGCGGCGGGACGACGGGCTGCTGCTCTTCGCCGGCAACACGGGCGACCACACCATCGCCGTCGCCCTGCGCCTGGACGACCCGCCGGCGGGCGCCTACCGCCTGCGCGCCTACGACAGCATGGCCCGGCGCTGGGGCGATGACGAACCCGCGGACGCCGCCGGACTGCGCCGTGGCGTCATGGTGCGGATCGAGCGCAAAGGGTTCCACCTTAATCGAGGCGGTGCGCGAGGGGTAGATGGGGGCATGGATAGCGACCGCTTCTGGCATTGGGTCTTTGGCATCGACTGGGTGAAGACCCTCGCGCCCACGCAGCCCTTCCTGGAGACCGTCACGCGCGGAACCATCCTCTACCTCGCGCTCGTCCTGCTGCTGCGCTTCGCGCTCAGCCGCGAGAAGGGCCAGCTCGGCACAACCGACCTGCTGGTGCTGGTGCTGCTGGGCGACGCCTCGCAGAACGCCATGGCCGGCCAGTACACCTCGATCAGCGACGGCCTGCTGCTCATCCTGACGCTTGTCTTCTGGAGCTACGCGCTCAACTGGCTGGGCTACCATTATCGTCCGCTAGAGCGGCTCCTGTCCCCGCGCCGGCTGCTCCTGGTGCGCGACGGGCGCATGCTGCGCCACAACATGCGCAAGGAATTGATGACAGAGGAGGAGTTGATGGGCCAGATCCGGTTGCAGGGCGTGGACGACTTGTCCAGGGTGCGCGAGGCCAGCATGGAGGGGGACGGGCGCGTCAGCGTGCTCACGCGCGACGACGCCCCCGACGCGCGCGGCGCGCCCGAGCACGACGCCTCGTGAGCCAACGCTATTGAGCCAACGCTATAAGGACGCCCGTATCTGGCGGCGGGCGCGAGATGTGGCGATGACCGTGCCGCCCCCCGGTCCGGACGGGACGACAACAGCGCCGCGGCCGCGCCCACCCTTGATCGGGCTCGCCTGCGCCACGCTGGTCCTGATAGCCCTCCTGGGCCGCGTGGCCATCGCGGGTCATGGGGCGCGCGCTGGCTTGCTCTACGCCCTGGGGATTGCTTTCGGGTTCACCCTCTACCAGACGCGCTTCGGGTTCAGCTCGGTCTTTCGGCAACTGGGGCGCGATCGTCATGGGCAGGGCGTGTACGCCCATCTGCTGATGCTGGCCGTGGCGAGCGTGCTGTTCGCCCCGCTGCTGGCGAGCGCGCGCCCCATCTTCGGTATCCAGCCGCACGGCTTCGTCTACCCCCTGGGCGCCGGCGTGGCCGCCGGCGCCTTTCTCTTTGGGGTAGGCGTGCAGCTCGGCGGCGCCTGTACCGCGGGGACGCTCTACGACATCGGCGGCGGCTACGTTGCCATGCTGCTAACGCTGGTGGGCTTCGCCGGCGGCGCGGTGCTCGGCGCCTGGCACTGGCGCTTCTGGACGCACGATCTCCCCTCGTTACCGCCGGTCTCGCTGGCCCAGAGTCCCTGGGGGTACGGCGGCGCCCTGCTGGCGCAACTCGCCGCGCTCGGACTGATCGCCCTGGTTCGCATGTTGGCCATGCGACGAGCCCTGGAGGCGCCCCGGACGCCCCGGACGCCCCGCATGCCTCGCCGCCCACGAAGCATCCGGAGCCCCTGGCCCCTCTGGGTCGGCGCCGTGCTGCTGGCCGTCCTCAACGCCCTCACGCTGCTGGTAAAGGGCGCTCCGTGGGGCATCACGGCGGCGTTCACGCTCGCGGGGTCTCAGCTTGCCGCCGCCCTGGGCGTCCCCGTCGCGTCTTGGGCCTATTGGACTGGGCCGCGCGCGTCGACACTGCGCGCGCCGCTGCTGGCCGACGCCACGACGGTCATGGACGGCGGTATTATTCTCGGCGCGTTACTGGCTGCCGCCCTGGCCGGGACCTTCGCGCTGCGCCGGCCCGTCGCGTGGCCGACAACGCTGGCCGCGCTCGGGGGCGGCCTCCTGATGGGATACGGCGCCCTCCTGGCCGGCGGCTGCACGGTTGGCGGCTACTTCAGCGGAATCGCCTCCTTCAGCCTGCACGGCTGGCTGTGGGCAGTCATGGCGCTGGTCGGCTCGTACGCCGGCATACGTCTCGTCGCGCGGCTCGGTCTACCGACGCTGTCCCCTCATCTCCCGAATTGGTAGGAGCGTGGAGTCATGACGCCTGACGCTTCTCCCCAAGCCGCACGCCGCCTAATTTTTCACAAACCCTGCCCTGGACTGGCCCCAAGTGGACAGGCGGCCCGATGGCGACGTAGAGTATACTACGTGGACACGTGAAAGCAGGAGCCCCCCGAACACGGAGAATGGGAACCCCATGCACACCCAGCGTCCCCCTATCGCCGATCCCACGGGATGGCCGGAGCGCGGCGACGCGCCGTGGGCCGTCGCCGCGCGCTGGTTCGCGGCCCATACCTTCGCGCCGACCGGGTTGCCCGAGCGGTGGCGCCATCCCCTGCTAGGCTACCTCGCGGCCGTCCTGCTGGAGGGCGCGGCGGTCGTGGTTGTCGTCCTGCTGGCGGACATCTTCGACGGTTTCGCCTTCCCCGCCTTGCTCTCCCTCCTGATGGTCGCGCTGGCGGCCCTGACCTGGGGGCTGGGCCCGAGCCTGCTTGCGACGCTGCTGGGCGGCGTCCTGCTGGGCTGGCTGCTGCGTACCAATCTGCTCCACCTGTACGAGCACACAACCGGGCGCGTCGTCGCGCTGGCCCTGTTCCTGGGCGCCGCCGCCTGCCTGAGCATCCTGGCCAGCCGCGTGGAGCGAGCGCGGCGCGGCGCGGATGTGCTGACCCGGCTGGCTGAGCAGACCCGGCAGGAGGCGCAACTCCAGGCACAGCGCCTCGACGCTGCCTTCGAGGCCATCGCCGATGGTGTCTACGTCTGCGACACCGAGGCGCGGCTGCTGCGCACCAATGCCGCCTACCGCAGTCTGTTCGGCTTCGACGCGCAGCCCTCTCAACTTGACCGTTCGCTGGCAGAGCGGATTGCATGGGGCCACCCGCGTGACCCCACGGGCGCGCCTCTATCCCCGGAGGACTGGCCCGTGGCGCGCGTCCTGCGCGGCGAGACGCTGACCGGCGCGCGCACCGTGGACCTACGCGCCAACGCTCTCAACGGGGAAGAGCGCGAGGTGGACGTGAGCGGCGCCCCGGTGCGCGACGCCAATGGCGCGGTCGTGGGCGGCGTGCTGGCCATGCGCGATGTGACGGAGCGCCGGCGGCTGGAGCGGCGCACCCGCGAGGCGCTGCAGGCGCTGCTCACCATGGCCGAGACGCTCGTGGCCGCCCCGCGCACCGACCCGCACGAGGCGGGCCTCGACGAGCAGCAGGGCGCGCTCCCCGTGGCCGGGCGGCTGGCCGAGGTGGCACGCCGGGTGCTGGCCGCGCGGCGCGTGGGGATCATCGCCCTGGAAGAGGCGGGACCACAACCCGTCGCTGTGGCCGGCGCGACGCCCGACGACGAGCGCGAGTGGTGGGCCGGCGTCGAGGAGTTCGCCCCGCGCGCCCGACCGGACTCGTCATGGTCGGCGCGGTTGCGCGCCGGTGAGGTCGTGGAGATCGACCTCACGCGGCCGCCCTTCCATCGGCGGGCGACTATCGACGCCACGACGGTGCTGGTCGCACCCCTGCGCCTGGACGACGGCCTCATCGGTGTCCTGACCGTGGACGTCGACGGCGATCGCGCGCCTATCACGACCGAGGAACGGGCGCTGGCCCTGGCCGTGGCGCAGTTCGCGGCCGTGGTGCTGGAGCGCGCGCGGCTGCACGGCGCGCGGGCCGAGGCGGCGCGGCTGGCTGAGCTTGACCGCCTGCGCGGCGAGTTCGTCGCCACCGTCTCGCACGAATTGCAGACGCCGCTCACCGCCGTGCGCGCCGGCCTCGGCCTGCTCGAAGCCGGCCTCGGGTCCGCGCTGGGGCTGGCCGAGGCGGAGTTGCTGGCGGCGACCCGCCGCAACGTCGAGCGATTGCGCCTGCGCATCGACGATCTGCTGGTCGCCAATCGTCTGGAGGCCGGCGCCATGCGCCCCGCGTTTGCGCCGCTCGACCTGCGCCAGGTGGTCGCGCCCGCGCTGGCGGCGGTCCAACCCTTGCTACAGGAGAAAACACAGCACGCCACCCTCGACCTCCCGGTCCCCCTCCCCATTCGCGGGGACGGCGCCCTGCTGGAGCAGGTCATGGTGAACCTGCTGGCCAACGCCAACCGGCATACCCCGAGCGGCACGCCGATCACCGTGTCGGGATATGTCATCGCGGGGGAGGTGCGATTGATGGTGCGCGACACCGGCCCCGGCGTCCCGCCCGCGGATCTTGAAACGGTCTTCGAGCCCTTCCAGCGGCTGGGCACGGCGGCCGGGAGACATGTGCCCGGCGCGGGCCTGGGCCTCTCCATCGCGCGGCGCATTGTCGATCTGCACGCGGGACGGTTGTGGGCCGAGAATGGGGGAGGCGGAGAGTTGGGCGCGGATGCGGATAAGGAGACGGGCCAGACCGGCAACGGCGAGAGAGGCGCGGTCTTCATCATCGCCCTGCCCCGCGATCAGGCCACGACCGGCGCCCCACCATGACGTTGCGGGTGCTGATCGTCGAGGACGAGCCGGACGTGGCCATGATGATTGTCTATGGCCTGCGCCTGATGTGGCCGGACAGCGCGGTCCACGTCGCCGGCGACGGCGCCGAGGCTCTGCGCCGCTTCGCGGAGGAAAACGCGGACCTGGTGGTCCTGGACGTATCGATGCCGCGCCTCGACGGCTTCGCGGTATTGGAGCGCATCCGAGCGATGTCGTCCGTGCCTATCCTGATGCTCACCGTGCGCGCCGACACGCTGGATAAAGTACGGGCGCTGGACCTCGGCGCGGACGACTACCTGACCAAACCCTTCGACCACCTCGAGCTGCTAGCCCGATTACGCGCCCTGGTGCGCCGCGCGAACCCCGCAGGGGCGGCGGAGCCCGCAGGGACGGCGGAGCCTACGGAGCACGCGCCCGGCGCGCTGCTGGTCGCGGGCGACATCGCGCTCGACTCGGCCAACCATGAGGTGCGGGTGCGGGGTGAGCCCGTGCCGCTGACCTCGACCGAGTACCGCCTGCTGGAAGAATTAGTGCGCCACGCGGGCCGCGTGCTGCCCCATACCCACTTGCTGGAGCGCATCTGGGGGGCCGAATACGTCGGCGAGGTTCACTACCTACGCGTGTTCGTGCGACGGCTGCGGCGCAAGCTGGGCGACGATGCCGCGCGTCCCCACTACATCCAGACCGAGTGGCATACCGGCTACCGCTTCGTCCCCGGACCGCACGCGCCTTGATACGACCTCTCTCCTTCGCTCCAGGAAACGCCAGGCGACTTAGGCCAGCCTCACGCCCCTGACCTGCTCGCTCTCCTCAACTGGCTGGGCCACGGACGGGACCTTGTCGACCAACTCGACCGCCGGGCCCAGCAGCAGGATGAAGCCGAAGCCTACCTTGGCCAGCACGTCCAGGACCATGTAGAAGATGTCCTCGGTTGTGCCGTCGAACGCGCCGCCGAAGTACAGCGCAAAGACGAACGGGTAGATGAGCCACAGCACGCTGAGGTAGCCGGTCAGCGTGCGCAGCTTGCCGGCGACGCGCCGCTCTGGAATGCGCGGGGCCTTGAGGAACAGCGTGACGACGTAGGCCGCCACCACGGAGTAGGCGGCCACGCTGGCCCAGAAGAAGAACCAGCGATCCGTCCCGGAGAGCAGCGCGGAGACAACGCCGGTCACGATCATGATCACGTCGAAGCCAACGATGGCCACCGCATCCCATTCCCAGCCTTTATTAAGCAAGGGCTTGGCGAAGAGAATGATGTCGAGCAGCAACAGCGGCGTGGTGATCGTCCAGTCCACGTAGCGGGGGATGAACGCGCGATGCACCAGGTCGGTTGTCGTATTGATGCCCTGCGGGTGGATGGAGCCGACGCCCAGGGCCATCGCCAGGTACGAGCAGGGTGAGATCGGCGCGGCAGCGAGGCCGGAAACGCGGGCTAGGAGCAGCGTACCACCTGCTGTGTGAGGGTACCTGGCGCGGCGTCTAATTCCTAATCCGCCTTCCATGCGGACACGGCGTGTCCGCGTGTCCGACCGGCCGTTCACTCTTTTTTATGTTTCTTCACGGCCCCGTTGATGGTCCGCGTTCGGGCGGATGCTAGAGTAGCACTGTAGCCTTCAGTATCGGCCCCCAGGGTCAGCCCCTATTGAGCAACGCCTGTGTCCCCCGTTGGACATGGGACGCCGTGGGCACAAGGTAAAGAGTGAAGGGGAATTCAATGCAAGCGACGATGCAGACAGCAAGGTCCGCTGTGTTCACCGCGCTGGCCGAGGCCGGTTTCGACGTGGAGCGCATCGGCGAACTGAGGCGCGGCGACTACCGCGCGGCCATCCCCATCCTGCTGGAGTGGTTGCCGTGGGTCGAGGACCCCTACTTGCGGTGGGCCATCGTCAGCGCACTCGGCGTCTCCTGGGCCCGTCCCGTCGCGGCCCCGGCGTTGATCGAGGAGTTCCACCGCGCGAGCGACTGGCCCCATGGCTACAAGTGGGCGGTTGGCCTCGCGCTGGGCGGCGTGGCCGACGACAGCGTCTGGGAGGATATCGTCCCGTTGGTGTGCAACCCGGCGCACGGGCATGCCCGCCAGGGAGTGGTCATGGCGTTCGGGCGCCTGCGCCAACCGCGCGCCGTCGACGTGCTGATGGCGCTGCTCGGCGACAGGGATGCCCAGATCGTTGAACAGGCGCTGGACGCGCTGGGGCGCCTACATGCCGAGCGTGCCCTGGCGCGCATCGATATCCTGACCACTCATCCCGACCGCTGGGTGCGCCGCGCCGCCGCGCGCGCCCTGGCCCGGATCGGCCAGACCACGCGCGCCTCCCGCGCTCCTGGCACGTCCACTCCCTTGAGCCTGGCGAGAGCGGGACGGTCATGACAGGGCAGGGCCGCGTTGACGGCCTCGACGCGCTCCCGGACGCCGCGTTGCACGAGCTGCTCGCGCGTATCCAGGCGCTGCTGCTGGACCGGCCGCCGGCCGCGACGAGTCTGGCCGTCGAGGTCGTGGAAGCCGACGAGGCACGGCTGCTCGCGATAAGCCGGGCGTTGCCAGTAGAGCGGCGTCCCAAGGCGCTGGCCGCGGTCGAGCGGACGCTCACGCCGGCGGCGTCCGCTCGCGCTCGTGGCGCATTGCGCGTCTCCTTCGAATGACCGGCGCTGAGAGGGGACGAACGCGATGGGCCATGGCACAGCCCTGGCGCTGGGCATGGAGGTGATGGGAGTGGATGGGACGCTCGTCGGGACGGTGCGCCATCTCGCCGCCGACCACCTTTTGATCGACCGTCCCTGGCGGCGCGACATCTATGTGCCGTTCGCGGCGATCCGCGCGCTGGCCGATAGTCGGATCGTGCTCACGGTCCCCGCCGCGGCGGTCGGCCACATGGACTGGCTGCATCCACCTCTGCTACCTGTGTGCCCTGGGCGGTTGCGCGGGATGTCGGAGTAGCGCGCGGATATCGCCGGCGCGGGTAGCGCGCGGCCGCTTTCTGCTGTCTCTGCATCCCGGTCGTCTCCTCCGCGCTCCGATGTCGGTTATCACCCGCGCTCCCAATCGCGCGTCACCCCGTCCGCGCACGCGCGGCACGCGCGGCACGCGCGGCCACTGGCATATGTTTTGCTATTTTATATCTTGTTAAGATATTTCGTGCGCGGTCGGGATGACCCGGAGCGGGCGCGCATCCCGGACGAGCGCGCGGGCCGAATCTGGCCCCGGCGCTGGACCGGGCCACGCTGCCGAGGCCACCCTGAGCGGGGCACTAAGGGAGAGGAGATCCTGATGAAAGTGAAGCGTATCGACGAGGGGCAGGGCGAGCGGACCTACGCGGTCGTCTTCGACAAGGGCGACGAGGTCACGGCGGGGCTGCTGGCCTTTGCCAGGGAGCAGCAACTCGGCGCGGCGCGTTTGACGGCCATCGGCGCCTTTAGCGACGTAACGCTGGGCTATTTTGACCGCGAGCGCAAGGAGTACCAGCGGATCCCGCTGCGGGAGCAGGTCGAGGTGCTCTCGCTGCTCGGCGACATCGCCTTTAAAGAGGGCGGTTCGCCCGCGCTGCACGCCCACGTCGTGGTGGGCCGGTCGGACGCCACGACGCGCGGCGGCCACCTGCTGGAAGCGCACGTGTGGCCGACGCTGGAGGTCATCGTCGACGAGTCGCCGCGCCACCTACACAAAAAATCGGACCCCGAGACCGGGCTGGCCTTGATTAGCTTGTAGAGGAATAGAACGATATGAGCACGGAACGGAAGCCGGAAGTTGTCGTCGTGACCGGCGCGGCGGGCGGACTGGGACGCGCTATCGCGCAGGCCTTCGCCAAACGTGGCGCGTCGGTCGGGCTGATCGCGCGCGGCGGCGCCGGCATGGACGGCCTGGAGGGCGCGAAGAGAGATGTCGAGTCCCTCGGCGGCAAGGCGCTGATTCTGCCGGCCGACGTGGCCAACGCGGACGAGGTGGAGGCGGCCGCGGACCGGGCCGAGCGGGAGCTCGGGCCCATCGACGTGTGGGTCAACGACGCCATGGCCACCATCTTCGCCCCGTTTAAAGAGGTGACGCCCGACGAGTTCAAGCGCGCCACCGAGGTCACGTACCTGGGCCAGGTCTACGGGACCATGTCCGCGCTCAAGCGCATGCTGCCCCGCGACCGCGGGCATATCGTGCAGGTCGGCTCGGCGCTGGCCTACCGCAGCATCCCCTTGCAGGCGGCCTACTGCGGGGCCAAGGCCGGTATCCGCGGCTTCACCGACTCCCTGCGCTGCGAACTGATCCACGACAGGAGCCACGTGCGGCTGTGCATGGTGCAGATGCCCGCGCTCAACACGCCGCAGTTCAACTGGTGCCGCACCAAGCTGCCCCGCCACCCGCAGCCGGTCCCGCCGATCTACCAGCCGGAGGTGGGGGCCGAGGCCATCTACTGGGCCGCGCACCACAACCGGCGCGAGGTCTACGTGGGCCTCTCCACGCTGCAGGCCGTCATCGGCAACATGGCCATCCCGGGCCTGCTGGACTTCTACCTGGCCCGCACCGGCTACAACGGGCAGCAGACCGAGCAACCGGTCGCGAAGGACCGCCCGGACAACCTGTACGAGCCCGTGTCCGGCGACCACGGCCCGCACGGCATCTTCGATGACAAGGCGCGCGAGGCCAGCCCGGAGTTGTGGCTGGCCACCCACGAGCGCGAACTGGCCCTGGGTGCGCTCGGCGTCGGCGTCGCCGGCGCGGCCGCAGCCCTGCTGCGGAGAGTGCCGCGATGACGTCGGACCTATTGGGCAAGGAGTTGCGCGAGGGCTCGGGGGAGTTCCTGAGCCGGCGGCGCGTCATTGTGGCCCTCTCGCTGGCCAACGTGGCGTCGATGGGGCTGATCGCGCTCTATCAGGTCGGCGTCATCGCGCACGTGCCCGAGCCGCCGCTTCCAGGCTTCGACGCCGACCGGGTCAACGGCTCGGCCGACGCCTACGCCATCCTGGAGACGCCCGATGCTATCCTGGGCCTGGGCAGCTACGCCGCGACCATGGCTCTCGCGGCGATGGGCCGGCCGACCGCGCCCAGACGCGGCCGTGGATCCCGCTGGCACTGGCGGCCAAGACCCTGTTCGACGCGGCGCAGGCGGGCCGGCTCGCGGTTAACGAGCTCACCAAGCAGCGGGCCTTCTGCCTGTAGTGCTTGCTGACCACGGGCGCGACCCTGGCGACAGTCCCACTGGTTGTTCCCGAAGCGCGCGCGGCCCTGCGCGCACTGATGTCGTAGCGGTCTCTCGCGCCACCACCCGCGGCGGGCGCGTCGCGTGCGGACTTGCTGTTTATAGCACATAAAGATATTTCAAGAGGGATTGAGGTAAGGAGGATAGGCCGATGGGCGACACACGGCAACGCGTTGTGGTGACGCGCAAGGTTCCCGACCCGCTCATGCCCTTACTACGGCAGCACGAGGAGTTCGATGTGGTCGTCCACGAGAGCGTCGAGCCCATGACGTCGAACGAGTTGGTTGAGTTCGTGCGTGGGGCGCACGCCATCGTGAGCATTGCCGACGACAAGGTCACGGCCGCGGTGTTCGACGCCGCCCCGGGCTCAAGATCGTGGCCAACTACGCCGTCGGCTACGACAACGTGGACCTCGACGCCGCCATCGCGCGCAACGTCTGGGTCACGCATACCGTGGGCGTGGAGAATAGCGCCGTCTGCGAACTCACCTTCGGCCTCGCCCTGGCGCTGCTGCGCGGGATCGTGCTGGGCGACCGCCTGGTGCGCGCGGGCGAGTTCAAGTACTGGAGCGCCTACACCTTGCTGGGCCCGGAGCTCGACCGCCATACGCTCGGCATCATCGGCCTGGGTCAGGTCGGGTCGACCGTGGCGGAGCGCGCCAGGGGCTTCGACATGCGCGTGATCTACTACGACGTGCTGCGCAAGCACAAGCTCGAGCAGGCCATCGGCGCGGAGTACGTCGCGCTGGACGAGGTGTTCGCGCGGGCCGACGTGGTCACCCTGCACGTCCCGCTGACGCCGGAGACACGGCGCCTGGTCGACAAGGAGCGGCTGGCCAAGATGAAGCCGAGCGCCTACCTGCTGAACCTGTGCCGCGGACCGGTCGTCGACGAGGCGGCGCTGGTCGAGGCGCTGCGCGACAAGCGCATCGCCGGCGCGGCCCTCGACGTCTACGAGCACGAGCCCCAGCTGACGCCCGGCCTGGCCGACCTCGACAACGTCGTGCTGACGCCGCACCTGGGCAGTTCGACGCTGCCCTCCCGCGAGGGCATGGGCCGGCTGGTCGCCGAGAGCGTGACGGCGGCGCTCTCCGGCCGCACCCCGCCGAACCGGGTCGAGGGGACCTGAGACGACCGCCCGTGGGAAAGCGCGCTGGACCGTCGAACCCGCGGCTAGGGTTCGAGGGGCCAGTTAGCCATGGGTCGGGATGAGGGCAGTCACTGGTACGAAAATTGCCGTCATGAACTATCGTATTACGATATAAAGCAAGAGGGAGAAGAGGGAGAAGACAGTGGCAAAGACGACGGCTGACCTACTCATCGAGCGCCTCATCGACTGGAACGTCGATACAATCTTTGGCTTTCCAGGCGACGGCATCAATGGCATCTTCGAGGCGCTGCGTACCCACCAGGACAAACTAAAGTTCATCCAGGTGCGGCATGAGGAGGCCGCGGCCTTTGCCGCCTGCGGCTACGCCAAGTTCACCGGCCGCCTCGGCGTCTGCCTGGCCACGTCGGGGCCCGGCGGCGTCCACCTCCTCAATGGCCTCTACGACGCCAAGTGCGACGGCCAGCCCGTGCTGGCCATCACCGGGCACACCTTCCACGACCTGATCGGCACGTCCTACCAGCAGGATGTCGACCTCGACAAGCTATTCATGGACGTGGCCGCCTACAACGAGCGCGTGATGGGCCCGGCGCACGTCACCAACGTGGTGGACGAGGCCGTCAAGACTGCCCTGTCGCAGCGCACTGTTGCCCACATCACTATTCCAAAGGACATCCAGGAGTGGACGCTGTCGGACGGGAACCGCTCCACGGGCAACATCGCCAAGCACAGCGGCGACGTCTTCTCGCCTTCGTACCCCCTGCCGCCGCAGCAGGCGCTTCAGCAGGCGGCCGACCTCATCAACGCCGGCTCCAGGGTGGCCATCCTGGCCGGGCGTGGCTGCCTCAACTCGCGCGACGAGGTGCTGCAGCTGGCCCAGACCGTGGCAGGCCCCATCGTCAAGCCGCTGCTGGGCAAGGCCGTGGTCCCCGACAACAGCCCCTATACCACCGGCGGCATCGGGTTGCTCGGCACGGCCCCGTCGCAGGACGCCCTGGAGGAGTGCGACACCTTTATCATGCTCGGCAGTAGCTACCCCTATATGGAGTTCCTGCCCAAGCCCGGCCAGGCCAAGACGG
>JAABUQ010004876.1_pt1 | contig 22235 bp, 15 predicted proteins | sample 5560001 | NCBI WGS metagenome assembly JAABUQ01 (sample SAMN10711888, study PRJNA513371) | rock metagenome | isolation source: Antarctica rocks | place: Antarctica: Victoria Land, Finger Mt nord | collected 2015-12-18 | reverse complement strand
CTGCTTAAGCCGCTCAGCCTCCGCCCAGCTACATGATGCGACGGTCTCGGCCGCCCGCAGCTTGCCCATGATGGCCTCCCACGCTCGCTCAGCCATTTCTACCCCAATCACCGCCGCAGCTTTCACCTGACAGCTCGCCTCCCGCACATCGGCGAGCCCTCTTGAAACGCCCAGACCCTGCACTGGTCTTTCTCGACTTGCCAGCACCAAACCTGTGGAACGGGCCGCACATGGAAAAGAGAGTGATGCACGCAGGCGCCACCAAGTTTGGGGAGGAAATGCGTCAGCCACTGGCACAGGAGACAAGTACTGCTGCGATGGCGTCGCATGGCGGACAATGCCAGGCGACGCATAGCTGCGTATAGACCTTGCGAAAACGTCCGCTTGGAATGCCAGGGATGCCGAGAACCCTATAAATTCCCGAATGCCTGCTTGTGGCCTGCCTTTTGCCACGCCCAGGACGCCAGGCGTCAGGCCGGCTGGCTCGCGGAGGCAACCGGGTTCAGCAGGTCTACCCGGCTGCGCACTGCCGCGGCGATGGTGTCCAGCACCGTCCGCACCCGCGGCGTTGTTGCATGGATCAGCAGTTGAGCCTAGAGAAGCCTGTGGGCAATTTCAACAAGATAACCTTTGGCGTAGGCGAGGCACAGTTAATAAGAGCTGGCAAAAACTCCGAAAAATCGCCTGAACCAAGATGATCTACGTCATTTTGGCCCAAGACGTGCTTTCGGCATAGCCTAAAATGTTGGTAAGCTTGCGAATCATTCATGCAACAACGCCGCAACAGGGACCGTTCAGCCGCGCGCGGCCCGCAGCTTGGCGCGGGCCGTCCGGGTCTGTTCGGGATCGAGCGCCCAACCGTAGCCATCGTCGACGGCGGCCAGGACCACGCCATACGTTTCGGCCGCGTGTTCCCGGGTGATATAGCCGTCCAGCACGTCGTCGAGCGTTTTTTGCGGGTCGCGGTCGAGCGGGTTGCCGTAGCCGCCGCCGCAGGGGGATAGGTAGGACATCACGTCGCCCGCGGCCATTTGCAGGCCGGAGAACTTCGCCGGATGCTGCGCGATGGCGGCCGGGTCGGCAACGTTGTAAATCTCGAGCCGACCGCCATGGCCTTCCTGGCCGCCGAACACGCCCCAGGGCTTGTCCTGGTGGCGGTCCGATTCATGGGTGACCGAACCGGCGCTCAGGAACCGTTGCGACTTGATCACCCCCATGCCGCCGCGGAACTGGCCGGCGCCGGGGAACACGTCGTCGCGCATCTCGTAGCGGTCGCAGAGCAGCGGCAGGTGCATGCCAAGGTCTTCGAGCGGGTTGTTGCGCGTGTTGCGCATCAGCTCCTCGACGGTGTCGGGGCCGTCGGAGCCGGGCCGTCCGCCCATGGCGGCCTCGTTGACCTCCAGGAACACCCAGTAGTCCCCCGAGGGGCGCACGCCGGAGAACGCCGCGAACGACAGGGTGGCCGCGTTGCCAGCGGTGCAGCGGTCGGGCAGCACCGGCGCCAGCGCCTTGATGATCAGGTCCACCACGCGCTGGATTTGGGTGAAGCGCGCCTCGGCGGCGGCGGGCGCGATCGGGTTGAAGATGCAGCCGAGCGGCGCCGTGACCTTGACCGGGCGGAACGAGCCTTCGTTGGCCGGCACCGGGTCAGGATTGGTGTAGGTGTCGAGCAGCAGGGCGCGGAAGGCGAAGAAGCAGGCGACCTTGGTCGAGCCCTCGAAGGGGACGTTGAACGCGGTCGGCACTTGCGGCGACGAGCCGGTGAGGTCGACCTCGACCCCGTCGCCGCGGACCCGCACCGTCACCTTCACCGGCAAGGTGCGGCCGCGGTTGCGCCCGTCATCGTCCATGAAGCCCTCGGCCACGTAGTCGCCGTCGGGGATTTTGGCGATCTCGCGGCGCAGGGCCGCTTCCGAGTAGTCCATCAACTGCCGCGTCGCCTGCAGCACCGTCGCCTCGCTATAGGCGCCGAGCAGCTCCTGGAAGCGGCGCACGCCCAGCTCGGCCGAGGCGATCTGCGCCGCGAGGTCGCCCATCACCAGGTTCGGCACCCGCGTGTTGCCACGGATATAGGCCCAGACCGCCTCGTTGCGCTTGCCCTCGTCGTAGAGCTTGACGGCGTTGAACAGCATGCCTTCGGCGAACATGTCCGGCACGTCGATGATCAGGCCGGGGGTGGCGGCGCCGATATCGACGTGGTGCACCGTGTTGGCGGAGAAGCCGACCAGGGCGCCGCCGTGGAACACCGGCATGACGATCGCGATGTCCGGGGAGTGGCTGGCGCCGAAATAGGGGTGGTTGTGGATCACGAGGTCGCCGGGCTTCCAGGCGTCGAGCGGGATGGTCTGGGCGATGCCGCGCAGGTAGCCGGGCAGCGAGCCGATGTGCATCGGCGTCGAGTCGCTCTCGGCCAAGGTGTTGAAGTCGCGGTCGAACAGCCCGGCGCCCAGGTCCTGGCTCTCGCGGATGATCGAGGAGTACGACATGCGGTAGAGCACGTTGCCCATCTGCTCGGCGATGGCGTGCAGCGCGCCGCCGATGACCTGCAGCGTGATGGGATCGACGTCCTGGGTCATGGTCATGTCCTTCCCGCGCGGGCGATCAGCATGTCGCCGTAGGACAGCATCTGGGCGGTATAGCCGGGCGGCACGATGGTGGTGCTGTTGTGCTGGGTGACGATGGCCGGGCCGCTCACGGTGTCCTCGGCCAGCAGCTTGTCGCGGGCGTAGCGCGGCGTCGGCAATGCCTGGCCGTCGTCGAACACGGTGTCCCGCACATACATCCGTGCCTCCTCGGGGTTGCTGCGTCCGCCGTGGCCGATCTCGGGCAGGCGCAGCGTGTCGGTGGCGCCGCGGGCGATCAGGCGCAACGTGACCGCCTCCACATCCTGGTCGTCGAAGGCGTGGCCGTAAACCTGCTTGTGCACGTCGAAGAAGCCGGCGATGACGGCCTGCACGCCATCCCGGTCCACGGCGGGCGCCGGCGTCCGCAGCTCGAAGCCCTGGCCCACGTAGCGGCACTCCAGCACGCGCTCGAACCCGCGCTGGTCGGGCGGGATGCCGTCGCTTTCCAGTTGGGCGGCGCCCTCCTCGGCAAGCTCGGCGAACGCCTGCTCGAGCCGCCCCAGCTCGGCTGGGCCGGCGGTGTTCAGCACCACCAGGAGGGACTTGGTGTACTCGTACTGCAGCTCCGCCTCCAGCAGCCCGATGGCCGCCGTGACGCCGGGATGCAGCGGGGAGATCACGTCGCGGGCGGCAACAAGCTCGGCCAGCGCCACCCCGTGCAGCGGCCCGGCGCCGCCAAACGCCATCAGCGAGAAGCCGCGCGGATCGATCCCCTTGGCGACCGAATTGCCGTTGATCGCAAGCGCCATGGTGTTGTTGACGATCCGCAGCACGCCGAGCGCCGCCTCCGTCACCGATAGCTTGAGCGGCCCGGCCAGGTGCGTCCCGATCGCCTTCGCGGCGAGGTCGCGGTCGATGCTGAGGTCGCCACCGAGGAAGCGGTCGGGGTCGAGCCGGCCCAGCACGACTTGCGCGTCGGTCACGGTCGGCTCGTCGCCGCCGCGGCCATAGCAGGCCGGACCCGGGTCGGCGCCGGCCGAGCGCGGCCCGACGCGGAAGGCGCCACCAGGGTCCACGTAGGCGATTGAGCCGCCGCCGGCGCCGATCGCATCGATGTCCAGCATCGGAACCAGCACCGGCAGCAACGCGACCTGGGTGTCGCGGGAGTTCTTGATCGACAGCGCGCCACCGCGGATCACGCTGATGTCGGCCGAGGTGCCGCCGATGTCGATGGTGATGACGTCGGCGACGCCGCAGGCCTGGCCGGTCGCACGGGCGCCGATCACCCCGCCGGCCGGGCCTGACAACAACAGGCCGACCGGGCGGGCGATGGAGTTCTCGACGGTCGAGATGCCGCCGTTCGACTGCATGATCCGCACCTGCGCCCGCAAGCCGTTGTCGCGCAGCCGGCCCTGCAACTGCTTCAGGTAAGTCGAGGTGCGCGGGCCGATATAGGCGTTCATCGCGACGGTCGAGAACCGCTCGTATTCGCGGATCGTGTTCACGACCTCGGACGAGGTGCAGACATAGGCGTCCGGCATCACCTCCTGCACGATCTCCTTGGCCCGGCGCTCATGCGCGTCGTTGAGGAAGGAGAACAGGAAGCCGATCACCACGGCGTCGAGCTTGCGCTTGGCGAACAGCTCGGCCGCCGCCAGCACCTCGGCCTCGTCGAGCGGCGTCCCGACCCGGCCGTCCGGCGGCAGGGTGCGCTCATCAACCACGAGGCGGTTGCGCCGCTTGATCAGCGGCGCGCTCTGCCACGGCACGTCGAACTGCAGCGAGAAGTTATGCGGCCGCTTGTGCCGGGCCATGTGCAGGATGTCGCGGAAGCCCCGTGTGGTGATCATGCCGACCTCGGCGCCCTTGCGCTCGATCACCATGTTGGTGGCGACCGTGGTGCCGTGGAACAGCACCTCCACCTCGCCCGGCGCGAGGCCGGCCATGCGGCAGATGCCCAGCACGCCGTCGAGCACGCCGACCGACTGGTCGCTCGGAGTGCTCGGCACCTTGTGCACCAGCACCCGCTGCCGGCCGCCGCGCGTGTCGGCCAGCACGATGTCGGTGAAGGTGCCGCCGACATCCACGCCGATGCGGACAAGCCCGGTGTTGCCCACCTGGTCAGCCATCCCCTTGCGCCGTCTGCATGATCGCGAAGGCGCGGACCGGCGAGCCGGAACCGCCCTTCACCTTGAGCGGCACGCCGTAGAACTGGAATTCGCCGCGGCCGACAAGCTGCTCCAGGTTCACCAGCCACTCCCAATGGCTGATGCCGAGCTCGCGGCACAGCCGGTGGTTGCCGAAGATGTTGTCGGTCGGCTTGTCGGTCGAAGGCCCCTCGACGCCATGCATGCGCGAGCCCCGGTCGTGCAGCCAGCGTGTCGCCTCCACCGTCAGCAGCGGGTTGGTCCAGACGGCGTCGTCGGTCGGGTAGGTGCGGGCGTGGAAGCCGGTGCACAGCAGGACGATGTGCCCGGCGACGCGCACGCCGCAGGCCGTCTCGGCGCGCTCCATGTACGCCATCCGCGCCGGGAGCGAGTCGCGGTCCGCCTCGCTGACCGCCTGCACCGTGGCGATGCCGAGTTCGCGGGCGGCGCGCAGGATGCGGGCCGCGATCTCGCCGCGGTTGGCGACGAACAGCGTGCCGAGCGGCTGGCCGGCCATCACCGGGCCTTCATTCTCGATCAGGAAGCGCACGAGCCGCCCGGCTTCCTCGGCGACTACCTGGTTGAAGGTTTTCATCACTTCGATCAGGCCCACCGCGTCGCCTGCCTGCACCGGATCGCCGTCGGCCTTGAACGGCGGGTCGCCGGGGTTGGCGGCGCGGTAGAACGTGCCCGGGATGGGCGCCTGGACCGTCTTGATCGCCATCCCGTTCACCTCGCTCCGCTGTCCAACAAATCCTAACGCGATCCTTGCACGCGCCGTGCCGGTCAAGAAAAGATGGCGCCGGACAGGGTTCAGGCACGGCTTGGGGAGGCGAGGGATGGCTGCGATCGGCATCAACTGCGACATGGGCGAGGCGTTCGGCATCTACCGGGTCGGCGACGACGAAGCCTGCATGCCGTATATCACCCACGCCAATGTCGCCTGCGGCTTCCACGCCTCGGACCCGGTGGTGATGCACCGGACCGTGCGCCTGGCTAAACGCTACGGGGTGCAGGTCGGCGCCCACCCGAGCCTGCCCGACCTGCAGGGCTTCGGCCGCCGCGAGATGCGCCCCAACCGGGAAGAGATCACCGCCGCCGTGCTGTACCAGGCCGGGGCGCTGATGGCGTTCCTGAAGGCGGAGGGCATGACGCTGTCGCACATCAAGCCGCACGGTGCGCTCTATGGCATGGCGCAGCGCGACGAGGAGGTGGCCGAGGCGATCGCCGACGCCGCCGAGGCGCTGGGCGCGCCGCTGCTGGCGTTTGCCGATTGCGCGATGTCGCGGGTCTATGCGCGGCGCGGGTTGCCGTTCCTGTGCGAATACTATGCGGACCTCGACTACGGCGACGACGGCCGCAACATCATCACCCGCGAGCACCACGCGGTGGCGCCGGAGGAAGCGGCGGCGCGGGTGCTGCGGGCGGTTGGCAGCGGCGTGACCCGCGCGGTGTCCGGCAAGGACGTGCGGGTAGTGGCGGAGTCGATCTGCGTGCACAGCGACACGCCGGGCGCCGAGGCAATCGCGCGCGCCGTGCACGAGGCGCTTGCGCGGCGGCAGGCGGCCTGAACCCCGGCGGCACGCGGTTTGCTTCGTCAACAGGAGCAGCGCCGGCACTGGGCCTGGCGAGGCCCGGCCGTGCCAACTGATTGGGGACCGATCGCTTGAGGCTGATCCGCATGGCTGCAAGCCGCCTGCTGGCCGCCATACCGAGCCTGGCGGGGGTGGTCGTCGCCACCTTCCTGTTATCGCACGCGCTGCCCGGCGACCCCGCGGTGCTGTTCGCCGGGCCAGCCGCCAACGCGGCCTCGGTGGCGCAGGTCAGGGCGCACCTGGGGCTGGACCAGAGCCTGCCGGCGCAGTTCGTGAGCTACGTGGGCGGGCTGGCGCACGGCCAGCTCGGGCAATCGTTGACCACGGGACAACCGGTGCTGACCGACCTCGTGCAGCGCCTGCCCGCCTCGCTTGAGCTGACCTTGGCGGCGATGCTGCTGGCCGTCGTGGTCGCGGTGCCGCTCGGCGTGGTCGCGGCGCTGCGCGAGGGGTCGGTGGCCGACCATCTGTGCCGCAGCACGGTCACGCTGGCAGCCGCGTTCCCGACGTTCTTCGTCGCGCTGCTGATGGTCTATGTGTTCTACTACGTGCTGCGGGTGGCGCCGGAACCGCTGGGCCGGCTGAACGACGTTTATTACGACGCGCCCGCGACCGTCACCGGGTTCTACCTGATCGACGCCGCGATCGCCGGGCAATGGACGATCTTTGCCGGCGCGCTGGCGCAGATGGCGTTGCCGGCCATCTCGCTCGGCCTGTTCGCGCTGGCGCCGATCGCCCGCATCACCCGCGCCTCCATGCTGACCGCGCTGGGCAGCGACTTCATCCGCACGGCACGCGCCTGCGGCCTGCCGCCCCGCAAGGTGCTGATGACCTATGCGATGCGCAATGCCATGCTGCCGGTGATCAGCACGCTTGGCATGGTGTTCTCCTTCGTGCTCGGCGCCAACGTGCTGATCGAGGATGTGTTCGGCTGGCCCGGCGTCGGCGCCTACGCGGTCAAGGCGGTGATCCAGTCCGATTATGCCGCCGTCCAGGGATTCATCCTCATGATGGCGGCGCTCTACATCGGGCTCAACCTGCTTGTGGACCTGCTCAGCATCGCCGCCGATCCGCGCGTGCGTATGGAGGCCTGACCGGTGGCCGCCGCCCTGCTCCGCGCCACCCGCTACACGCTGGCGGAGAACCGGCTGACGCTGGCGGCCTTCCTGCTGTTCGGCCTGCTGCTGCTGTGCGCCGCATTCGGCGGCGTGCTGGCCCCCTACGACCCGCTGAGCACGGACATGGCGGCGCGCCTGCAGCCGCCGGGCAGCGCCCACCTGTTCGGCACCGATGCGCTCGGCCGCGACATCCTGAGCCGCGTGCTGGTCGCAGCCCGGCTCGACCTCGGCATGGCGATCTCGGCGGTCGCGGTCTCGTTCCTGATCGGCACGGCGCTCGGCGCCATGGCGGGCTACTGGGGCGGCGCCGCCGACGCGGTGTTCGGCCGGCTGATGGACACCATCATGGCGTTCCCGCTGTTCGTGCTGGCGATGGGCATCGTGGCGGCGCTCGGCAACAGCGTGCTCAACATCATACTGGCCACTGCGGTGATCAACCTGCCGTTCTATGGCCGGTTCGCGCGTGCGGAGGTGAACGTGCGGCGCGACCTCGCCTATGTCGAAGCCGCGCGGATGGGCGGCAACGGCGCCATACGCATCCTGTCCGGGCACATCGTGCGCAACATCCTGCCAACGATGGCGGTGCAGGCGTCGCTGAACATGGGCTGGGCCATCTTGAACGCCGCCGGGCTGTCGTTCATCGGGCTGGGCGTGCGGCCGCCGACGCCGGAATGGGGCATCATGGTCTCGGAAGGCGCCAGCTACATCATTTCAGGCGAGTGGTGGACGGTCGTGTTCCCCGGCGCGGCGCTCGTGCTGGCCGTGTTCTGCTTCAACCTGCTGGGCGACGGCCTGCGCGACGTGCTCGACCCACGCCGGCGCACATGACGGCGCACGCGCGACTGACCCTGGCCGGGGAGGCGCCGCCGGACGACGGCTCGCCGCCGCTGCTGCGCGTGGACGACCTGACGCTCGACTTCCGCACCCGGCACGGCGACGTGCACGCGCTCGACGGCGTGTCGTTCGACCTGCGGCGCGGCGAGATCGTGGGCGTGGTGGGCGAAAGCGGTTCGGGCAAGTCGGTGCTCGCCTACGCCATCATGGGGCTGACCGACGCCGCCGGCCGGGTCCGCTCCGGCCGCATCACCTTCGCTGGCCGCGACATGCTGGGGGAGACCGCGGCGCAGCTCGCCGATACGCTCGGCCGCGAGATCTCCATGGTGTTCCAGAGCCCGCGCACGGCGCTGAACCCGATCCGCCGGGTCGGGCTGCAGATCGCCGACGTGCTGCTCAGCCATGGCAACATGACGCGGCGCGAGGCCCGCGCCCGGGCGGTCGCGGCGCTGGCGCAGGTGCGGGTGCCGGACCCGGAACGCCGGTTCGACGCCTATCCGTTCGAGCTGTCGGGCGGGCTGTGCCAGCGGGTGATGATCGCGATGGCGATTGCCTGCGAGCCGTTCCTGCTGATTGCCGACGAGCCGACCACCGGCCTGGACGTCACCACCCAGGCCATCGTCATGGACCTGCTGCAGGACCAGGTGCGGGCGGCGAACACCTCGGTGCTGCTCATCACCCACGACCTGGCGCTGGCCGGCGAATATTGCGACCGCGTGGTGGTGATGCATGCCGGGCATGTGGTCGAGATCGCGCCGGTCGAGCGCCTGCTGCAACACCCCGCCCACCCGTACTCCGCGCTGCTGATGGGCGCGACGCCGGGCGCCGTCACCCGCGTGGACGAGCTGACGGCGATCCCTGGCGGCCTGCCGGACCTGCGCCAGACGCTGCCGCCCTGCCGCTTCCTGCACCGCTGCACCCGCAGCGACGCCCGCTGCGCGACCGAGCCGCTGCCGGCCCGGCGTCTGGCCGAGGGCCATCTCGTGCGCTGCTGGAACCCGCTGTGAGCGCGCTGCTGCAGGCGACGGGCCTGGCCAAGCGCTACCCGACGCGGCACGGCCTGCTGCACGCGGTTGACGGCGTTGACCTGGAGATCGGACGGGGCGAGAGCGTCGGGCTGGTCGGCGAGTCCGGCTGCGGCAAATCGACGCTGGTGCGGCTGCTCGCCCGGCTGATCGCGCCCACCGAGGGCGCCATCGTGTTCGACGGCCAGGACATCGCGCCGATCCCGCTCGGCCGCTTCGTGCACAGCCCGCAGCGTGCCCGCATCCAGAGCGTGTTCCAGGACCCGACCGAGAGCCTCAACCCGGCGCTCTCGGTGTTCGGCGCCGTCGCCGACCCGATCCGGCGGCTCGGCCGCCCCGGCAACCCGGCGGAGCTGGCCCGGCAGGTGCACGATGCGTTGTCCCTGGTCGGCCTACCCAACGAGATGGCCGAGCGCTTCCCGCATCAGTTGTCCGGCGGCCAGCGGGCGCGCGTCGGCATCGCCCGCGCCATCGCACCCCGGCCGGACCTGCTGATCCTCGATGAGCCGACTTCGGCGCTCGACGTCTCCGTGCAGGCGGTCGTGCTGCGCCTGCTCGCCGACCTGCGGCAGCGGCTGGGGATGAGCTACCTGTTCGTGTCGCACGACCTCAACGTGGTCCGGCTGATGTGCGACCGCATCGCGGTGATGTACCTCGGCCGCATCGTCGAGCAGGCGCCGACGGCCGCGTTGTTCCAGAACCCCCGCCACCCCTACACGATGGCGCTGCTCGCCTCGATCCCCGACCCGGCCCGCCGAGGCCGGCGCCCCTGGCGGCTGGAGGGATCGGCCAGCAGCCCGATCGACCCGGCGCCCACCGACTGCCGTTTCGCCGGCCGCTGCCCGCACGAGCAGCCGGTGTGCACGCAGCGGATGCCGATCCTCCGCCCCGTAGGCGCCGGGCACCTCGCCGCCTGCCACTTCGCCGAGACCGCGGCCGCAGCCGTTCCGATGCCAGGAGAAACCGTCGCATGAGTGACCATTCGAGGATCAGCCGGCTCGACGCGGTCAGCTTGGCCCGGCGCATCCGCACGCGCGAACTGTCGGCGGTCGAGGTGACGGAGGCGGCGCTGGCGCGGATGGAGGCAACCGAGCCGCACCTGCACGCCTTCTGCACCCCGGCGCCCGAGCTGGCGCGGCAGACGGCGCGCGCGGTCGAGCAACGGATCATGGCCGGCGAGGAGGTCTGCCCCTTGGCCGGCGTGCCCGTGGGCATCAAGGACCTGGTCGCCACCAAGGGCCTGCGCACGGCCATGGGCTCGCCGCTGTACCGCGACTTCGTCCCGGACGAGGACGACATCGTCGTCGAGCGGCTGAAGGCGGCCGGTGCCGTGATCGTCGGCAAGACCAACGTCCCGGAGTTCGGCTACAGCGGCGTCGGCCACAGCCCGATCGCGCCGACCACGCGCAACCCGTGGAACCCTGCCTTGACGTCAGGCGGCAGCAGCGCCGGGTCGGGCGCGTCGGTGGCGGCCGGCGTCACCCCGTTCGCCATCGGCAGCGACGGCGGCGGCTCGGTGCGCATCCCGGCGGCACATTGCGGCCTGGTGGGCGTGAAGGCGTCGATGGGCCGCGTGCCGCTCTACCCGGGCTGCCGCGACGAGCGCTACCCCGGCGTCTCGAGCTGGGAGAGCCTCGAGCATATCGGGCCGATGAGCCGGACGGTGGCCGACGCCGCGCTGATGCTGAGCGTGATCGCCGGGCCTGATCCGCGCGACCGGCTGTCGATCCCGGCGGCCGATTTCGACTGGCTGGAGGCGGCCCGCGCCGGCGACCTGAAGGGCAAGCGCATCGCCTACAGCGCCGATTGGGGCTACGCCGCGGTCGATCCCGAGGTGCGCCGGGTGGTTGGCGAGGCGGTGCGGGTGTTCGAGACCGAACTCGGCTGCACGGTGGAGGAGGCCGATCCCGGCTGGTCCGACCCGTATGACACGTTTTGGGCCTTGGTCGCGCTGGAGACCGACCTGCGCGGCCTGCGCGCGATGGCGCGCGGCCACCGGCATGAGATGTCGCCGCACCTGGTCGCCTTCCTCGACCGCGGCTGGACCGCCGAGGAGTTTACCGACGCGGTCACCATGCGCAAGGCGGTGTGCAACCGGATGTGGCGCCTCATGCAGAGCTACGACCTGCTGCTGACGCCGACGCTCGCGGTGCCGCCGTTCCCGGTTCACACCCAGGGGCCGGAGATCATCGACGGGCGCATGGTGGCGCCGACGCAATGGCTCTGCTTCACCTTTCCGATGAACATGACCGGGCAGCCCGCCGCCACGGTGCCGGCGGGCTTCACCACGGACGGCCTGCCGGTCGGCCTGCAGGTCATCGGGCGGCACCTGGCCGACCAGTCCGTGCTGCAGGCCTGCGCCGCCTTCGAGGCCGCCCGGCCCTGGCGCGACCGCTGGCCGCCGCTGCTCGGCGAACTCGGCCTATGACCCCAACCCGGAGCGCATCCCCATGAGCATCAGCCGCCGAACCCTGCTGGCCGGGTCGATCCTGGCGCCGGCCGCATTGTCGCCGTTGCGCGCGAAGGCCGCGACCCCGGCCGACGTGCTGGTGGTGGTCGGCGAGCAGGGGCCGAACTCGCTCGACACCCACGTGCCGACCGCGAACGACTACAGCCGGCTGGTGGCCTGGAACGTCTATGACAAGCTGGTCAGCCATGGGGTGAAGCAACTCGACAACGGCGCCATGGGCTATGACGTGAGCGTCATGCAGCCTGAGCTTGCCGAAAGCTGGGACATCAGCCCGGACGGCAAGACGATCGTGTTCCACCTGCGCCAGAATGCCACCTTCCACGACGGCAGCCCGGTGACCGCGGATGACGTGAAGTGGTCGTTCGACCGCGCCGTCTCGGTCGGCGGCTTCGCGACGGTGCAGATGGCGGCCGGGTCGCTCACGAAGCCCGAGCAGTTCACCGCCGTTGACCCGCACACGTTCAAGATCACCTTCGACCAGCCGAACAAGCTGACGATGCCGGACCTGGTGGTGCCGATCCCGGTCGTGATCAACGCCAAGCTCGCCAAGCAGCATGCGACCGCCGCGGACCCGTGGGCGCTCGATTGGGTGCAGCACAACGACGCCGGCGGCGGCGGCTACAGCGTCGCGAGCTGGAAGCCCGGGACCGAGATCGTGTTCAGCCGCTTCGATGCTTGGAGGTCGGGGCCGAAGCCGGCGCTGCGCCGGGTCATCTACCGGCAGATACCATCCCCGGGCACGCGCCGGGCGCTGCTGGAAAGCGGCGACGTCGATATTTCGGTCGGGCTGCCGCCCAAGGATTATGCCGAGCTGGCGGCGGCCGGGAAGCTGAACGTGATCGGCACGCCGGTGCAGAACGACCTGCTGTTCATCGACATGAACGTGCAGATCAAGCCGTTCGACAATCCGAAGGTACGCCAGGCCATCGCCTGGGCGGTGCCGTACCAATCGATCATGGACGCCGCCCTTTACGGACGCGGCGTGCCGATGTTCGGTGGCGAAGCGGATAAGCCCTATCCGCCGGCCTGGCCCGTGCAATCGCACTATAGCACCGATCTCGCCAAGGCGAAGCAACTGCTGGCCGAGGCCGGCTTCCCCGATGGCTTCAAGACCACGCTGTCCTACGATTTGAGCCAGGCGACCACGCGGGAGCCGATCGCGTTGCTGCTGCAGGAGTCGCTGGGCAAGATCGGCGTCGAGGTCTCGATCGAGAAGGTGCCCGGCGCCAACTGGTTCGCGCAGATGGCGGCCAAGACGATGCCGCTGGTGATCACCGAGTTCTATGGCTGGCTGGTGCCGCCGGAATACTTCTACTTCTGGAATTTCGACGGCAAGAACAACGCCGTGTTCAACACCGCGAACTACGTCAACCCGAAGCTCGACGCCGTGATCGACGCGGCCCGCTTCGAACGGGAAAGCAGCCGATACGACGCCGACTTGGTGCAGATGAACGACATCGTCATGGGAGACCTGCCGCGCATCCCGCTCGCCCGGCTGCTGTTCGATGTCGCCATGCAGCGCAACGTCAAAGGCTACATATACTGGTTCCACACCCACCTTGACTACCGCAAGATGTCGAAAGCCTGAGCGCTGACGGTGCTCGATGTTTCGGTCATCGATCTCACGCCGTATCGCAAGACAGCATTCAAATTCGTAGGGTGCGGGTGTGACAGGGCTTCCTGGGCACCGTCGACTTGGGGGTTTGACCGGCTTGTGAGATGGAGCTGAAGCCAGATAGCCGGGTGGGATGACACCGTCCGCTGTTCCCAGCTACGCCGGCTACTAAAAGCAGACCCGCCCGCCCCGTGTCATGATCACCGACCTGATATGGTTGCAACCCAAACCCGTTTCACCTTCGTGGTGAGGCAGCCTGTCCAGTGGCGGCGCATTCAGCCGCGAGCGTAGCTGCTGGTATCCAAGAGGCTGCTTGTTTCCATCGCGAGATGCGGTGAGGGGTGGGCTTTTGGGTGCATCCTTCGTGCGCACGCGGGCGTAGGGAGGCAGCGCATGCGATCCAAAGCCAGGGATACCGGTTCGGCGGCCGACGCCAGCAGTGCTGACCCGTTGGCCGCCATTGTAGGGGGAGTGCATACCATGTCGGGAGGCCAAGCGCCGGGTCTGGCAAGCCCTCGATCTGCTGCAACCGTGCCTTTCAGGCCGCAAAGGCAGGCTGTTGCCCCGACGGACCTGCCGCGGGAACGCCATCGACGACTGGCTTGAAGCTGATGGCGGCTTACGCCCGCGTATCGTCGGACAAGGAGGAGAAGGAGCAAACCATCGAGGCTCTTGTCAGGCTCCGGGGTGGTGGTGTTGGAGGGTATCTGGCGTGATGGCTGAAGCGCGAGCAGCCAACCGGCTCGCGCGAGGAGTCTCCGCCATCATGCCTGCATCCGACCTGGTCAACCTTTCTGGGCTGATGGACGACGCCAAGTGCTTTGCGCTTGTGCGCCAGCATCGCTGGCCGGAGGGTGCGCGCTGCCCCGCCTGCGACAGTTCCTCGGTGGTGCTGAGGGTGCAAGTCGGTGTAGGTGACATGGGGGCATGGGTGCCCTCTGGAGCAGGTGCAGAAGGCTGTATCCATCCTCGCAGGTGTCCGGCCCGGCGGACACCGGGGTCAGCGCTTGGACGAGTTGGTGTAGTCCAGCATGTTGCGGAAGCAGTAGGCCATGCGCTCGGCGTCGTCGGAGACCCTCCCGGTGCTGCCCGGGGTGTCCGCATCGCGCCGGGCCTGCTTGGCGGCGGTCATGAGGTCGGCGGCGTAGCTGTGGCCGGCGATCTTGGCCCAGAGGTTCATGTCGTCGTTGTTCTCCTCGGGGTGCGCCGCCGCATAGTCCGATGCCTCGGCAAAGCGCGCCTCCAGCGGGGTGACCAGCGCGAGAACAGCGGGCTTGGTCACCTTCTTGGCGGCGACCAGGGCCTGCAGGCCGTCCAGCGTGGTGCGGGCCTGCACCATGAAGGCGTTGGCCTGCCAGCGGAGCTGCTTGCCGTCCAGCCGCTCGATGCCGTCCAGGCGGCGCTGCTGCAGCACGGCCTCCTGCGCGCGGGTGAGGACGAACATCTCGTGCCCCTCCGCCAGCAGGCGCTGCAGCAGGGGGTCGTACTCGGCGTTCATCTCGCGGCCCTGCGCCATCCCGTCGTCGCGGAAGTCCTTGCCGTTGTAGTAGGCCTCCACCTTGGGGGCGAGGACGTCCAGCTTGCGCAGGTCGGCGGCGTAGGCGGTGGCGAGGGTGTCCAGCGGCTCGTCGGCAGGTGGCTGGGTGGCGGCGGCGGTCAGGCGGTCGGCGCACTCCTGGGTTGGCGGGTGTCCCATCGTTTCCGGTCCGTGGAACAGGAACTTGGACTGGTACATCCAGGTGTAGGAGGTGCGGTCGAGGCCGTTGACCGGGTCCTTGCCGACGGCGCGGAAGGCGTCGCGGTAGGGGCGGGCGAGGTTGGGGATGATGCCCGTGACGCCGTTGAGGCAGGTGATGAAGGCGCCGAGCTTGCGTCGGGCGGCGAAGTCCTCGGGGGAGAGCAGTTGCGCCTCTGGGGTCAGCTTCTGGCCGGGGGCGGCCTTTGCGGAGGGCACGGGCGGCGGCATCTCCTTCGGGAATGGAAGGCTCGGCAGTTGCGCCGCCGCTGGCGACCCAGCCAGGGCCATAAGCACCGCCGCTGCCGTGATACGCCGGATCATCATCATGCCTGCTGGCCCTCCCTGGTTGTTTCCGGGGAGCGTAAGAGAGGCTGGGCGCAACCTCGAAATGACGGTTTGGCGAGGGGCTGCGGCCCCGGCCTTGCACTTCTGCAGCGGCTGACCCAGGCTTAGCGTGGCCCACAGCCGGATCATATGCTCAGGTTGAACGCGGTCGAGATGCGCTCCCGCGGCGTTGTTGCGTCGTGAGAACCTGGCGCAGCCGCTATGCCGATGAGGGAACGGACCTTGAGGCCCGCGCCATCATCGGTCGAGAGGCCACATCCCTTCGCACCGAAGGCAAAGCAGCGGACGCGCTGGCAGTTTGGAGGCGCTTGGCCGATGCAGCAGGAAAAATGCGGGGACCGGCGCCTGCGTTGGTTGCCGCCCCTGCCCTTGCTGGATTGGCAGCCGGCATACGCGCGCAGGGGTTCGAGGCACGCAGCAGCGCCGAGCCAGCAGCTTGAAGATATGATCCCGGTGCCATGCCGATGTCTCTGCTGCCTGGCCGCCTCCGACCGAAGCGGGCTGGCGAACAGGCAGGGCATGGTCTAGGTCTCCTCGCCTTCGAACGGGAGAGACAAGCGATGGCGACCGGCACTGTGAAGTGGTTCAACGCGACCAAGGGTTTCGGCTTCATCCAGCCGCAGGATGGCAACCAGGACGTGTTCGTGCATATCACGGCCGTGCACGCGGCCGGGCTGCAGGGCCTGAACGACGGCCAGAAGGTCAGCTACGACGTCGTTGCGGAGCGCGGCAAGCAGGCGGCCTCCAACCTGAAGCTCGCCTGACCCGGGTGGGGCCTGCTCTGCGGGAGCGGTGCAGGCTCCTGCCACGTGTGCCTCGACCGGACCGAATTGGTCCGCCAGTAACCCGACCGTGACGCCGCCATGGCTGCATCGCGCCATATTTCTCCCATGCGTCCAGGAGGCGCGCAGCCATGGTCAAACGTCGCAAACAGGAAGACATTGCCGGGGTGCTTGAGTTCGAGGGCCGAACCAGCGAGGACCCGGAGATCGTGGCGTGGCTGGCCGAGCACAAGGCGCGCAAGGGAGGCAAGGTCCGCGTGAGCCAGGGCGGCACGGGTGTGCGCGTGATGTTCAGCGAGGCGGCTGACATGACGGCGTGGAAGGCGCGTGCCGAGCGGGCGGCTCAAGGCAAGGAGCCTTCTGCTTCGTGAGCGGTGCAGCGACGACGTGACTGCGCAATCGGCTACATCACGCCTGCCAACAAAGAACAGCTCGCCGCGGCCGCGTAGGCCGTGACCCGTGTCCACCGTAACGGGGGATGGTCATGCAGCCGTGCAGGGACTGATCGAGCGCGGGCTTGTCAGGATTGGTGTGGACGTTCAGGAGCGATCGGCGGGGCCGTTCACCAAAGCCGGGGTCGCCGCCCTGCGCCTGGATCGACGCCAGCTCGAGCCCCTGTGCCACGCCCACGTCAGGCAGGAATTCGGGCTTGCCGTGCAGACCAGTGAAAAGCACATCTGAGCCGCGTCGTCGGGGTCAACGACCTCGCCCAGAGGCCTCCTTCGTGGCTGGACCGGGTGAGGAGATCGCCGATGATAGGCTTGCAGCTGCACCCTGGCGGGTCCGGTCAGGATCATGAGCGGACCCGTCACGTTCGCTGGTTGCATCCTTCTGCTGAACGATCAACGCGTCATGGTCGGCCTTGAGCTTGTCGCGCTCTGCCGCGGCTGCCCCATAGGCCGCCAGCGCCGCCCTGAGTTGTTCTGACAGGCGGCCATGTTCCGCTGCCTGGGCCTTCGCCTTTCCGGCAAAGCGGTCCCGCTCGCCGGACAGCACCCGGATCTGCTCCTCCTGGACACCCATCTTCGCAGAAGTTGCCCGTACCTTGAGGCGCATCGAGTCGCGTTCAGCGCGCAACGCGTCGCGCTCTTCTTCAAGGCGCCGAACGCTGGGTATCCGCATCAGAGCGCGAGACAGCAAACTCAACAGCAATCTCCTTGCCGACCCTGCCGACTTGGTGCAAGCCCGCTTCATCACCGGATTGGATCACGCCCCTGCGGTGCGGGACCGTACGCATGCCGGTGCCAGCCAGATTGGCGCCGAGCGAGGGAGAACGCCAGAGGGAGAATAGCAGCGCGGACCTAAACGAGGGTCAGACCCGATCGTGCGTCGACGTAGCACCACTGCTGGTTGCCTGAAGTTCCACGGAACACCTCCTCACTCCGCGGCTGCTGTCTCCGCCCGTTTGGTAATCCCGACCGAGGGCACCAGGGTGGCCAGCAGGAACGTCAGCACCGCCGTCAGGAACACCGCCCAGAAGGTGAGGTGGAGCGATTGGCCCAGAGCCACCCGAACCACCGTGTCGCCGACCGCGGTCCCGGGGTGGTCGAGCAGTTGCCGGAGCTGGTCAGGAGTCACGGCGGCAACGCCGTTGACGCGGTGCGCCAGGCTGGCGTTCAGGACGGCGCCCAGCACCGCGGCGCCCAGGGTGCTGCCAAGGTTGCGCGAGAAGAGGTTCGAGGCCGTGGCCGAACCGCGCTCGGCCCAGCCCACGCTGTCCTGGATGATGACGATGGCCGAGGTGCTGAGGAAACCCATGCCCAAGCCCATGACGACGGACCCGAGGCCTGCCACCACCGGCGACGTGCCGGGACCCAAGGCCACGAAGGCCAGCGCGCCCACCGGCAGCAGGGCCGCGCCGAACAGCAGCGTGCTGCGCAGGCCGAAGCGGGCGAAGTTCCGGGCTGCGAGCGTGGCGCCGACCGGCCAGCCCAGCACCATCATGGTCAGCGCGAAACCCGCCACCAGCGCCGACTGGTTCAGCACGCCCTGAACATACATGGGCAGGAAGGTCGTGAGCCCGATCACCGCCATGCCGCTCAGCAGCGTCGCAGCGTTGGCCGTGGCGACGGGGCGGCGCGCCCACAGCCCGAACGCCATCATCGGCTCCCGGGCACGCCGCTCCTGCCGCACGAACAGGGCCGTGCTCAGCACAAAGGCGCAGGCGGCCGTGAGCGCCGTCGGCAGGTCGGAGGTGCCGAACTGCGTCAGGGCCACCATCAGCGACGCGACAGCCACCGTGAACAGGGCCGCCCCGGCCACGTCCACGCCGCGCCTCTCCGAAGTGACGTCCTCGTGCAGGAAGGCGGCGAAGCTGGCCGCGGCGGCAAGGCCGATCGGCAGGTTGATCCAGAAGATCCAGGACCAGTTGAGGTGCTGGATGATCAGCCCGCCGGCGAGCGGCCCCAGCACGGACGACACGCCCCAGACGCTGGCGAGGTAGCCCTGTATCTTGGCGCGCTCCTGCACCGAGTAGAGGTCGCCGACAACGGTGAGGGCCACCGGCTGGATCGCGCCCGCCCCGACGCCCTGGACCAGCCGGAACGCGATCAGGGACGGGATCGACCAGGCGAAGCCGCACAGGGCCGAGCCCAGGAGGAAGACAGCTATGCCGAAGAGCAGCACCGGCTTGCGGCCATACAGGTCGGCCAGCTTGCCGAACACGACGGTGGTGGCGGTCTGCGTCAGCAGGAAGGACGCGAACACCCAGGAATACAGGTGCAGGTCGCCGAGCTGACCTGCGATCTGCGGCATGGCGGTCGAGACGATGGTCGCCTCGATCGCGATCATGAACATGGCAGCCATGACGGAAGCCAGCACGAGCGGGCGGCGTAGTGTCGGAACTGAGGGCATGCTGGCTGGATAGAGTGTTCCTGGCCGGCTGGGAACATGCTCTGGCAAGGCAGCCGGTAAGCATATGGTGAGGGATAAGGCGAGCCCCGGTCAGGCTGCCGTTCTAGGCACCCACATCAGTAGGCTTTGGTCAGTGTGACTCGGCCCGCCGATCCCCAACGGTTTCGTCTGTGAACCAGACCGCCAAGCTGCCGCGCTGGCGCAAGTTGGCATTATACACGTGCCAGTTCATGAACTTGTGCTTCTGCTTGGGAATACGGTGGCGGCGGTGCTGGTTCGGCTTGAGCGACAAGAGAGGTATCCGAGGTCAGGGCGGAGCCTCCTATGCCGGGCCGGTTCCAGGCGCCACTGAGCGGGTCGATGCAACAAGGTCACCGTTGCTCCCGCCAGCGGAGGAGGCGGCGCCCGGAAGATGCCGCCCCGTCTCCCGCCCCGAGCCTGTTCAGGCGCGGGAGCCTGACGTTACGTAAGGTCGAAGCGATCGGCGTCCATGACCTTGTTCCATGCCGCCACGAAGTCCTTCACGAACTTCGGCTGGGAGTCCGTGCAGGCATAGACCTCGGCAAGGGCGCGTATTTGCGACTGCGAGCCGAAGATGAGGTCGGCCCGTGTGCCGGTCCACTTCTCCTCCTTGGTCTTGCGGTCGCGGCCCACGTACGCGTTCTCGGATTCCGTGGGCTGCCACTCGATGCCCATGTCGAGCAAGTTGGCGAAGAAGTCGTTCGTCAGCTTGCCCGGCCGGTTGGTGAACACGCCGTGCTTGGACCCGGCGGTATTGGCGCCCAGCACCCGCAAGCCGCCGACCAGGACCGTCATCTCCGGCCCGCTCAACCGCATCAGCTCGGCCTTGTCGACCAACGCCTCCTCGGGCGCCATGTACTGTGCCCCCTCGTAGTGGTTGCGGAAACCATCGGCGGTTGGCTCCAAGGGAGCGAACGACTCGGCGTCGGTCTCCTCCTGCAAGGCGTCCATGCGGCCGGGGGTGAACGGCACCTTGATGTCGGTCCCGGCCTCCTTGGCGGCCTGCTCAACGGCCGCACAGCCGCCCAGGACGATCAGGTCGGCGAGCGAGACCTTCTTCCCCTGGGACGCCGAGCCGTTGAACGCCGTCTGCACCGCTTCGAGCTTCTGCAGCACCTGCGCCAGTTCCGCCGGGTTGTTCACCTGCCAGTCCTTCTGCGGCGCCAGCCGGATGCGCGCACCGTTGGCGCCGCCGCGCTTGTCCGAGAACCGGAACGTCGCGGCCGACGCCCAGGCCGTCCTCACAAGCTCCGGCACAGAAAGCCCGGTGGCGAAGATTTGGGCCTTGAGCGCCTCGATGTCCTGCTCCTCGACCAGCGGATGATCCACGGGCGGGATCGGGTCCTGCCAGATCAGCTTCTCCTCTGGGACGAGCGGGCCGAGGTAACGCTGAACCGGGCCCATGTCGCGGTGGGTCAGCTTGAACCAAGCGCGGGCGAACGCGTCCGCGAACTCGTCGGGATGCTCATAGAACCGGCGCGAGATCTTCTCGTAGGCCGGGTCCACCCTCAGCGCGAGGTCCGAGGTCAGCATCGTCGGAACGTGCTTCTTCGAGGGGTCATGCGCGTCCGGGATGGTGGCCTCGGCGTCCTTCGCCTGCCACTGCCAGGCGCCGGCCGGGCTCTTGGTCAGCTCCCACTCGAACTTGAACAGGTTGTCGAAGTAGTAGTTGCTCCACTGGATCGGCGTCTGCGACCAGGTGACCTCCGGGCCGCCCGTGATCGCGTCCGCGCCAACACCCGTGCCGTGCTTGCTGCGCCAGCCGAGCCCCATGTCCTCGATCACCCCGCCTTCGGGCTCGGCGCCCACGAAGGACGGGTCGCCGGCGCCATGGGTCTTGCCGAAGGTGTGGCCGCCGGCAACGAGAGCGACGGTCTCCTCGTCGTTCATCGCCATGCGCGCGAAGGTCTCGCGGATGTCGTGTGCCGAGCCGAGTGCATCGGGCTTGCCGTTCGGTCCTTCCGGGTTGACGTAGATCAGGCCCATCTGCACCGCGCCGAGCTTGGCCTCCAACTGCCGCTCGCCGCTATAGCGCTCATCCCCCAGCCATGTGCCTTCGGGACCCCAGTACAGCTCCTCGGGCTCCCAGGTATCGGCGCGACCGCCGGCGAAGCCGAACGTCTTGAAGCCCATCGACTCCAGGGCGACGTTGCCGACGAGGACATACAGGTCGGCCCAGGAGAGCGCGAGGCCGTACTTCTGCTTGATCGGCCACAGCAGCCGGCGCGCCTTGTCGAGGTTCGCATTGTCCGGCCAGCTGTTAAGCGGCGCGAACCGCTGCTGACCGCCACCGGCGCCGCCGCGGCCATCTGTCGTGCGGTAAGTGCCCGCGCTGTGCCACGCCAGGCGGATGAACAGGCCGCCGTAATGGCCAAAATCCGCCGGCCACCAATCCTGCGAGTCGGTCATCAGGGCATGCAGGTCCTGGATGACGGCGTTCAGGTCGAGCGTCTTGAACGCCTCGGCATAGTCGAACCCGTCGTCCATCGGGTTGGCCCGGGGTGAATGCTGGCTCAGCGTGTTGAGGGTCAGCGACTCTGGCCACCAGTCCCGGTTGCCCTTGCGCGAGCTGTTGCGCGCTGGCGAGGAGGCGCCGTGCGCGACCGGGCACTGGCCCGCAGCCGCATTGTCGTTCATTCCATCCATCTTGTCTCTCCTGTCACGTAGCTTGCTCCGTTCTACCCACGATGCCTGCCAACAACGGCAGGGCGCGCGGCGAACCTGTGCTCGCTGATCTTAACACTCAACACTCTAGCACCGGCGTGGTCCGTTGAGAACGTGGTTGTGTACGGCAAGCTGATTGACCAGCCTGGCCGATCCACCAATGGTCAAATGCAGTGGACATCTCGCGGCAAATGATCGCATAGGATTTGCGCCAGCAAGCGAGCGTCTTGCCACTTGGGGTAGCTGCGGCACCATACAAGGCCGATACGCCGCCCGACCGCGGCTGCCAGCGGCCGGGTCGAGACCGAGCGGGCGCGGGCTTCGCCGCACGCTAGCGTGGTGCATGTGTGGACGGCCCCTTGGGTGCAAGGGGTCTGCTGCATGATCTGACAAGCGGTGCGATGGCGGTCATGTGTCCGGCCTGTGACGCGGCATGGTGACCGCTGGCCCAGATGGGTTCCGCG
>JAABUQ010004875.1_pt1 | contig 22236 bp, 16 predicted proteins | sample 5560001 | NCBI WGS metagenome assembly JAABUQ01 (sample SAMN10711888, study PRJNA513371) | rock metagenome | isolation source: Antarctica rocks | place: Antarctica: Victoria Land, Finger Mt nord | collected 2015-12-18 | reverse complement strand
GCGCCTTTTCTACCACGGCCGCGTCGACCGGCGGAAAGGGGTGCTGGACTTCATCGAGGCTTGCGCCCTGCTGCGCGACCGGGGCGTCGACTTCGCCGCCACGGTGTCGGGCATCGGGCCGGACGTGGAGCCCGCCCGGGCGCTCGCCGCCGAGCGTGGGCTGGGCGAAAACCGCATGCGTTTCAGCGGCTATGCCGAGTACGACGCCGCCCCCGCCCTGTACCGCGCTCACGACGTGTTCGTCTCGCCGACCTATGCGGAGGGGTTCTCCAACACCGTGCTGGAGGCGATGGCCAGCGGCCTGCCCATCGTGTCCTGCCGTGCGGTCGGGGTGACCGACTGCCTGCGCGATGGCGAAAACGCCCTGCTGGTCGAGCCCGGCGACGTGGTCGCCCAGGCCGACGCCATCGTCCGCCTGTTGACAGACGCCGGGCTGAGCCGGCGGCTGGCGGCCGACGCCCTGGCCGAGTGCCGGGCGACCTATTCGTGGGAGGTGGTCGGGCGGCGGATACTGGCCGAGTACGAACGGCTGGCCGGGACCGCCCCGGACCTGAGCTTCGACCCCGACCTGCCGCTGACACCCTGCCGTTTCCGCCAGACTCCGCACCTGCTGTGACAGTCCTGGCCGTCTCGCCGCACCTGGACGACGCCGCCTTCTCGGCCGGGGCGACGCTGGCGCGGCTGGCGCGTGCGGGCCGGCGGGTGGTGGTTGTCAGCGTGTTCACCGCGAGCGTCCCCGACCCGCGCGGCTTCGCCCTCGCCTGCCAGCTCGACAAGGGGCTCGGCCCCGAGGTTGACTACATGGCGCTGCGCCGGGGCGAGGACGCGGCCGCCTGCGCCGCGCTGGGCGTCGAGCCGGTCCACCTGCCCTTCCGCGAGGCGCCCCACCGCGGCTACGACAGCGCGCCCGAGCTGTTCGACGGCGTGCGCGAGGGCGACACCGCGGACGCCGCGCTCGCACCGGCGCTGGCGGCGCTGATCGACGCGCTGGCCCCCGACCTGATCTTGGCGCCGCAAGCCGTCGGCGGCCATGTCGACCATGTGCAGGTCGTCCGCGCCCTGGACCGGCTCCGCCCCGTCGCGCCGATCGCCTGGTGGCGCGACTTCCCCTACACCGTCCGCTCGCCCGAGCCGAAACAGCCCTACGCCACGCGGTTCGACGCGCTGCCCGAGGTCAGCGTACCCGTGGACGCCGAAACCGAAGACGCCAAGCGTCGCGCGTGCGAGGCCTACGCCAGCCAGCTCGACTTTCAATTCGGCGGCGTGGGCGGCCTGCGCCGCCGCTTGGCGGACGGGGCGCAGGCGGAGCTGTTCCGGTCGGCCGGGTGGGGAGGGCTCGGATGAGCGACCTTCCAGATGCTCCCCCCCTGGGGGAGCTGGCGGCCGCGCAGCGGGCGACTGAGGGGGCTTCCTCCGGCGCGGACGAACGGCGGAACAACCCCCTCCACCCCGTTTCGCGCGGTCCCCCTCCCCCGGAAGGGGAGGAACAGATCGCTTGGCGCCTGTCCCCGCCCGGCTTCGACGAGATCGAGGCGGCGGCGGCGCGGATCGCCGGCGTGCTGGTGCGCACGCCCCTGCTGGAGAGCGAACGGCTGAATAGGCAACTGGGGGGCCGGCTACTGGTCAAGGCCGAGGGTCTGCAGCGCACGGGTTCGTTCAAGGCGCGCGGCGCCTGGAACCGGCTGAGCCTGCTGACGCCCGAAGAGCGCGCTCGCGGCGTGCTGGCCTATTCGTCGGGCAACCACGGTCAAGCGGTGGCGTGGGCGGCGCACCGGCAGGGCCTGGCCGCGGTGGTGGTCATGCCCGCAGACGCTCCGCCCGTGAAGATCGCCCGCACCCGCGGCTGGGGCGCCGAGGTGGTGCTGTACGATCGCTGGGCCGAGGATCGGGAGGCGATCGGCACGCGTCTGGCGAGCGAGCGCGGACTGGTGCTCGTGCCGCCGTTCGAGGACCGCCGCATCATCGCCGGTCAGGGCACGCTGGGGCTGGAAGCGGCGGAGCAGGCGCGCGCGCTGGGCGCCGAGCCCGACGCCCTGCTGGTCTGCTGCTCGGGCGGGGGGCTGACCGCCGGCTGCGCGCTGGCCTGGGAGGCGATGCTGCCGAACGCTCGCGTCTGGGCCTGCGAGCCCGAGGCGTTCGACGACACCGCCCGCAGCCTGGCCGCCGGGCGGCGCGTGTCGGTAGACCCCGCCGCCCGCTCTATCTGCGACGCGGTGCTGACGCCGACGCCGGGCGCCCTCACCTTCGCCATCAACGCTCCCCGGCTCGGCGGTGCGGTGGCGGTCTCGGACGGCGAGGCGCTCGCGGCCATGCGCACCGCCGCCGAAGAGTTCGGCTTGGTGGTCGAGCCCGGAGGGGCGGTGGCGCTCGCCGCCGTGCTGTCCGGCCGCTTTCCGCTGGAGGGGCGCACCGTGGTCGCCACCCTGTCGGGCGCGAACGTCGATCCGGCCCTGCTCGCCCAAGCCTTGTCGGGCGCGGCGCTGGCATGACCGGGCCCGGGCCGCTGAACCTGATCACCGACGTGGCCGGGCTGAGCGTCGGCCACGCCACCGACGAGGGGGCGCGCACCGGGGTGACGGTCGCCCTGCTGCCGGGCGGCTGGACCGCGGCGGTGGACATCCGGGGCGGCGGCCCGGGCGAGCGCGAGACCGCGCCGCTGGGGCTGGAGAACCTGGTCGGGCGGGCGCATGCGGTGGTGCTGACCGGCGGCTCGGTGTTCGGCTTGGCCGCCGCCGATGGGGTGTGCGCGGCCCTGTCGGCTCGGGGCGAGGGGCTGGCGCTCGGCCCGACGGCCGTCCCCATCGTACCGGCTGCGGTGCTGTATGACCTGGCCAACGGCGGCGACAAGGCCTGGGGGCTCGATCCGCCCTACCGTCGGCTGGGGATCAAGGCGGAGGCGGCGGCGGGCGAGCGGTTCGCCCTGGGCGCGGTCGGCGCCGGGCGCGGCGCGCAGGCGGGGCGGCGGCAGGGCGGCGTCGGCTCGGCCTCGGTCGATCTCGGCGAGGGCGTGATGGTCGGCGCGCTGGTCGCGGCCAACCCGCTGGGTTCGGCGCTGATGCCCGACGACCGCACCTTCTGGGCCTGGCCGTTCGAGATGGGGGGCGAGTTCGGCGGCGCGCGGCCCGCCGCGGACCTGGTCGCGCACGACCCCGTCCCCGAGCTGTCCCGCCTCGCCCCCGCGGGGCTGCAGGCCGGGACCGCCACCACCATCGCCCTGGTGGCCACCTCGGCCGAGCTGACCGCGCCCGAGTGCAAGCGGGTCGCCATGATGGCCCACGACGGCCTGGCGCGGGCGGTGCGCCCCGCCCACACCCCCTTCGACGGCGATACGGTGTTCGCGGCGGCCCCGGCGAGCGGGGGCGTCCCGCTGCCTGCTGAGTCCCGATGGGGCCGAGTCGCGCGGATCGGATCGGCCGCCGCCGACTGCCTGGCCCGCGCCATCGCCCGGGCGGTGTGGGAGGCGGGGCGGGGTCAGGCCTAAGGCCGCAGCGCCGCGTCCAGGCTCGGGGCGGCGGCGAGCAGGGTGGCGGTGTAGGGGTCGCGCGAGGCGGCGAACACCGCGTCGGCCGCGCCCGTCTCGACCACCCGCCCGTTCCGCAGCACCAGCACCCGGTCGCACAAGGCGCGCACCACGGCGAGGTCGTGGGCGATGACCAGGCAGGCCAGCCCCAGCCGCGCGCGCAGGTCGGTCAGCAGGGCCAGCATCTCGCCCCGCGTCACCACGTCCAGCGCGGAAGTGGCCTCGTCCAGCACCAGCACGTCGGGCTCGACAATCAGCGCCCGGGCCAGGGCGATGCGCTGCCGCTGGCCGCCGGAGAAGGCGCGCGCGCGCCGGTCGGCGGCGTCGGGCGGCAGGCCGACCTGCGCCAGCGCCGCCTCGACCCGCCGCCGCCGCTCGGCGGGGTCCGGCCGGGCGTCGAGCAGGGCCAGCGGCTCGGCGACCAGCTGCGCCACCCTCCAGCGCGGGTCGAAACTGCCGGCCGGGTCCTGGAACACCGCCTGGATGCGCCGCCGCTGCGTTCGCTGAGCCGCGCCGGACTTAGCCGGGAACGGCGCGCCGTCCAGCCGGACCTCGCCCGCGTCGGGCCGCTCCAGCCCCAGCAGCAGCCGCGCCAGGGTCGACTTCCCCGCGCCCGACTCGCCCACCACGCCCAGAGCCTCGCCCCGCCGCAGGGTCAGGTCGACCCCGTCCAGCGCTCGCTGCGTCGGGGGGCGGCGAAGCAGGCCGGAGCGCGCGGCGTAGGCGCGGACGAGGCCGCGCCCCTCCAGCACCGGCGCGCCCTCGGCGGGCGGAGCGGGCAGGCGAGGCGGCGGGACGGCGGCGGCGAGCAGGGCCTGCACTTCGGGCGCGGGGTCTGCGAACACCGCCCGGGTCGGCCCCTGCGCCACGATGCGGCCCTCGGCCATCACCGCCACCGCATCGGCGACGCCGGCGGCGAGGGCCAGGTCGTGGCTGACCAGCAGCAGGGCCATGCCGTCCTCGCGCGCCAGCCGAAGCAGGGCCTCGATCACCTGCGCCTGGCTCGGCCCGTCCAGCGCGGTGGTGGGCTCGTCGGCGATCAGCACCCGCGGCGCCAGCACGGTGGCGGCGGCCAGCGCCACGCGCTGCCTCTGCCCGCCCGACAGCTGGTGCGGGTAGCGGCCGGCCAGCTCGCGCGGCAAGCCGACCCGCGCCAGCGCGTCGGCCGCTCGCCCGGCCGCCTCGGCGCGGCTCGCGCGGGTGTGGCGGCGCACGGTCTCGGCCACCTGGTCGCCGGCGCGCATCAGCGGATCGAGCGCGGTCGCCGGCTCCTGGAACACCATGCCGAGCGCGCGGCCGCGCACCCCGTCCATCTCGCGGTCGCTCAGGCTCAGCAGGTCGCGCCCGTCCAGCCGCACCGCGCCCCGGGCGACGGCGTCGGGCGGCAGCAGGCCCATGATCGCCAGCGCGGTCAACGACTTGCCCGAACCCGAGCGCCCCACCAGCCCCAGCACGCGCCCGGCCTCCAGGCTCAGCGACACGCCCTCGACCAGGGCGCGGTCGCCGATCTCGACGCTCAGGTCCTCGACCTCCAGCAGGGCCACGGTCAGCCCTCGCCCGGCGCGAGACGGGCGCGCAGGGCGGCGGCCATTTGGCCGAAGCCCAACACCGTCAGCACAATGGCGCAGCCCGGGGCCAGGGCCAGCCAGGGGGCGGCGGCGTACAGGGTTTGGGCCTCGGCCAGCATACGACCCCAGCTGGCCTGCGGCGGCTGCACGCCCAGGCCGACGTAGGACAGGCCGGCGTCGGCCACGACGGCCAGCGAGAGCTGGATCGCCGCCTGCACCACCAGCGTCGGCGCGAGGTTGGGAGCGATATGGTCGAGGCTGATGCGCGCCCGCCCGCGGCCGGCCAGCCGGGCGGCGAGCACGAACTCGCGGGTCCACAGGCGCGCGGCCTCCGCCCGCGTCACCCGGGCGAACACCGGGGCGGAGAACACCCCGATGGCCACCACCTCGCTCAGCGCGCCGGGACCCAACGCGGCGCTGAGCAGCACCGCCAGCAGCAGGGCCGGCAGGGCGAAGGCCACGTCGGAGGCGCGCAGCACCAACGCCTCGACCCAGCCCCCGCTCGCCGCCGCCAACAGGCCCAGCGGCGCGCCGACGCCGAGGCCCAGGGCGCAGGCTGCGACGGCCACGCTCAGCGCCGTGCGCGACCCCGCCAGCACGATGGACGCCACGTCCCGCCCGTAGGCGTCGGTTCCGAGCGCGTGCGCCCACGACGGCGGCGCCAGCCTCGGCCCCGCGCCCATCAGCATCGGGTCGTAAGGCGTCCACAGCAGCGACAGCGCCGCGGCGGCGACCGCCAGCGCCAGCAGGGGCGCGCGGCCAATCCAGCGCACCGGGCTCACGCCTCGTCCCGGCGCAAGCGCGGGTCGACGGCGGCGGCGGCGAGGTCGACCAGGAAGCTGGTGCAGACCACCGCGGCGACCAGCACCATCGCCACCGACTGCACCACGATCAGGTCGCGCTGGGTCACCGCCTGCAGCACCAGCCGCCCGAGGCCCGGCAGGAAGAACACCGTCTCCACGATCACCGCCCCCGCCAGCAGGAAAGAGAACTGCAGCCCCAGCACGGTCAGCACCGGCGCCAGGGCGTTGGGCAGGGCGTGGCGGATCAGGGCGGCGTCGGCGGACGAGCCTTTGGCGCGGGCGGTGCGGATGTGGTCGGCGCGGGCGGCGGCGGCCAGCTCCGCCTCGACGACCCGCGCCAGCACCGCCGCCTGCGGCAGGGCCAGGGCGACGGCGGGCAGGGTCAGAGCGCGCAGGGCCGGGCCGACCCCGGCCTCCCACCCCGGAAAGCCGCCGGCCGCAAACCAGCGCAGCCCGCCCGCGAACACCAGCGCCAGCAGCAGGCCCAGCCAGAAGTTCGGGACCGCCAGCCCCAGTGCGCTCAGCCCTTCCACCGCCCGCGCCGCCGGGCTGCGGGGCCGCGCCGCCGCCCAGACCCCGCCGACGAGCGCGAGGGTGGTCGACAACAGCAGGGCGTACAGGGTCAGCGGGAGCGACACCGCCAGCCGCTCGACGATCAGGGCGCGCACAGGCACGCGGTAGGTGTAGCTGACGCCGAAGTCGCCGCGCAGCAGCCCCGCCGCCCAGCCCAGATACCGCCGCCAGGCCGGCCCTTCGAGGCCGAGCGCATGGCGGAGCGCGGCCGCCGCTCGGGCGTCGCCGCTCAGCCCCAACATATAGCGCGCCGGGTCTCCGGGGGCGACCTGCACCAGGGCGAACACCACCACGCTGGCGACGGCGAGGGTCAGGGCCAGCCCGCCCGCCCGCCGGGCGAGGTAGGCGGGGCTCGCGCGAGAGCCCAGCCACAGCGCCAGCGCCGCGATCGGCGCGAACGCCCACAGCCAGACCCGCCCCGAGCCCCGCGCGCTCTCGGGCGGGGCGCCGCCGCCGCTCATCCGCGCGGCCGCAAGGTCGATGGAGCCGACCGGCGCGGGCGCCCAAATGTCCGACACCCGCGCGTCGAACACGCCGATGGCGGGCAGCTCGAACAGGAAGACGTTGACCGCGTCGCCGGCGATGGCGCGCTGCACATCTCCCAGCAGGGCCAGCCTGCGCGCGGGATCCGGCGCCGCGTCGGCAGAGCGCAGCAGAGCCCTGACTCGGGGTGAGTCATACCCGAAATAATAGTCCGGCCGCCCGTAGATGTCGTAGTCCGACGGCTCGACATGGGCGACGACGGTGGCCTGGAAGGCGTGGCGAGTGAACACCTGGTCCAGCCACGGCGCCCACTCCAGGTTCTGCAGGGTCACGCGCACCCCCGCCTGCCCGAGCTGAGACGCCAGCACCTCTCCGCTGCGTCGGGCGTAGGGCAGCGGCGGCAGGGCGATGGTCATGGCGAAGCCGTGCGGGTATCCGGTTTGCGCGAGCAGGACTCGGGCGCGGGCGGGATCGGGCGGATATAGCCCGGTCAGGTCGACATAGCCTGGCTCCTGAGGAGCGAAGTGGCTGCCGATCGGCGCGCCCAGGCCGAACAGGGCGGCGTCGATCAAGGCCCGCCGGTCCACCGCATGGCTCAGCGCGCGGCGCACCCGCACATCGGCCAGCGGACCCGAGCGCTCGTTCAGCGCCAGGATGGTCTTGCCTTCGCTCAGGCCCACAAAGACCCGCAGGCGCGGATCGCGCCGCAGGGCCGCCACGCTCTCGGGCGCGGGAAAGGCCGGGTAACCGTCCAGGTCGCCCGCACGGAGCGCCGACAGGGCTGCGCTGGGGTCTGCGACGAAGCGGAACACCACGCCCGCCAGACTCGGCGGCGGCCGCCACCAGCGGTCGTTGCGGGCCAGGGCGACCTGATCGCCCCGCCGCCAGCGGACGAAGCGGAACGGGCCGGTGCCGACGGGTGAGACCGCATCCGTCGCCGCCGATCGGGGGCTGACCATCGCCGCCGCGCCCCAGCCCAACAACTCGATCAGGCTGTCGGAACGGCGGCTCAGGTGCAGGTCGACGGTCAGCGGGTCGACCACCTGCACCGCGTCGATCACCTCGAAGCGGCTCCGCTGCGGGTTCAGCGAGTCGGGGGCGCGGGCCCGGTCCAGGCTGAATTTGACCACCCCGGCGTCGAAGGGCGTTCCGTCGTGGAAGCGTACGCCGGGGCGCAGGCGGAAGCGCCAGGTGCGGCCGTCCGCCGACACGCTCCAGCCCGTCGCCAGCCGCGGCCCGATCACCCCGTGCGGGCCAAGCGTGACCAGCCCCTCGAACACCGTGCCGAACGCCACGTCCGAGATCGCCGCCGACGCCCCCGCCGTAGGGTCCAGCCCCGGCGGCTCCAGCTGCATCCCCAGCCGGATCACCCGCCCCGCCTCGCCCGCGCGGGCCGGCGCCGCGAGGGTCAGCCCGAGCAGCAGGGCCACCATCAGCTCCAGCCAGAACCGGGCGGCGTGGCTGTTGGTGGTGCTCATCTTCAAGGCCCCGATTCGGTAGGGCTCAGAACGCGTAGCTTGCGCGCACGCCCCAGGTTGCGGGGCGGCCGGGGGCGGCGATGTCGATGCCCCCCAGGAAGAAGTTGCGGGTCAGGTCGTAGCTCTGGTCCAGGATGTTGCGCCCGAACACCGCCAGCGTCCACGGCGCGTTGCGCGGCTTCAGCGTCAGGCCGGCGTCGACCAGCCAGTACGAGTGGATGTCGAACAGCGGCCCCAGCAGCACCGGCCTGAAGGCGTCGCGGTAGCTGTAGTCGGTCTGCGCCGTCAGCGTGTAGTCCGCGCCGAGGTCGAAGCGGTACGAGGCTGCGCCGTTGTAGCTGAAATGCGGGAAGCCCTCGTCCTGCCCCTGCCGATCCTGATACCGCGCGGCGTCGGCCGCGGCGCTGGCGGCGATGTCCAGCCCGAGAAAGCTGTCGAACGCCCCGCGCTTGTAGCTGACCGCCTGGGTGACCTCCAGCCGCGGCGTCGGTCGCCAAGTCGCCTCGAGCTCGCCGCCGTCGATGTGGGCGCGGGCCGCGTTCACGATCTTGCCGACCGCGCCATAGACCGGGTCGTAGATGGCCGACTGCACCTGTTGGTCGCGGTAGTCGTAGTGGAATCCGGCCCCGTTCAGCCGCAAAGTGTCGTGCAGGAACTGGGCCTTGAAGCCGGCCTCGTAGGCGTACAGGGCCTCGGGCTTGAACGGATCCAGTTCGCTGGGCGTCAAGGTGTTGTAGGCGCTGAACCCGCCCGACTTCACCCCGCGGCTGATGCTGGCATAGCCCAGCACGCCGGGGGTGAGCTTGTACTCCGCCTCCAGCTTGCCCGAACCTTGCACCTCGTCGAGCGAGCGATCCTGACCCGTGACGCCGAGGCCGATCACCGGGATCGTGGTTGTGCTGTAGCCGTCCAGGTTGCGGCGCTCGTGCTCGACCCGGCCGCCGACGATCAGGTTCAGGCGCGAGGTCAGCTGGTCCTCCACTTGGCCGAAGCCCGCGACGGTCTCCACCCGCTGGCCGTAGGTGCTCCGCGCCAGAAAGTTGAGCGAGTCCTGGAAGTCGCTGTCGAACGTGTCATTCAGCCGCTCGTGATCGTAATAGAAGCCGCCCAGCCACTTGAACGGCCCCGCGCCCTTGGACGCCAGCCGCAGCTCCTGCGAGACCACCTCCGCCTGCGTGCCGAAATAGGTCCCGGCGTCAGCGGCGGCGCTGGCGTCCCAGTCCTCGTACTCGCGCCGACTGAACCGCTCATAGGCGGAGATGCTGGTCAGGCGGGCGAAGCCGAGGTCGTAGCTTGCGTCGATCGACAGGCTCTTCGTTTCGTTGTCGCGGAAGGGGCGGGTGTTGCGGCCGATGCCGATCAGCGCTGCGAACTGGGACGACGCGCCCCAGCCGGTCTTGCTGACGTCGATGTCCGCGGGTTGGGCGCCCAGCGGCCGGAACAGGTACAGGCCCTGCCCGTCCGACCGGTCGCGGCCGTACTGGGCGTTGACCAGCACGCTCAGCCTGGAAGTGGCGTCCCAGGCCACCTGGGCGCGCAGGCCGTAGCGGTCGGCGTCGCCGATCGGCTCGCCGCTGGCGCGGTTGATCTGAAAAGCCCCGCCCTCCTCCACCCCGCCCGCCAGCCGCACCCGCACCGTGTCGCTGAGCGGGCCGGAGACATAGCCCTCGGCCTTGACCGTGTGGTACTCGCCGAACTCCCCCGTCACCCCCGCCGCGAACGTGGAGGTCGGGCGGTTGGTCAGGAAGTTGATCGCGCCGCCGGTGGTGTTGCGGCCGTACAAGGTCCCCTGCGGCCCGCGCAGAACCTCGACCCGGTCGATGTCGAACAGCAGGCCCTGGGTCTGGATCGAATAAGGCTTGGCCACTTCGTCGACATAGACCGCCACGGGCGAGGCGTTGTTGGAGGCGTAGTCGTCGAAGCCCACCCCGCGCAGGCGGAACTGCGGCTGACCGCCGCCGAAGGCCGGCACGATCTCCAGGCTGGGCGTCTGGTACTGCAGGCCGTCGACGTCGCTGACCCCGCGGGTGAGGAGGTCGGCGCCGCTCAGCACGCTGACCGCCACGCCCACGCTCTGCGCCGACTGGACGCGGCGGTTGGCGGTGACCACCACCTCCGACAGGGTGGGGCTCTCGCCGGCCGAGGCGGCCGGCCCGGCGATCTGGCCGAATGCGGGCGCGGACAGACCGGCGGCCAACGCCAGGGCGCCCAGCGCCGCCCCGCACGTCGCCCCGCTCAGAACCGCCCCGTTCAGAACGGTCCGCATCCGATCTCCCGCCCTTTCGCGCCCCGCTAGCGCCCTCCTGCCCAGGAGGGAAGCGGGTGCGATGCTTTCGCGGGCGTCCGTCACAAAACAGATACAGGCCGCTCAGCCGAGCAGGCGCGCCGTTCAGTCGCCGGGAACGAAACGGTAGCCGACCCCTGCCTCGGTGATGAGGTGGCGAGGGGTGGCGGGGTCGGGCTCCAGCTTTTGGCGCAGGTGGGCGACGTAGGTGCGCAGGTATTGCACATCGTCGGCGTTGGCCGGACCCCAGATCTTGGTCAGCAGCTGCTTCTGCGTCAGCACGCACCCTCCGGCGGCGGCGAGCTCGGCCAGCAGGTCGTACTCGCGCGGGGACAGGCGCACCGCCTGGCCCGCGCGGCGCACCATGCGCTTGACCAGGTCGACCTCGATCTCGCCCGCGCGCACGATCGGCGGCGGGGCGGCTCGCCCGGCCTTGTTGCGGATCGCCGCCCGCAGCCGCGCCAGCAGCTCGCCCACGCCGAACGGCTTTTCGACATAGTCGTCGGCGCCGTGGTCCAGCGCCTCGATCTTCTCCAGCTCGCGATCGCGCGCCGACAGGATGATGATCGGCCCGGCGTAGAAGACGCGGGCGGTCTTCAGCACCTGCTGGCCGTCCATGTCGGGCAGGCCGAGGTCCAGGATGGCGGCGTCGGGCGGGCGCCGCGCCAGGGCGGCCAGCCCGTCCCGCCCGGTGTCGGCCCGGTCAGGCTCATAGCCCGCCGCCTCCAGCGCGGGGGCGAGGAAGCGGTGGATCTGCGGCTCGTCGTCGATGACGAGCACCCGGTGGCGGACGGTCACGGCCGCAGCCTACAGGATCAGGTGGTGGGTGGCGACCTGCTTGGGCAGGCTGATGAGGATCCGCGTGCCGCGGCCGTCGTGGATCGGGCTGGCGGCGGCGATCCGCCCGCCCATCGCCTCGACGAAGCCCTTGGAGATCGACAGGCCCAGGCCCACCCCCTTGCCGCGGTCGCTCGGCTGTTCGATGCGGCGGAACTTGTCGAACACCCGCTCCAGTTCGGCGGTCGGGATGCCCTTGCCCTCGTCCTCGATGCTGATGACCACCGCGGCGCGGTCCTTATAGGCGGCGACCTCGATGGCGGTGGCGTCGGGGCTGTAGGCGATGGCGTTCTCCAGGATGTTGACCACCGCCTGCTCCAGCAGGGTCGGGTCGGTCTGGATCATCGACAGCTCGCCCGGGAAGTCCCGCGTCAGCCTCCGCTTGCCCAGCCGCCGCTCCACCCGCTCCATCGCCGCGCCCAGCACGTCGCGCACGTCGGTCCAGTCGGCCTTGGTGGTCAGGCCGCCGCCCTCAAGCCGGGTCATGTCCAGCAGGTCGCCGACATAGCGGTTCAGCCGCTCGGCCTCCTCCCGCACGCTCTCCAGCAGGTCGCGCCGCACCTCCGGCCGCAGGTCGTCGCCGTAGTCGAGCAAGGTGGACGCGGACCCCAGCACGGTGGACAGGGGCGTGCGCAGGTCGTGGCTGATCGAGTTCAGCAGGGCCGAGCGCAGCTGGTCGGAGCGCTTGAACGCGTCGGCCTCGGCGTTCAGCGCCGCCAGCTCCGCCCGCTCCAGCCCGACCGCGCCCTGGTCCAGCATGGCCAGCAGCAGACGCTCCTCGTCCGAGCCGGGCGCCAGGACGCCGCGCTCGATCCCCGCCACCCCGACCCGCGCCTTTAGCCCTTGCAGCGGGCGGAAGGTCCAGTCCACCTGCGGCAGGGTGCCGGTGCCCGCGCCCGTCGCCTCGCCCTTCTCCCAGGCCCAGCGCGCCGCCGCCATCGCGCCGGTGGGCAGGGCGGTCAGGGTCGGGGCGCCGGCGACGGGCTTGATCTCGCCGTCTTTGGCGGCCAGCAACACCACCGCCGCCCCGCCCGAGGTCGCCGCCGCCTGCTCGGCCAGCGCCTCGGCCGCCGCCTGCCGGGTGGCGACCGCCGACAGGGTGCGGCTGGCGGCCAGCAGCGAGGCCACCGCCGCCGCTCGCCGCGAGGTGGTGCGCGCCTGGTCGCGCACCCGCCCGGTCAGCCAGCCGGTGGTCATGGCCACCACGAAAAACACCGCGAAGGTGAACACGTCCGACGCCCGTCCGATCACGAAGGTCAGCCGCGGCTCGAGGAAGAAGAAGTTGTAGGTCACCGCCGCGGCGGCCGCGGCCGTGATCGCCGCGCCGAAACCGGCCACCAACCCCGACAGCATCACGCTGAGCAGGAAGATCATCGCCAGGTCTGCGCCGTGGGTGAAGCGGTCGGTCAGGGCGGCCAGCCCGTTGGCCACGCTCACGATCGCCTGCGCGGTCAGGTAGCCCGTCCAGGCCCCGCGTCTCGGCAGCGACCGTTTCGGCGCGGGCGCGGCGCCCTCCTCGGAGGTGGGGTCGGTGATGACGTGCAGGGCCGCACCCTGCGCCCGCTCCAGCAGCACGTGAGCCAGCGAGCGGCCGAAGACGGCGCGCCAGCCCGCCGCCTTCACCCGCCCGATCACCAGCTGGGTGATGTGGTTGCGCTGGGCGTACTGCAGCACCGCGGTGGGCAGGTCGTCGGCGGTGAGGGTCACGGTGGCGGCGCCCAGCTGCTCGGCCAGCTTACGAGCGGCTGCGATGTGGCCGGCCGCGAGAGGCGTAGACGGGCGGTTGGGCCGCTCGACGTGCAGCACCGTCCAGCGCGCGTCCATCATCAGGTCGGCCAGCCGCCGCCCGGCCCGCACCAGCGAACCGGCCACCGGGTCGCCGCCGATCAGCACCAGTATGCGCTCGCCCGCCGCCCAGGGACCCTCGATGCCCGAGCGCTTCATCTGGCCGATCAGCTTGCCGTCGACGGTCTGGGCCACCCGACGCAGCGCCATCTCGCGCAGCGCAGTCAGGTTCTCGGGCTTAAAAAAGCGGTCGGCCGCCAGCCGGGCGGTCTCGGGCACGTACACCTTGCCCTGCGCCAGCCGTGCGCGCAGGTCCTCGGGCGTGATGTCGACCAGCTCGATCTCGTCGGCGTGCGACAGGGCGGAATCGGGCACGGTCTCGCGCTGGCGCACGCCGGTGATCTTCCACACCACGTCGACCAGGCTTTCGACGTGTTGTACGTTCAGCGTGGTCCAGACGTCGATGCCCGCGTCCAGCAGCTCCTCCACGTCCTGCCAGCGCTTGGGATGGCGCGAGCCCGGGGCGTTGGAGTGGGCGTATTCGTCGACGAGCAGCAGGCGCGGGCGGCGCGTCAGGGCGCCGTCGAGGTCGAACTCCAGCAGGGTCCGCTCGCGGTACTCGATCGGTCGGCGCGGCAGGACCTCGAGTCCGGCGACCAGCGCCTCGGTTTCCCGGCGGCCGTGCGTCTCGACCAGGCCGACCGCGACGTCGACGCCCTCCGCCTGCCGACGCGCGCCCTGGGTCAGCATCTCGTAGGTCTTGCCGACCCCCGGCGACATGCCGAGGTAGACCTTCAGCCGACCGCGCCCCTGCCGCCGAGCCTCGGCCAGCAGGGCGTCGGCGTCGGGGCGGGGGTCCTCGCGCTCGGCCATCGTCCTCCAGCCTAGCGGGCCGGGGCCGTCAGCGCGACACCGAGGCGGGCTTGGGGGCGCGCTTGGGGAAGCGGGCGTCCAGCGCGCGGTTGGCGTCCAGCACGTTGACGTGCGCCTGGCCGAGGAAGCCCGCGGCCGGGCCGGCGGTCTGGGCGGCGATGATCGCGTCCACCTCGGTCGCCGGGGCGCCGCGGGCGGCGGCGATCCGCCCGGCCTGCAGGTGGGCGTACTCGGGCGAGATGTCCGGATCCAGGCCCGAGCCGGAGCCGGTGACCGCGTCGGCGGGGATCTCGCCCGTCGCGGCGTCCTTGCGGATGGCCGCGGCGGCCGCCGCGACCGAGTCGGCCAGCTTCTTGTCCAGCGGGCCGAGGTTGGAGCCCGAGGAGTTTGAGGCGTCGTAGCCGCTGCCGGCGGAGGACGGCCGCGGGTGCAGGTATTCGGGCCGGGCGAAGTTCTGACCGATCAGCCGCGACCCGACCACCCGCCCCGCCTCGTCGCGGACCAGGCTGCCGTTCGCCTGCCCGCGGAACAGCACCTGGGCAACGCCGGTCATCGCCAGCGGATAGCCCAACCCCAGCAACAGGGTGAACAACGCCGTCATCACGATGGCCGGACGAAGGTGTTGCAGCACGGGAGGCCCTTCCTTGAAGCGCGGAGTCGAAGCATTGGTGGACGGCGGCGGCTAGAACTTCTGTGAGACGCCGACATAAGCCTGGACGCCCGGCGTGTTGTGGTTGAGGCCGAAGTTCAGGCCGCCGTCGAGCTGGAGCGTGTTGGTCAGCCCCCAGCTGGCCGCGACATCTGCCGACGCCTGCTGGATCAGCCCCGCCCGGTCATAGTTCCAGTCGCCCCACAGCTCGCCATAGACGGTGACGTTGGCGGGCAAGCTATAGCCGATGTTGACGAGTTGGGCGGTGTTGAAGTGACGGCCCGTGCCGACCGCGTCCTTGAAGTCGTCGAACTCCGGCGCCGTGGTGATGGAGAGCTTGTCGGTCAGCTTGTAGCTGATCGGGAATATCACGCCGCCCTCCACCGCGCCGTTGCCGATGCCGAGCCGGGCCGTGGGCGCCTTGATGTAGGGCAGCACGGACAGCGAGAACTTGCCGTCCTTGGTGTTGAAGGCGTTGTACTTGAGCCGAAGGTACAGGTCGCCGATCCCCCCCAGCGTACTGTCCTGAAGGTCGCTGTGGCTGCGGACCACCTCGTAGGGCGCGATATTGACCTCGACGTCGACGGTCTTGCTCAACCCGTACTTGAGCGTTGGATTGGTGACCAAGTAGATGTCGGTCGTCGTGCCGTCCGATCTGAAGAACGTGCCGTTGAACAGGTCGGTCTCGTACTGAAAATGCCCGGCGTCGACGGTGCAGGCGGCGTTGGACTTGGTCGGGCGGTCGGTGCAGATCGGCGACAGGCCGCCGGGAGCCGCGGCGGGCGCCACCTGCCCGTCTCCCGCGGCCGGGTTCGGCGCGGCCGCCGTCGGTCCCGAGGGCGGTGAAGCGTCCTGAGCCCTCGCCCCGCCGGCCAGGGCCAGCGCCAGGGCGAAAGCGAGAACAGGGCCTGCGGAGGTCGAAGCGGGGTTGAGGGCGACAGTCATCGATCGGTCGACTTTCATGAACAGATCAAACTAGGTGCAGGCCGGAGACGAGCAGGTCCACCAGCTTGATGCCGACGAACGGCGCAATCACCCCGCCCAGCCCATAGATCAGCAGGTTGCGCGATAAGAGCCGCCCCGCGCCGATGGCCCGGTACTTCACCCCGCGCAAGGCGAGCGGGATCAGGGCCACGATCACCAGGGCGTTGAAGATCACCGCCGACAAGATGGCGCTCTGCGGGCTGTGCAGGCGCATGATGTTGATGGCGCCCAGCGCCCGCAAAGGCGCGAAGGCCATGAACATCGCCGGGATGATGGCGAAATACTTGGCCACGTCGTTGGCGATGGAGAAGGTGGTCAGGGCGCCGCGGGTGATCAGCAGCTGCTTGCCGACCTCCACGATCTCGATGACCTTGGTGGGGTCGCTGTCCAGGTCGACCATGTTGCCGGCCTCGCGCGCAGCCTGTGCGCCGGTCTGCATCGCCACGCCCACGTCGGCCTGAGCGAGCGCCGGGGCGTCGTTGGCGCCGTCGCCGCACATGGCGACCAGCCGGCCCTTGGCCTGCTCGGCGCGGATCAGGCGCAGCTTGTCCTCGGGCGTGGCCTCGGCCAGGAAGTCGTCGACCCCGGCCTCAGAGGCGATGGCGGCGGCGGTGACGGGGTTGTCGCCGGTGATCATCACCGTGCGCAGGCCCATGCGGCGCAGGTCGGCGAAGCGCGCCTTGACGTTGGGCTTGACCACGTCCTTGAGGTGGATGACGCCGACGAGCGCCGAGCCTTCAGACACCGCCAGCGGCGTGCCGCCGGAGCGGGCGATGCGGTCGACGGCGGCGGCGAGCTCGGCCGGCATCCCCGCTCGGTCCAGGCCGACGTGAGCCAGCAGGGCGTCCACCGCCCCCTTGCGCCAGTCCTGGCCGCCCGCGGTGAGTCCCGACAGGCGGGTGGTGGCGCTGAACGGGATGGGCGTGGCGCCCGCCGGACTCTCCGCCGTCACGCCCTGCTCGCGGGCCAGGTCGACGATGGAGCGGCCCTCGGGGGTCTCGTCGGCCAGCGAGGCCATCAGCGCGGCGCGCATGGCGGCGGCCGGGGCCAAGCCCGGCGCGGCGATCACCTCGGTCGCCATCCGATTGCCGAAGGTGATGGTGCCGGTCTTGTCGAGCAGCAGGGTGTCCACGTCGCCCGCCGCCTCCACCGCCCGGCCGCTTGTCGCCAGCACGTTGAACTTCAGCAGCCGGTCCATGCCGGCGATGCCGACCGCGCTGAGCAGGCCGCCGATGGTGGTGGGGATCAGGCAGACGAACAGGGCGCCCAGCACCAGCGGGTCGAGAGTCACCCCGGAATACTTGCCGAGCCCGAGCAGGGTGACCACCGCGATCTGGAACACCAGGGTCAGCCCGGCCAGCAGCACCGCGAGGGCGATCTCGTTGGGCGTCTTGCGGCGGTTGGCGCCCTCGACCATGGCGATCATGCGGTCGAGAAAGCTCGATCCCTGCGCCGCGGTGACTCGCACCTTCAGCCAGTCGGACACCACCGTGGTGCCGCCGGTGACGGCCGAGCGGTCGCCGCCCGCCTCGCGGATCACGGGGGCGGACTCGCCGGTGATGGCCGCCTCGTTGACCGAGGCCACGCCCTCGATGATCTCGCCGTCGGCGGGCATCATGTCGCCGGCCTCGACCAGCACCACGTCGCCGACCGCCAGCTTGTAGGCCGAGGTCAGGCTGACCGCCCGGCTGGCCGGGTCGTTCAGCTTCTTGGCCGGGGTGTCGACGCGGCTGGCGCGCAGGGCGTCGGCGGCGGCCTTGCCCCGCCCCTCCGCCACGCTCTCGGCGAAGTTGGCGAACAGCACGGTGATCCACAGCCAGGCCGCGATCTGCACCGCAAACCAGGGCGAGCCGTGGCCGGCGAAGGTGGCGATGGCCGAGGCGGTGGCCAGCACGGCCACGACCTCGGTGGTCAGGATGACCGGGTTACCGGTCAGCTTGCGGGGGTCGAGCTTGACCAGGGCGTCGCGCCCGGCCCGGGCCAGCATCGCGCCCTGCGGCCCGGACGCTGCGATTGCGGAAGCCATTGGGGGACTGTTCCGATCAGTGCTTGAGCAGGTTGAGCATCTGGAAGTGCTCGACGAGGGGGCCGAGCGCGAGCGCCGGGAAGAACTGCAGCCCGCCCAGGATCAGCACCACGCCGATCAGCAGGCCGACGAACAGGCCGGTGTCGGCGGGTAACGTACCCGCGGTGGGCGCCAGCTTGGGCTTGGCCGCCAGCGAGCCCGCCACCGCCATCACCGGGATCATGTAGCCGTAGCGGCCGATGGCGAAGGCGATGCCGAGCGTGGTGTCCCACCAGGGCGCGTTGGCGGTCAGGCCCGCAAAGGCCGAGCCGTTGTTCCCCGTCGCCGAGGTGTAGGCGTACAGAATTTCGCTCATCCCGTGCGGCCCGCTCGCCGCCAGCCCCTTCAGCGCGACGGGAAAGATGGCGGCGATGGCGGCGAAGCCCAGGATCGAGACGGTCATGATCAGGGCCGACAGCATCACGTACTTGATCTCCCGCGCCTCGACCTTCTTGCCGAGGTATTCGGGAGTGCGGCCGACCATCAGGCCCGCGACGAACACCGCGAGCAGGGCCATATGGACCATGGCGTAGAGGCCCGAGCCGACCCCGCCCGGCGCCAGCTCGCCGAGCTGGATCAGGAACATGGCCGCGCCCCCGCCCAGGGGCGTGAAGCTCTCATGCATCCCGTTCACGCCGCCGTCCGACTCGCCGGTGGTGACGCCGGCGAAGAGCGCGGTCGAGGCCGGGCCGAAGCGGACCTCCTTGCCCTCCATGTTGGGCGCGCTCGCCACATGGGCGGCGGCCAGGGCCGGGGTGGGCTGGGTCTCGGCCACGTAGATTGCGCTGACGCCCGCGCCGACGATGATGATGGAGGCGGCGATCAAGGCCCAGGCCTCGCGCTTGGCGCCCGCCACCCGCCCGAAGGCGACGAAGGTGGCCAGGCTGACGATCATCATCGCCACCACCTCGATGGAGTTGGTCCAGCTGTTGGCGTTCTCGAACGGGTGGGCGGAATTGGCGTTGAAAAAGCCGCCGCCGTTGGTGCCGAGCTGCTTGATCGCCTCCTGGCCGGCGATGGGGCCGAGCGAGATGGTCTGTTTGGCGCCCTCGACCGTGTGGGCGTCGACGTGGCCCAGCAGGGTCTGCGGCAGGCCCAGCGCCACCAGCGCCAGCCCCACCAAGATCGACAGCGGCAGCAGGATGTAGAGCGTGATCCGGGTGAGGTCGGCCCAGAAGTTGCCGAGCATCTCGCCCCGGTCCGCCGCGAAGGCCCGGGCGAGGGCCGCCGCTATGGCTATGCCGACCGCCGCCGACAAGAAGTTCTGCACCGTCAGCCCGGCCATCTGCGCCAGGTGGCCCAGGGTGGTCTCGCCGCCGTAGGACTGCCAGTTGGTGTTGGTGACAAAGCTCATGGCGGTGTTGAACGCCAGGTGCGGGCTCATCCCCGCGAAATGCTGCGGGTTCAGCGGCAGCAGCTGCTGCAGCCGCAGGACGGCATACAGCGCCGCGAACCCCGCCGCGCTGAACGCCAGCATGGACAGGGAATAGGCGACCCAACCCTGTCCGCGCTCGGGATCGACGCCCGACGCCGCGTAGAACAGCCGCTCGACGGGAGCGAGCCAGCGGACCTCGCCGCGCCAGACCCGGGCCATGTAGAGGCCGAGCGGCCAGGCGAGTGCGACGGAAAGGGCGATCGTGGCGACGATCTCGGCCCAGCCTTGCCAAATCATGGGGCTCTCCCGCTCAGAACTTGTCGGGACGCACGAGCGCGACGAGCATGTAGAGGCCGACGCCCAGGGTGGCGACGCCGTACAGGATGGCGAGGATCATCGGCTCAGATCCGCCTCAGACCGTCGACATAGGCCCAGAACGCGGCGAACACGCCCGCCCCTATCAGCAGAAAGATCAGGTCGCCCAAGATCCGCACCCCAGCTTAGATGAGCCGGCTTGATGCTCCGCTTGGGCGTGGATGATCCATGCACGTGTCGGGATGCGGACATAAACGAGTCGTGTACGGCCGCTAAATCCTCCCTGTCGCGGAGCGACGGGGAAGGGGACCGCGAAGCGGTGGAGGGGCCGCGCGACAGCGCGGAACCCGCAGCCCCGCCGTCCGCCGTTCCGCTCGCTTGCAGCGAGCGGCCCCCTCCCCGGCGGAGTTTATCCTCGGGCCGACCTACGGTCGGACCCGGGGGCCGGTACTCCCCCATACCTGCGGCATGGAGGAGACCTCACCCCGCCAAGCGGGCCAGCTCCGCGTCGCTGAGTTCGTAGTTGCCGAACACGGTCTGCACGTCGTCGTCGTCGTCCAGCGCGTCGATCAGCTTGAGCAGGCCCTCGGCGGCGGCGTCCTCGACGGGGGTCAGGCTCTTGGGCCGCCAGACGATGGCGGTGGACTGCGGGTCGCCGAGCTTCGCGCCCAGCGCCTCGGCCACCGCCGACAGGTCCTCATAGGCGGTGAAGACGGTGTGGGCCTCCTCGTCGGACTCCACGTCGTCGGCGCCCGCCTCGACGGCGGCCTCCATCATGGCGTCCTCGCCGGCGGCGCGGGCCGGGTAGACGATCTGGCCCATGCGGTCGAACATGAAGGCGACGGACCCGCTCTCCCCCAGCGCTCCGCCGTTCTTGGCGAAGATGGTGCGGACGTTGGCGGCGGCGCGGTTGCGGTTGTCGGTCAGCACCTCGACGATCAGGCCGACGCCGCCCGGGCCGAAGCCCTCGTAGCGGATCTCCTCCATGTTGTCGGCCTCGCCGCCCGCCGCCTTCTTGATGGCGCGGTCGATGGCGTCCTTGGGCATGGACTCCGCCCGAGCGGAGGTGACGGCGAGGCGCAGGCGGGCGTTGGCGGACGGGTCGGGCAGGCCCTGCTTGGCCGCGAGGGTGATGTCGCGCGACAGCTTGGAGAACAGCTTGGAGCGCTTCTTGTCCTGCGCGCCCTTGCGGAACTGAATATTTTTGAACTTGGAATGACCGGCCATGAGAGGGCTCTTATGGAGGGCGCGCCGGGGCGCGAGGCGGAATGCGAGGGCGCTGTTCTAGCCGCCGCCGCGCCGGTTCGCCAGCCGGACGCCGGAACCGGCGGGCCCGGCGGGGGATTGTTCCCGGTCAGCTGGAAGGGCCGCGCCATGACCACCGCCTTCGAGGACGCCGACTCGCTCGCGGGCGGGCCGGACGACGTGCCCGACATCGTCCACTGGCAGCCGACCCACGGCCCTCGCGTCGAGACCCTGACCGCGACGGCGGCGGCGGGCGCGGCGTTGGGCGCCGCCGCCCTGGGCGCGCTGGCGATCGGGGCGATGGCGGTCGGCGCCCTGGCGATCGGCCGCCTGGTCGTCGGCCACGCCCGGTTCGGCAAGCTGGAGATCGACGAGCTGGTCGTGCGCAAGCTGACTGTGCTTGAGCCGTAACTCCCCTCCTCCCGCGCAGCGGGGGGAGTACGGCCGAAGGCCGGGAGGGGGGCGCCGGCGGGTTGAGCCCTGACCGTAACAACAAGCTGAACCGCCCCCTCAGGCGCTCCGCGCCACCTCCCCGCTGCGCGGGCGAGGGGAAGTCTGCCCAACCCCAGCCGCAGCAAGCCGCAGTAGCCCTCAATGCTCCGTACGGGGATGCCACTCGCGGTCGACGATGTGGAGCTGCCACATCGTCCCGTCGGCGCAGGGTCGACCGATCCCCTCCAGCCGGGTGATCCGAACCTCGCAGGAGTCGGCGTCCAGGTCCTGCCGGATGTGATCCTCGATCTTGGCGGGGCGTCGCTCGGTCCAGACCGGCCAGCGCACGCTGTGTGACGTCACCTCGAACCGGATCACCCGCTCACCGAAGCTGTTGGCCATCACCGTTTCAAAGAAGTCCAGCCTTCGGTCGTGGCTCTCCTCCTCGAAGCCCCAGATGGCTTGCCCGTCTTCGTCCCCGTCTTCGTCCTCGTCGTCGGTCTCGTGATAGAAGGTCAGCGTGCAGCAGGGCGGCCACTTGAAATGCTCCGAGTCCGCCATCGCTTCGCCCCGCTCTGATCGAAATGAAACGTAGCAGAAACGCGAGTTTAGAGCAATTCGGCGGCGGCCTTTTCCAGGCTCGGGACGCTCTGCACCAGCCTTCCGCCAAGGCGGATCGGCTCCACTCTCCGCGCCAGGCCGGTGCGGGGGTCGGTGTCCACGAACACGCCGCACACCGTGGCCGGGCCGGTCGAGGGTTTCAGCCGCTCGCCGGGCAGGCGGGTGGCGAACTTGCGGACCGCCTCGCCCTTGGTCATGCCGATCACGCTGTCATAGTCGGCGCAGGCGCCGGCGTCGGTCTGGTAGGCGGTGCCGCCCGGCAGCACCTGGGCGTCGGCGGTGGGGATGTGGGTGTGGGTGCCCACCACCAGCGAGGCCCGGCCGTCGCAGAAGTGACCCATCGCCA
>JAABUQ010004874.1_pt1 | contig 22238 bp, 22 predicted proteins | sample 5560001 | NCBI WGS metagenome assembly JAABUQ01 (sample SAMN10711888, study PRJNA513371) | rock metagenome | isolation source: Antarctica rocks | place: Antarctica: Victoria Land, Finger Mt nord | collected 2015-12-18 | reverse complement strand
CGCCTCGACCGGGGCCCAGATGTCCGGGATGCCCGCCGGTGGTGCGGCCACCGGCGCCGGGTCCACCGCCGGCCCACAGGACACCGCCGTGGCCGTGGTCGGCGCGGCTGCGCTGGCCGGGGCAGGGGGGCTGCTCGCGGTCCGGCACCGGGCCGCGGGGCGGGTCTACGCCGACACCCCGGCAGAGACCCCGGCTGGGACGCCGGCCTCCTGACCACCTACCGGACACCGTTGATCTCCGGGAGTGGCGACGTGAGCACCGAGGTCCACACGGGTGTCGGGGAGGGCACCGTGCTACTCGACATCGGCGGCGACATCGGCGCTCTCGTCGTGTCGACGTCGGTGGCCCTGGACGGCGCGGAGATCGAGATCGTGCCGACCGGGGCGACCCCACACGCCGACCCGGACAGCTGGTCCCACGGACACGACCATGCCGACGATCCCGCCGCGGGTGCCGCCGGGACCGGTCTTGCCGGTTCCGTTGGGCACCACCACCCACCCGGCCACCCACCACACCTGCTGCACGTCGGGGTGCACCGGCGCCCCGGGCCCGGCGGGTCCCGGTGGGCAGCGGTGTTCCCCGAGCTGCACGCCGGGACCTACGACCTGCGGGTACGACCCGACGGCCCGGTCCGGCTCTCCGTGCCGGTCACCGGGGGGCAGGTCACCGAAGCCGTTTGGCCGGACCACCCCCGGTGAGCGTCTGGCACCACCTCACCCGCGGCGGTCGGATCGGGACAGCCGCACTGGCCGGGGCGGCAGTCCTGCTGGCCGGGGGGGGCGTTCGCGGTCGGCGTCGCCATCACCTCCCAGCACCACGCTCCCCAGCCCCCCGCGAGTGCCGCCGGCCGGATCGACGGCCTACTCCCGGTCGTCACCGCACGTGCGGGCGCGCGGTCGGCCAGCCCGGTCCCGACGCCGCCGGCCGGGATCAGCCCTGTCCCGGTACCGCCGGCCGGGATCAGTCCCGCGTCGACCCCGGCGGTCGCGGCCGGGCCGGGGGCCCTGGGCTGGTCGGTGCCCCGCGGGGTCACCGCCCGGCTGGGTGACGTCACACTGCAGCCGGACGGGACCATCGGGGTTCCCCAGCCGGGCCCGGGCTATGAACACCCCGCGTGGTTCAGCGGTTCACCGACCCCGGGCGAGCTGGGCCCATCCGTCATCGTGGGCCACGTCGACTCCGCAGCGAACGGACCCTCCGTCTTCTTCCGCCTCGGAGATCTACGCCCCGGGGACCGGATCGAGGTCAGCCGCGCCGACGGGAGCACCGCGCTGTTCACCGTCCAGGCCGTGCGGTCCTACGCCAAGACCGACTTCCCCACCCAGACGGTGTACGGGGAGACGACCAACCCCCAACTGCGACTGATCACCTGCGGCGGCAGCCTCAACCCCGCCGGGCACTACGAGAACAACACCGTGGTCTTCGCCGACCTCACCGTGGCACCCAGTCGGTGACCAGCAGGCCGCGGCAGCCGCCCAGTTGGCCGCGGCGCTGGACGAGCTTTTCGTGAACGTGGACCGGGACGCCGCCCTGGCTGGTCCCGGCCGGGTCCGTCTTCCCGGCGGATCCGGCTCGGCGGGGCGCAGAGGGTTCGGGTGGGCGAGGTCTGGGCTCAAGGTGCCGACGGGCGCCTTCGCCGCCAGCCCGTACCGCTCGGCGAGCTCCCGATGCGCAGGCCCTGACCCGAGGGCTTGACCTTCCACCGCGCCGGAACCCCTACGGTCCGGGCCATGCAGACACCTGAAGACGCCGTCGACCTGATCGTCATCGGGACCGGCGGAGCAGCCATGGCGGCCGGGATCGAGGCCCGCTCGCGCGGCCGGACCGTGCTTCTGGTGGAGCACGGCCCGTTGGGTGGGACGTGCCTGAACGTGGGGTGCGTCCCGAGCAAGAATCTGCTCGCCGCCGCAGGACAGCGGCACCACGCGCTGACCAACCGCTTCCCTGGGGTGGCGACCAGCGCGGACGGGGTCGACGTGCCGGCGCTGATGGCGCAGAAGCGGGACCTCATCGCCGGGATGCGGCAGGCGAAGTACGCCGACGTGGCCGCCGCGCACGGCTTCCCGGTCCGTCACGGCCATGCCCGGTTCGTCGACGGGCGGACGCTGGAGGTCGACGGTGAACGGCTGCGCGCTCCCGCCTACGTGGTCGCTACCGGCGCTGCTCCGCACGTTCCGGAGCTGCCCGGCCTGGATCAGGTCGCGTTCCTGACCTCCACCACCGGCATGGAGCAGCCGGACCTACCCGGGTCGATGGTCATCGTCGGCGCCGGGTACGTCGGACTGGAGCAGGCCCAGCTGTGGGCCCACCTCGGAGCCCGTGTCACTCTCGTCGGCCGGTTCGCCCCGCACAGCGAACCCGAGGTCGCCGAGGTGCTGCGTGGTGTGTTCGCCGACGACGGTATTGCGGTCGTGGAGGACCGCGCCGTCGCCGTGACGCGGACCGTCGACGGCGTCTTGGTCCGCACCGAGGGCGGGCCGGACGTGCGCGGGCAGCGGCTGCTGATGGCCACCGGCCGGTCCGCCGCCACCGGCGGCCTCGGCCTGACAGCGGCTGGCATCGACACCGACGAGCGGGGATTTGTAACCGTCGACGGCCAGCAGCGCACCACCAACCCCCGGGTCTTTGCCGCCGGTGACGTCTGCGGTGCGCCGCAGTACGTGTATGTCGCCGCCCAGACCGGCCGCGTCGCCGCCGCCGGCGCGCTCGGCCAGCCGACGACCCTCGACTACCGGGGCCTGCCCGGCGTCACCTTCACCACCCCGCAGATCGCGTCGGCCGGACTCACCGAACAGCAGGCCTTGGCCGCTGGGCATGCCTGCGACTGCCGGGTGCTGGGCGGGCAGGACATCCCGCGGGCGCTGGTGAACCGTGACACCCGCAGCGCGCTCAAGATCGTCGCGGACGCGGGCACCGGGAAGATCCTCGGGGTCCACGCCGTGCTCGACGGCGCCGGCGACGTCATCCTCGCCGCCACCTACGCGATCAAGTTCGGGCTGACCGTCGATGACCTCGCCGACACGTGGGCGCCGTACCTGACGATGAGCGAGGCGCTGCGGATCACGGCCGGGCTGTTCCGCAGCGACAAGCCGACCAGCTGCTGCGCATGACGACGAGCCGCAAGGACCAAGCCGGCGCGGGTTGACCGGCGCTGAAGGCGTTGCCGGTCGTGTGCTGCGTCGGCCACGCCGCCCTGCTCGCGCTCGCCGCCGAACCCTCGCCGCCGAACCCTCGCAGCCGGAGCCGTCGCCGCGGCCGGCAGCGCGCCACTCGCCGCGGCCGGCATCTCACTGGTCACCTCAGCGGCCTTCGCTGTGCTGCTGCGGCGCCGGAAGCGCACCTGGTGGCCCAGCGCGTCACCAACGCGGCATCCCTTCGCGTCCCCGACACGAACGCGCCAACCCCGAGTGGCCCATAGCGCCGCAAGAACCAGGCCACTGAGCGCTGCGCTTCAGAAGCTCTTGTCCGGTCCAGCGCGTCTCGTACGCGATCGTCGGCGAGACGCCGCCGTAGCGGCCGGGCGGCTGTGGGCGTAGGTGGCGTCGTTGCCGCAACGCTCGGGTCGACCCGGGGGGTCAGCCGGCCAGGTGCTCCAGCACGGCGCGGGCGATGTCGGCCGGGGAGTCCTCGGTCGGGATGTGCAGCCCCGCGACCTCGACGAGGTCGCTGCCGGGCACCGTCTGCTCGTAGCGCTTGGCGTACTCGATCTTCTGGAACACGTCGTCGCGGCCCCAGACCAGGCGGGTCGGGACGGCAGCTTTGACCAGTGCCGGGACCAGGGCTTGGGTGTACCGGGCATCGGCGGCCGCGGCCACAGCGGTCCACGACCGTGCGCGGGCAGCCTCGTGCCAGGGCGAGACGTAGTCCTCGACCTCGGCGTCGGATAGCTGTCGGGCCACCGCGTTACGGGTGGCGCGGCGGCGGGCGTCGAGGACGTCGGCGGTGGTCGTCGCGGCCCGGACCTGAGGATCGCGGAATCGTTCGACCGCTGGGACCGGCCAGGAGTCGAGCATCACGGCGTTCATGAGCACCATCCGCGCGACCCGGCCGGTGGTGGCGGCCAGGTGCTGGGCGATGCCGCCGCCGATGTCGTGGGCGGCGAGGTCGAAGTGGTCCCAGCCGAGCATGTCGGCGGCCCGGGCGACGACGCCGGCGAGCGCGGGCACGGTGGCCTGCTCGAGGTCGAGCTCGCCTGCGCTGCGCCCGAAGCCCGGGAGGTCGAGTGCGACACAGCGGTGCCGGGTCCCCAAGGCCGGCAGGACGGGCTGCCACACCCGGCTCCAGAAGGTGCCGTGCAGCAGGAGCAGCGGGGGCGCGGACAGGTCGCCCGCGGTCAGGCAGGACAGCGTTGTGCCGTCGACCTCGAGCTCCTGCCGGACGAGGTCGACGACCCTGGGGTCGGTCACGTGGCCAGCAGGGCGGCCAGCTCGGGCAGGGCCCGGACCGTGTACGTCGGGGGTCGGAAGTAGCCGGGGTAGTCCCTGCCGGCGCGCGATACCCACGCCGTGGACAGCCCGGCCCGCGAGGCACCGTCGATGTCCCACGGGTGTACCGCGACCAGCAGCATCTCGGCGGCCTCGACCCGGCAGGTGCGAGCGGCGTAGGCGTACGACGCGGGGTCGGGCTTCCACGCCCCAGCGTCCTCGACCGACAGCAGCGCCTCGAAGGCGTCCCGGATGCCGGCCTGCCCGAACAGTTTCTCGCTGACGGCGGTGGAGCCGTTGGTGAGGGTGATCAGGCGCAGGCCCAGAGCGCGCAGCGCCCGGACCCCGTCCGGCACGTCCGGGTGGACGGGCAGGGCCGTGAACCCGCTCATGACGTGCTGCACGGCCTCGTCGAGGTCGCGGTCGAGGTCTTCGGGCGCCAGCAGGGTGCGGAGCACGCCCTCCCCGATCACGGAAAAGGTCTCCGTTGTGCCGGCGGCGGTCAGCGCGAAGCCGTCGCGCAGCAGTGCGGCGAACCACTGCTCGGCCATCGAGGCCGGGACGCCCAGGTCGGTGAAGCGGTCGGCCAGCGCGGACAGGTCGGACAGGGTCTCGTTGACGTCGAAGACGACGACGGACGGGCGGTGCGGCACGGGGCTCCTTGGGCGGTCGGGGTGGGCGGGCGGTGCTCAGGTCTCGCCGCGGGCCGGGTAGTCCTTCTCGCGGACGAAGGCGAGGGCCTTGAGAAGGTCGTCCAGGCGCGGGCGGGCGAACGGCATCGACTGCAGGTGCGCGGAGTACAGGTTGGCGTCGGGGCGCGCACGAGGAACAGCCCGGGCTCGCCGAACAGCGCTGGCTCGCTGTCGGTCAGGCCCGTGCTGACGTAGAGGCCCACGCGCGCATCGTCGCCTCGTCCATGCCGTACGCCACCCGCAGGTCCTTCAGCTCCCACTCGCGAACGGCCCGCTGGGCCCGCTCCTGATCGTCGCCGTTCACCGCGACGACCTCGTCCACGCCGACGTCGCGCAGCTCGCGGAGCCCGGCCATCGAGCTCCGACAGCTGCTTCTTGCACTGCGGGCAGTGCACGCCGCGGTAGGCCACGACGAGCGTGAACTGGTCGAGGGTGGCAGCGCGAGGTCGAAACGGCCGCCGCCGACGAGCGGCAGGTCGAGTGGGGGGCGGGCTGGCGGGGCAGCGGCGCGGGCGTGAGCTCTCCTCGGGACGGCCGGACTCGACCTGTCCAGTCTCGTCGATACGACAAGGGGTGAAATCGCCGGCTGGTCCGGTGCGCCCGGACCGTTCGGGTATGACCGGGCGGGTTGGTTGGCGGGTCAGCTGCCGCGGCCGGCCGACGACGACCCGGACCTCGTCACCCCGGCGCAGTCCGCGCCGCGGCCCGCCCTCGGCGCGCACCTCAGCCTCACGGTTGCTCGGAACGCCGCCATCCCGCCTCCTGCCTCGCCTGGCCTGGTCACTGCCGTGCCGTCCGCCCCGGGACCCGCGGCGGGTCACGAATCCTTCCCTCGTCCGCGGGATGCGGGGGACGGTCTCACCGGGTTCCCCTGTGTGCGCTCGCCGACCCCTGCGTCGGCGTCCCATCCCGCTCGGCTGCGGCCTTGTGCGCGCGCGGTGGTCGGCGCTCTCTTGCTTGGTGGTGCGCAGGATGTGGTGGACCCGGGCGCGTCCCCATGCCGCGCCGGGCAGTACGCCGACCGCGGCCGGATCGGGGAGTCTCTGAGCGGAGTGGGCGGTGCACGAGCCGGCGGGGAGCAGTATCCGGTACCGGCGGGTGCGGGCAGACGGAGCGGCAGATTGGGGCGGCTGGGTGATGTGGATCGAGCAGGGGCGACGTCTGGCGTCGTGGGCGCGTTCCTGGGAGCGGGCGTCGCGACCCGATCCCGAGCTGGTCGCGGCCCTGGCGCGGCGGTGGGCCGACCTCCCGGAGTCCGCGCGTACGCCGGGGCAGTCACTGGGCCGTCACAACGTCGGGTGTGAAGGCACCCGTGGGGTGTTCCCGAAGTGCGACTTCGCCTGCACCCCCTGCTACCACTCCCGCGATGCCAACCAGGTCCGGGTCGACGGCGGGCACACCGTGCGCGAGGTCAGCTCCCAGATGCAGCTGCTGCGGCGGCTGCGCGGACCGCGTGCGCATGCCCAGCTGATCGGCGGTGAGGTCAGCCTGCTGCCCGCGCCGGACCACGCCGAGGCGCTGGCCGTCATGCGCGCTGCTGGACGCGAGCCGATGAGTTTCACCCACGGCGACGTCGACGAGGAGTACCTGCGCGCGGTCGTGCTGGGCGCCGACGGTCACCGCCGGTTCGACCGGGTGTCCTTCGCCGCCCACTTCGACAAGCTCATGTACGGCCGCCGGGGGATCGAGCGGCCAACGGATGAGGCCTCACTCGCGCCGTACCGCCGAGCGTTCACGGAGAAGTTCGCCCGGCTGCGCCGCGAGCACGGCGTGCGTTCGTTCCTGGCCCACAACATGACTGTCACGCCGGCCAACCTCGACGAGGTCGCCGAGGTCATCCGCGCCAGCTGCGGTGACGGCTGGGGGATGTTCTCCTTCCAGCCGGCGGCGTTCCTCGGCGACGAGCGACGGTGGAAGGAGGCCTACCGCGAGATCACGCCGGACTCGGTGTGGGCCGAGATCGAGCGGGGGGTCGGCCGGAAGGTCGACCACCAGCTGCTCGAGCACGGGGACGTGCGGTGCAACCGCACCGCCTTCGGCCTATACGTCGGGGACCGCTGGCACCCGCTGCTCGACGGGGACGACCCGGGCGACCTCGCCGCCCGCGACACCTTTTTCGCCCGCTTCGGTCCGATCGCGTTCACCGGGACCCCGCGGAAGGTCCTGGCGGCTCAGCTGGGCCGCATCGTCGCGTGCCATCCCGGCACGCTGCTGGTGGCGGTGCGGTGGGCGGGGCGCCTGGTGCGGCGGGTGGGGGTTCGTGACCTGTGGCGTCAGCGCGCCCACGTGCGGCCGGTGAGTTTCGTCCTGCACCAGTTCATGGACGCCGCCGACGTCGCCCCGGCATGGGAGCTCATGCAGCGCGGGGAGACGGCCACCGACCCGCGCCTGCGCTCGGTGCAGGAGCGCCTGGGGGCCTGCCACTACGCGATGGCTCATCCCGAGGACGGCACCCTGGTCCCCGCTTGCGTCCAGCACGGCGTTCTTGACCCCGCGGAGAACGCGGCGCTGCGCACGCTGCTGCCGATCGTGCGCACCACCTCCCGCGCGGCCGCCTCGGTCGGAACCCCCGCGTGAAGCTGGGCATCATCAGCGGTTCAGGCAGCCACACCTGGCCCGGGCTGCTCGACCCGTGCGAGCAGGTGGTGACCACCGGGCACGGCGATGTGGACGTGACGCTCGGGCGCCTCGGCAGCCGCGATGCCGGAGTGGAGGTGGAGATCGAGGTGGTGCACGTCTCGCGCCACGGCCCCGGCCATGTCCGCCTGCCCCACCAGATCACCCACCGGGCCAACCTCGCCGCGCTGCTGGCCAGCGAGGTCGACGCGGTCGTCTCCCTGACGGTGTGCGGCGCCGTCGACGAGGACGTCCCGCTGGGCTCGCTCGTGGTCTTCGACGACCTGCACTTCCCGCTCAACCGGCTGCCCGACGGGTCGGCGTGCACCTGGTACGCCGAGCCCGGCGACCCGCGGCGGGGCCACTGGATCGCAGCCTTCCCGTTCTGCCAGCCGCTGCGCACCGCGCTCGTCGCCGCCGGGACCACGGAGGGCCTCCCGGTGGTCGACGGCGGCTGCTACGGCCACGTGGAGGGCCCGAGGTTCAACACCCGCACCGAGATCCGCCAGCTCAGCGCCCTGGGGGTGACCGCGGTCAGCCAGACCGCCGGGCCAGAAGTGGTGCTCGCCGGGGAGGCCGAGCTGCCGCTGGCCCTGGTCGGGTACCTCACCGACCGCGCCAACGGCGTCGGGCGGCCGGAGCCCGTGGAGGCGCTGCTGGCCAGGATGGCGGCCAGCCCCGCGGCGTTCGCCGCGCTCGTGGCCCGCGCGGTGCCCGGGTTGCGGGGTCTTGACCTGGCTGCCCCCGGCGTGGTCTACCGCTTCCAGCCATGAGCCGCACCCCCGCCCCGGAGCCGGAGCGCGCCGTTGCCCGCGGACCAGCGACCGAGGAGGAGACCCGGGCGCTGTGCGTCTCGATCGTCGTTCCGGTGCTGAACGAGGTGGCAACCATCGAGGCCGCCCTCGCGCGCCTGCACGGAGCCTTCCCGGGCACGGAGGTCGTTGTCGTCGACGGGGGCAGCAGCGACGGCACCCCCGCCCTCGTGGCGCGCCCCGCGCGCCTGGTGGTCTCACGGCGCGGGCGGGGGGCGCAGCTGAACGCCGGGGCCCACGCCGCGAGGGGACAGGTGCTGTGGTTCGTGCACGCCGACACGGTCATCGCCGGCGACGCCCTGGCCCAGCTGCGGGCGGCACTGGCCGACCCGAGCATCGTCGGCGGGGGGCTGACCCTGGCCTTCGCTCGCCGCTCCCTGGCGCTGGACCACCTGCGCCGCGCCTCCAACCTGCGTGCCCGCCACCTCGGGTGGGTCTTCGGCGACCAGGCGCTGTTCGTGCGCCGCAGCGCTTTCACCGCGGTCGGGGGCTTCCCCGACATCCCCCTGATGGAGGACCTGGAGCTGTCGAGGCGGCTGCGCAGACGCGGGCGCCTAGTGGTGCTGCCCGCGACGTCCACGGCTTCCACCCGCCGCTTCGACGAGCGCGGCACCTGGCGCACCATCCTGCTCATGCAGGTCCTCAAGGCCCGGTACTTCGCCGGCGCCGACCCCGAGGACCTCGCCCGCCGCTACAGCACTGCCGCACCCCGCCGGCGCGGCCGTCCGCCCCTCCCTGACCACCCCCGTCCAGGAGCCCATGCATGAGCACACCCGGTGAGACCTCGACCAGCGGCCCTGACACGCCCACGGGTGTCGGCGCGCGCCTGGACGGGCTGGCGTGGAGCCGGCGCCACACGACCATCCTGCTGGCGCTGGGGGCCGGCTGGCTGTTCGACTCCTTCGAGGTGCAGCTGTTCAGCAGCGCGATCGGCCCGCTCGGGGACACCTTCGGTGCCTCGGTGTCCGCCCGCGACGGTGTGCTGGGGGTGTGGCTGGGAGGAATCCTGGTCGGTGCCGTCCTGGGCGGGCGGCTCAGCGACCGCTTCGGACGTCGGCGCCTGTTCGTGGTGACCCTGCTGTGGTACTCCGTCTTCACGGTGCTGACCGGGCTGTCACCAGACCTGGCGGCCGTCTACGCGCTGCGTTTCGCCGCGGCCCTCGGCGTCGGCGCTGAGTACGCGATCGTGAACTCCGCGATCGCGGAGTTCATGCCCGCGCGGGTGCGCGGGAAGGCCAACGCCGCGGTGATGGCGTTCTGGCCCGCCGGCGCGATCGCCGCCGCCGTGCTCGCCTACGCCCTGTTGAACTGGGCGGCGATCTCAGCGCAGACGTCCTGGCGCGCGATGTTCGTCCTGGGCGGACTGATCGCCCTCGTGGTGCTCGCCTTCCGCCGCCGTATCCCGGAGTCCCCGCGCTGGCTGGTCGCCCAGGGCCGCGGCGCCGAGGCCGATCGGATCGTCGCCGACCTCGAGGACGCCTGCGGTTCCGGACGAGAGCGCGGGGGTGTCGCCGGCGTCTCCGGGGACCCGGGTGCGGCCGCTGTCTCCACCGGCACGAGCCCCCTGCCGCTGGGCGCAGCGCTGCGGGAGCTGGTGACCGAGTACCCCGGCCGCCTGGCGCTGGGAGCCGGCCTGGACCTGGCGGAGGCGTTCGGCTACTACGGGCTCTTCGCGCTGCTGTCCGTCGTCGTGCTGCCCGAGGTGCACATCAGCCAGGCCCGAGTGCCGCTGTTCTACATCGTCGGCAACATCGGGGCGCTGGCCGGTGGACTGCTCGTCAGCACCCGCCTGGACCGCTGGGGGCGCACGGTGACGGTGGCGGGAACCTACGCCGCGTCCGCCGTCGGGGTGGGGCTGCTCGCCTGGGCCACCGCCAGCGGCAGCGCCGCGTGGGTGACCGTTGCCTTCGTGATCGCCAACGGTTTCGCGACCGCGGCGTGGGTTTCGGCCTACCCGACGTTCACCGAGCTGTTCCCCACTCACCTGCGCGGGGTGGGGGTGGGTGCCTCGGTCGCCGTCGGGCGGGTCGGAGCGATCGTGGGCACTCTGGCGCTTCCCTCGCTGGCCACGGCGGTGGGCGCCACCGCGTCCTACCTGCTCGTGGGGGCCTTCTGGCTGCTCGGGGCCGGCGTGGTCCTCGCCCACCGACACCTCGGCGGGCAAGAGGCCGCCCGACGTCCCCTGGAGGCCCTGTCCACCACCCGGGGGCGCGCCTCCCGGCGGGCAGGGGCCGCGGGGACCGCGGCATGACCCGGATCGGGGTCTGCGGCGGCCCCTACGGCAACCCCGGCGCACTGGAGGCCTTCATCGTCGATGCCCGCGCGCGGGGCTGTGAGCGGCTCTACTGCCTGGGGGATCTGGGGGGTTTCGGGCCTGACGTGGACGCTCTGCGCCCGCTGCTGGAGGAGGCGGGCGTGAGCTGCATCGCCGGCAACTACGACGTCGCCCTGGCCCGAGCGGACCCCGACTGCGGGTGCGGCTACCGCGACGCCACCGACAATGCCTTCGCCCAGCTCATCTACGACCACACCCTGGCCACCACCGACCGGGGCTTCGCGGCGTGGATGGGCGCGCTGCCCACGGAACGCCGTGAGTGGGTCGACGGCGTCGACGTGCACATGGTCCACGGCTCACCTGATGTTGAACGACTTCTGGTGGGAGTCGCTGGGGGAGGACGAGCACCGCCTTCGGGTCGCCGCCAGCGGCGCCGACGTCGTCCTGTGCACCCACTCCGGGCTGCCCTGGCAGCGGCCGGTCGCCGGCACGCTCGTGGTCAACGTGGGCGTCCTGGGCAAGCCGGCCAACGACGGCACCCCCGACGTCTGGTACGCCGTCCTGGACTGCGAGGACGGTCGGAGCAGCGCGGAGCTGGTGCCGCTGGCCTACGACTGGCAGGCGCACGCGGCGTCCATGCGCGCCGCCGGACTGCCCGAGGCGTTCGTGGAGACCATCGAGACGGGGTGGTGGACCACCTGTCTGGAGGCGCTGCCCCCGCTGGAGCGCTCTCGCGGGCGCTACCAGCTGTACCGCAGCACCCTGCCGACGTCCTTCAGCCCCGCCGCCGCCGGCTGGGGCGACGGAGCCGCGCCAGTGGAGGACCCGAGAGCCGCCCAGCGCCCGGTGGTCCCGCTGTTCGGGTCGGCGTACTTCCCCTCCCGGCTGTGGCTGTACACCAACTTCCACTGTAACCTCGCCTGCGACTACTGCGCGGTCGCCTCCTCCCCGCAGGCCCCGGCGCGCCTGCTGGAACTGGAGGAGGTCGAGAGGCTTCTGGACGAGGCGGTCGCCGAAGGTTTCACCGAGGTCTTCCTCACCGGCGGGGAACCGATGATGCACCCGCGCATCGGGGAGGTCCTGCGCGCGGCTGCCACCCGCCTACCCACCACCGTGCTCAGCAACGCGATGCTGGTGCGGGGACGACGACGCCACGCCCTCGCCGGACTGGCTGACCTGCCCCTGACGGTGCAGACCTCCCTGGACGGGGCCCGAGCCGCCACCCACGACGCCCACCGCGGAGCGGGCTCCTTCCGGCGCACCGTCGAGGGCATCACCGCGCTCGTCGACCTGGGGCTCGTGCCCCGGGTGGCGCTGACCGAGACCCCGGAGAACAGCGCGGAGGTCGCGGACGTCGGCGCACTTCTGCTCGGCCTGGGAGTGCCTGAGGACCACTTCGCCGTCCGCCCCCTCCTGCGCCGGGGGTTCTCCGAGACCGGACTGGACATCGAGGAGTCCACGAGCATCCCGGAGCTGACGGTCACCGCGGACGGGCTGCACTGGCACCCCGCGGGAGCCGACCTGGGCTCCAGCCCCGACCTGTGGCTGGCCCCGCCGGGCACGCCCCTGGCCGAGGGCCGCCGGATGGTCGTCGAACGCTTCTTCGGTGCCCGCCTGGCCGACGGCAGCCTGCCCCAGCCCATCCACTGCGCCGTCTGAGCCCGGCCGGATCGACCGACCTGGCCCGGAACGGTCAGGAGCGTCCCGGTCGAGCTCTGCGGCGCGCGGCGGATCGGATGGCGTCGAGCAGGACGCCGGCGCCCAGGACCAGCTGGACAGTCGCGGCGGGCCGGAACCACGTCCACCGGGGGACGTCGACCATCCGCCCGCGGGCCACGCTGGTGGCGGTGACGGCCGCGACCGGCACCGCCCACGCCGCCAGCGAGGCGACCCGCACCACCCGGGGGGTCCCGGGAGCTGCTACGTGGTGAGTCCAGAAGGCGGTGTCGGCGAGGAAGTCCGCCTGGGCACCGAAGCGGGTCTGCCACCCGGTCCCGCGTGAGAGACGGCCGTCGGCGACGTCGGTGAGCACAGCGACCAGCACCATCACCGGGCCCACCCGCTCGGCCAGGGCCGGCAGGTTGGCCCGCACGATGGTCAGAGCGTTCGGCACGCCCAGGGACCGGCGCCCCTCCAACATGCCGAGGTGGAGCAGCACGTAGGCCGCGCTGGAGACCACCCATACCCGGCGCCGCGGCCGGGCGAGCAGCCCCAGGAGCAGGTGCAGGGCGACCACCTCCACGACGGGGCGGCGGTGGCGCGCGGCCTGTGCCGCTGAGCGGGCGCTGGCTGCCGCGGTGAAGCCCCACCAGCCCCGAGGCGCGAAGCGCTCCCGGCGCAGCACCCCCAGCAGCACGTTCGTCGCCGCGCGGCTGTCAGGCTCGGCCACCGCCCGGTGGATCTCGCCTCGGCGCAGGCCGGCCCACCGCCCGGCCACGCCTCATGACATCACGTTCACTCGTGCGCGGACCCCCTGGGCGGATCCACCGAGCGCCTGCGGTCAGTCGGTGGCACATCAGGAGCTCGTTGTCGGCGGCGGGCACAACCGCCTGGAGGCCGCCTGCCACCTCCCGCACGCAGGCGTCCGGGTGCAGGTCTTGGTCTCGTGGTGCTGGTGCAGGGACGGTGTAGCCATGGTGTTCTCCGCGAAGGCCGGCTGAGATGCCACGTGGGGGCCACGGGGAGCAATCCGGTGAGCAGCGCCGACCCCTCCCGCGACTGCGCAGGTACGGACCAGCTGCCCGGTGGTACGACCTGCTCTCCCTGGAACGGCCCGTTTACCGGGCGCCTCGGATCCTGGGCATCAGCAAGCTCGACCTCCAGCCCGGCGAACGCGTTCTGGACGTCGCCTGCGGAACCGGCTACAACCTCCCGTTCCTCATCCGGGCTGTCGGGCCCACCGGCGAAGTCATCGGCATCGACTCCAGCGAGGCGATGCTGGCCGGCGCGAGCAGACGGATCTCGGACAACGGATGGACGAACGTGACCATCCGGTACGGCACGGCGGCCGAGCTCACCCGGGTGAACGCCTCGTCGTTCCCGTTCGACGCGGTGGTCATCACCTACGCGCTTTCCGTCATGGACTCGTGGCGGGAAGTCTTCGAGCAATCGGTCGCCCAGCTGAAGCCGGGCGGCCGGCTGCTGGTCGTCGACCTCGCTCCACCGACCGGCCGGTGGCGGCCCCTCGCTCCGTTGGCACGGCTCGCCTGTCTGGCTGGTGGCGTCCACCTGTCGCGGCGACCGTGGCGACTGGTGGCGAGAGATCTCCGCCAAGCCGGCCACGAGGTGGCACGGGGCGGGCACGTGCACATCGCCTGGGGACAGAAGGGCTGACGCGATACAGAACGCCACGGCACAATGTGACGGCCGCCCCCGCGCGTCTACCCGGATGCTGAGGGTGATCACCCACCTGGGAGAAGCCGAGGGCAGCGTCTATGCCACCGACACGCCGCCGGCCACGCGCCGGCTCGACGCAGTGAACCCCGGCGACGGTGCGGGAAGCTGGGACCGACGTCACCGGGTTCCCCTCCCATGAGCCCACCGCTAGCAAGCCGGGATCACTCTGACGAACGGCCACCCCGTTCGGCGCCGGCCGTCGAAGTGCTCTGGCGACCCGGCTGCCCGTACTGCTCGGCGCTTCGTCGTGACCTGGACCGGAGAGGCGTTCCAGCACGCTGGCGCAACATCTGGGAAGACGAGCAGGCCCGATCGCTGGTCCGCGCGGCGAACAACGGCAACGAGACAGTCCCGACCGTGCGGGTAGGCGACCGGACCCTGACCAATCCTCGCTGGGCTCAACTGCAGCCGCTGCTGGGGGACGGGCCCTGGCGCGATGAGACCGGACCGCGAGCAAGTCGACAGACACTGAAGTTGCTGTCGTGGATTCCGGTGGTCGTCCTGATCGAGTCGAGTTTCGCCCTCGAGGCCGCGGGACACCCCGGTGCCAGTTGGGCGGTCGACCCGTTCGCTGTCGCGACGTGGTGGTTCACCCGGCCCCTGCGGCGCTGACCACCGCGCTTGGTCCGGTCTTCGGTTGCTGACGGTCTGCCGGTGTCGATGATTGCCCATCCCACGGCGGGCGCGTCCGCCCGTGCTCGGCGACGCGGCGACGACCGGCCGCGGATTGGGTGCCGTGCCGCGGCTGCTGCCCGCGCGGCACACCGACCACGGGCCGGGGTGCCGGTGGCGGTGTGGGCGGTGTGGGCGGTGTGGGACGGGGAGGACCTGGTCGGGGTGTACGCCCAGGAGAGCACTGCCAGCGCGGACGCCGCGGTGCTCAAGCGGGATGCGGCCCGCGCGGGGGTGCGCGCGGGGACCGTGGACTGCCTGCCCCTGCAGGTGTTCACCCAGTCCCAGCACACCCACCGGTAGCCGCGCTGGACACCCGCGCCCGGACCGGCAGCTGACCGGGGGCTGGCACGGGTGCCCCGTGCCCCGTGCCCCGCATGGTTGGAACGTTCGTGGCTAGGGGTGGCCACGACCCGGGTGTGGGCCGTCCTGGCTCAGTCCGGGTCGTCGGTCAGGCGGGTCGGCGTCGGGGCGGTACCGGTCCGTGGGTCCCCGGTCCGTGGGTCACTGGTCCGTTCCCCGGTCCGTGGGTCACTGGGCCAGTGCCCGCTGCTGTGTCGGGTCCAGCAGCGGCAGCACGGCCACCAGGTCACCGTCCGACCGCGTGCTCAGGGCCGCGGCGAACGGGCCGTGCTGGGTGGAGAGCGCCGCTCGCAGGGTGGTCAGCCGGGCCGGGGTCCCGGCGAGGACCAGGGTGCGCCGTGCGGTCGCCGGCGGGTTCTCCCCGGCGATGGCGGGCAGGTCGGCCACCTGCACCGGCCCGGTGGTGGCCAGCTGGGCCAGCAGGGTGTCGATGCGGACGTCGACCTGTCCGGTGGCGAGCACCTGACGCTCCGCGGTGCTCAGCTCGATCCCCGGGTTGACGGCGAGTTGCTTGCCTGCGACCGCCCGCTGTGCCGCTGCCCGGGCGAACACCTGACCGTTCACGTCGACCTGGGTCGCCGTCAGCTGGCGGCGGGCCTGCGCCGCGGATCCCGGCTGGGCCCGGAGGGCCGCGGTGGTCGCCGCGGACACGGTCCCGCTGGCGGGGTCCACCCGGCGGACGTCGACCCGGAGGTCACCCTGACCGAAGCTGGCGACCACGTAGGAGTGGTCCAGGGCGTCGGACACGACCGGGAAGGTCGCGGGGAACTGGCGCAGCGACTGCGTGGAGACGAGCCAGGTGTAGTCGCGCCACCCGTCGTGGGCCAGTCCGCTGACGGCGGGGTCGGTGTCGGCCTTGTAGTACCAGACGATGTCCTGACGGGGCTGGCCGGACCGGACGAGGTCGAGCCAGAACGCGTCGTCGGTGATGACCTTCTGGCCCGGCACGACGTTGGTCGCCAGCCAGTTCTGGGCCTGCGCGGCCGCGGCGTCGGGCTGGGACTGCCAGATCCCGCGGAACTGGGCTGCCGTGGAGGGAACGGCGACGGCCACGGCGAGCACGGCGGCGACCAGCGCGGGGACAGCGGTCCACCCGCGACCCCAGCGGATGGTGCGGGTCCCGTCGGCAGCACGGGCGATGCCCCGGGTGACGGCGAGGTCCAGGGCACCGGCGGTCAGCAGCGCCGCGAACGGGATCAGCATGATGACGTAGGGCACCGGGAGGTAGCCGGGGCGGAAGACGACGGCCACCCACACCAGGTAGATGGCGGCGAAGGGGCGCAGGCGGCGGGAGAACAGGCCTGCCACCGCTGCGATCCCCGACACCACCGGCAGGACGGTGTCCAGGCTCAACCACTGGGCTACGGCCTGGTGGGCGAGGCTCGAGCTGTCCAGGACGCTGCCGGAGGAGACCCGCCGGACGAGCTAGAAGGCGATGCCGTCGGTGAGGGACACGTGGCCGGCGCCGGGGAACAGCTCGCCCTTGAGCAGGGCGAGGACCAGGTAGGTGGACATCACCAGGGCGAACACGGCACCGGCCAGGGCGAGCGCGTACCGGCGGGTGCTGCGCGGGGCGGACCGCAGCGCCACCCACAGCACGGCCGGGGCCGCGAGCAGGTAGGTCTCCTTGCTGAGCACGGCGATCGCGAAGCACAGCCCGGCCCCGATGAACGCGGACAGGGAGCGGCGGCGGGTGTTCAGCAGCACGAAGGTCGCCAGCAGCCACGGGGTCGCCACGTTGTCCAGGTAGACCGACTTCTGGAACTGCACCGCCAGCGGGGACAGTGCCATCAGGGTCACGGCGAGTGCTGCGGTGGGCCGGCCGAAGCCGATCCGCCGGGCGAGCAGCCACAGCATGAGAGCACTGACCACGGCGGCGGCCACCATCGCCTCGCGGCCGGCAGCCACCGACGACGAGTGCCGGTCGAGAGCACCGGTCACACCGAAGTAGCCGGCCATCTGGATCCAGCCGAGGGGCGGGTGGTCGTACCAGTACGTGTAGTGGCTCAGCGCACCCAGCTTGAGCACGGCGTACGCCTGGGCGACGTAGGTCCCCTCGTCGTCGAAGCGCTGCGGGGTGCCGCCCAGGTTGATCAGCCGGGTGACGGCGGTCAGGGTCAGCAGCGGGAGCACCCAGAGCAGGGACCTCCCGTTGCGGGTCAGGCGTTCACCGACGCGCTGCCGCAGGGGCCCGTGCCGCACGGGGACCAGGCGGCTGGACGCTCCGGCTCCGGGACCTCTTCCGGACAGGGCGGGGTGGGACTGTTCGAACAGCGCGGTCATGCGTCGACTCCAACTCGTGCGGACTCACGGTCGGGGGGGGGTCGCCGCGAGGGGGACGGCTCCGACCGGGAGCGGTGTGACCGCGGTGACGGGGGAGGGGGCGGCGGAGCGGGCGGGGACGTCGCCGGACTGGCGGTGGACGTTGGCGTGCTCGGTCTTCTCCCAGCCGGTCTGACCGCGCTTCTCCCGCCAGACCGACCGCAGCGCCGCGAAGGCCAGCAGCAGCTGGTAGGGGAAGACCCCCAGGACGAGACGGACGTCGTCGCGCAGGCGGATCTTCTGGTGGAAGACGTGACCGAACTCGTGGAGGCCGACGATGTCGACGACGACCGAGAGCACCAGCAGCGCCAGCGGTGCGAAGGAGACGAAGGCGATCGGCGTCGGCACCTTGGCGAACAGCGCCAGGACCACGGCCACCGGGACCAGCAGGCCGGAGAACGCCTGCAGGAAGGGCATCGAGAGGGTGAAGCGCGCGAGCAGACGCTGGGACCGGGTGGGCAGCTTGCGCCACTCGCCCTTGCGCAGGACCTGCAGGAACCCCTGGTCCCACCGGGTGCGCTGTTTGACCAGCGAACGCAGGGTCCCCGGCGTCTCTTCGCGCGTCACGACCGCGGGGTCGTAGGCGACGGCGATGCGGGCGCCGCGGGTGGACAGGCGCACCCCGATCTCGCAGTCCTCGGCGAGGCATTCCGCGTCCCAGCCGCCGTGTTCGATCAACAGGTCGGTACGGGTGAAGACGGTGTTGCCGCCGAGGGGGATGAACTGGCGGTTGGCATGGAAGTGCAGCCGGCTGCGGAACCAGAAGTAGTACTCCAGGCAGTTGCGCATGGACCACCAGCTGGAGTGGATGTTCATGAGCTGGACGCCACCCTGGACGACATCGGCGGAGGTCTCGGTGAACCGTCCGTCCACGAGGCGAAGCAGGTCCGGGTGGACCTCGTCCTCGGCGTCGAAGACCCCGACGACGTCCCTCTCACACGTGGCGAGCGCCGTGTTCAACGCCTTCGGCTTGTTCTTGGGGACCGAGTGGTCGACGACGACGCGGACCACACCGGGGTGCCGCTGCGCGGCGGCCACGGCCACGGCGTGGGTGTCGGGGTCGTCGTGACCGATGATCGCGACGACCTCGAAGTCGGGGTGGTCCATCGCGGCGAGGGCGTCGAGGGTGTCGCCGAGGACGAGCTCCTCGTGGCGCGCCGGGACGAGGAGACTGAAGGAGTGGCGCGGCGTGGTCACGTCCCGGTTGAACTTCGTCCGCTCCAGCGACTGCGGTGTCCACCAGGCGTGCAGCATCCACCACAGGGTCGTTCCCGCGACCCCCAGCAGCGCGACGGCCATCAGGACGACGACGACGCTCACGCCGGCGGACGCCACGCTCAAGTGCCCGAACACCCCGGTGCCCGGTGTAGCAGGCGCGGCGGTCGGTGTGGTCGAGGTCAGCGCGCCCAGGCCGGGCTCGACCGACGGTGCGGGCAGCATCTGACCACCGGGTGTAGAGGCGGGACTCGGCGCCGGTGTGGTCGCCGCCAGGGCCGGGCCAGCTGTCGCGGTCAGGACGGCGACGACCGCGGTGGCTGTCGCAGCGGTCCGGCGCAGCGTTTGACCGGCCCGTCGGGTCAGCACAGGAGACAGGTGGGTGTGCACAGCAATCCCAACGTCAGAGCTGACCACACAGGGCGGCACCAGAGGTTCCGCCACGGGTCCGGATGGGCCTTCGCTTCACTGCGGCGACCGGATGACTACAGCTCATCCGTCGCGCCCGACCCACCGGATGGCCCATTCCGGGATGCTTGCCCTCTGTTACGACAACATCACTCAATGCGTCGGTGGTCAATGTGCCGAGGTAATCACTCAGCGTTCCAGAGCGACTACTGCCTGCCGCTAAGAGATCGGCCGCATTACTCCGAAACCACCGATCACGTGTCGGGGTCGCGGGAGGACCGGCCGGAGCTGGCCGCCGCGTTGGACAGTCTGCGGCGGGGGGACATGTTGGTGGTGTGGCGGTTGGACCGGTTGGGCCGGTCGTTGCCGCATCTGATCGACACGGTGACCGGCCTGGCCGGGCGGGGGGTGGGGTTCTGGTCGGTGACGGAGGCGATCGACACCACGACAGCGGGGGGCCGGCTCGTCTTCCACCTGTTCGGGGCGTTGGCGGAGTTTGAGCGGCAGTTGATCCGGGACCGGACCCTGGCCGGGTTGGCGGCGGCGCGGGCGCGGGGGCGGGTCGGGGGTCGGCCGCGGACGATGACCCCGGCGAAGCTGCGCCTCGCGCGGGCGATGCGCGCGCAGATCCCGCCGGTGAGCCTGGGCCAGATCGCGGTCGAGCTCGGGTTGGCGAAGTCCACCGTCGCCCGCAACCTCACGGGCCAATCCTCAACGCCAGCGGACGGCGGGTCGGTTGCCGGGTCATCAGTCGCAGCTGGTGGGGTGGCCCGGTGAGCACCGCTGTCGCCCCGGTCACGTTGCCCGGCCAGCTGACCTTGGACCTGCCGGGCCTGGACCCGCTGGCCGAGCGGCCCGCGCCGCGGCGCCGGGTGCGGCCGGTGGTGGAGGAGCTGCCCGCCGCGCTGAGGGTGCCGGCGGTGCCGCCGCGGGTGTGGGGGGTGTGGGACGGCGAGGATCTGGTCGGGGTGTACGCCGAGGAGCAGGTGGCCCGGGCGGACGCCGCGGTCCTGCGCCGGGACGCGGTCCGCGCGGGGGTCCGGGCCTCGACGATCGACTGCCTGGCGCTGCCGATTCTCACCGTCACCCAGCACAGGGGGCGGCCTCGGTGAACGTCCGCTGGGTTTCGCCCCGCTGGCGGCGCTTGGCGCGATCGGCCAGCCCGACAGCCGCGTCGGTCATAGCCCGCTCGGAGACGTCGGACCCGTACCCGTCGTTGCAGATCGTGGAGGCAGAGGTGGGCCGAGCGGAGCTGTCGTCGCAGCAGCGGACGCAGAGTCTGGACAGCAAGGCGGGTCTCATCCTCGGTGCTGCCGGGGTGATCGTGGCGTTGGCCGCGGGCCATGAGTCGGTGCCGCGGACGGTCGGCCAGGCTTTCGCGGTCGGCGCTGGTATCGCCGCAGCGCTGGCCCTCCTACCCCGGACCGGTGGTGTGATCAACCCCCGTGCGCTGCAGGACCGGTACCTGGACAAGCCCGAGCTGATCACCCGCCTGACGCTGTTGGCCACCCGTCTGGACCTGTACCAAGCCGACGAGGATGCCCTGCGACGGAAGTTCCGGCGGCTGCGGGTTGCGGTGGGCCTGCTGCTGGCAGCCGCCGCGGCTGTCCTCCTCGGCTCTATCCTCGATGTGTCCTGAGGAGGGCTTCCGTGGCGATCAACGTTCCAGCACCGTCCGCGCGATCCCAGCCTGTCCCGGCGGAGCCAGCTCGCCGACCGGGCGAAGGCGGGGGCGTGCCGCGGCTGTACTCCGATAAGGAGCTGATGGACAACCCCGAAGGTGACCGCAGGATCCTACGGCGGGCCCACCAGTTGGCGGACGAACGCAACCGACGCAGCGGCGCCGCGTGACGCCCGGGGAGTCGGCCGCACCCGCGAACCCAGCACCCGCTCAGCCGCCGCCCCCGCAGCGTCCGGAGCCGGATCCGCAGCTCGTGCAGGAGAGCGTGTAGAACGACCAGTCCCCAAAGGAGACCAAGGACGCATCGGGGGACACCCACAGGCGGTGACGGTCCGGCTCGTGGACGGTGGGTCCGCGCCTCGACACGCCTGACACCGCCGCGCTCCGTGTGCGCGGTCATGTCGCGTGACGTCGTCGCGTCCGATTGATGCTTGGCGCTGGCGGCGAGCCGACCCCGTCGGCTAGGCACGGTTTCGCCGTTGCCCGGTCAGCTGATCTCGAAAGTCCCGGCCTGCCGGCGCCGGTCGAGCTGCCTGCGCCCGGCCCGGCGGCGGGCGCGTCGGCCCGCGCCCGGGGACCGGGAGTTGGCCGCCGGTGGCGGGGTGGGGCTGGTGTCGCGGTTGCTGCCCACCCGGCACGCCGGGGGTGCGGGCCCGGGTGCCGGTGGCGGTGTGGGCGGGGTGGGACGGGGAGAACCTGGTCGGGGTGTATGCCGAGGAGAGCATGGCCCGCGCGGACGCGGCGGTGCTGCAGCGGGACGCCGCGCGCGTGGGGGTGCGCGCGGGGAGCGTGGACTGCCTGCCGCTGCAGGTGTTCACCGAGTCCCAGCCCACCGGCAGGTAGCCGCAGTGGACACCGCCGTGACCGGCCCGGTCACGCGGACACTGTCCTGGTGGGCCGTCTTGTCGTCGTCGACGCCGTCCTCCTAGCCCCGGAGGCGGTCTGGGTCGTCTGGGTGTCCCGGATCAACCGCGGTTCGCCGATCAACCTGTTCAGCGGACCCAGGCCGCCGGGGCGGGCGCGTTGGATGGGAGCCGCTGTCGCTGGGGTGATTCACGTCGGCCTGGTGCTCGGTACGGACGGGTACGGATTTGGGACCCGGTGGGTCAACTTCCTCGTGTTCTTCGCCGCGGTCACGGTGGTAGTCATCGGCGGTGCGGCCCTTCACAACCGGGCTCTCGACCGGCGGTGAGCGGTGCGCCGCGACTGGCCCGGCTGGGGAGCTCGGCGACGTCTGTCGCGCGTCAGACTTAGTGGCATAGCCCGTTCGTTGCGGGTGTGACCAGCGAGGAGTCTGATCGATGCCCAGACCACCGGTGATGCCGGCGGAGGAGAAAACCCGGATCGTGCTGTCGATCCTG
>JAABUQ010004873.1_pt1 | contig 22246 bp, 24 predicted proteins | sample 5560001 | NCBI WGS metagenome assembly JAABUQ01 (sample SAMN10711888, study PRJNA513371) | rock metagenome | isolation source: Antarctica rocks | place: Antarctica: Victoria Land, Finger Mt nord | collected 2015-12-18 | reverse complement strand
CACAACTGGCGCCTCCCGCTTCGCGCATGGCAGCACGAGGCGTTCGACACGTGGAACGCGATGCGGCCGCAAGACGCGCTCGTCGTCGCGACGCCTGGCGCGGGAAGACGCGCTTTGCCACGCGCCTCGCGCATGCCGTGCTCGCGGACCGTTCGATCGCGCGCATCGTCGTCGTCGTGCCGCGCGAACATCTCAAAGCTCAGGTCGCGCGTGCGATGGCGGGCGCCCTCGTCCAACTCGACCACCGCTTCCGCAACGTCGATCGCGCGCTCGCGAGCGATTTGCACGGCGCCGTCGTCACGTACCAGCAGGTCGCGGCGGCCCCGCAAATCTTCGCCGCCGTCGCGCGCGTGCCGACGCTCGTGATCCTCGACGAGATCCATCACGCGGGCGATCAGGCGTCCTGGGGCCAGGCGCTGCGCGACGCGTTCGGCCGCGTAAAGCATCGCGTCGCGCTTTCGGGCACGCCGTTCCGCTCCGACGGCGCGGCGATCCCGTTCGTGGAATACGCCGCGGGCGAATGCGTCGCATCGACATCGTACGACTACGCGCGCGCGCTCAGGGACGGCGTCTGCCGCGCGCTCGTGTTTCCACTGCATGGCGGCGAAGCCGAGTGGGTGAGCCGCGACGGCGAGATTATGCGCGCGACGTTCGATGAGGCGATCGACAAAAAGTATCAGAGCGAACGGCTGCGCACCGCGCTCACGCAAGCCTCGTGGCTCGGCGACGTGATCGACAAGGCGCACGCGAAGCTGCTCGAATTGCGCGCGCTCGGCCACCGCGATGCGGGCGGTCTCATCGCCGCGATGAATCAGGATCACGCGCGTTTCGTCGCGGGCCTCATCGAAGCGCGCACGGGAGTCAAACCCGCGCTCGTCGTCTCCGACCTCGAAGATGCGTCGGGCCGGATCTCAGCGTTCGCTGCGTCGCGCGATCCGTGGATCGTCGCGGTGCACATGATCTCTGAAGGCGTCGATATTCCGCGCCTGCGCGTCGGCGTGTTTGCGAGTAACGTCGTGAGCGAACTGTACTTTCGGCAGTTCTGCGGACGCTTCGTGCGCACGGGCGCCGATCCCGAACGTGAACGCGAGGCGTTCGTCTATCTTCCCGACGATCAGCGTCTGCGCGCGATCGCGAGTCGAATCACCGACGACGTCCGCAAGGCGCTGCGCGTACCGAAAGAATACGACGAGGCCGCATCCGCCCTTGCGAACGCGACTCGCGACGCCCCCGCTGCCGACAAAGGCCTCTATGCCTCGATCGCCGCGACCGCGATCGAAGGGCACACGCTCGATTTCGGACCGCTTTTCAATCCCGCAAAATATCTCGCGGAGCCCGCGTCGCACGTGACGTCGCTCGGATCGCATGCGCGGTCTTCCGCCGCCGACGGCAAGCCCTCGGACGATCGTGCGCCTGGTGGTGCGTCGGCCGCGCACGCCGGAGCACGGCGCCGCGACGAGATCGTGCCCGAAGAGCCGCAGCTCACGCACGCGGAGCGCCGCGAAGGCCTGCGACGCGATTTACGCGCGCTCGTCGCGCGTGCCAGCATGCAGTTCGCGGTCGACCACAAGCTCGTGCACGCGACGCTGAACCAGCGCTTCGGCGGCCCGGTCGCAACCGCCACGCTCGGCGGCCTCGAAGCGCGCCGCGATCTGATCACACGTTGGCTCGAGCGACGGACCTACGACGGGATGCGATAGCGGGCTACCGGATCTCGATCGCGGGCGTCTCGAGCGGACACGGATCGCACGCCGCGTTCGACAAACGTCGATGTAATCTTAAGAGCCCACGCATTCACCTTCGCGCGCCTTATCAAAGGCTTATCATCGCCAATATTGCGCGATCGATGTTGCGCAGAAGCGGAACGAACGGCAACCTGTCGGAGTCCATGGCTCCGCGTTCATTCGCATCCACGTTTCTTCCGAGGTAGATATGGCCAACATCGTCGAGACCGCACAAAGCGCGGGCACCTTCAACACGCTCGTCGCCGCCGTGACCGCCGCAGGGCTTGCCGACACGCTCTCGAGCCCGGGGCCGTTCACGGTCTTCGCGCCCAACGACGCAGCGTTCGCAAAGCTCCCCGCCGGCACCGTCGAAGCGCTGCTCGCGGATATCCCGAAGCTCACGAAGATCCTCACGTATCACGTCGTCTCGGGCGACGTCCGTGCCGCCGACGTCGTGAAGCTCCACGAAGCGAAGACCGTCGAAGGCAGCGCCGTGCACATCCACGCGAACGGCACCGTCAAGGTCAACGAAGCGACCGTTATCGCAACCGATGTCGCGTGCGACAACGGCGTCATCCACGTCATCGACACCGTGCTCATCCCGGCCTAAACCGCGCAAACAGAAAAACGCGGCCGCATCGCTGCGGTCGCGTTTTTTCCGTTCGAGGTGGCGCGTTACGTACGCGCCACCTCGAACGGATTAAGCGCGCTCATTCCATAGGCATCGATGACGCCGCGCTGGATCGGCGCGATGGCGGCGTTGATCGCGGCCGCCGGAGCGTCGCCTGGGACCACGGTGCGTAGCGGACGCTCGTGTGCAGGCATCGCAGCGAGTGCGCGAATCGCGGTTGCGACCTCAACGGGATCGCCCGCCGAGGTGCCCATCGCCTGTCCCATCGCCTCGAAGTAACGCAACGTCTCGCCATACGCGTCGGCCCGTGCCGGATCGTCGGGCGTGACGATGTTGTTGAAGATGTTCGTCGCGTAGGCGCCGGGCTCGACGATCGCGATGTCGACACCCGCGGCGCGCAACTCGAACGAGAGCGACTCGGCATACGCCTCGATCGCGAACTTCGAGCCCGCGTAGACGCCCGTAAACGGCAACACGAAGCGGCCCACGACCGAGCTGATGAAGACGATGAGGCCTTCGCCCGCATCGCGCATCGCGGGGAGGAACGCGCGCGCGATGCGCGCCGAGCCCACGACGTTGGTGGCGAACTGACGCTCGAGCGAAGCGGGCGTGAACGCCTCGGTGACGCCCATGTGCGCGATGCCGGCGTTGTTGACGACGAGATCGATGCGGCCGCCGTCGCGCAAGACCGCGTGCGCGGCTGCGTCCACAGAGGCGTCGTCCGTCACATCGACGTCGAGGACGACGATGCCTTCGCGTTCGAGCGCTTCGCGCGCCTCGCGATTGCGATCGGCAATGTGGCGCATCGTCGCGAACACGGCATAGCCGTCGTCGCGTAAGCCGCGAGCGATGTGATAACCGAAGCCGGTCGAGGTGCCGGTAACGAGTGCGACGCGTTCGCGTGCCATGAGTGGTGCCTTTCGCAGTGAGAGCGTACGTGCAGGTTATACGCCCAATTATTTCGAAAAGTAAGTACTTACCAAAAAGTTCGCGTAAGAGACCGCTCGTGCCCGCATCGAGGACCCATGCCGAACCGTTGCCCGCGCGCGGCAACTGCTTCAAAGCGGACTGCCCCGGCCGCGAGGTGCTCGCGCATGTGACGGGCCGTTGGCTCATCGTGGGCGCATTGCACCGCACGCCGTCGCTGCGCTTCTCGGCGCTACGCGCACAGATCGAGGGCATATCTGAAAAAATGCTCGCGCAGACGCTGCGCGAACTCGAGCGCGACGGCATCGTCGCGCGTTACAGTCACAACGTCGTACCGCCGCGCGTCGATTACTCGCTAACGCCGCTGGGCACCGGAGTCGCCGATCACGTCTTCGACTTGCTCGGGTGGATCGAGACGCACGTCGCGGATCTCGTGCGAGCGCAGCGCAACTACGATCGCTGACGCGCAGGGGTCGTCGGCACTTCAGTTTCGGCGGCGGCGAACCGATAGATCACCCATGGTGTATCCGCGCATCGCCGCGCTCGTCGGCTATATCATCATCGCCGTGACCCTGTGCGTTTCGGAAACCACGCATCTGCCGCAGGTCCCGTATGTCATCGCGTACGCGATCGGCTACGTGGTCGCTCGCTTCGGACCGGCCGTCCTCGAATCGCTGCGCGGTCGTGCGTTCGGCAACCCCGTTCTCGCCTTCGGCGTGTTCGTGGGCATCACGCTCGGCGTACACGCGACGAGCTTCATCCTCGCGGAACTGGGCGTTCCGGCGAACGAAGTCACGAATCTCGATCACATCACGCTCGCGATCATCTACGCGTATGTCTGGGAGATCATGTACGATCTCGGCGGCCCGAAGAAACGGCGCACGCTACGCTCGGCAAGCGACGCCGTCACGAAGCTCGTCGCGCGCGTCAACGCGGTCCACGCGCCTGTTCCCGTGCGCGCGGCCTGAGGCCGCGAGCTCGAACGACTTACTCGAATCCGATCGAGAAGTATGAGGCCACGTTTTCCCTCGAACCGGACATGGATTCGAAACGGTGCTTCCCGACTTCCGGTCGTCATCGGGGCGACGATCGCCGTCCGCAGGAAGTCGTGCATTTCGGGCCGCGAGACAACGACGCAGGGCCTCAGGGAACGTGGGCGATGACGGGATCGAACCGCCGACCATCACCGTGTAAAGGTGCCGCTCTACCAGCTGAGCTAATCGCCCGAGCCGATGCGCGTTCGAGGGCGTGCGGCGGCGCCCCTCGAACCGCGGCGCCGATGCGCTTCGCCCGCACGTTCGCAACCGTCGCCACGATCGTCGCAAGCCTCGTCGCCGTCGTGCCGACGGCCGTCGTTGCGCGCGAGACGGAGCCCGCGTGGCTCGCGCTACGAGCAGGAGCGCACGCGCGCGTCGACGTCGCGCTCTGGGCGACCGCCGACGAACCCGAGGCCGCGCTGACGGCCTCGCCCACCTCGCTCGCGAGCGATCTCACCGCCGACGTGTCGCGGCCCGGCGACGTCGTCTACGAGCCGGTCGGCGTGCGCGTTCGCATCGTCCGCACCTTTCCCGGATCGCACATCGTGCTCGTGCATGGAATCGAACGCCGCTTCCAGGCCTACGCCCGCGTCGAACGGATCGTCGTCGAAATTCCGGCGGGCACGCACCTGCGCGCCGCCGGTGGTTTCGGCGGCTTCGCGGATTTCTACCCGACGCTCGCCACGCCCAGCACCCGCGCGGAACGTCTGGCCACCGGCAGCGACCTCATCGCCCTCGGCCTCGCGGCCGCGCCGTTCGATCCCGGCAGTGCCGATCTCGTGCGCGTGCGCGTGCGCGTGCGGACGGGGAACCTGCGCGGTCGCGAGGGGTTCGTCGCCGTGGCCTATGTGGGTTTGCCCGTAGCGAGCGTCGGTCCACAAAGCGAAGTTGCCGAACGTGCGTGCTCGTGCCGGCTCGTGCAATTTGGGGGCGCCCCTTAAACGCGACCTCCCTTTAGGCCGATACCATGGTAGGTATGATGACGCAGCGCTCCAACGCGGGTGAAATTCTCGTCCGCGAAGCCGTCCCATCGAGCGACACGGTCCGCGAACGCTTCGCCGCGATCGACGGCTTGCGCGCGGTCGCGATCCTCGCGATGCTCGCGTACGAAGCGTTCGCGTTCGCACCGGGGATCGCAGCGGGGCGACGGCCGCTCGCGACGGCGCTCGGCGACCTCAGCCAGGGCGTCACCCTCTTCATCCTGCTCTCGGGCTTCGCACTCGGCTATCCTGCGATCGTCGCGTGCACGGAAAGTGGCGCTGCGTATCTCGACATCGCGCGCTACGCGATCAAACGCGTGCTGCGCATCTATCCCGCGTTCTTGCTCGCGCTCGCACTCGCGATTGCGATTCCGCCACTCGCACGACATTTCGGCATTCCCGCATTCGCTGGTGGCGCGAAGCCGGTCGGCATCGCAACGATCGTCTCGAACCTCTTCTTCGTCGGCGACGGCCTCGGTAACGACGGTTTCCGCGGACTCGCGACGATCGCGCGCATGTACGTGCTCTTCCCGCTGCTGCTGCTGCTGTGGGCGCGCTCGGGTCCCGTCTTTGCGGGCGTCATGTTCGCGGCCGCCGTGTTGGATACGACGACGGGCCTGCACGCGATCGGAATCGGCGCGCTCGTCCCGTTCATGCTCGGCATGGTCGCTGCCGGCGTACGCGCGCAGAACTTGCCCGCCTATCGCTTCGGCGTTCCGCTCGCGTTACTCGCGGGTACCGCGGCCATCGTTTGGAGCCCGGGCATCGCGCATCTCGCGGCATCGCACGAGCCGGCCGGGACGCTGCGCATCGATCCGCTGTGGTCCGTTTCGCTCTTCGGCGCGCTCGTTGCGATCAACGCGTTCGGCCCGATCGAAGAGGTCCTCGGCTTCGCACCGCTGCGGCTCCTGGGCGTCGCGTCGTATGCGATTTCGCTTGCGATCGTCCCAGTGACGGCGTTTACGGTGCGTCAACTCGGCGCGTCGCACGGACCGCTCGAGGCCGCGGGCAGCGCCGTCGTCGTCTCGATCGTGGTCGGCTTCGCACTCTGGCAACTCGTCGATCGCAGTTTCGGGGAAAGCTCGCTGCGTCGCGACGTCGCCGATCGTTTGGCACCGAACTTCTCCGCGCTGCTCGCGCGCGTTCACGCCGATCGCGTGACGATCGGGAAGCCCGCTGAAGCGTTGCTGCCCGAGATCGAGAGCGCGTCGCCGCAGCTCGAAACGTCGTTTTACGCGCCGCCGCCGCGCCCGGATGCAGCCGACCTTGCGATGGTGTCGCAGCGATCGGGTTCGCCGGAAGAACTCGCAGCCGAAATCATTGCCACGAAGAAGCGGCTCGCCGAACGCTCCGCCGCGCTCTTCGTTAGTGCGAAGCCGGTCGAAGCGCCGGTCACCTATCAGAAACCCGGCTTCTATCGAAAACCGGGCGCGAACGCGATCGCGGTCACGACGTCACGCGCGGACGAAGTGGTACCCGCCGAACCGATCGCCGTGACGCCCGTGCCCGTTGCGCCGCCATCGTACGCGACGCCGGTCGCGACGACCGTGCCGATGATCAACACGTTGCCGATTGCAGCGACCGATAGCGACGATCACGAAGTTCGCACGATGGCCCCCACGCTTCCGCCCGTTGCCGAACGTTCGCCGATCAAGGTGCGCATCGGCGCGCCGCGCGCGCCGATCGCGGAACCCGCGAGCGTCGAGCGTCTCGATGGCTGACCTCGCGCACGCGGTCGATAGCGTGCATGAAGAGGGCGCCGATCCCCAAGCGCATCTGCTCGAACTCAATCGCGCGCTGCTCGAAATCGCGCGCGAACGCACCGAGGTCGAGCGGCGTCTGGGCGATGCGCGCGAGCGCCTCGACGCCGCGCGTGCCGAACTACCCGTCGCCGAACGCACCGCGAAAACGCGGCGCCAGTCGCAGCTCGATGCCGTCCGCGGTCGGGCCGATCTCGAACGCCGGCTGCAAAGCCTCGTGGAATCGGAAACGCTCGCGCGGACGCGTCGTCAACAAGCCGAACAGCGCGCCCAAGGGTTTCGCGCCGCTGCCTCGTTCGCCGCATCGGGGCGTACGGAAGCTGGCTCCGGCGATACGGATCGCCTCGAACGCGAGGAACTCGTCGAAGCTCGTGCGATGCGCGAGGCCGCGGTCGCCGAATCGCGCGGGGCCGAAGAACGCGCGGAAGAACAGAAGATCGGGAAACTACGCGCCGAGCTCGAGATGCACGTCGAAGCGGAGCGCGAGGTCGAGACCGCCTTCGCCGCGGAGCGCGAACAGGCCGAGGGACGCACGGCCGATTTACATGCGCTCGCGGCGCAGCTCGCAGTCGAGATCGAGGAAGCGGAGATCGCGCTCGAACATCTCGCGGACTCGGGCGCCGCACTCGCGCAGCAGCGGTCCGAAATTTCGGCCGAGTTCGACGATCAGCGCCGCGCGACGCGCGAGAGCGTCGAGGTTCGCATCGCGGAACTGCGCGCGATCGAGGCGAGCGCGGTCCGCGAGCGCGCCGATCTCGAAGCGATGCTGCTCTCGCTCGATGCGAATGCCGTAACCGAAGCTGCCGCAGCGAGCGATCTCGCGCGGCAAGAAGCGGCCACCAGCGCGGCGCCCGTCGCAGCATCGACGTCGGAAGCCTCGACGGCGACCGCTCCGGTACGTGACGGCAACGCCGCCCAACCCGCCGCAGAAACGCCGAAGGCCCCGCTCTACGTCGCGAAACCCGCGAAGCCCAAAGAGCCCATAAAGCCAATCAAGACGGAATCGTTCATCCGCCCCGAGGTCAAGCCGTATCGCCCCCCCGCCCCTCCGAAAAAAGCCGGCGGCGACGACGAACTCATCCCTGGCCTCAAGTCGCTCGTCGGCAACATGTTCACACGCAAGCGCCCGGACGTCGCGCCGGTGCCCGTCGAACCCGAGGAGAGTTCCTCGATCGCGGATCGCATCGCGCGCGATTTCGGTCTTCTCGGAGAACCGCCAACCGGGGAACGCGCTTAGTTAAAGAGGTCGTTGATCTCGAAACTGAGCGCTTCGGCAGTGAACGGCTTGAGCAGAAACGCCTTCGCGCCGCGATGAATCGCTTCGACCGCCGTCGGCTTATCGTTTAGTGCTGAAATAACGACGATGCGCGCCTGCGGACACGTGCGCAAGATGCCCTCGATGCACGTGAGGCCGTCCATCTCGGGCATCGAGATATCCATCGTGACGATATCGGGCGTGAAGGTCTGCACGATCCGCAGCGCCTCGAGGCCGTTGCTCGCGGTCTCGATTTCGTCGTTGGGTTTCTCGATCGTGCGTTTGATCGCGCGACGGATGAGATCGGAATCGTCGACCACGAGGAGTTTCAACGGCCGGCCCCCACGAGCGTCGCCGGCTGGACCGGCAGGCTGAACGAGAATTCGCAGAATTGCCCCGTTTGCGAATCGACGGCGATTTCGCCGCCGCAATCATCGACCACGCGCTGCTTGACGACGTTCATGCCGACGCCACGGCCCGCGGCCGACGACGGTTCGTCCGAGGTCGAGAAGCCCGCTTCGAAGATGAAGCTCGCGATTTCCGAATCGTCGGCCGACGTGGAGCGCTCGGCGGCGAGCAGGCCCGAGGCGACCGCGCGCGCGCGAATCTTTTCCGCATCGAGACCGCGGCCGTCGTCGCGAAAAGTAAATGCGAACGTATCCGGCGCGGCCGCGGGAACGGAGTGAATCTCGATCGTCGCGATCCGCGGCTTCTTGGCCGCGGCGCGTTCGGCCGGAAGTTCGACGCCGTGCGCGAGGCTGTTGCGCGTGAGCTGGATGAGCACGTCCTTGACGACGAGACGCTGCGACGCGGGGAGTGCGCGCGTGTCGAAGCCATCGGCGTCGACCTTCACGGTCTTGCCAAGTTTGGCTGCGATATCGCGCGCGAGCTTGGTAACGTTTTCGATGATATCGTCGCCGACTTCGTCGGAAATTTGGACGTCGCGCCGGATGCCCGCGAGCTTGACGCGTAGCGACTGCAGGTCGTCGATGTCGCTGCGGAACGCGGCGAGGCCGATCACGACCGTGAGGAAATCGTCACCGCCGAGCGCGGTGCGGTGCTTGAGATCGATGATCTTCGTTTCGAAGGCGTCCGCGAGTTTTTCGAAGTGTTCGAGCCGCAGGAACGAGGCGTTGCCCTTGATGTTGTGCACGCGTTGCAGCACGATATCGAGCCGTTGACGCAGGAGCGCCGTCTGCCCGATCGTCGCCGCCGCGAAATCGCCCGCGCGCAGCGCGTCGTCGATAATTGCCAGTTGCTCGTTTGCCAGCGTCACGAAACCGTCGAGTGTTTTCGGATCGACGTGGAGGATGCCGATGAGCAGTTCGAATTGCTTGACCTTCTGCTGCTCCGATTCGCGCAATTGACGCTCGCGCACGACGCGTTCCGTCACGTCTTCGACCGAGACGAGTACCTTGGCAACCGCGCCGTTTTCGATGATGCGACGGAAATCGAACATGAGGTGCCGCACGCCCACTTGACCCTCGGCATCGCGGCCCGTGATCTCGACTTCGTCGAGCGGATTGACTTTGAGGACGACGCGTTCTTTGCGCGTGACGTCGAAGAGCAGCGCGAGATAGTCGCGCGCCGTTTTGAACATCCGATCGGAAAGAATGCGCTGGAGCACGTTGACGAAGTTTTCGTTTCCGAGGTCGCGCTGATGGAAGACGGACTCGAGTTCGCTCGAGTAGCGGCTTTGAATGCGGAACGAACTATCGATGAGCATGAGGTGCGCGCGGACCGACGAGAGGACCGCGTCCGCTTCGCTCTTGGCGGCTTCGAGCGTGCGCGCGTGCTGCCACAGGTCGCGATTTTGCCGCTCGAGCTCCTGCGCCGCCGCTTCGTGCACCCGACGTTCGCCGCGGATGTTGTGCACGAGCGCATAGCCCGCAAGTCCGAGGCCGATCGCGCCGACAAGGGCGCCCGGCCAGTGCAGGACGACCGCCAAGACCAAGCCCACGACGACGAGCGCCGCGCCGGCGTAGGGCGCGACTTTATACGCGGTCTCCATGCGGGCGGTCGCGGCTTGCGTTACCGATGCCTCTGCGGTCATGACTCTTCTCTCCGAGCAGGCCTATCCCGATTATCGGCGACTTCGCCGCGCGGGAGAGGGACGCTGCGCTTTCGGCTCACAGTTAACGCGCAATGACCGAATTCCGCGCCCGATATCGTGGGACGCCGTCTTCCGTTCGACTCGCACGCAAGGCGATCGTCGATTACGCGCGCGCGTGCGGCTTCGCGACGGATGCCCTGGCCGAAATCGCCCTCGCGGTCGGCGAGGCGCTGGCGAACGCCGTCGAACACGGCAACAAAGATCTCGGCTTCATCGAGGTGACCTGTGTCTTCGAGGGCGACGTCCTCGACGTCGAGATCAGCGACGCCGGTAAGGGATTCGATATCACCGAGATGCAGCCGCGCGAACGCGATCCCGACGCGATCCGGGGCTTCGGCATCTCGATCATGCACGCGATTATGGACGAGGTATCGTATTTGCGCCGCGGGGCGGCAGTGCGCTTGCGCAAACGCCGCCCGACACCCGCCACCGTCGAACCCGCGCTGCGCAAAGAGGCCTAGGCGGCCGTCGCCGTCCCCGCGAAACTCGTACGTGGCGGGACGGTATCGGACGATTCCCGGCCGCACACATCGTTCGCTTCCACGCCTTTCGACGAAGCAACGGACCTCGAGCCGGGTGGTGGATAGCTCGTACCACGAAGCTACGAAGCCAAACGCCCCGCCCTCGCTCGGATGCCCAGGTTTAAGCCGTGCGCCTGCGGGAATGAGCGCAGCATGGATTCACTCGTCATCTGTCCGTGCAAGCATACGATCGTCACGCACGAAACCGGCCGATGCATCGCACCCGGCTGCCCGTGCATGCTCGGCACCGCTGCCGTCTTGGAACGCGCGATCGATCTCACGAAGCTCGATCGTCGGCAAACCGGCGCGGCGCGCGTCGCGGCAGCGAAGACGGCCGTCTCGGCCTAAGCTCGCGACCCCGAAACCTGAGGAGGCGTTTTAGAACGCCTTCTTTTTGCGATCCATGAGCTGCCAGATCATCGGCGTGAAGATGAGCTGCATCGCGAGACCGAATTTACCGCCGGGGCAGACGATCGTGTTCGGGCGCGACATGAACGAGTCGTGCAGCATCGCGAGCAGGTACGAGAAATCGATGCCTTTGGCGTTGGCGAAACGGATGACGAGCATCGATTCGTCGAGCGTGGGGATCTCGCGCGCGATGAACGGGTTCGAGGTATCGACGATCGGCACGCGCTGGAAATTCATGTGCGTGCGTGAGAATTGCGGGACGATGTAGTTCGTGTAGTCCGGCATACGGCGAAGAATCGTATCGACGATCGCCTCTTGGCTATGGCCGCGCGTGCGCTTGTCGCGCTGCAGTTTTTGAATCCACTCGAGATTGATCGTCGGCACGACGCCGACGAGCATGTCCGCGTATTGCGCGACGTCGGCCGTCTCGGTAACGACGGCGCCATGTAAGCCTTCGTAAAAGAGCAGATCGCTCGGCGCGAAGTCTTCCCACGGCGTGAACGTGCCCGGCTCTTGCTCGTACGGGCGCGCCTCTTCTTCGTCGTGGAGGTACTTGCGGTTCTTCGCGGTGCCGGTTTCCGCGTAGGAGCGGAACGTCGACTCGAGTTCTTCGAAGAGATTTCCTTCAGGACCGAAGTGACTGAAGGTCGCGTTACCCGACTTCTGCGCCTCGGCGAGTTTGTCGCGCATTTCGACGCGATCGTAGCGGTGGAAGGCATCGCCCTCGATGATCGCGGGTTCGATGCCTTCGCGCCGGAAGATCTGCTGGAACGTGGTCTTGACCGTCGTCGTTCCGGCGCCTGAGGAGCCGGTAATCGAGATGATCGGATACTTCGCCGACATACGATCCTTTGCGGAGGGGCTTAGAACGAGGGTGCTTCGCGGAGGGGTCGCCGTTGCGTGCGATCGGACGTGACCTACCGGGTGATAGGTTTCCGCAACTTCTCCACTGGGTGTCGAAAAGAAACGCTTACGGCGTCACCGTCGCGCGGAAAAGCGAACGCTCCTTAAAGAGCGGCGTTGCAAAGACGAGTTCCTCGCCGCGATCGTGCGCTTCGTGATAGCGCACGAGCCGCTCGACCTCGCGGATCGAACCTAAGATGAGCGGGACGCGCTGATGGATGTCCTTCGGTGCGACGTCGAGGATGCGCTCGCGGCCGGTCGAGGCCATGCCGCCGGCCTGCTCCACGATCATCGCCATCGGGCTCGCCTCGTACATCAGGCGCAGACGGCCTTCGCGTGAGGCGTCCTTCGTGTCGCGCGGATACATGAAGAGCCCGCCGCGCACGAGGATGCGGAACACTTCCGCCACGAGCGAGGCGACCCAACGCATATTGAAATCGACGCCGCGCACGCCCGATTTTCCGGCGATACACTCTTCCACGTAATGTCGAACCGGCGGTTCCCAATGGCGCTGATTCGAGGTGTTGATCGCAAATTCGCGCGTCTCGGTCGGGATGCGCATGTTGGGATGCGTGAGGATGAACGCGCCGATTTCGCGATCGAGCGTGAAGCCGTGCACGCCGTTACCGACGGTCATGACGATCATCGAGGCGGAACCATAGAGCGCGAAACCCGCGGCGAGCTGCTCCGTGCCGTGCTGGAGGAAATCCTCGGCTGTCGGGTGCGTGCAACCTTCGGGCGCGCGCAGGATCGAGAAAATCGTACCGACGGTGAGATTGACGTCGAGGTTCGACGAGCCGTCGAGCGGATCGAAGCAGATGAGGTATTTGCCTTTGGGATGGCCGTCGGGAATGGGAATCGGCGCGTCGTTTTCTTCCGAGACCATGCCGCACACCGTGCCGCCGAATTCGACTTCGCGGACCATGATATCGTTGGAAATGACGTCGAGCTTCTTCTGTTCTTCGCCCTGGACGTTGACGGTCGTGACGACCGCGCCCGCGGGATCGTTGAGGTTGCCGCGCGAGACGGCCGAAGCGATGTACTTACATGCCGTCTGCACGTCGTTGAGCAGCGCGGTGAGTTCGGGGTCGGTGCCGCCGCGGCGCCGTTGATCTTCGATGATGAACTTCGAGAACGTCGTGTGACCATTTGGCATTCGGGCCTCCGATCGCGTGGCTCGCGTTAAGCATGTTGTCCGCGTCTTCGCGCAAGGGGATCGAAAAGACGACAGTAGGAGACCGACGAGATCATCTCGCCGGCCTCGCGGGTCGTACCCAGGATCGGCTAGTGGCTGCCGTTGCCGTTCTTGGACGGCTTCGCGTAGCGCTCGCCGACGGGTTTTTCCGTCGCATACGAGTGGATCGAGTAGTGCTGAACGCGGTCGGTTCCGGCGGTGCGATCGAGGCGGAAACCGGGCTCCACTTCGGGACGGCCAACGATGAACGAGAGCGCCGTGGTTTGGCGGCCCAGACGCGCGTCGTACGCGTTGACCTTCACGTAGCAGGTGGGGTGCTCGGCGATCGCGGCTTTGATATCGCCCATGATGCCGGCGGCATCTTTCACGTCGAATTTCGGCAGGCCATACATCTCCCAGTAGGAGTTGCGCGGATGCGGATCGTCCGTGTATTCGATCGAGATCGGCCAGTCGTTATCGAGGCAATACTGGACTTGTTTTGCGATCTGTTCGTCCGTGAAATCCGGTAAGAACGAGAACGCGCCTTGCGTGAGTTTCATGTGCGGCTCTCCTCTTAGTAGCTCGGCGTCGCGACGACGTCGGGCGTGTCGGTCGATTCGTAGTTGAACGAGATGTCTTTCCAGATGTCGAGCGCACGCGCGAGCGGCTTGCAGCTCTTCGCCTGTTCCTCGAGGATATCCGGACCTTCGTTGACGTAGTCGCGGCCTTCGTTACGGGCCTGAACGATCGCTTCGAGGGCGACGCGGTTGGCCGTGGCGCCGTCGGCGATGCCGTCGGGGTGGCCGATCGTGCCGCCACCGAACTGCAGGACCGTATCTTCGCCGAGCAGGTCGAGCAACTGGTGCATCTGGCCCGCGTGGATGCCGCCCGAGGCGACCGGGAAGACGCCGGGCATCGATGCCCATTCTTGTTCGAAGAAGATGCCGTGCGCCGGATTCACTTCGTTCTTGTCGAGGCGCAGGATGTCGTAGTAGCCCTTGGTCGTCATCGGATCGCCCTCGAGCTTACCGACGACGGTGCCCGCGTGGACGTGGTCGATTCCCAGGAGCCGGCACCACTTCGCGAGGACGCGGAAGCTGACGCCGTGCGATTTCTGACGCGTGTAGGTCGAGTGACCGGCGCGATGGAGGTGCAGGATGATGCCGTTGCGGCGCGCCCACTTCGCCATCGACTGCATCGCGGTGAAGCCGATGGTGAGGTCGATCATGATGATGACCGAGCCGATTTGCTTTGCGAATTCCGCGCGCTCGTACATGTCTTCCATGTCGGCGGCCGTGACGTTGAGGTAGTGGCCCTTCACTTCGCCGGAGGCTGCTTCCGCGCGGCTGACGCCTTCCATACAGAAGAGGAAGCGATCGCGCCAGCGCATGAACGGCTGCGAGTTGATGTTCTCGTCGTCCTTTGTGAAGTCGAGACCGCCCCGCAGTGCTTCGTACACGACGCGGCCGTAGTTCTTGGCCGAGAGCCCGAGCTTGGGCTTCGTGGTCGCGCCGAGCAGCGGACGGCCGAACTTGTTGAGGTACTCGCGCTCCATGACGATGCCGTGCGCCGGACCCTGGAAGGTCTTGACGTAGGCAACGGGGATCCGCATGTCCTCGAGGCGGAGCGCTTTGAGCGCCTTGAAGCCGAAGACGTTACCGATGATCGACGAGGTGAGGTTCGCGATCGAGCCCTCTTCGAAGAGGTCGATGTCGTAGGCGATGTACGCGATGAACTGCTCGGGGTTGCCGGCCACGGGGTCCACGCGGTAGGCGCGGGCCTGATAGTGTTCGTAGGCCGTGAGCCGGTCGGTCCAGACGACCGTCCAGGTCGCGGTCGAAGATTCACCGGCGACCGCAGCCGCCGCCTCGACGGGATCGACGCCCGCTTGTGGGGTGATTCGGAAGGCACAGAGCACATCGGTGCTCTTGGGCTCGTAGTCCGGCTGCCAATAGCCCATCTCCGCATAGGGCGTCACGCCGGCCTCGAGACGGTTGTTTTTCTTCACATCTGCAATCGCCATCCCCCAAGTTTGTACCAACGGGGGATAAACGTCAAATACCGATTTTGGGGCGTCGCATAAGGCTGTGGTTATGCATAGGTTTACGCATGAAGCGTGGTTACGGGATACTTTTTGATCTGCGTATCGATCGTCGCGAGCGTCAGGCCCTCAACCTGCGCCTGCGCGATCAAGAGGCGATCGAACGGATCGAGATGGTGCGGCGGTAGATCCGAGACCGCGAGCGTATGCGCGATCGTGATCGGCAACTCGGTGAATCCCAACATCTTGATCCGCGATGGAACATAGGCGCCCGGCGACATCGGCAACGAGAGTTTTCCGCGCGCGTGCTCGAGCGCGATCTCCCAGCTGACGACAGATGATACGAAGATCTCGTTCTTCAGATCCTCAATCGGCCGGCGGACGCCGGGAGGAAGTCGTTCGGGCTTGGACGTCGCCCAAAGGAAGATGTGCGTGTCGAGAAGGAGTCGCACGGTGCGACGCCTACAGCCGTTCGCCGAAGAGCTCGGCGATCTCCGCATCGGATTCGAAGAAATCGTCCGTCAGGCTCACGAGGCCGGCATCCATTCCGAGGGCGCGACGCGTCGGTCGCCCGAACGGCACGATGCGTACCGCTGGCGCGCCGTCGAGGGCAATGACGATCTCACGTTCTTCGCCCGAGCGCACCTCGCGCACGAGTTGCGAAAGATTCGCCTTAGCCTCACCGAGATTTACCGTCTTCATCGTCTCAGCATAGCGCATACCGCGGGTTAGTCACGCAACCTTGGTCAAGTGCGGATACGCTCCAGCTTTTGCGTCGGACTACCGGAAGCGCTGGTTCATCTCGACGAGCTCGATTCGGATTCCCGCTGCCCGATACGGCCTTCGAGTCGGTCGAACCGTCGGTCGTGGCCGGCGAGTCTCGCGTCGATGCCGTCGAGTCGCGCATCGACGAAATCGAAGCGCCGTTCCATGCGGAGGCTAAACGCGTCGGTCGCTTCGCGAAAGGAAAGAATCGCCGAGAAGATTTCCTCGTTTGTCACGGCCATCGAATCGCGACGTTTCGCCGCACTCGCTAGGCCTCCCACGCGAATCGTCGGCCTCGTTTGTCCGTTCGACCGGCCGCAGGATCGCACGCGAACGCTCGGAAGCGCCGCGTATGTTCGACGTCGAGCATCCGTTGTTGTTCACGATGGCCGATGTGCGCGCGGCGACCGAAGCCCGTACGTTTGCTCGGGGCGAACGGTGCGCTGCAAGCAATCGCGTGACGGACCTGCGAATCACACATGACGGGCAGACGATCTCGGCTCGCGTTCGCGGGACCGCGGCCGTGCCCTACGGCGTCATCATGCTCACCGGTAAAACCAAACAACGCGAACGCGTCGTCAAGCGCTTCGAGCAACGCGAAGTACCGTTATTTTTGATCAGCCTCGAGGCAGGCGGAACGGGCCTCAACCTTACGGCGGCCGATACCGTCGTCCACGACGATCCGTGGCGGAATCCAGCCGTCGAGCGACAGGCAACGGGTCGCGCGCAATCGCATTGGGCAGAGGCAACGCGTCTTCGTGTACAAGTTCATCGGCGCCGGAACCGTCGAGGACAAGATCGTCGAACCTCAGGACGCCCTACGATCCGGAGTTTGAGGCGCAAATGAAGGTCGCCCTCGACGTCATGCGCGACCGACGCGAGGTTCTTCGCGAACTCGCGAAATGACGTTTGCGTGGCTCCGCCTCGCCGTACTTCTCGCGATCCACGAAGCGCAGCTGGCCGAACATGGCGGACGCCCAGGCATCCGTGACATCGCGTTGCTGGAATCGGCTTTGGCCCGGCCGCAACAACGATTCGCCTATGAGGAGCCGCCACCGGACGCGATCGACCTTGGAGCAACCTACGCGATCGCACTGCTACAGAATCACCCGTTCATCGACGGCAATAAGCGCACCGCATTCGTCGCACTCGAGACATTTCTCCGGCTCAAGCTCGCGAGCGACACGAGCACCGAAACCGACTTCATCGCATTCGTTCGGTCTCACGCGATACGCCGCGCGAGCCTTTAGGTTAGCGGAATCGCCGTTTCAACTCCACGAGGTCGGCACGGAACTCTCGCTGAGCAACTTCGAAGCGATCGAGACGCGTGCAGACTCGAGCGAGTCCCTTTTCCACGGTTCGTTGGCCCTCTTCGACGTTCTCGATACGTGTTTCCAGCCGGCCCATCCGGCCCTCGAGGCGGTCGAACCGTTCGTCGTATGCGTTGAGCTTGGCGTCGATGCCATCGAAGCGTCGCTCCGTCCGTTGGCTGGATGTGTCGGTCGCATCACGCAAGGAAAGGATCGCGGCGAAAATCTCTTCGTTGGTCACGCCCATCAGATCGCGACGGTTCGTCGCCTCCGCAGGGCCTCCCGCGACCTAACCCGACGTGAGCTCGTCATCGAAACGGACGTCGCGGTAGATTGCCTCGAGCGCGATATCGAGTCCGATCGACGCAAGCGAGACCGAGCCGATCGTGATCTCCGGCAGCGCCCGCATGTCGGAGCCGTCTCTGCGAAAAATCTCGACCCATCGCCGCCGCGAATCGACGAGGACGTACTCTTGCAGCGTCGGGATCGTTCGGTACTCGTCGAATTTCTCACCACGGTCGACGGCGGCCGTGGTGCGCGAGAGCACCTCGACGATGCACGTCGGGAAGCGAAGACGGGTCGTGCCACGTTCGAGATCGCGCGCATCGCAGGTGATGACGAGATCTGTGTACCGCACCGAGCGCTGCGTTACGACGAGCATGTCGGAACCAAATACGCGACACGGAGTTCCGCGTACGTGGTCGGCGACGACGACGAAGAGGTTGCCGGCGATCGCGGCGTGTTCGATCGTTCCGCCCGCAAAAGCGAAGATGTCGCCTGCCAGCCATTCGTGCCGGGCCTCTTGCGCGAGCTCCCAGGCGACGAACTCGTCGAGCGTCAAACGCTCGTGCGGAAGAGCCGTCATAGCGGGTGCATTTCGCGAGAGAGCACGGTTTTCATCGCACACCCGTGACGGTTCAGAGGCCGCCCACCGACCAAACATAATAAGATGATACGGCCATGCGACGTCGTATCTAGGTACGAACACACGTTCTGGCCCAACCTATAGTGGGATACGCCAGATTCCGATTTGAAAACGAAGGTCCAAAATAGTGGTAAAAAACGGCGCAGGACGGACTAAAAGTCGGCAACACAGACCGCTAATGAGTCATAAGCCAGCGACAATTTCACTCTATAATGTGACTCGAATTTAGTGCGGATTCTAAAACGCCATCAACCGACCGTTCTGGACCTATTTTGCGGCGCCGGAGGGCTTTCATTAGGTTTTCAGTCCGCAGGCTACCGGATTGCGGGCGGCGTCGATTCTTTTGTACCTGCCGTGGAGACCTTCTCGCAAATTTTCCTGACGCCGTTTGCATTCAAAGTGATATTCGCGAACTTACCGGCAAAGAGGTTTTAAGGAGACTCAATTGCGCCATCGACGTTCTCGTCGGTGGCCCCTCCTGTCAAGGCTTCAGCACCTCGGGCGGGTTAGCTAAAGCATCGGGGCGTGACTTACATGACCCGCGCAACGCCTTATTCGAACACTACCTTCGTCTCGTCAAAGAGCTAACCCCAACTTGGATCATCTTTGAAAACGTGCCAGGCCTCTTACTATACCATCATGGGGAGGTCGCGCGCACTATAACGGCTCGTTTCGCAGATATCGGTTACAAAATTCAGCCAATGATTCTCCTTGCAGCCGACTTTGGCGTGCCCCAACTTCGTAGGCGCCTATTTTTTGTCGGCAATCGTACGAATCGACCAGTTCACTTTCCCTTACCAACGAATGGTGATCCTAAGCTATGGGCAAAATTTGCACTGCCCTTCGCCTTTTTATCACGGCTAGGGCATAAAGAACTACGCGATCTTCCACCTCACGTTACATTCAGGGAAGCGTGCAGTGACCTACCGCCATTGAAGGAGGGAGAAACTTTGCATGACGTTTCTTACCGCAGTGAACCAATGTGGCCTTATCAACAGGTTATGCGGCGGCGCTCCAATCGGGTCACACAGCACGTTGCTTCTCAGCTTTGCGAAAGCGATCGACTAGCGGCCACGATCCTCAAGCCAGGTGAAAACTGGACAAACATTCCAGAGCACCTCCGCCCTAAACGATTTACAAAGATACGATCGTACGATGCTACGACTCTTATGAAGCGGCTTGAGCTTGGGCGTCCTTCGTACACCGTAACAACGAAATTCAACGAAGCGAGCACAGGAGCGTTTATCCACCCAACGCAAAGGCGCACACTCAGCGTCCGCGAGGCCGCTCGCTTACAATCGTTCCCCGACGACTTTCAGTTCTGCGGAAACCACCGACAAGTCCGAGAGCAAATCGGAAATGCTGTGCCGCCACTGATGGCGTTCGCGGTTGCAGATGCGATTGTCTCCTCCGTAATTCAAGACATACATGGAGTCGTTTACCAATCCTCACGTGCAACCTATCAAGTTATTGCAGACTCTCACCATGACGCGATCCGACTGCATGGAGCCCGTAAAACGATCAAGACGTATGTGGAGCCACTGCCGACCCTATTTCAAGTTGATGGCGCTCACTAGGCTCATTCAATTACGCTCGTGGCACTCCAAATTCGAATGCGTTTTTTGCAAGCTCATGAAATCGATTAGTTTACCGAATCTTACTGCGAGCTCACATACTGCCCAACGCGCAAGAGAAGGCATAGGCCTATGCTTCGGGGGACGCTTCTGTGCCTTATTTTAGTTCGAGTCAACTAAGCAATGCTATGGATGAGCTTGCCAAAACTCATCCAATCGTTACCTCATTACTTGCTATGTCGCGAAAAGGTCTACCCGCGACAGATAACGCGGCAAATACACAAACTTTTAAATCATCTGATGAAAACGAGGTGTTGGAAAAGTGGTTCCATCCGATAGGTACCCCGAACGACGAGCCATTCTATATTCCTTTCGGCCAAGTTAAACGAGCTGAAGATCGACTTCGAAATCGTAAATACGCAGGCCGAACTCTGCAAAAGTTACGGACCAAAGATTGGGAGAAATTCTTTCTTCATATTGGAGATAAGTTTGCTTTTCGTTCGAACGTAGTTGATCTACTTAAAAGCGAGCCGAGGCTGCTAGAAAACGGAACGGTACCCCTCGCAGCGCTCACAGTCTGGCTAAAGCGCAACGACGACATACCATCTCTAAAAGAAGCGATTAAAGCCGTCGTAAGAGAATTCCGGCTTGATCAAAACGGATTCGAAGCTGTTTTCGCGGCCGACACCGCTGTGCACTTTTCCGATGCTGACCTCCAATCAACCCAGCTAACTGACCAGGATATCGCAGAGATCCTCGGGCTCGCAGCGCCGCCTCCTGAACCAACATTTAAGCAAAGTGATCTCGAAAATCAAATTGCAAAGTCTTTTTTAAAGGCGAACCTTCGCATCGATAGATCTCTTGTAGGCGGAATCGTCGCGTCTTGGTTCGCTCACGACATTGTCGTCCTAGTAGGATCGCCAGGTACGGGCAAGTCAACTATTGGTCGACATTTCATCAAAGCTTTCGCCGACGCGTTTGATACAAGCTATGTGGCAACGGACGACCTGGTGATTGATTCTGATTTTGATTTGAGTCGATTTATCGGTTATGCAAATTTAGACGGCGCGCATGTCCCTAGCGGATTCACCTCAACATTCTTGCTCGATAATAAAAAAGCGTATTTTACTTGCCTTCTGCTCCTGGATGAGTGGAATCTAGCCCTAGTAGATGAATATTTAGGGCCATTTTTGGCTGCGATTGAGAATTCCACGCCTATCACACTTCCAGGTAAGCTCGACGATAGTCAAGATCCAAAACGCCACCTGCCGATTGACACATTCGTAATTGCAACATGTAACAGTTATTTGGATGAACCGGAAACCCGAAAACCTTTGTCTCGGCCTGTTAAGAGGCGGTGCACGATTTTTGAAATACCGAATTGGTTCGCCCTTGATGTCGAACAAAACGGAGTTGCTTCGGCGATTGAAACAACGGTCAATCTTCTTCTTGGTCGCGAGTCTGATGCCGTCTCCCGCCGCGTAATCACAAAATCAGCCACGGCAGTCGATTATCTTCGTAAGCAAGTTCTAGATAAATATCAAACATATGATGCGATTGAACCAGCGTTTAGATCAGCCCTCGAAGACGTTCTGAAAGTTTTTCTGTCGCACAGTTCTGGGAAACGTTTTATGACGATAGGCGTGTTAAAGGATATCATTTTAAATTCACTTTATGGAATCGAGACATCCGCGGAGATAGCTCTAGCGTATCAATTAAGCGGAAAACTAATCCATCTTTATCAAGGCCCTATCGACAATATTGAAAATGTGACTACGATTTTTACCGATCCTATTGCAAAGTCCATTGTGACTCGGGCGATTGAAAACTATGCCTACGCTATTAGCTTAAGCGGCGGCGAACCAGTGCCCTTAATCTGAAGCTGGAGCTTCAAAAAGGCTTAGAAGAACCGGGACTACGGAAACTTTTAAATGAACAATCAGATCACTTGCGGGGACTAAAGGCAATTCCACTAACGCATTGCCCCCACCACTCACGAAGCTCACCTTTTTATATGTTCCGTCCCGTGGTGGATAACAAATAACTGCGTGTTTTAAACGAAAAGTATTAAGATAATGGGGCATCGGGAGTTCGAGTGGGTGGCGAGCAGGAGATAGGTCTGCGGGCGTGATTTCTATCGTATGCGCGATCTTGATTTTCTGAGCACGCTACTACGCGTTGAGGCACCCTGGTCGGTG
>JAABUQ010004872.1_pt1 | contig 22251 bp, 19 predicted proteins | sample 5560001 | NCBI WGS metagenome assembly JAABUQ01 (sample SAMN10711888, study PRJNA513371) | rock metagenome | isolation source: Antarctica rocks | place: Antarctica: Victoria Land, Finger Mt nord | collected 2015-12-18 | reverse complement strand
GCCACCCAGTTCTCTGGCCGCATCAAGCGCCTTCCCCGCGGCGCGAAATTCGTCTAGCGTCTGATCGCGAAAGCGGTGCAGCGCGGTCTCGTGAATCTGTCCTTTTTCCTCAAGCTCCGCCTGTTGCCGTTGCCCGGCTGCCCGCAGCGCGCTGAGCCGCTCACTGTACTCCGCCACTGTTTCCGCTACTTCCGACACCTTGGAAGCCACCTCGATGCTGATGCGCGTGGTGGCCTGCGACACTTCGGCGCTATGCGCCGCCAATACATCCAGCCCGGTACCCTCACCCATTTGGATCGCTTGAATTTGAGCGTTCAACGCAATCAGGTGCATCTCGTGCGCGACCCCTTGCACCGTATTCGTTAGGCCCTCGGTGGCGTTGCGAACAGGCAGGACGGAGTTCTCCGCCATCTCGGTGGTCGCAAGAGTTGCCGCCACCATCCTGCGGATCTCGTCCAGACTGTCGAGCAATCCCTGCACGCTTCCATTAACAGAGGCCGTGATTCCGGTGAACTCCCTTAGCATCAGGCCATCGCCGCTGAGCTTTTCGAGCAGACCGGTAACCCCGCTGAAAACCTGTCGTAACGATCCGTCGCTATCCCTTAGCTCCGCAACCACGCTCTCCAGTTGCGCCGCCTCCACTCGCGTCATCACGGCCACGCGCCCAAAACACGCCACGTCCTCCGTTGCGCCGCCTTCCTCGATGGCCGCAAACACTTCCGCAATCCCCTTGCGGGCGTGCTCCAACTTTGCGCCACAATGTCCTGGGTCTGCAACGTGACTACCGCTTGGCTTACTTTTCCGCCCAAGACCTGGCTGGCCCCCGTGAGTTCCACATTGCGCTCGGCATTGTTCTTGATCTCTTTCGTCAGCTCCACCAGAAAACGGCTCAACGCGCTTCTCTTCTCTTTCACCTTCCGGCCCTGTGTCGCCATGCGGTTTTCGAGCGTTTCAACCACCTGGAGCAAATTGCCGTGCAACTGCGACAGCGCGCGCACGTGCTCGCTGAACGCGGATTGAATCTGCTGCTGAAGCGTCGCAATCTCGTCCGTTACGGAATTAAACACCTGCCGCGATTCGCCCGGCAGATACGCGGATTGAATGCGGAACATCACATGCGTGATTGCGAGCGGCGCCACGGTGGCCTCCAGCGACTTTTCTATGTGCAGGAGCCGGCGAATCGCATCGACGCTGCTCCGAAGTCCGGCCGCCAGCTCTTCCATCCCATCTTGCGTGCTCGCCAGGTAGTCCAACGGACTCTCCAGAAGCGCAAAGACGGCGGCGAACGAAATATCGCCCATCTCTTGCCCGCTCGCCATGTTCACCACGTTTTGACCGTGGAAAATCAAGTCTCGCGACGCGCTCGACAACTGCTCGAGTGTTTGTTGAAATGCGAGGAACTGGCGCTCAAGATAGCTCGTCGCCTCCGGAAAGTTGACCATCGTCCGGTGAAGCTCGCCCGACGCCTTCGCCAGCTTTCGGAGCGCCACCCGTACTCCGAATTTTCCGAATAAGCCGCCGCACCGGCTTAGCGTCTGCAAGGCTTTTTCCGAAGCGAGAGCCTTTGAGTTGTGCCGTTGCAAAGAGAAGGTCACGGGCGTTTCAATTGCCTCATCGAGCCGGTAAGTGAAATATAGAATCCAAAATGAAGGAAGACCTTAAAATCTTTTCCAAGCAGATCGATAAGGTGTTTTGGAACAGGAAAGCTGGACCTTTCCGCATGAATCACTCCGTTCCTCGCATCTTGTGTGTCGACGACGATCCTCTGTTCCAGAGGTTCGTCGGCATCTCGCTACGCCGCACCGGATACGAGATCTTAACCGCCACCGATGGCATTGAAGCGTGTGAAACGCTCGAGCGCCTCGGCGCTGACACCCTCCATTGCGTCATGATCGACCGTCGCATGCCGCGCATGGACGGTCTCGAGTTCCTCGACTGGCTCCGCCAGCGCGATTCGAACCTTTCCGCCATTGTGATTACCGCCGAAGGGGAGAAGGAGCACGTTGAGAAGACCCTGCGCGCGGGGGCCTGTAATTTCCTCGATAAGCCCGTCATCGCGGAAGGGCTCAGGGAGGCCGTCGCGGAAGCGATCTCGTTGACCAACCAGCGGCGGCACTTGACGCAGTTGCGTGACAACGTCCATCGCTATGGCTGTTATCTGCGCGAAACCATCACGTCGTTGCCCTCCGACCACAGCCTCGCCTTTGACAGCTTTTACCAGCCCAAACACGAGGCGGGGGGCGACTTCCTGGCGCAACTGCGAGTGGATGAGAACCGGCACCTTATCCTGCTCACCGACGTGTCCGGCCATGATCTCTGGTCGGCTCAATGGTCGGCCTACTTCCACGGCTTTCTGAACGGCAGCTTGCGCGGCGGCGCCTCGATCCAAGAGACGTTGGCGGGCTTCAATGAGTTGTCGATCGAGAAAGCTCATCCCACCGGGAACCTTTCGATCGCGTTGTGTGCACTCCTGCTCGACCGGGGGGCCGGCACCATGACTATCTTCTGTTCCGGTGCACCGCTGCCGGTATGGGTCCAGTCGGAACAAAGCATCGAGACCATGCTCGTTCCCGGCGGCCCGCCGCTCGGCTGGTTCGCGGATTGTTCTCCCACCACCGTGACCGGGCCGATCCCTTCGGGCGCCGTGTATCTCTGGACTGATGGCGTCGACGATTTAGCGCACGAATTCGATGCCAGTCCGCTGAGCGTGGCACAAGCGTTGCTCAAGGCCACCGGAAGCTCCGGAACGCCGGAATGGGCCTCCACTTCAAAAGACGACCTGCTAGTGGCGCGTGTTTTCCCCTCGGGTTTTTCGAGCCTCGACGGAGCTCAGTGCGTGGAACCGCTGGTTGTCGAGTCGTACCGGCCCGAACAGATCGACGGGATCGACGGCCTGCAGAGATATTGGGAGAACAGCCTGCGCTTGGCGCTTCCGAAGCTCGATCAGACCACGCTCTACGCCATTCTGCTATCGGCCCGCGAAGCTGTCGTGAACGCGCTGCTGCACGGTTGCCGCGACGGGGAGCAAGCGGCCTTTCGCATCAGCTACCGGCCCTCTATGCAAACGGTTTCCGTCCATGTATCGGATCCTGGCCCCGGTTACAGCTTCTCCGTCGACAAGCACACCGCCGCCGACAGGAAGGAACTTGTCGACGCCCACCGCGGCCTCATGCTCATTCAATCCTTCGCCAGCAACACCGTCGCAAGCCGGAACGGCGCAGATCTCAGAATGGAATTCTCTCTTTCGTAAACTCACATGTCTACCATCACAAAACACAAAGAAGCCGAGCCCCAGGCCAACACCTTCAGTGCCTCGCTTCCAGGCAATATCCTGAGCACCAATGCCCAGGAAGTGCGCGCCCAACTCACGGCGGCTTTGAACGATCCCAGATCGGCAGCCGGCGCTCTCGCGGTTTTCGAACTCGACGCCACGCGTGCCCAGATGATCGATTCTGTCGGCCTGAACCTCGTTGTGTGGCTCTTGAAAGCCCTGCGCGAACGTGGCGCACGCTTGCGCCTGGTCGTCTCGAACGTTCACGTCGAACGCACGCTTCTGTTCACCCGGCTCGATCAACAGGCCGAGATCGTCCGCCGCCCCTAGCCTACCCGAGCGCCCCTCGCAGAACGCCCGCTCGTGGGCGCGTACCGGCGGCGGCCGGATCGTCGTTGCCAAGGCCTACGGAGCGGAGTCCTTCGCCTCACTTCCAATACGGGCCGCTGCCAGGCTGGCTTCCGCCCGCGTCCGCACCTCCGGCGAGGAGTCTGCCGCCAGCCGCTCCAGCAGCGGCACCAGCCTTTCCTCGCGGATGTGGCCCAAAGCCCACGCGAGCGCCACGCGAAACCTCGGCTCCGGATGCCCGGCGAGCGCCGCCATCTTTTCGTGAAATGATTCGTCTTTGTGGTGATACAACCCGATCAACGCGTTCACAACCACTCGGTGATGGTTGTCCCCTAGGGCTTCGCGAAAGACACGCGTCACCGAGCCTACCGGCGCATACCACAGCGCTTCTACGGCGTTAGCCCGCACCCGCCCATCCGGCGATTCCAGTTGCCGGTCAATCACGGTCCGATTGGGCCGCATCTTGCACAGCGCCAGCACCGCTTTCGAGCGAATGTAGTTATCCGGGTGCCAGGTAAGCGTACATAGCCGCGGATAAAACGCGCTGTAATCCTCTATATCTTCGATGAGCGTCAAGGCGCGCAGTAGGCGGTCCGCGGCCGTGGCGTCTTCCATCGCTCGCGAAAGCTTCATTAGAAATCGCGCATCGGCTCCGCGCATTACCAGCATGGCCCGCCGCGCTTCCGCGAGCGGCAGAAATTCCGGGTCGAAAAGAAGCGTAAGGTACGCGCTTTGACCGGCCAGCCACGCGGCCATCTGCCTGCCTGCGGCCGTATCCTCCTCAAACGCGACGTGCCTCAGCGAAACCTGCGTGATCTCCTCCGGATACGCCTGCCTCACCCGGCTGAAGAAGGTCGTAAATTTCGCCAGATCTCCCTTGGCGAGCGCCGTCAGAATCTGCTCCGTGCCGCTCACCGGGTTTGCTCGCTGCGATGGAACAATTTTGGACGTCGACACTTCACGCTGGTTCTCCAAGTCTTAACCCATCAGGTCCTAAACCCATTTCGACGCGAACCGCCGGATGTTTGAAGCCTTCCTTGGCCGCCGCAAACCGCTCGGTGTGGGTCCACGCGCCGTGCAATCCCCTATAGACAGGCCCTGGTATGGTCGATAGGAAGTTGAAAGTGAAGCACAAATTTGCGAGTGTGGCGGCTGACACTACGCCAGGTATCGAAAACGGGCGATCCCAGGCGTTCTTGCTCTTCCAAGTAGTAGGTCGTAGAACAGAACTCGGACATCCTTGTTGAGTCGAATCGTTGAGTCGAATCAAACCAAAGTTGGAACTACCATGAACGAATCTGAAGCCGGTGGCAAGATGACGCGTGAAGAAATGGCGGGCGCGATCTCTTCGGCCACGAATGAAGTTTTCACCACCATGCTCGACCTGGAGATCAGCCCCGGCCAGATTGAGGGGGACAGCCCTACCTCCTCGCGCGCCTCTGGCGTCATCGCCCTACTCGGCTTGGCCGGCGAATGGGTTGGTAACGGCCGCGTCTGCTGTACTCCGGAGTTCGGCTGCAAAATGGCTTCCCAGCTCCTGATGCAGCCCTACACCGCTGTTAACGAGGACGTCCTTGATGCCATAGGCGAAGTGGCGAACATGATCATTGGCAACGTCAAAAACGCTCTGGAAGAGCGCTTAGGCACGCTCTCTCTCAGTACTCCCACCGTGATTTACGGCCACAACTTTGAAGCCAGAAGCGTCGGTGTACGGGAACGTATCACTATCTCGTTCAATTCAGGTAGCGAACAGTTGCAAGTCCAGTTATCCATCTCTCCTGCGACCTCCAAGCCCGCTCCCCGCTCGCTCACTCACGAAGCGGTACCGGCCCTCGCCTAACCGCCAATCGCGCTTGCTTCGCTACCAGCGCGCACCGGGCCCATTTCAGTTCTGGGCGCTCTTGCTGATTCGCTCCGCCGGGATGAAATCCTCGACTACGGCTTTGCGCATCAGGTCAGGAGGCAGCAGGCCTTGTGCCAACAGGAAATCGTGAAAGCGGAGCGGCCTGAAGCTGGCGCCTAGCGCTGCTTCCGTTTCCTTGCGCAGACTGATAAGCCGAGTGAACCCATAAAAGTAGCTATTGGCTTGACCCGGTAATTTAAGGGTGTAGCGCTCGACTTCTTCGTGGGCGAAAGCGTCGGATTGGACGACGTCCTGAGTCAGCACGCGCATGGCTTCGGAAGGTTGAATGGCGCCGGCCTGGAGTTCGGGATCGAGGAAGGCGCGAGCGGCGCGGAGCAAGCGGTAGTCGAGCGAAACCAGCTGGCCTTCAAGCGGCATGTATGGCAGGATGATGGACTCCGAATAGAGACCCCACCCTTCCGCATTCGTCGAGTTGAAGGCGAACAAGGAGCGGGCTCGCGAGACACCGTGCTCGACCATGGAATCGAACTGAAGCTCATGGCCGGGGCGTGCCTCGTGAGCAATCAGGGTCCAGGACGCCGCATCGAAGGTGAAGTCGTCATATTTCTCGGGATTCTTCTGGCCCGGAGCGGCCGGCATATTGAGGGGCAACACAAAGACGCCGCGCTGGCCCGTGTTGTGCAGAAAAGGCGGGGGGACCATGTGCGGCGCGGGCGACTGAGCGGTTTCGGCGGCAGTGGCCAGGCGAATGATGGCGGGGCGGTTGGGGAGAGTGACAATTTGACGCTCGCGGATGATCTGCTCGATATCGCTCAGGTGGCCTTCGTACAGCGGCAGGATAGAATCACCCGTAAGCTGGTCTTTTTTGAGCACGCGCATCACATCGCGGTAGTCACCGGACGGCAGATGGCGCTGGTGGGCTATGCGAGCGGCAATGGGCTGCATCTGCATCTGAATCTCCCCGAAGGCCCGGTGTGCCAAGCCGGCGAGCTGCGAGGGAGGGATGTCGACGCCATAACCTTCGAGCGCGAGGGCATACTGCTCGGGCGGCAGGCGGAAGTCGGTGCGCGCTTTGGGCAGCACGGTCTGCGCTATCCACGCGTCGTAGCCGATGAGGTCTGCTTTCAACGTGGCGTAAGGCTGCTCCCAACCGGTAAGCTTGTATTTCCGGAAAAGCTCGGCGATGCCGTCAATAATGGCGGGATTTCGCGAGAGGTCGACTTCCATGCGCTGCTTTGAGGGGTAGACCATTCCCGGTTTGGACATTTGCAACCGCACCCGTTGCTGAAGGATGGCGCTAATGGGCTGGTAACCCCGCGTGAGGCCCGCGTACTCCTTCAAGCGGACGATAGCGGCGTTGCGGCGCTCGGGCGCGGTCTGGTCGTCGAGCAGGGTCTGGATGCCTCGATACACGCTTTCGGTGGCATTCAGAAACGGAACTTGGCGCTGAAGGGAGTAATCCTCTACATGAAAACTGTGCTGAACGCTGTGGATGAGAATGGCGAGATCCTGGGCCACGAACTTATTAGGCTCGCTGGCGCGGGCGGACTGAAGCTTGCCGAGGACGGCTTCGGTGTCCCGGCGCTCGGCTGATTGGTTGGCCAGGGTAGGTACGGCGATCTGCTCGTCGTACTCGGCGAGGCCTTGACGGGATTGCTCTTCCGGCCAATACTTCTTACTGACATCGAGCAGCATTTGGGTGTAGCGATTGGACTGCGCAATCCATGCTTCGGCGGCGGGCTCGTCCGTGCTGCCGTTCAGGGAAGCTTGGGAGAGCGCCGAGGCGGCGAGGAAAAAAGATAGGAGAGCAACCGTTTTAGGCATAGTGAAGTGTAATCAGGCGGAGACCAGCAGACCCATTATGCGTGACAAGAACGTACGATTCGTTGAGCGGAAGCGGCGTTGGCCTGGCGAGTTGCGCACGGGCGAAAACGATTCTCCTTTGACTTATGATGCTTACAACGCATGACCGCCGAGAAAACATCACGTCGACCGGTTCGATACGTCGCACTGCTGAGGGGTATCAACCTCGCTGGCAAGAATCGGCTCTCCACGAAAGAACTTATAGAGACTTTCTCGAAAGCCGGTTGCACTAACGTGAGTACGTACATCCAGAGTGGAAATGTTTTCTTCAGCGCGCCGGCGCCTGGGCTGAAAGGGCTACCGGAACTCGTCACGCAAGAGATCGCCGCGCGCTTTGGTTATCGAGTTCCCGTAATCGTTCGCACAGCCCAGCAAATGTGTCGGACCCTACTCGACAATCCATTTCTTCAGGCGGGGGAATCGGAGAAGACGTTGCATGTGTATTTTCTGGCGGACCTGCCCAGCGCAGCGGCTGTGCAGACTCTGGATCCGAACAGGTCGCCCCTAGACTCTTTTCACGTCAATCAGCGAGAGGTCTACGTACATCTTCCGGGCGGCATGGCACGAACCAAATTGACCAACGCTTATTTCGACTCGAAGCTTTCGACCACAAGCACGGCGAGGAATTGGGCCACAGTGTGCAAGCTTTGCGAGATGATGCAGCGTTAGCGCAGCTTACGCGCGCTTAGCCGCCACCCGGTATTTTCTTGTCGAGCTCATGGGCAAGATTATCGACGGCCGTGATATTGCTCAGCTCAGCCACTTCGCGGTCGTCTTCGGCTTCTTCAATCCCCAGATGGCGGCAGATGAGGCGTTGCAGTTGCAAAACCTTGGTTACTTCTTTTTCCGCCAGCAGATTGATTTGCAGATCGAGGTGGCTGCGCGTGTCCGCGCGTTGGCTCATGCGGTTTTGCTTGATAAGCACGAAAGTGGAAAGCAAAACACCTTCGAGCGAAACCAGCATGCAAAGGAGTGCGAACGGATAAGGGTCAAACTTCCACAAGCCTACGTTGAGACCCACCCAAACACCGAACCAGGCCACATGAATGGATACAAAAGGAATACTTCCTACAAAATTGGCAATTGCGTCCGAGGCACGATCCGCTACGGTTCTTCCCTTCAGGGCCTGCTCTTCGAGTCGAACGATAGTGTTGATATTGGCCTCAGCCGAAGGTGGCATGGCGGCCGGGTCGATTGCGTCCATGCACTTATTATGCAGGTACGATCACGCCGAGAATTGACCCTTCCCATCCCCCACTAGATGCGGACTAGAGCGCTGCCCGATCCAATCGTAAGCAAACGCCGCTCCTAAACAGTCCCGGTTCTGAAGCGGATACGGAACCGCGCGCGAGAGGAAGCTGCGTGGCGCTGCTATACAACTCACTAGAGCGTTTTTTCGAGAATAACCAGGTCTTGTGGGACGCCGGTCTGCAACACAATCTGCTGCGCATGCTCCGGGGTCTCGCAATGCCGGCAAACCATATTCAGTTGGCTGACGAAGTAAAACAGTTGTTTTGATGCCGACATGAATCGTGCCTTTTTCATTTTCCAAGCTCCGCGAACCAGGTGAGGGTATTTGTTCCTCGGGACAATTTACATATCGGAGGTAAAAGTGGGGATTATAGGTAATCGCGAGTTGCCGCGCGATAACAAAGAGAACGCAGATTAAACCTTATTCAGCGGTGTTGCTGCCGGCGCGGGGAGAGCGTCTAAGACGCGTAGGACTTCCAGGCCCTACATATCTACATAGGAGACGACAATGAAAAAACTTTCTGTTCTTACGCTAGGAGTGGCCTTGGCTTTGAGCTCGAATGTGTTCGCTCAAGAAACGCAAGATACGTCGACAAGCGGAACGATGACGAGCAGTACGACCAAGACAAAGACGAAGCACAAGCATCACAAAGACAGCTCGACAGTGAGCAGCACCAGTTCCACGATGGCCACGAGCACGCAGTAGCGTGTTCCTGCGCGGTCGCGCAGAAAGCGCGGGGTTTGATCGCTTGCGAGGAACCCCGCTTACTCTCCCTGAGGTTGCGTATGCTTGCGCTGATAAGGCTGCATAGCTATTTTGTAAGTCCCGTGAAGCGGGAAGAGAATCGTTGGCGCTGTATGCGCATAGACTGCAACGTTCGCCGTGTTTCGCCGATGACGTAGAAGTCAGCGGGGTTAATCATTCCTCTAACTTCTCTGACGGCGAGGAAAATCAGGCACCCTAAGGCCCCGCGACAGAGGTGTCAATTGGAAACTCGAAGAATGTCCCCGATGGCAAGCGTCTCATCAGGACTAATGAGGCTAAGGCCGAGGTGGCGTAAGCGGCGGAAGGAAACCGATCCTTCGGGATTGTCTCCGCAAGGGCGACAAATACGATTTTGGCTGCTGGTTTTTTTATCGTGCGCGAGCACGGCCTATTTCGTTTGGGAGCGGCGGACAGGGGTAACTCCCACGACGCCAGTCTCGGCTCCCGCGGCAGCTCATGCACCTGCCAAAGCGGAGACTCCCCTCCCTTTACCTCTTCCTGGCGGCGCAGCCGAAAGCCGCGATTTGCTGGCTCGGGCGCAATTAGAGAATGAACTTCTGTATACGGACCTGCAGTCCTTTGTGTGCAACGAGCACATTGATCGCTTCAAAGGATCGGTGGACGGCGACAAAGCTCACCAGGTGGACACGGTGACGAGTAAGGTATCTTTCGAGAATGGCGTAGAGCACTACTCAGATATTCTGCAAAACAATCATCAAAGGCCGGCTTTATCCAGCGTTCAGGGAGCGTGGTCAGAGGGCGAATTCGGAACGCTCTTACGACAGACCCGCGCACTCTTAGGCACGCAAACTGCGCTGCTGAAGGAAGAAACGAACCTGGAAGGAACGCCTGCCGGAGTGTACACGATTCAAACAGCGGAAGCAGATAGCCCCTGGAATCTGGTGATTAGTTCCCACGAGTATCGGATTCCGTTCCAGACGCTGGTCTGGGTAGCGAAAGATTCCGGACGGATCCTGAAGATAGAACGTACCTCCACTCAGATGGCGCCCGCGACGGGTATTGCCCAGTTGCGTTGGGGCGTGACGCTTCAGCCGGTGCAACTGGAAAACAAGACTTGGCTGCTGCCGAAAACGGGCGAATACGAAGTGGCGTACGCGAAGTTGAATCGGAAAGAGTGGAACGTGATGAACTTTTCCGATTACCGGCGCTATGGAGCGCGCACTGTCCTGCATTTCTAAGGTTGCAATTAGGGATCGTGCAGCGCAGGAAGCGAAAAAAGCCCCTCAGCAGCGCAAGGCCGCTGAGGGGAACCAGTTTAGCTTAGGATAAACGACAAGACCAATCTAACGAGTTGGGAACTACTTCTTGGCTGCGCGGCGCAGGCCGAGAAGTCCGAAACCAGCGAGGCCGGCCCCGAGAAGACTCATGGACATCGGCTCCGGCGCCGCCGTTGGAGAATAGGTGGTGACCGATGCGACGCCGCCGTCGATAACATTGCTGCTGCCGATGAAGGCAAATGAGGTGGCGTCGGTTGAAATCTCAATCCAGGCCGAGTTGCTGCCAGGAGCCAACGTGTTTCCGTTGGCGCCCTTAAAATCAAAACCGACCGTATCGCCACCCGCGCTACGGTCCGCGGCCGTGGGGGCCGTGCCACCGGTTGTTAAATAGGAGACGTCGGTGGTGAAGCCAGTGAAATCATTAGTTGTCAGACGGCCAATGTTGTCGATGGACGAGGAGTTGTTGTGGACGAGGTAGTAGAAATCGAGAATTCCGTTCGCTTCTTGAAATACCTTTTGCTCCAACGTCCCACTCACATACTTTGAGGAATTGAAGCTGAGAACACCAGTGTCCGCCACCTGCGTTCCAACCATGCCGAAACCACCGGCAAGGACCACTGGTGAGGCCGTGTTATTGGCGATAGGTGATGCGAAAGCAGTTGGCAATGAGATGGCCAAGCCGAAAGCAGAAATAGAGAATAAGTTCTTCAGCATTGGAATTTCAGGCCCTCCGTTGCCTGTAATTCATCTTCGAATTTACGCGGTATTGCGGAGAAAGGGAACGATGCAACGGCTCGGAAGGTACCGCAGGATAAGCGCCCGCGTACTTTCCCGTACCAAGTCCGCGGGAATAGAACGATCTAAGTTCCCCCTCTAGGTATCAATGGCTTACGAGTCGCAAACAGGTGGGGAACGGTAATGGATTCCGCGCTGAATAGAGACTATTTTCATCTTGGAGTCTCCAATTTAATTCGGGGAGACTTCAATTCAAGCCGTGAAAATTATGACACTTTCACATTTACGATCGTTCACGGGACTTGTCTTATTGCTCGGTAGCTTTCTTCGTCTGAGCGCGCAGACGCGCGCACCGGGTGCGGAGGCTGGGTCCGACGTTCTGATCTTCAACAACGGCGAGAAGTTGATTGGACATCTTGAAGGTTCCATGGGTAGTTCGGTCACCTTCAAGAGCGATATGGCCGGTGAAGTAACGGTGGACTGGAGCAAGATCAAGGCGCTGCGGTCCGCGCAGAAGTTTGCTGTAGTGAGGAAGGATACGAAGCTGCGTTGGCACCAAGAGACGCGCGATATTCCGCAGGGAACGATTTCCGTAGCCGATCAGAAGATTGAGGTGGAGACTGGCCCGCAGCCTATAACTATTCCAGTGAGCAACACGAACGAAGTGATCGACCAAGCGACATTCGATAAGGCGGTTTTGCAAAAGCCTGGCGTGTTTGAGGATTGGAAAGGCGCGGCCACTGTGGGTATTTCGTTTGCATCGGGGACACAAAACAGCCAGACTTACATGAGCACGGTATCCCTGGTGCGCGCACTTCCGACCGAAACATGGCTGGATCCATCGAGCCGGACGTCGCTGAACTTCGCCTCTTATTACGGACAAATCAAGCAGCCTGCCACGCCGCTGGTGAAGACGTCTATTTTCCGTGCGGATGCGGAGCGCGACCGCTACTTTTCGCCTCGGGTTTACGGCTTCGGCAGCGCCGCGTTTGACCATGATTATTCGCAAGGTTTAGATCTGCAGCAGACCTATGGCGGAGGAGTTGGCTGGACAGCGGTGAAGCAAGCCAACCAGGAGCTTGATTTACGGGGAGCACTGACGTTTGTCAATCAACAGTTTTTTACTCCGGCATCGGACCAGAAACTGTTGGGCTCGGCGTTTTCGGAGAATTACACCCGCAGGTTCAGGAGAAAGATTGCGTTGCATGAGCAGATCAGCGTGAATCCGGCGTTGACGAATACCCGGGCTTATTCGGCGAGCGGGAATATCAACCTGTCAATGCCCGTGCTGAAGCGCATCAGTTTCACGCTGAGCACGGCGGATGAGTATTTGAACGACCCGTCGCCTGGATTCAGGAAGAATTCGTACCAATTTACGACGGGACTTACCTATACGCTTCCGTAAAAGGGACGCCGTGAGGAACCGGGAGCGATCATGGAATTGAGCGGAAGCCCAGCGGCTGAGTTGCGGAGCGGAGTCCGCGCTTGGTTCGGCTGTGGCGGCTAAGTGATGCAAGCACTTTTTCAGCGGTCGCAACGTTTCATCGTTTGGTTGGGAATACTTCCTCTTCTGCTGGCGTTTGCTTCGTACCGGACGAGCTCGCAGCACATCGCCAGCGTGGAGGCAACGCTTTCGACCGATGAATTTATTCGGCGGCTGGACGAACTACTTTCGACGCTGCAGGACGCAGAGACCGGCCAGCGCGGCTATCTCTTGACGGGCCAACAACGTTATCTAGATCCCTTTTCCGACGCACAAGAAGATCTTCCGTTGCGGCTGGCCCAAATGGAAGTGCTGGCGACGCGAAACGGCATCCCGCGGCAGGAGGTCACGAAGCTTCACAGCCTAGTGGACCAGAAGATGTCCGAACTTCGCAGGACCATTGATCTTCGACGGAAGCAGGGGGCTGAAGCTGCGCTCGCGGAAGTGGAAACGGGCCGCGGAGAGCAGTACATGACCGAGATTCGATCGCTGATTGGAGGATGGGAAGATGAGCAGTTCAGCACATTCCAGCAGCGATGGGAGCGGCAGCATCGCGGCGAGGACCAACTGCGGGTGGTACTGGCGCTGGGAGTATTGGGCGGAATCCTACTGCTTGTTCTCGCCTATCGGTTCAACGTCCTGTATGCACGGGAACGCGATCAGGCGGAAGAGCAGATTCGCCGGCTGAACAGCGGCCTGGAAGGGCACGTGAGAGAGCGCACGGCCGAACTAGAGGCACGGACAAAGGATTTGGAGCAGCGGACGGCGGAACTGCAGAGATCCAACGCCGACCTCACCCATTTCGCCTACATCGCGAGCCACGATCTGCAGGAGCCGCTACGGATGGTGGGCAGCTACATGGGGCTCCTCGCGCGGCGCTATCAAGGCAAGCTGGACGAGACCGCCGATCGATACATTGAATTTGCGGTGGACGGCGCGAACCGAATGCAGGCCTTGATTCAAGACCTGCTTACATATTCTCGAGCGGGAACACAAGCGCTGGAGAAAAAGCCGGTCGCCTTAGACGACGTGGCGGCCACAGCGCTGAAAAATTTGGATATGGCCGTTACAGAGAGTGGTGCGGTGGTGCGCTTTGAGAATCTACCCGTGGTGCAAGCGGACCAAAGCAAGCTGACGCAGGTGATGCAGAACCTGGTTGGGAACGCGATCAAGTTCCGGAAGCCGGAGGTACGGCCGGAGATTACGATCGGGGCCCGGCTTACGGAAAGGGCCTGGCTCATTACCGTGATTGATAACGGGATCGGTTTTGAGCCGAAGTATTCTGATCGCATTTTCCAGGTATTTCAACGCCTGCACGGAGTGGGCAAATTTCCCGGCAACGGAATTGGATTGGCAATCTGCAGGCGTATTGTGGAGCACCACGGAGGGCATCTGTGGGCTAGTTCGGAGCCGGAGGTGGGCTCCACCTTCTTTTTCACGCTGCCAATAGTAACAGGACTGGGTGAGACGCAGTCCAAGAAACATACGGAGCGTGAGAGAGATATACCGCAACCTGTAACGCATGCGTGATTCCATTGAACCTTTCGAGATTTTATTGGTAGAGGATAATCCCGGCGACGTCTTCCTGACCCAGGAAGCTTTCCGGGAGGGGCGTCTCGCATACCGGCTTTCTGTTGTGGAAGACGGTGAAGAGGCTATGCGCTTTTTGCGGCGCGAAGGGAAACACGGGAGTGCTCCACAGCCGGACCTGATTCTTCTCGATTTGAACTTACCGAAGAAAGATGGCCGCGAACTATTGGGTGAAGTGAAGATGGATCCGGAACTGCAGCAGATTCCAGTGATTATACTAACGACATCGAAAGCCGAGCAGGATGTGGCGCGAGCCTATAAGCTGCATGCTAACTGCTATCTCACGAAGCCGATCCAGATGGACGATTTCTCAAGACCATCAGATCGGTCGAAGAGTTCTGGTTAAGCATCGTAAGGCTCCCGTCGAAAGATTCGTACGAAAAGAGCCGCAATTAAAGCGCTAACCGGAAGCCCGGCAAGTTAGTTATTGACTTGCTGCGGCTGTACCGCCACTGCCGGGATCTCCTGATCCCGGACCAGCTTATTCAGGGATGGAACGCCCGTATTCAACACCTGCTTCAGCTTGGTGAGCTCGGCATTGACGCCCGTTGCGAGTTCTTCATAAACCTCACGCTCGGCGGCCGTTGGCTCAGTGTCCGCCGCTCCAACGGCGGCAAGAAGAGCCGCCAGTTTATTGTTCAGCCGAACCGGGAAATTCAAAGGATCTTCGCTCGCCTTGTTTTTAGTTTGATAAAGCGCTTCTTCTATCGCCGTGAGTTCGCCCGAGAGAGATTTGGCGCGATCAATCACCAGCTTGAAGCGTGCCGGTTCGCCGCCAGAGGTGAGACGGGCCGTCAGTTCGTCGAGCTGCTTACGAACGTTGCGAATCTGAATAACCGCCTGATTGGTCTGGCTGAGCTTGTCGCGTAACTGCAGTGCAAGTTCAAGCTGGGCGGCGAATTGCTCCGGGGTTGTAGCCACCCGGGGATCTTTCCTGATTTCGAACTTCTGGGTTTCGGATTCTCCATTCATTGTTAGCTTTGCCTGATAGATACCAGGAGCCGCGACGGGACCGTGCACATTTCCGGCCCAGAGGATCATGCCGGGAAAGCTGGTGGCGTCCGGATAGCGGAGATCCCAGACAAATTGATTCAGCCCCTGCTCAAGCGGCAGAAGCTGCGCGCGGGCATGCTCCGGGCCGCCTTCTTCTTCCGTCATGGCTGCCTGTTCAGCGGAAGCAGCGTCCAGGCTTCCTTTCGGAGTCTCGGACGGCTTGCTTGAGAACTTCTTTACCAGCTTGCCTTCCGCATCCAGAATCTCGAGCGTTGCTTCGCCTTGAGGCTTATCCCCTTTACGCGCATCTTTCAGCCAGTAATAGATGACGGCGCCGTTCGGCGGATTGGCGCCGGCGATGGCGGGGCCGCTGATACCGGGAGTCGAGCGTCCGAAGGCCCCGCGGTACGCGTGCTTCGGCGCGAACAGATGAACACTTTCGTCGGCGGTGGAGCCGGTGAGCTGAGCCAGCAACTGTGTGTCGTCGAGAATCCAAAAGGCGCGGCCTTGCGTCGCGGCAACCAGCTCATGCTCGCGCTTCTGAATGGCCAGATCGGCGATAGGAGTGACGGGCAAATTCAATTGCAGAGACTGCCATTTAGCGCCGCCGTCAAGTGAAACATAAATGCCTGTTTCCGTGCCGGCGTATAGCAGGTCCTTCTTGTTGGGATCTTCCCGGATACAACGGGTGAAGGTGGTCCGCGGGATGCCTTCGTTGATCTGCCGCCAGGTTTTGCCGTAGTCGGTTGTTTTGTAGAGGAAGGGACGATTGTCGTCAAACTTGTAGAGCGTGGCGGCGAGATACGCAGTCGCGGCGTCGAACGAGGAGGCTTCCAGCGAGTTGACCTGGGCCCACTCCGGGAGGTTCTTCGGCGTGACGTTCTGCCACCGTCCGCCGCCGTCGCGGGTCAGGTGAACCAGGCCATCGTCACTGCCTGTCCAGATGAGACCCTTCTCGATGGGCGATTCGGCGACGGTGAAGACGGTGCCGTAATACTCAATGCTTGTGTTGTCCTTGGTAATGGGACCGCCGGACGAGACCTGCTTCGATTTGTCGTTGCGCGTGAGATCCGGGCTGATAGGCTTCCACGTCCGGGCCTGATCGGTTGAGGCAAACAGCACATTGCCTCCCGCAAACAACAGATTGGAATCGTGCCCCGAAAACAGCAACGGAAAGTTCCATTGAAAACGGTATTTCAGCGCCGCCGGAGCCCAGCCCATTTGGTTATCAGGCCAAACTGTCACGTTGCGGGTCTGGCCGTCGTGGCGATTGTAGCGTGTAATCAGCCCGTCGTAGGAGCCGGCGAAAACGACGTTGGTGTCTTTGGGCCAAGGTGCGATCCAACCGCTTTCGCCGCCGCCCACTTCGTACCAATCGCGTTCACTGATGCCGCCGCTTGCTCCACGCGTGACGATCTTAACAGTGGTGTTGTCCTGCTGCGCGCCATAGGCGTGATAAGGAAAGTCGTTATCCAGCGCGACACGATAGAACTGGGCGGTGGGCTGGTTGTTGATGGTCGTCCAATTCCCTCCGGCATTGGTCGTGACCATAGCGCCCCCGTCATTCCCTTCGATCATGCGCTCCGGATCGCTCGGCGAGATCCAGAGGACATGGTGATCGCTATGCGGTGTCTTAATGGCGTTCCAGGTTTTACCGGCGTCGTCGGAGCGGAAGAACTCTACGTTCGTGGCATAGACTTTGCTTGGGTCCTTGGGATCTGCAAAGATGCGGCCGTAGTACCAGGCGCGCTGCAGCAGCTTGCGCTCGCTATTCACCTTCGTCCAGGTCTTGCCCGCGTCGTCGGAGCGGAAGACGCCACCTTCCTGCGCTTCGATGAGAGCGTAAATGCGATCCGGATTAGCGGCTGAGACGGTCAGACCAACGTTGCCGAGGGTACCTTTGGGCAGGCCGGGATTGCCCGTGAGATCGGTCCAGGTATCGCCGCCATCCGTACTCTTGAAGAGACCGCCGCCGGGGCCGCCGCTTTCGAGGTCCCAAGGTTTGCGATAAACCTCCCAAAAGCCGGCGTACAAAATGTTTGGATTAGTGGGATCAAAGACTAGCTCAATGGCTCCGGCCTTCGGGCCGCGCGAATAGATCTTGTCCCAAGTCTTGCCGCCGTCTTTGGAGCGATAGATGCCGCGCTCTTCATTCGGCCCCCACACGTGGCCGAGCACCGCCACGTACACCAGATCCGGATTGTGTGGGTGGACGATAATGCGCGCAATCTGGCGGGTGTTTTCTAGTCCGATGTGCTTCCAGGTTTTGCCGCCGTCCATGGATTTGTACACGCCGTCGCCATGCGATACGTTGCCGCGGATGTCGTATTCACCCATACCCGCATACACAACGTTGGGGTCAGATTCGGAGACGGCAATCGCCCCGATGGAGGAGGTGCCGAAGGGCTGACCATCAGAGACCGGCTGCCAGGTCACGCCTGCATTGACTGTTTTCCAGATTCCTCCGCCGACGCCTCCGAAGTAATAAATGGCAGGCTGCGAATCGACTCCGGCCACCGTAGCGACGCGGCCGCCGCGAAAGGGACCGATAAGCCGCCATTTGAGGTTTTTGAGCACACCGACATCTTGCGCGCAAACAAGCGATGAAAACAGATAGCAGATTACAACGAACCTGATTTTCTGAAGCATGTGGTGTTATCAATTTAGCCCACACTCGCGCAAAAGGAATATCGAAGCGCGCAGTTCCGGCGGGAAACAGGTAAGAAACGGCATGTGCTGCCGGTGGTCTCACTAATCATCGACGGTTATGGAGGAAATGCATGGCAGGAAAAAACACGGCGGCTTTTGGCATCTACGCCACCTGCGAGATGGCGGAGAACGCGGTAGACCGCCTGATTGCAGCGGGCTTTCGCAACGAAGATATTTCGGTCCTGCTACAGGACAACGTGGGCACGAAAGATTTCGCGCACGAGAAACACACCAAAGCGCCTGAAGGAACCGCGACCGGCGTGTTAGCCGGCGGCCTGATTGGCGGAACAATCGGCCTTCTAGCCGGGATCGGCACGCTCGCCATTCCGGGGCTCGGGCCATTGATTGCGGCGGGACCCATTATCGCCGCTTTGACGGGAGTTGGTTCCGGCGGCATTGTGGGCGGCGTTATCGGTGCGCTGGTGGGGATGGGGATACCCGAATACGAGGCTAAGCGCTATGAAGGACGCATCAAGGAAGGCGGCATTCTGCTTTCGGTCCATTGCGACAGCAGTGAATGGGTTTCAAAAGCGAAAACACTGTTGAAGGAATCGGGTGCGGAAGATATCGCTTCCGCGGACGAGGCGGCAGCCGACTTCGCGAAATCGGACAAGCCGGCCAGCCGCGGTTCGAGTTCACTGTAGCGGCGTCCAAACCGGGCCGGGTTCCTTCTACATGCCTGCTGGGACAAAGACTTTGTCGGGTGCAGCGATGCTGGCGTCTTTCTCGCTGACCTTCACGCTAATCGATTGCAGCCCCGCCTTCTGTTCCGGACGGGCTTCAAATGTGAGTAAGTACTGATGCTGCATTTGCAAGAGGATCTCCTTGAGAAAGGGATCGAAGGACACAGGCGCTCCGAACCCGATGGCGTACATTTCTCCGCCCGTCTCGTCGGAGAGCTGTGACAAGAAGTTCTGACCCCAACTGGAGCGCCAGAAGCTGTGGCCGGAATGGCCGACGCTGGGGCTGTAAATGCTATAGACGGTAATGCCCGCTCTCTGGGCGGACTCAATGCCGGCGTTCACGTATGGATTATCGGGCGTGTATCCGCCGCCCAGCCCTTCGATGCCGCTAGAGATCATGATTACTGCTTTACGCTGCGCTCCGGGCTGGGGCCAACGCTTTGCCGCTTCGGTGAGCGAGTCGTAAGGACTGACGTCAGCTCCACCCGATCCGAAAGCTACGCGAATGGAATTAGCCGCCGCTGCATGGTCGCGGGTAAAGTTCGATGTATAGGCAGCCGTGCCGTTCCGCATGTAAGCAACCGCTACCTCCGTATTGGCAGGCAGAGCATTCACAAATTGCTTGAGAGTGTTGATTTCGGTGTCAAAAGTCCCTTGGGCCGAATCGTCGATGAGAAGCATAAGCTGCATACTTGCCCGCCCCCACGGCAAAGGCGTTAGCGATGTAACCCGCCTTTTGTCTCGTCCTTCTGAGACGGTAACATCCTGCTGCTCAATGGGAGGGATGGTCTTGCCGTGCTTAGGTTCGACAGTAACTACGATGCTGACTTGCGTACCTGGTGCAGCTTGTCTGGCGGCCAAAGAGAAAGAACCGGCGAGGAACAACGCCAACGCGGGAATCAGAAAGCTACTTTTCTTCATATGTTTTCACCTGCCTGGGGCCGAGAAAACCGGCGTTTGGGTGTTAAGGTCAGGTGAACGCAGCCGTCGGCGAATGCTTAACTACAGCCCTGACCCGCTTATTTGAGTGAGCCGTGTGTTGTAAGGATTCAAGGACGTACCCTTCCAGCTCCTCGGCGCGAACTGCGGCAGTATGGAAGCGCAAGGTGCGCCGGCGAGCTTTTTCAGCTATCTCCAGACGCTGGTCGCCCGGCGTTTCAAGATAAGACGTCACATCGGCCGAGTTACGAACTGGGAGTATTTCAGAGCCCGGATGAAAGATGGTTTCAAGGCCCGGCCACTCATCCGTAAGAATTGGGACACCGCAAGCGGCCGCTTCAAACAGGCGAACGCTAGGTGAATAGCCCGCGCGAACCATGTCGAGGCGAGTCAGGTTGAGGGTGAACTTTTGTGAGTTATAGAAGTGGCGGTGCTCACTCGCCGGAACGTGTTCGATTCGCTCGACGTTCGAGGGCCAGTCAATCGTACCCGGATACTGGGGGCCGCCGACCGCGAAGCTTCTGCCAGGATGCTCGCGCGCCACGCTTAGCAGCAGGTTGTCGAGCGCGGGTTGGCGATCGGGAGCATAGGTGCCCAGGTAAGCGACATCCCAACGGGCCGCCTCTGGTTCCGGATAGTAGAGGGAGGGATCCACCGAACAGTACAGGGCGCGGGGGCACGGCGAGCCGAGTCTGCGCTCAATAAAGTCAAGAGTGGGACCGCCCGTAAAAGAAAGATACAAATCGTACTTAGTGTAAAGATCGCGAGATATATATTCGCACTTACCGGTAGTAACAGCGGCCAGTGTAACTGGAGTATCAATGTCGTAGAATGCGGTGGCGCTGCGGGCAACAGAAGTGACCCACTGACCTATCGCGATGCCCTCTGGAACATAGGATCCTACAATAACCACGTCGGCGGTGCGAATAAGGGATGCGAAGCGTTCTTTTAGTTCATCGAGGCTGCTGTATAGTCCTACCGTGCAGTACGGTAGCTGGTCAAACTCGCGGTTCGACGCATACCACGGCACATCGCGCTCAAGAAAGGTAATGCGATGCCCGCGACGGGAGAGTTCCTTAAGCAGGCCTCGGTAGGTGGTGGCGTGACCATTTCCCCAGGTGGACGTAATGGAAAGGCCGAGGAAGACGCAGTTCAGTTGAGGTTGCGTCAAACTCGCATCTCCAGGGCGGCGGGCATAGCGGAGAACGTGTCCTTCAAGATGCCCTCGACGAGTCTGCCGCGGCGGTCGTAAGTGTGTCCGGCGAGTACACGCTTGCGCGCCGCTTCACCAATGGAGCGCGCGCGATCGTCGTTCAGATCTCTAGCAATGCGAGCGACGTCCTCACCCGTGTGAGCAATTAGAACTTCCTGCTCGGGTTCGAGAAAGGACTCGATGCCTTCCCACGCATCGGTAATCAGGCAGGCCGCGGCACCGGCGGCTTCGAATACTCTGGTGGCAGGAGAAAAGCCGTACCGCGCCATGCTGTCGCGGCTGATGTTCAGAACCATTCGAGCGGAACAGTTGAAGGCGTTGTGGTCGGCTGTGTAAACATGGCCGACGTAGGTGACGTTTGGCGTGACGGGCTTGTCCGCCCAGCCGCTCCCGCCGAGGAGAAAGCGTCGGTCGGTCCTTAGTTGAGCCGCTTTAAGGAAGAACTCCTCCACCCGAGCCTCGCGATCAGGCAAACGGTTGCCCAGAAATGAGAGGTCGCCTGCGAATCGACCGTCGGGCGGGACTGGGAAATGCACATCGGGATCGAAAGCGTTATAAATAGCGATGCATTCCCGCGCGCCGATGCGTTTGTATTCGCCGGTAACGCGCTTGCCGCCGCCGTAAGTAAACACAAGATCGTATTGAGGAAGCGCCCGGTGAAAAGGATCGTTCTGCTCTCCCGACTGGTCAGCCGCCAGACGCTCCAGCGTTGCAGGCGCATCCACGTCCCAAAAGACGCGGCAGACGCAGGCAGGCATGGCTGCGACGCGCTGTTCTAAGAATTGGTCCAGCACCCCGACACCACTGGCTTTGACGACGACATCGAAACGCTCGGAAGCGATGAGATGACGTTCTACTTCTTCCCTATCCTGCGCGTCGTAAACGACAATCCGTGCCCACTCGGGATCGGGAATGTCGCGATGCTTCTGGCGATCGTAAGCGTCAGGTTCGAAGAACGTGATCTCGTGTCCGCGATGAGCCAGGGCGCGCAAGACACCCCGATAGTAAGTGGCAGCGCCGTTCCAGTAAGCGGAAACAAGGCTTGAGCCCCAGAACGCGATTTTCATGCCTCGACCCCGGCGGAGACTGTCTCCCATGCTGCTGTGGCAGGGCGCAGTTTGCCATAAATCGCCAGCAACTCGTCTACGCGATGAATGCACGTGTGACGCTTGCGGATAGTCTCCAAGCCGCTTTGCCTAAGGCTGGTGGCGAGAGCCGGATCGTGCAACACGTCGCGGAGGTGCCTCTCCATCTGCTCGCCATTTTGCGCCATAAGGAAGTCTTCGCCCACGCGAAACAACCCTT
>JAABUQ010004871.1_pt1 | contig 22254 bp, 17 predicted proteins | sample 5560001 | NCBI WGS metagenome assembly JAABUQ01 (sample SAMN10711888, study PRJNA513371) | rock metagenome | isolation source: Antarctica rocks | place: Antarctica: Victoria Land, Finger Mt nord | collected 2015-12-18 | reverse complement strand
CAGGTGCGCCAGGACAGGCCGATGGTCGGACACGGCGTCCCATGGCCCGATGCGCGCCCAGCAGACGCGCCAGTCCCGCGAGCAAAACACGTAGTCGATGCGCAATAACCACTTCGGCACGGCGATACCGTGGATGACAGGGCGCGAACTGCCCGGGGACAAGGCTCCGGGGAAGGTGTGGCCCAAGCCCCGTCCCGCCGCCCGCCACGCGTCGCCAAGTTCCCGCGTCACGATCGCGTAGGGAGTGCTCTGGTCGCCCACGTTGAAATCCGTGGTGACGATCAACGGCGCAGGGCACGCGCGCGCGTAGCGCACGAGTGCGTGAGCGGCGCGCGCCCGCTCGCGCGATTGGCGCGGGGTCATGGCCGCGTCGGCCGTCGACGAGAACGGGTGCAGGTTCAGCACCGCGATCTGCTGGCCCTGCCAGTCGAGGGACAACACCTGCGGCGTACCGAGCCACTCACCCGGCAGAGCATCCGCTGTCGAATGGAGGGGGTAATTGCTGATCGTGCCCATCCCAGCCGAGCTATCGCCGTGGGGGGCGAGGACCTGATACGGGTAGTCTCGCGCGAGGTCCCGCGCGATAGCGCGCGCGATCGCCGGGTTGAGTTCCTGGATGCCGATCACGTCCGCGCCCGAGGCGCGGATGGCCGCGACAACCCGCTCCGGGCGCTGGTTATGGAACAGGACGTTCATCGTCATCACCGTGAGCCCGCGCTCGTCGCGGTCACGCGCGCGTTCTCTCGGCCCGAACAAACCAGCGTAGCGCTCGGCCCAGAGGGCCAGGGCCGCGGCAGCGAGGACGCCACCGGGGCGGCTGCGCGCGAGCAGCACCGCGAGCATGACGGCGGGGAGTGGCACGAACAGGTAGAGCGCGAACGCGTTGAGGAGGAACGTCCACCAATAGCGATCCCCTACCATGGCGCGTAAAGCGGCCCATAGGAGAAGACTAACGACGTAGACGTACGCCACCAGCAACACAACCGTGCGTACCAGCCTCGTCGTAATCCCTTTCCTTTTCCCCTCGAGCCTATCCTGGTAACTTGTCTCGCTCTCATGCAGCAGGCCTATCGGACCATCGCTCGCTCAGGGTAGCGTTGTCCGTGCGGATGTCGGCGCCGTGAGCACCGTCGGCTTCCTGTACGGCAGCCCTATCCTTGCCGAGTTGCAACGCGCACGCGCCGGCGGAGCGCTCGGGCAACCCGCGCGCCATCGTCGCGCGGCGTCACCCCTCCGGCAACGTAGATATCCCAGATACGCGGCAGTTCGCGATGCACAGCCCGTACCAACTCCTCCCGCGATGCGCCGCGCGCCCGCAGGTTGAGCTGTTCATCCGTCACGTAGAGACATCCGTCGTCGCCGTCCTGGAGCGCCAGGGTCAGGGGAGGATCGATGATGAACTGACGGTCCCCATCGTCAACGACATCCACCACCAAGGGCGGCGCGTCCTCCTGTTCTCCACCGGATGTCCGGCGCCGAGCACGCCATAAGGGTAGGAGCGACGCCAGACCGGCAACGGCGCCGGCCCCAAGGGCAAGGTTCCGGACCTTCATACACGTGTGCTCCCTGTAGCTACGAGCGTCGGGAGATACGACGCCCCTATTACTTTACTATACGTGGACCGCGTCACCGCCGCGCGATGAACGGAAATCGCAAGTGATCCGGCGGCACGCCTCATACGTATTAAATAGCGATCTGCTAGTAGCAAGCAATAGGAATTAGGAATAGTAACGCGACCCGCGTGAAGCGGGATAGCAGTCCTGGCGTCTCAGCGGCTCGGTCTCGATCGAGTGCTCCCCCGCAACGGACCAAAGGCTGGTGGCTAAGCATACGCGGCCACCGAGGAAGGAAGCGGGGTATGACATGGCAATCCTCCTTGTAATGAGGGGTGGCATCGACGCGCGCGTCACCGCCGGGCTGCTCTCGCAGGTCGATGAGCGCATCGAGACGGTGGGAAACATAGCTAGCGTCCATCGCTGCCTCGTTGAACGCTCCTGGTCGGCCGTGGTACTCGACGCGGCGTTGCCTGACGGCGGCGTTGGCGAGATGGTCTCCATGCTGGGCGCTGCCCGCTTCGCCGGCGCCATTGCGGTCCTCGGAGCGGCCACGGACATCGCGGAGCGGGTGGCCCTGCTCGAACGCGGGGTAGACGAGTATCTTGCGCTGCCCTACGACCCGCGCGAACTCGTGGCGCGGATCAGGGCGCTGGTTCGTCGGGTACAGCATTGCGCCGGAGGTCCAACCGATGGGATTGTCCGCGTGGGCACGCTTGAACTCGATGTCGCCCATCTCACCATTCAAATAGCGGGGGCTCGTGCTGAACACCTGACTCCCACCGAGGCGCGCCTGTTGCGCTACCTAATAACACAATCAGGGCGGGTGGTGAGCCATCAGGAAATCTGGACCCATCTGCTGGGCGTGGAGGCGGCGCAGGTCTCCTCCAATCTGGTCGGCGTGTATATGAATCGCCTGCGCCATAAAATCGAGCCTCGTCCGGAGCGTCCGCGCTTTATCGTGACGGTGCGTGGTCGGGGCTATCGCTTCGACGTGCCAAACGAGCCCGAGCGTTTTCTCACGGTCGCGGCGCGCGGTAGCGCATAATGCGCGACGGCGAGGAGAGGACGGCCACCCAGCATACAACGCCTGTCACCATGCTCGTCGCGGATGATCCGACCGACCGCGCGCTGGTGCGACTGGTGCTCGAAGAAGATGGCTGGCGATCCGTCGAGACGCCGCTTGATAGCGCGACAGTGCTGCGCGCGCTCCGCCAGGAGCGCGGTGCGACCTGCCTGGTCCTTATCCTGGACGTGGGGGAGCCGGAAGGGGCGCGCGGCCTGGGGCTGCTGGACGCGATGCGGCGGGGCGGCCTTTATCTGCCGGTCGTGGTGCTGGGCCGTCGTGTGGACGCGGCGCTACGGCGGCGCGCGACCGCTCAGGGCGTGCTCGACGTCATCGACCTTCCCGTGATGCCGCAGGCCCTGCAGCAGCGCCTGCGATTCGCGCTGGGCGACATGCGACATCGCCCGCGCATGGGAACGGACGAGATGGTGCGCGCTGGGGGCCTGACCCTGCGAATGACGACCGGGGAGATCGGCGACGGCGGCGGTTGGACGACGCGTGTGACGCAGCGCGAGGCGGACGTCCTGGCCGCGCTGATGCGGACGCCGGGACATCCGGTCAGTCGGGACGACCTGCTCAATGACATCTGGGGCCAAGAGTACAATGGCGCCGGCAACGTGCTCGAGGTGTACATTCGCCGCCTGCGCGAGAAGCTCTCCACCGCTGTGTCTCCTAGGGCTATCGTCACCGTGCGTAACCACGGTTATGTGTTCGACGCTCGCCAGATCCCTCGCAGGCCGCTTCCGAAGACGCCACTGCCTAGAGGGGTGGTGGTCATCGGTGGGCGCCACGGCGCTGGCACGGATGTCGGGCCGGTCCTGGCAGCCGCCAACTATCAAGTGGAGCACACCTTCGATGGTGAGCAACTGGATCGCATTGGCTGGCAACGCCCGGCGCTTATCCTGCTGGATACGCCTACCTTCGTCGATGGAGGCCGGGATATGCTGGCACGCCTACGCGCCGTCCCCGGCGCGGCGCTCATCCCGATCATCGCCATCCTGGAGCGGGGCCAGGCGTCTCTGAGGCCACACGATCTCGACGTCGACGACTACCTGATGACGCCCCTCGACCCCGACGAGGCGCTGTGGCGCGTGGCAGCGCGCGCACGACCTGACGCGCCAAGGGGCGCGCCGCATGGCAAAGAGTAGGCGTGTTCCACGACGACCGACTCGAATGCAAAGGACCTCGGTGCCCGCATGAAGAAATCTGTTATCACCTTTATCGCTACGACGGTGTCCTCCATCCTGATGGGCGTGAGCCCGCCCGCACAGCCCAAGGGCGTATCTCCCGCCGTAGTCACGCCCGGCCCAGCACTTGCACCGACGCCAACGCCGTCGGCCACGCCAGCGCCGGTCACAGTGATCTTGGGGAACGTCGTCCGCAACCCGTTGTTCGTGCCGGTGGGCAGCGACGGCCAGAGACTGTTCGCGCCCTGGTGGCTCCAGATACAAAGCGGCGCGGCGGCGACACCGCGCGCGGATACCAGCGCGGCGGTTCCAGGAACGACCGCCGCCCGCGTCGATATCGCCCGGACGAACGGGCACGACTGGGGCGTGCAACTGGAGCAGCATATCCCCACCGCTGTGGGCACCTACGCCATCTCCTTCTGGGCGCGGGCCTCGTCCTTGCGGCCACTTCCCGTGGCGCTGCAGCAGGCCACCGCTCCGTACACACCCTACTCCATATCCGACGTTAACCTCACGACCACGTGGCAGCCCTACACCCTGCGCTACAACGCGACCATCACGGACGACGACACCTTCTTCGCCTTCAATCTTGGCGGAGGCGTCGGCTCCGTCTGGCTCGGGGATGTCACCGTGACCGACGTCAACGCGGCAGGGCAGCCCTTGCCGACGCCCACCCCAGTCCCAACCTCCTATGTCCGCGGCCTCAATCTGGACGGCGGGATGCGTCGCGGCGCGCAGGACGCCTTTGCCTCACCCGCGATGCTGGACTGGGCCAGGAGCAGAGGGTTCAACATCTTCCGAGTCCCGTTCACCTGGGCGCATCTGCAGCCCGCTCTCGGCGGCCCGTTCGACAACGCGTATCTGGGCACGATGGACAGGCTCGTCGCCGCAGCCCGCTCCCGCGGGCTGCGCATCGCCTTCGTGCCCATGGACCGCCGCGAGGCACCGGTCGCTGACTTTATTAGCCTATGGACGCGTCTGGCGTGGCACTACCGGCACGAGCCCGCGATCTGGGGCTACGATTTGATGAATGAGCCCGACCGCGACGCGTGGAATACGGCCTATCTGCCCCGCATCATCGCCGCCGTCCGGTCGGTCGACATGACCCACACCATCCTGGTCGAGTCGTCGACGGGTGGATGGGGGCAACGATGGGTCTCCCACACGGTCGGTTTGCCGGTACGGGACCCCGCTAACAACGTGCTTTACGAAGCCCATTTCTACTTCGACACCCCCGCCAACGGCCGCTACCCGCGTGGCGGCGCGTTCGATGTACCCAAGGACGACCTGAACATCGGGGTGGAGCGGGTGGCCGACTTCGTCAACTGGTGCAACGCCAACAGCGTGCGCTGCTACGTCGGCGAGTTCGGCATCCCCGGCGGCTGGACAGGCGGCAACCGTGACTGCACCAACGGCGCGCCGGCCACCGACCCACGCTGGCTGACCGTCCTGGACCGCTTCCTGACCTACCTCGACCGCAACCACATCTCTAGCGCGTACTGGGAGGCCGGTCCCTTCGGCGACGTCAACGACCTCGGACCGACCTGCTCGGGGCGCGACCGGCCGCAACTGGCCATTCTCCAGAGACACCCCGGCAATCGCTCATTTAACGCCCAGCCCTAATCCACGTTAATCCGTCAAACGGAGGGTGATGCGTCGTATGGCGGACGTGGCGCCGATGTCGGCTGGCGACGCAAAGCCGTTATCCTTCTGTAATCTTCGTCACGACCACGTAAGACCTCGCCGCTATGATCAAAGGCAGGCGCACGTACCTGCCGCCGACTCTGTCCGTCTCCAACCCGCCCTTCACCAAGGGATAGCAAAATGTAGGAGTTCTCGATGTAAGGATACCTCAACCTTAAATGCATGGTTGCCGCGAGGACAGCGGCTTGCCCTAGTCACGCCACTGGTCCTGGGAGGTCATAGCCAAGCGATTTCTGGCGCGACCTACGTGCCCTCATAAGGGCGACATCGGCCTGTGTATTTTCACAACAGTCCCCCATGGCCGCTGCGGCGGCCACCCCCGCCGATGAAAAGGGGTCTTTTTCATACCAGGCCCTCGCATACCTGCGACGTGGGAACGGTCTAAGCCCACGATATACGCTAGTGGCAGCAGTTGTTCCCTCTTTACAAGATTGTCATGAAAGACGCCGCGGTTGTTAAGGTGCGCATGGTGAGCATCCGCTAGAATGAAAATGTGTGGCAACGGTTCAGCCCAATGTAGTTGTTGCCATGGTGTGGAGGTGATGCGTTCCCCGCTTCAATCATCTCACCGACATTCGTGCCTCTCGTTGCTACGACCAATGACGGTCGATAGGAGGCCAGTTTACCGCTCTGTGGAAACTGGCCGGGTTTGAGCACGGTGTCCACTACTCAAGGGGAGGTTCTCCTCATTAACCCAACCATCCGACCCCGACGCGCGCGTCCTCGCGCCAGCCGGCAGCTTGGGTAACGCCGCGGTATGTTCCCCCCTAGCTCAGGTGGATTGGCCACGGCTGCAATCGTTCGCACGCCAGATATCGCCTCTTAGGCGAGACGTAGTCGAGCGACAGCCCGCGCAACGCCTGTTCAAGGTCGTCGCGCCTGTCCAGCCCATTCCCATACGCTCAGCACACAATGTAGGAGACCAGCAGGCAATGCACACCGCCGAGAGCCCCGCCATGACGGGGGTAATCACCGTGACCGTCGACCAGGATGCGCCGCTGCGCGCCCTGGTCACTCTCAACATCACCACGACCACGTCCTCGACCGGAACGACGCGGCGGGTCAGCGTGGTGATCCCGACTCTTAACGAGGCGGCCAACCTGCCGCATGTCTTCGCGCGGCTCCCGCGCGATGTGCATGAGGTCATCCTCGTCGACGGGCACTCCACCGACGACACGGTCGCGGTGGCGCGGGCACTCTATCCCGCCGTGCGGGTGGTCGAGCAGTCACGCCGCGGCAAGGGCAACGCGCTGCGCTGCGGCTTCGCTGCCTGCACCGGCGATATCATCGTCATGCTCGACGCGGACGGGTCCGCCGACGGTGGCGAAATCCAGGCCTTTGTCGAGGCGCTGCTCAAGGGCGCCGACTTCGCCAAGGGCTCACGCTTCGCACGTGGGGGCGGCAGCGCCGACCTCACGTTACTGCGGCGCCTGGGCAACCTGGGACTGAACACCATCGTCAACCTGCTCTACGGCACCCACTATACCGATCTGTGCTACGGCTACAACGCCTTCTGGGCGCACTGCCTCCCGTACATGGACGTCGACTGCGATGGGTTCGAGGTGGAGACGCTGATCAACATCCGCATCGCCAAGGCCGGGTTGCGCGTCCACGAGGTGCCCAGCTTCGAGAGCAGGCGCATCCATGGGACGAGCAACCTCAACGCCTGGCGCGATGGCTGGCGCGTCCTGGGCACCATCGTCGCCGAGCGATTCCCGCACCTTAATCGCCGCGCCGCGCCGCGTCTGGACCTGGTCAAGGTCGAGGTCGAGGTCGCCGTCGAGTCGGAGCGGGAAGAGGCCTTTGCATAACATGGCCATCTCCATAGTCACGGACAAAGCTCAGCCGCGAACCGACGGGGTCCAACCAGAGGAATCTTCTATCGTACGAGACGGGGTGCGGCGCGTATGCGTAGTCGGGCCGGGCACGCGCTTCCTGAGCGGGATCACCTACTATACATTCAGCCTGTGCGCCGCGCTGAGCGGAGCCTTCGACGTGTCCGCTGTCCTCATGCGCCAGTTGCTTCCGACGAGACTCTATCCGGGGCGCAAACGCGTGGGCGCGGACATCGCCAGCCTGGCGCTCCCGTCGTCGGTCGCGCGGTACGACGGGGTGGACTGGTTCTGGGTCCCGTCGCTGCTCCGAGCGCTGTGGTTCCTGCGCCGGCAACGTCCGGATGTCCTGATCCTGCAGTGGTGGACCGGCACGGTCCTGCACACGTACCTGGCGCTGACCATCATGGCGCGCCTGCAAGGAGCCCGCGTGGTCGTCGAATTCCACGAGGTGCTCGACCCCGGGGAGGCGCGGCTGCCGCTGGTGCCATTGTACGTCGGCGCGCTGGCCAACGTCTTGATGCGTTTGGTCGACGGCTTCGTGGTCCATTCGGACTACGACAAGCCGGCGCTGGCAAGTCGCTATAGGCTGGGACGACGGCCGGTCGCGCTCATCCCGCACGGGCCATACGACCACTACCAGCGCGTGAGCGCGGGCTCATCGCAACGGGTCGTGCCGGAGTCCGTCTGCAATCTGCTCTTCTTCGGCACGATTCGCCCCTATAAAGGTCTGGAGGACCTCGTCACGGCGTTCGACGCCATACCCGAGGAGGAGATCGACCGCTACTGGCTGACCGTAGTGGGCGAGACCTGGGAAGGCTGGACGCTGCCGGCGGAGATGATCGCGCGCAGCCGCTATCAGCAGCGCATCACGTTTGTCAATCGGTACGTGCCCGACGGGGACGTGGCCGCTTTCTTCGCGGCGGCAGATGCTGTCGTACTTCCGTACCACCGCTCGTCGGCGAGTGGCCCGCTGCACGTCGCCATGAGCTACGGACTGCCCGTGGTGGTAACGCGCGTCGGGGGCCTCCCCGAGGCTGCAGCGGCCTACGGCGGCGCCATCTTTGTGCCGCCGGGTGACCCCGCGGCACTGCGGGTCGCCCTGGGCGAGGCATTCAGCATGCGGACGAAGCGGTTTGCCGACCCCCAATCATGGGACGGCACGGTCACGCGTTACGACGCGTTGTTTGCTGCCCTCGGGCAAGCATCACCCGTGAGACGGTAGGACAGGTGGTTATCATGGCGCGCTCGGATATCTCAGTCATTGATCCCAAGGCAGCGCGGCGGCCAGTGGATTTGGCAACCGTGGCGCGTGGCGCGCGTGCTGCCGCGGCCGATGAACCGACGCGCGACGGGCATTTTCACGCGTGGGCCTACTTTGGTCTGACCGCCGTCGGCCTCATCTACGCGGCGCTCTGCGGCGCGGGGCTGTCCTGGGACAGCAGCGGGTTGCTGTTCGAAAGCCTGGACAAGCAGACCCCGCTCATCCCCAACGGCCGCTTGATCGCCTTCCCTCTGCAATTGCCGGTCTTGCTGGCCAGCCACGTCACCGACAACCTCGTCGTCCTGCAAACCATCTTCGGGCTGAGCTACCTGGCGGTCCCGCTGATCGCGCTGGCGACGGCGTGGTGGATTGTGCGAGACACGGCGCGGCCGCTCTTCGTCTGGGCCGCGCTGGGGATCGGGCTGGTAATGCTGCCGGGGCAATTCAATGTCACGGAAGAGGCCAACATCGCGCTGCAACTTTTCTGGCCGGTCCTTCTCGCGCTCCTCACCGGGATGCGGAGGGTCCATGTCCCCCTTGTCCTGGCGCTTGCCCTTGCCATTCTGTTCAGCCACCCCTATGCAATCGGGCTCTTCGCGGTCACGTCCGTTGTCGCCGTTGCCATGGGACTACGCGGGGCGGACCAGTCGCGACGGCTGCGGTGGTGGGCGCTGGGCTTCGCGGCGTTGGCCGCACTGGCCTTGTTCCGGTTCTTACAGTCGACGTACGACACTCAGCAGGTGTCACAGGGCGGGCTGCTCTGGAGTCTGACCGTGTCGACGGTGGGCTTGCCTCTCGTAGCGCTGTCGGGAGCCCTGCTAGCAGCGGCCGCCCTATTCGCCGCGCCGTTCGCCCGCCAGCGCGGCAGACAACGGCTTGCCCGCGCCCTGCGGGCCATCGAGGTGGTGGGCATCGTCGCGGTGGCGGTGTCACTCGTCCTGTGGGCCAGGGACCCGCATCTCTGGCGATGGGCCAATAAGTTCGACTATCCCGCGCTCTTCGCCTCGTTGTACGTCATGGGCCTGGCGGTGGTCGAAGGTCTGGTACACGCGCGAGAAACGCTGCGCGGCGTCGATCTTGCTGTCAAGCTCGACTGGCGGCGGCGGGCCAAGACGATCCAGGCCATCGCCCTCGTGTTCTCGATCGTGCTCTGCGTGCAGGGCGCCGCGTGGTTCAGCCTGACCGGCAGGCTGCGCGACACGCTCGACCAGAGCGCCTGGAGCTGCGTGTCGATGGCGTCGCTGGGGTGGCTGCAGTCAACGCCGCTCAACGAGTTCGCGACCCCCGACCGGTCCATCTTGCTCCAGGGCCGAACCCCGCAAAAGGTAGTGCTCAGCGGCAATGGCTGCGGCGATACAACGTTCTCCGGGGGCGTGAGCCTGAATCAATACTACCTGCGGGGTTGGCAAACGGGGTGGTTCAACCTACAGCCGCTGCGGCAACGGCTGCTGGCCGAGCAGGACACGCCGCATGGCTGTTCGTTTATGCTCATCACCGGGTGGCAGACCACCGAGACGGACGGCCCGTACTGGTGGCGCTGGAGCGATGGACGCGACGCGCTCATACGCGTCCTCCTCGACCGGGCCACGACCGTCGTCATGAACGGACAACTCGGATCGATCCGTTACCCGAACCAGTTGGCCGTGTCAGTCAATGGCGCTCCCCCCACCACGCTCGATGTCTCTCGGACGGGATTGCAGCCCTTGCAGCCGCTCTCCTTCACGCTACGGCAAGGCGCGAACGTGATCCAATTCGTTAGTCGGAATCCAGCCATAGCGGTTGGCGGTCTGCCATTAGCCATCGAGATGGCCAACGTCACCATGGTATCCCGCGACAATAGCCTGGAGTGCGCCCTGCACCCATAAGGTGTCACAGCGCCCGGCGTTGACCGACAACACATCAATACGCTCTATGAAGGATATAGAAGGACACATCATGCAAGCACAGATGACCCGGTCGGACCTCGACGTGAGGGGGGTGGCGGCGGATACGACGCCGGCGCCCCTGCGCGTGTTGCAGGTCTCCCTGGGCTACTTCCCCTACGCGGGGGGGGTGGAAACTCACGTCTACGAAGTCAGCAGGCGGCTGGTTCGCGCTGGCGTCGACGTCACGGTCCTCACGGTCGATACCAGTGGCCGCCTCCCAAGCGTCGAGGAGGTTGATGGCGTGCGCGTCCAACGGGTGCGAGCCTGGCCAGCCAACCGTGAGTTTTGCATCGCCCCCGATCTCTACCGGACCATCACTCGCGGGCACTGGGACGTCATCCACTGCCAGGGCGTTCATACGCTGGTCCCGCCGCTGGCGATGCTGGCGGCATGGCGCGCGAAGACGCCGTTCGTGGTCACGTTCCACACCGGTGGGCATACGTCACGCCTGCGCAACGCCATCCGGGGCCTGCAGTGGGCCACGCTACGCCCGCTGCTGGCGCGGGCGACCCGCTTGATCGCCGTTTCCAAGTTCGAAGCACGCTTCTTCCGGCAGCGGCTGCGGCTTCCCGGCGAGCGATTCGCCACCATTCAGAACGGCTCGCATCTGCCCCAACTGGTGGCGCGGCCCGCCGCGGCGCCGAAAGGTGTTGATGTCGCTAGCCCCTTCGCTCAAGGCCCCCTTATCGTCTCGGTGGGGCGGCTCGAACGGTACAAAGGGCATCATCGGGTCATTGCCGCGCTGCCGCGCGTACGCGCAGAGTACCCCGACGCGCGCCTGCTCATCCTGGGGTCGGGTCCCTATGAGGCAGCCTTGAAACGGCTGGCGGTGACCCTTGGCGTCGCCGACCGGGTGGAGATCCGCATGATCCCGCCGACGGAGCGTCAGGAGATGGCGGCGACGCTGGCCGGCGCCTCCCTGATGACTTTGCTGAGCGACTACGAAGCCCATCCCATCGCGGTGATGGAGGCCCTGGCCCTCAAATGTCCCGTCCTCGTCAGCGACACCTCCGGCTTTCGTGAGCTCGCCGAGGAAGGGCTCGTGCGGGCCATCCCTCAGCGGAGCGACGACGCGGCCGTGGCGGCGGCGATGGTGGAGCAACTGCGTGCTCCCCTGGCGCCGGCGAGCGTCGACCTGCCGACGTGGGATGGCTGCACCGCCCAGTTGATCGACCTCTACCGCGGCGTCGTCCAGGAGACGCAATGCGCATCCTGATGCTGGCCCAGTTCTATCCACCGATTATCGGGGGCGAGGAACGGTTCGTGCGCGATTTCAGCGCTGCCCTGGCCGCGCGCGGGCACGACGTGGCCGTCGCGACGTTGTGGCAGGAGGGAATGGCCGCGCGCGAGCGCGACGGCGACGTGCGGGTCTACCGCATCCGCGGCAGCATGCAGCGCGTGCCAGGACTACATGCTGCCGCGGGTCGCAGGCACGCGCCGCCGTTTCCTGACCCGGAGGCAGTCTGGTCGCTCCGCAAGGTGATCGCCCGCGAACGGCCGGACATCGTGCATGCCCACAACTGGATGGTGCATTCATTCCTCCCTCTCAAGGCCTGGAGCAAGGCCAAACTCGTGCTAACCTTGCACGACTACAGCCTCGTGTGTGCAACCAAGAAGTTGATCTACCATGGCGCCCTCTGCAGCGGACCCGGCCCGCGGAAGTGCCTCGACTGCGCGGCCGACCATTACGGGACGGGCAAGGGTATACCGACCGTCCTGGCCAACTGGGCCATGGGTATCCCTGAGCGCGCAACCGTCGACATGTTCTTGCCCGAGAGTCAGGCCGTGGCGGCTGGCAACGGCCTGGTCGGCGGTAGGGCGCCGTTCCAGGTCATCCCGGTCTTCATCGCCGAGGATGTCGCCGTGCCTCGCGGTGATGTCGGGCCGTATCGCGCCCAGCTGCCCGACGAGCCGTACCTCCTCTTTGTAGGGGCGTTCGGAAGTTACAAAGGGGTCGATGTGCTGATCCGCGCGTACACCACCTTGACCAATCCGCCCCCCCTGGTCATCGTCGGGTATCAAACGTCTGAGTATCCGGTAGCGACGAACGACCTGCCACCCAACGTGGTCGTGCTCAAGGACTGGCCGCACCACGCCGTGATGGAGGCGTTTCGGCGCAGCATGATGGCGTTGGTTCCATCGGTGTGGGCCGAACCATTCGGGCTGGTCGTGCTGGAGGCCATGGCGACCGGACGGCCCGTGATCGCCTCCCGCATCGGGGGCCTGACCGACCTGGTCGTGGACGGCGACACAGGCCTGCTGGTCACGCCCGGCGATGCGGACGACCTGCGGCGGGCTATAGAGCAATTGCTGGCCGCGCCGGCGCTGCGTGAGCGCATGGGTCAGGCGGGACAACGCCGCGTGGCCGAGTTCCAGCCAGCTGCGGTCGTCCCACGGATCGAACGCGTCTACGAGGAGTTACTCGCGGGATGACGCGCACTATCGCATCGTGGCTACTGCGTCCCATGCGTCCCAATACGGCAACTACAGGTACGGCAAAAAGATGAAACTGTTATCCCAAGGACTGCAACAGCCCGTGGCGCTTGCGGTCCAACCGGCCGACCCACGGGTCGGCGGCGCCCATGGGCAGACCTCCTGGCAGCGCGCCGTCGCGACGGTGTCAAGGATGCTTAACGTAGTGGCGCGCGCCCTGCGGCAAGGACCGGCGGGGAGCCTGGGCTGGCTGCCGCTGCTGAGCCTGACGGGCTCGCTAGGCATCCTCCTGGTGACGCTCGCGTATAACGGGGCGCGCATGAGAGTGGGAATCTGGTGGGCAGACCCGTTGTTCTGGGGCGGCTTACTGCTCCTGTTCGTGCCGATCGCGGCCCGTCTGATCGCGACCGGCGCGTCGCGATGGGAGCGTATCGGCCTCGTCTGCACGCTCGGGTTCGGTTTATATCTGGTCAAGGCGCTGCGCTCCCCGCTGGGCTTCGAGTTGCACGACGAGTTCCTGCACTACAGGACGGTCGACGATATGCTTAGGAGCGGCCGGTTGTTCACGGAAAATCCCCTGTTGCCGGTCAGCACCCTCTTTCCAGGCATGGAGACAGTGACGAGCGCGCTGGTGCGCCTGAGCGGGTTGTCGATCTTCCAGGCCGGGATCGTCGTGGAGGCGGTCGCGCGGTTGGTACTCATCCTGGGACTCTACCTGGCGTACGAGCGCATCAGCGACTCCGCGCGGGTGGCAGGGATCGGCGCGTTGCTGTACCTGATCAATCCAAAGGTGCTGTTCTTCGATGCTCAGTTCTCGTATGAGTCGCTGGCCCTGCCTTTCGTCTCATTGGTCCTCGCCGCCCTGGTGTACCGCGCCCACGCCCAACCCGCCGACGGCAACCGCATCGGGCTGACCGTCGTAGCCTTGCTGGGCCTTGGAGCGATGGTCGTCACCCACCATCTCACGTCGTACGCGTTCGTGCTGTTCCTCACCCTCTGGACGGCGGTCTACTACGCGTTGCGCGTACAGCGGCACGCCGATGCCAGAGAGCGGATGGGTCCCGCCGGGCTGGCGGCGCTGGGCGTGGTGCTGAGCCTGTCCTGGCTGGTGTACCTCGCCCCTCTCGTCGTCGAGTATCTCCTTCCGATCCTGCAAGGCGCGGTCCATCAGTTGCTGAGCGTTATCGACGGTCGCTCGGCCGGCCGGCAACTGTTCCGCGACCACACCGGGCATGTGCCACCTTTATGGGAGCGTGTCACGCAACTCGCCGCCACGGTGCTGCTGTTGGTGGGGCTGTTGGCCAGCCTGTACAGCGTCTGGCGCCATTACCGAACCAGCGCTATCGGGTTGACGCTGGTGGGAACGGCGTTGGTCTACCCCCTGAGCCTCCCTTTCCGGCTGACCCAGGCCGGAAGCGAAGCATCGGACCGAGCCGCTGGGTTTGTGTTCGTCGCGGTCGCGTTCGTCCTAGCGGCCGGTGTGACGCGGCTACGGCCCTTCTCTGGGGGCGGCCGGCGACCGGTCGCGCTGCTGACCGTGCTAGCGGCGGTCGTTTTCGTCGGCGAGATCATCGTGGGCGTCGGCCCGTCCTCGGCGCGCCTGCCCGGTCCGTACCTGGTATCCGCCGACTCGCGATCGATCGAGCCGCAGAGCCTCGACGCGACGGCATGGATACGCGCCTCTCTCGGGCCCGATAACCGCATCGCCACCGATCGCGTCAACGGGCTCTTGATCGGATCGTACGGCGAGCAGTACCCCGTGGCGCACGCGGACACGGGGCTGGACGTGGGACCGGTCTTCTTCGCGCCCGGCTTCGGGCCCGTCCAGCGGGGGATCATTCGCCAAGGCAAGATTCGCTATCTCCTCGTCGATCGCCGGCTCAGCACCGGATTGCCGGTCGAGGGCATCTACATCGACGACTCCGAGCCCGACGCATACCGGCACACGATCCCGATCGCCCTGGCGGCGCTCACAAAATTCGCGCGCCTAATCGACGTTAGTCAGATTTACGATGGCGGCGACATCTTGATCTATCGCATAGGAGCTTCTCCTCGTGAACCGTAACCCATTCAAGGTAGCCCTGGCCGCCGTCATCGTGCTGGCGGGGGCGCTGGCGTTGTTCGGGATGCTGGGCACGGCGGCGCGGGCGATAGTCGCCCTGCCGCTCGTGCTCGTGGCGCCGGGGTACGCCATCACGGCCGCGGCGTTCCCGCGGCGTGGCCTCGACGGAGCGACGACATTGCTCTTCAGTTTGGGCTTGAGCCTCACGATTGCGATAGTGGGAGGGCTCGTCCTCAACCTGACGCCCTGGGGACTGGAGACCGGCTCATGGGTGGTGTTCCTGAGCCTCACGATCCTGGGAGGCGGCGCCATCGCCGTGAGGCGGCGCCCAGGCCTCTCCGTGGTACCCGCTGGCGCGGGGCGATCGGTCGCGAGGTCGGCGTACCCGGTTGCGCCGCTGATGGCGGCAGCGCTGGTGCTGATCGTGGCGACGCGCGTTGCCGCCACGGGCGAGTTGCGGCAACAGCACAAAGGCTTCACGCAGTTGTCGATCCTGTCTATACAGGGAAGCGCGGCGCGCGTCAGCATCACGAATCAGGAATCCGCGACGACAAGCTACCGGCTGCAACTCACGGCGGGAGGCCGCACGATCCGACAATGGCCGTCGCTCACGCTGGCGCAGGGCGACACGTGGCAGGCGACAGTGGCGCTGCCATCGACGCCGTCACGCGCCGGGCGCGTGCAGGCAACGCTTTATCGCACGGTCTTCCCGCGATCAGTCTATCGCCGAGCGTGGCTATGGCGCGACAGATAATCGAAAGGCACGGCGGCGTGGTTGGGATGAGAGCACGGGCACTCTCACGCCTGCGGGGAGCAGGCAGTTGGACCATCGTGTCCAACGCGGTGTCGATGGTCGGCGCCATGGTCGTCACCTCGGGGCTTGGGGTCGCCTACTGGCTGTTGGCGGCGCACCTGTTCCCGAGGGCGGCGGTAGGCTTCGCCGGGGCGAGCATCTCCGCGATGAGCCTACTGGGCAACATGGGTATGTTGGGGCTCGGAACCTTGCTGATCGGCGAGCTGCCCCATCAACCCGGCGAGGAGAAGGGGTTGATCGCCACGGCGCTCGCCGCAGCCGGGGCCGCGGGAGCGGCGCTGGGCCTCCTGTTTGCATGGGCGGCGCCTCTCGTGTCTCCCACCCTCCAGCCGCTGGCGGGCGATGGCGCTGTCGTCGGGCTATTCGCGCTGGGGGTCGCCCTCACCTCGATCACGGCGGTGCTCGACCAGGCGCTCATCGGATTGCTTCGTGGCGGGCTGCAGTTCGGGCGCAACGCGGTCTTCGCCGCTCTCAAGCTCGCCGCGCTCGTGGCCGCAGGCGTATGGCTGGGCAAAGGGGACTGGTTGACCATCTACGCGACGTGGGTCTTCGGGAATCTGGCGTCGCTCGCGGGATTGATCGGATTCGCGGCGCTGAAAGGAGTCCGGCCGAGGTTGCGGCGCCTGGAGTCGCGTCGCTATCTGCTGCGGCGCTTCGGCGTCAGGGCACTGGCGCATCATTGGCTCAATCTGGCGCTGCAGGTCCCTGGTTTCGCCCTGCCCGTGATTGTCACGGCGATCCTCTCGCCCACGGCGAACGCCTATTTCTACGTCGCCTCGATGGTGTCGGGCCTAGTGTTCTTCGGGCCGATGGCACTGGTGACCGCCCTCTACGCCGTCGGCGCGCGCTCGCCCGCGGCGCTGGCGCACCGCATGCGATTCACGCTCGGGCTGGCGCTAGCCGCCGGCGTGCTGGTCAACGTCGTGCTCTTCGCGGGCGCCGATAAGGTGTTGGGACTCTTTGGCCCCGCGTACGCCGCGAAAGCCGGCTGGACGCTGCGCCTGTTGGGGCTGGGGGTCTTCCCGATCATCATCAAGGATCATTACGTGACGATCAACCGCATCCGTGGCGCGGTGACAGCCACCGCCCTCCTCGCCACGGCCGGTAGCGTCCTTGAGCTCGCATTGGCCGCGATGGGCGCGGTCGGGACCGGCGGCTTATTGGGGGTAGCGGCCGGCTGGTTGGCGGCGCTCTACATCGAGGCGGCGGTCATGGCCCCGATGGTGTACCGCGCGGCCGCCCGCGCTGACACCGACCAACCCGAACCCGAGCAAACGGGGAGCACGTATACGCTCGCCGCCGTGGGCGCCCACGGCGCGGGCCAAGGGCAGGATGAACTGTGATAGACATCGGACAGCGGCGTCACCGCCCGGATGGGCAAGAGCCGGGGGAAAGGGAGCAGAGAAGCGGCATGGATGACCGGCGGCACGAGGGAGGCGCGGCGACGATCGACGACAGAGCGGCAGGGTTGCCCGGCAGCAATACCATGACGACTCGGCTCGTCGGTGCGTCGCGCGGCGACCCGCTGACGCGCTACCTGTTCGACGCGCTCACGCGTCGCTACGATATGGTGGGGCACATCGACGCCGAGTTGCGGCCGTGGCAGCACTACGCCGTTGCTCTGAGCACCTACCGCCTGTCGACACCTATCTGGAAGGAGCGGTTCTTCAAGAGCGCGCTGGCCTTCCGCATGCGGTCGAGTAACAGCCGCGATGAGTTGGCGCGTCTCAGGCAACCGTACGATGCCGTCGTGCAGGTCCACGCGCTCTTCCAGACGCGTGGGGCGCCCTATGTCGCCTACATCGACAACACGCACCATCAGTCCATTGAGGGCTGGCCGGCGTGGAACCCTCTCCAGGGGCGGGACCTCGATCGCTGGTACGAGCTGGAACGGGCTACCTATGGGCGGGCGCTGCATCTCTTTACGATGGGCGAGATGGCCGCGCGGTCGCTGGTGACGTTCTACGGCATTCCCGAAGAACGGGTGACCAACGTGGGCGGCGGGGCCAATGTCGCCGTGCTTCCGACACTGAACGACGCTCCGCGCGAGCCGGTGATTCTTTTCGTGGGCCACGATTTCCGGCGCAAGGGTGGCGACCGCTTGCTCCAAGCCTTCCGACGTGTCCGCGAGCGCCTGCCCGCAGCGCGCTTGCAGATCGTCGGAACGTCAGACCTGTCCGGCGAGCCCGGCGTCGAGATCCTCGGGAGGATCGACAATCGGGAACACATCGCGCGGCTCTATGCCCAGGCCAGCATCTTCTGCCTCCCCTCACACTTCGATCCGTTCCCCCTGGTGCTGATGGAAGCCATGGCCTACGGGCTGCCCTGCGTCAGCACAACCGTCTGCGGCATTCCCGAGATCGTCGTCCACGGCGAGACCGGCCTGCTCGTGCCGCCCAACGACAGTTCTTCCCTTGCCACGGCGCTGCTCCGGCTGCTCGAGCATCCTACCTACGCCGCCCTCCTTGGAGCCGCCGGACGCCGTAGGGTAGAGCAGCACCTCAGTTGGGACCGGGTGGCCGACCGCATGGCCCCCGTCCTCGATGGCCTGAGCGGACAGGGCATGGGTAGGACCGGCCGCTACTGCGGAGACGACGGCAAGAGGCGTGCAATCTGATGAACACAATAGCATCGGCCGGTTACACGACCGCCTCGACGGCGTTGGGCATCGTCGCGACGGCGATCCTCGTGATCCTGCTGATCTCCAGAGAGCTGATGCGGGCGCATGGCGGGAAGCGGTCCAGGACAACGGCCGCGTTCCTGACCATACCGATCGCGCCGCTGCTCCTCGTGGTCGGTGTCATCGTGCTCCAGCGCCTGGGAAGCATCTACGCCCTATCGCCGGCGAACCAGGCGGCAGGGAGCAGTGCCAACCCGGCCCCCAGCCCGACGACGCGCCCTCGCGGCGCGCCTATGGTGGACGGGAGCGCCGATGCGGTCGTCTCGGTCATCGCGCCGCAACTGCACACCATCGTGGTCAACCCAGAGACGCTACGCTTCGGTCGGCAGTTGGTGCGCGCGCCTGGCGTGACGACTGCGGCAGCGACCGTCCACATCGTCAATGTCGCCGCGACACCCCTGCCCATCAGCGCCGTCATCACCGGCGCCGACCGGCGCGACTTCGTCGAACGCGACACCTGCGGCGGAGCCGGACGGTTGGGAGCATACACCGGCTGCACGATCACCGTCACGTTTACCCCGCGCCATGGCGGGACCCACCGCGCCACCCTGGTCATTGACGACACCACCCCGGTCGCCCCCGGCCGCGCGCGGCCCAGCGGGACGCAGCCCGCACCAACCCAGACCGGCTCATCGCTGCGCGTCCAAGTGCTCTCGCCGCGCACACGGCCCGGAGGTAGCGCGCGCATCGCATTCTCCTATGCGCCGTATGCCCTGCTGAACATCACCGTCATCTACCCTGGCCAGGGCGCGGTCTCCTTCTTCGACACGACAGACGACCATGGCCACCTCACAGTCGACGTCCCGGTGTCGCGGGTCATGGCGCTGCGCCACGGTCAGGCGACGGTACGGATCATGGTACGGGCGGCGGACGGATCGCGGCGCGCTCAGGCGACGCGTACCCTGACCGTCGCGCAGGGGAGGTGACAAACAGACGAGCGTCGCGCCAGGACCGGCGATTGGGCCGATAGATGTCGGGCTTAGGATGATCAACAAGGAAAGAGAGGAGCGAGATAATGACACACAACGAGCGCGGCCAGACGAGTCGCGTGGCCGTGATCGGACGGGCAGCAGCGGCAGGCGCGGGTCTGCTGCTCGCCGGTGCTAACGCCGGCGGGCGGCCTGCCGCGGCGGACGATGTTGTACCAGGGGACTGCAGCGACAGCGTGCGCCAGATCATCGACACTGCGCTCGCGGCCGAGCGCGTAGCCATGACCTTCTACTATACGATGCTGACCACACCGGCCGTGCTGCACGACCACCGTCTGGGCGGCCGCTCCGCCAACCTGAGTGAGGTGGGGAAGCGACGATTCGGTACCCCCGGTCACGTACGCTACCTGCAGGCCGCCCTGGACGCCGAGGCCAAGCACGCGGCGCTGCTGATGGACGCCGGCGCGGCGTCGCCGGTCACGCACGCCTATTTCCCGGCCGGGACGTTCGAGCACCTGGGCGCGTCCTCAGACCGGCAGAGCGCGCTGGGCGTGCTCGACACCCTCGAGGCGGCGTTCGTGGACGCCTATGCCGTGGCGGTCGGACAGTTCGTGCGGCTTGGCCGCCGCGACCTGGCCGCTGTGACGGCAAGGATCATGGGCGTTGAGGCCGAACACCGCGCGCTGGGACGCGCCATCGGCGGCATCGCCCCCGCCAACGATCTCACGCTCGAGTCTGTGCCTTACGCCTGCGCCGGCGATGTCGGCAAAGCGCTGACCCCGTTCATCACGGGGCATGGGCTGCCCGGCGGGGCCACGGCAGCGATCAAGGTCCCCACCAGGGCGCAAATCGCTCGCGTGGTAGGTACATATGGCACGCGCCTCGTGCGCACATACGTGATGTAACGCGGAGGAAGGCATGATGAAAGATCACAATGTCGGCCGGGGTAGCGCCGACGCATCCACAGGTCGGCGGCGGTTCTTGGGGACGATGGCGGGGGTAGGGGCCGGCGCGGTGCTGGCCGGTTTATCCGCGCGGCAATCGGCATGGGCGGCCTCGGCAACAGCGGCAACGTTAGACGCCGCGAGCTGCGGCGAGAGCATACAGGATATCATCAACGCCGCCCTGATCGCGGAGCGCATAGCGACGACCTTCTACTACACCGGCCTGACCACGACGGCCATTGCGCGCGACCACAGGGTGGCCGGCTACGCCGCCAACCCTAACGCCGTCTCGCGTAACGGCGATCCCGCCAACGTTGCCTATCTGCAAGCAGCGCTCGACCAGGAGGATAAGCACGCGCACATCCTGTCTAACCTGGGCGCGACCGCGCCCTATGAGAAGTTCTACTTCCCCGCCTCAACCTTCGAACAGGTGGGCTACACCAGCCATGCCGGCACGTTCCTGTGGACGGTCGACCACCTCGAGACAGCGTTTATCGGCGCCTACCTGGCAGCGATCGACCGCTTCGGGGCACTGGGCCGCGCCGACCTGGCGCTGCTGGCCGCGCGCTTCCTCGGCGTAGAATGCGAGCACCGCGCGCTCTACCGGGTCATCGCGGGCGACGATCCAGCGGACAACGTGACGCTGGAGGTGACATCGTTCGCCTGCGTCGGCGACGCCGCGCGGGTGCTCACGCCCTTCCTGACCGGCCATGGCTTCCCCGGCGGGGCTACGGCAGCGATTCCTCTCCCGGAGCCAGCCCACATCGCGCGCGTCGTCGGCAAGAACCGGAGCGCGTAGCACCTCAATGATCGGCCGTGACCGCCTCGCTCGCCCCAGCCGTTGGGACGAGTGAGGCAGCTCTCCGGCACACGGGTAGGCGCGGATTGGCGACCAGCGTCACGCTGGCCAGCACCATAGCCAGACCAAGCAGTGTGCGACGCGCTCACTCAGTAAGAGCGCGCTCCAAAGCAGCCCGAAGATCGGGACCAGGAAGGTCACGCTGAGCGTGTTAGCGAGGCCGACGCGCGCCAGCAGCGAGAAGTAGAGCAGATAGCCCAGCGAGGTCGTGCCTGCTCACAACCGTCGTCCTGTCACAGGTGAGGTGTTCAGGGGCGCGCGGCCTCCAGCGCCTGGAGCAGCGAGTCGAAGTCGAACGCGCCATCGTTCCGCATGCCGTTGATAAAGAAGGTCGGCGTGCCCGGCACGCCGCTGGCGACGCCGCTGTTGTAGTCCTCCTCGATGCGCGCGTGATTGGCGTGGCCGCTCATGTCGCGTACAAAGCGATCGGCGTCGAGACCGAGGGCATTGGCGTAGCCCTCCAGATGCGCATCGTCCAGGGCGCGCTGGTGCGCGAAAAGCTCGTCGTGCATCTGCCAGAACCGGCCCTGCGCGGCGGCGGCTTCGGCCGCTTCAGCGGCGTGCTCGGCGTGCTCGTGCACCTGCGTCAGCGGGAAGTTGCGGAAGACGACGCGCAGGTCGGCGCCGAGCCGGCCCTGCAACTCCTTGACGGTGGCGTCGGCCTGGCCACAATAGGGGCATTGATAATCGCCGTACTCTACCAGGGTCAGCGGCGCGTCCTCCCGTCCCTGTGCATGGTCGCGCGGCCCAACGGGAAGGGTCAACTCCGAGCGTGCATCGTGTGCCATGGTCTCTCGAACTCCTTATGTAGCGTACTAGACGTTGAAGAGCGGCTTATGTAGCGTACTAGACGTTGAAGAGCGGCTTATGTAGCGTACTAGACGTTGAAGAGCGGCTTATGTAGCGTACTAGACGTTGAAGAGCGGCGCATAGTTGGCCAGTTGGGCCAGGCGGCCGCTCAAGATGAGCAGGCCGGTCACGACGAGGATGGCGCCGCCCGCC
>JAABUQ010004870.1_pt1 | contig 22254 bp, 26 predicted proteins | sample 5560001 | NCBI WGS metagenome assembly JAABUQ01 (sample SAMN10711888, study PRJNA513371) | rock metagenome | isolation source: Antarctica rocks | place: Antarctica: Victoria Land, Finger Mt nord | collected 2015-12-18 | reverse complement strand
ATCTTGAGCCCAGTTCTCCGTAGGCGGGTCATCAGCTGATCACCGCCGGCTCGATCAGCCGGGCCGCGGTTAGCCTGTCGGCGAGCCGCTCGTACGCAAGTGCGACACATCCGTCGGGCGACGTGATTGCGAGTGGCTCATCACTCGCGATCGCGCCCACCGTGTGAGGCTGGTCAGTAGGTCCGGCTCGGAGTCCCGAAGGCGACAAAGCTTCGCCAGCGTGCCGCGCAGCTCGACGACCCCCTGTACTGAGGCCTCGTCCTCGCAGCTGACGGGGGCGAGGATGATGTCGGCGGAGACCAGCGCGTTGACAGTCAGCAGACCAAGGTTGGGCGGCGTGTCAAGGACGATCATCGGATAACGATCTGTGAGTGGCGCGAGTGCGTCGGCGAGGAACCGCTCACGGCCGAGTTCGGCGACGAGCGCCATCTCGACCCCCGATAGCTCCCTTGCTGCAGCAATGACGTCCACGCCGGAAGCGACGTCGCCGATGAGCGCCGTGCTGGCGGCGGTGCGCCCCGCGAGCACGTCAACGAGGCTGATCCCCACGTCGCGGGGGTCGATTCCGAGCTGGCGCGTCATCGTGGCCTGCGGATCACAGTCGACGGCGAGTACTCGGTCGCCGGAGCGGGTGAGGCAGACAGCGAGGTTGACCGCGGTCGTGGTCTTCCCGACGCCTCCCTTCTGGTTGGCGTAGCAGATCACCATGAACCGACCTCCTCGGCTGGGTTGTACGCAGGCTTGTAAGACAGCCCGTAAGCAGACGCGTCGTACGACGTGTTCTCTGACGAGCGGCCTGAGGCATGACGCGTTGGGTCTGGCATCCGGAGCGCGGCAAGGATCGCCGTCGACCGCGCGGCGTCCGCGATCTCGGCTCGGCGACCAACTTCCTCTGCGGCGGCTTCGATCAGGCGCTGAAAGCGCGCGCACACCCATGCTCTGGTCGCGTCCGGGGTGAGCAAGATCAGGGCGCCGTCGACATCGACCGCGATTAGCTCGATTGCGGCGAGCCAGATCTCGAACAGGCTCTCGCCGACCTTCGTCGCCAGCAGGTGGCGAATCCGCGTCCAATCGCGATCATCGGCGCTCCCCGGCCGACCGAGCCCGCGCAGGCTCCGTCGAGGTCAATCGCCACCCAGCGGCGGCGAAGCCGTCCGCGAGGAGTCCGGTAGGTCTCCTCAATGCCGACCTCACCGACTCGCGGGCTCCCCCCTTCAGGGGGGCTGGGGGGGTGCCTGATTCCGGGGTTCAGGGGTTCCCTTCCCGTACGCGCGTTGCGTGGCGGGGTTTGTGACGGGGATTTGGCGGGGTTCCGGTTAGTAACCTCGCTCGGATCCGGACCCTTTCTCGCGGGAACCCCGGTCAAGATCGGACCCTTTCGACCGGAAACCCCGTTCAGAATCGGACCCTTCTGGTCAGAAACCCCGGATAAGGACGATCCCTTCGCTATGTCGAGCAGCCTGCCCTCGGACGCTTCGATGTTCGTGGACGGGCGTAGCTCGTCGCGAACAGGGGGAGAGGAGCGGGCGCGCGGACGGCGCTGCTGCTCGCCGGCGACGCGTTGCGACCGCTGGCTTGGCGCCGCGCGCCGCCGGATCGACGACTCGCCAACGATTCATACGCCCGCGCTCGCCCCCATCATCGACGAGCTCTACCTCACCGGACGCAAAGCAGCGCAGTGCGTGCGCGCCGGGAGGTGCTGTTCGCCAGGCCAGCGGCTCGGCACAAGTCCTCGGTCGATAGATCGTCCACCGCGCCAGAGTCGTCGCTGAGCGCCGCCAGCGTTGCGACTAAGAGCCGCGCGGGCCCGCGCGCGCGGCTGTAGCCGAGCACGCGCTCGAGCAGCGGCGCGTTGATCTCGGCGTCCCACCACGGGCCGGACTGCGCGAACAGCAACACCATTGTCGTCGCCTGTCCGCGGCCGCTACCGCGATCCTCGACCCCGAGCAGCCCGCGGACGACCAGCTGCCCTCTCGCCTGCAGGTAGCGGCTACGGCCGAGACCTGCTCGCGCGGCCGCCGCTGGGTTCCCGGGCCATGCTCGCTGCTCGCCGTTGGCGAAGCTCGCAAGCGACAGCGCGGCGAGCCGCTCGCCGGCGGACACATCCGCCCGAGCCAGCACGGCAGCGATCGCCGTGTGGCTCATCGCGAGCTGGAATTGGAAATTCGACCGAAAGCCATCGCCAGCACCGCCAGCGGCGACGCTCGCGATGGCGCTCTGGACGCCAGAAGTGCACGGCCGGCCTGGAAATCCATCCGGAGCCGGGGTACACTTAATCTCACGTTTTGGTTGGCGCCGAAGGGCGCCTAAGTGTCGAAAGACCGGGTGGCAGCCCGGTCTTTCTCGTTCTCGACGGTGGTGGGCCGCGAGCGCATTCGCCGGCGTCCCTCGTGGCCGCATCGACTGGTCGCCTTCTGGTCGGGGCCCGCGCGCTAAAGCCAGCGCCGCCTCGACGGGCCGCACGACCCGGACGCGTACTCGAGGGTCGGCCCGCGAATTTCCGTTCGGGCAACGAAGCGACGCTTCTGAGCGGTGGTAGAGCCCCTCGCGGCGGTCGCTGCGGAAAGGGCTGTGGGGGGAAAGCTGGGGGGAAAGACGGGGGGCAACAGAGGCACGTTATGACCCGCGTTGACCCACCGGTGGCGGTGCGTGAGACGGCCTTATCGACGCACCAATGACCTAGTACGACGGGGGATCCTTGGTGTGTAACGGAGAGGGGGGGATTCGAACCCCCGATGGACTGAAAGCCCATACCGGTTTTCGAGACCGGCGCATTCAACCGCTCTGCCACCTCTCCGGATAGGGCCATAACGTTAGACGAGGCCGTGTCGCACAGCACCTCGCGCCGGCTGCGGCCTCAGTGCCGCCGATCGAGGAAGAACGCCCGCAGGAGATCCCCGCAGTCCTCCTCCAGCAGGCCGCCCTGGACCTGGGGGCGGTGGTTGAGCTGCGGCTGGGCGAGTACGTCCAGCACGCTGCCGGCGGCCCCGGCCTTGGGGTCCCAAGCGCCGAAGACCACACGGGGCAGGCGCGCCAGCACGAGCGCTCCCGCGCACATCGCGCATGGCTCCAGGGTCACGTACATGACTGCGTCGAGCACGCGCCAGCTTCGTAGGGCGCGAGCCGCTTCCCGCAGTGCGATCATCTCAGCGTGAGCTGTGGGATCCGCCCGCATCTCCCGTTCGTTGTGTCCAGCGCCGATTACCTCCCCGTCCTTGACGATCACCGTCCCGATCGGCACGTCGCCGTGGTGCAGCGCGCGGCTCGCCTCGCGGATGGCCAAACGCATGAAGTACTCGTCTTTGGGGAAGAAATGGGTGCTCAACGTCGAAACCGGCGACCTGTAGCTTTGGACGAGGGAAACTTTCGGGTTCCCATGATGTCTTAACCCTGCCCGACCGCCGCCTGCTGTGCGGCGGGCTTCCTCTGAATCCATGAACACCTTCCTGATCCGCCGCCCGGCCCGCTCCCTGCTGGCGAGTTGCGCCGTTGTCGGCGCGCTTCTCGGGGCCGGCGCCGCCACCGCCACAGCGGCCCCGCCCCGCTCCGCTGCCTACGTACCGGGCGAGGTGATCGTGGGTTACCGACCGTCTCCGGCACCGGGCCCGCAGGCGATCACCGCCGATCTCCAGAGGCAACTCGGCCTCCGGACGGTGCCCGCTGCGCCTCTCGCCTCACCGAGCGAGCGGCTTCTGCGGCTGCGCCGGGGTCAGAGCGTCGGCACAGCCCTGGCGCAGCTGCGCCGGCAGCCCGGGGTGGCCTACGCGGTGCCGAACTACATCGCGCACGCCGCCGGCACGTCGCCCACCACACCGGCGTGGTATCCGGACGACCCGGGCCGCTCCCACAAGCCTCAGGGCTGGGAGGCGATGCAGTGGAACTTCCTCCCGGGTACGGGCGTCAACGCCCCGCAGGCGTGGGCGAACCTGCTTGCCGATCGCCACCCCGGTGGGCGCGGCGTGACGGTGGCGATCCTCGACACGGGCGTCGCCTACCGCAACTGGCGGAGCTTCAGGCAGTCACCGGACTTCGTCGGGACGCGGTTCGTCAAGCCCTACGACTTCGTGGCCGGCAACCGCTACCCGCTGGATCACGACGGGCACGGGACCTTCGTGGCCGGCATCGTGGCCGAGGCCACCAACAACGGCTTCGGTCTGACCGGGCTCGCCTACGGTGCCTCGATCATGCCGGTGCGGATCCTCGGTGCCGACGGCACCGGCGACGCCGCCACGATCGCCCGCGGCATCCGCTACGCCGTCACCCGCGGGGCCCAGGTGATCAACCTGAGCCTGGAGTTCTCCCTTGACGTGACCTCTTCGGACATTCCCGACATCATCTCCGCCGTCCGCTTCGCCCACCGCCGGGGCGTGATCGTCGTCGGCGCCTCGGGCAACGAGGGGGTGCAGCAGGTCGCCTATCCCGCCCGCGTGCAGGACGTGATCTCGGTCGGCGCCACGACCAAGGACCGGTGCCTGGCCAACTACTCCAACGACGGTGCTCACCTGGATCTGGTCGCCCCCGGCGGTAACGACGACACCTCGCTCCTGAACGATCCCAATTGCCACTACGCGCGGTCGCTGCCCGACATATCCCAGATGACCTTCTTCGACCCCGCCAAGCCGGGCCACTTCGGCTTCCCGGGCGGGTGGTACGGGACCTCGATGGCCGCTCCCCACGTCGCTGCCACCGCCGCCCTGGTGATCGCCAGCGGCGTGCTCGGTCCCCACCCGAGCCCCGAGGCCGTCCTCTACCGGCTGGAGACGACGGCGCAGCCGCTGGGAAGCGGCCGACCCAACCGGTACTACGGCTACGGCCTGGTCAACGCCGGCGCCGCCACGGCCCGCGTGCCCGCGGCCGCCACCCGGCGCCGATACGCTCGCCGCTAGGTCGTACGCACGATCAGCACCGAGCAGGGCGCGTGATGGGAGACCTTGTTCGGCACCGAGCCGAGCAGGAACCGCTTGGCGCCGGTCATGCCGCGATTGCCGACCACGATCAGGTCCGAGCGCTGCTCCTCGGCGACGTCCAGGATGGCGTCGGCGGCGTCACCCTGGCGGGCGAAGGTCTCCACCTGCTCCACGCCGGCCCCGACCGCCTCCTGGCGGGCCTCGGCGAGCATCGCCAGCACGTCCTCGTGTGGGTTGACGATCCATTGCAGATCCTTGGGCACCTCCAGCTTCTCGCCGCGCAGCCGCTGTGCGGCCACGGGCTCGTAGGCGCTGACGATCTGCAGACGGGCGCCGAGCTCCCGAGCGAGATCGATGGCGTAGCGGACCGCCGTCTTGGCCGTCTGCGAGCCGTCGGTGCCCACGACGATGGAGGCGAACACGACCTCACCCTACCTGCCCGCCCCGGCCACCCGCGCGCCGCAGAGCGGACGCGCGCAACCGCGCTCAGGCCAGGCGCGTGATTGCGATCACGATCCCGGCCAGCACGAACACCACGATCGCTGCCTGGGTCCAGAACCAGAGTCGGGGCATGCCCAGACCCTAGCGAGCCGGCCCGCAACCGCCCGCCTGGGGATCAGCGCAGCTCGCCGGGGCCGAAGTCGTCGAGCAGGCCGATCGCACGCGGGTGCTCGCCGTCCTCTAGCAGGACGGCGCCGCCCGGCCAGTACGGGTGCGAAGGGGTGGCGCGATGGACGAGCAGGGGCTCGTAGAGCCAGGAGCCGGTGTTGAGGATCTCGGGTCGGCCGCCCGGTCCGCGCCACTGCGCCGGCTCATCGTCAGCCAGCGGCCCCAGCCGGTGCACGTGGCCGAACACGAGCCAATCGGCGTCCACCCCCAGGCGATCGGCGATGTGAGCCAGCGTCGGCACCCCGGCCCAGCGCAGCTGCAGGGCCAGCAGCGACGAGGTCAGGGGCGCGATCCGGGGATTCAGCAGCCGGCGCCGAACCTGGGGCGTCATCGCCGCCCGCAGGAGATCCGCGGCGTCCTCCACCACAGTCGCCAGCGAACGCGGCAACCAGCGGGAAACCGCAGTGGCCGATGCCCGGCGCCCCCGTTCGTATGCGGCGGGCGACGTGGGGGTTCGCGGCAGGCCCCCGAGCAGCCCGCGGCTGATCCCGTAGGAGGAGCGCGGGAAGAGGTGCAGGTCGACGTAGTGCCCGTGGGTGGCCCACACGCGCGGGGACAGCCACACCCCGGGGTAGCGGACCTCGGTGCGGGCGGGAGACAGCCACCCGCAGACCCGCGCAAGCGCCGGCGAAGCATCCGCGGGCACGCGCGTGTCGGGCTGCAGGCGGCTCAGGTTCCCGCGAACCCAGGCGCGCACGAGCGGGAGGTCGTGATTACCGGGCACCAGGATCACCTCGGCACCGGCGCCCAGGCGCGCGCCGATCGCGCGCAGCACCGGCTCGGCGATCGCCAGGGCGCGCTGCGCCCGCCCCTCCATCAGCTCCACGGCATCCCCAAGGAGCACCAGCCGGTCGATGCCCTCCAGCCCCGCCAGCAGGCGCTCCAGCGCCGCCGGCCGCCTCAGCACGTCGTGCCGGATCCGGGTGCCGAGGTGCAGGTCGGAGATGATCAGGGTGCGCACGCGGCGCCACGATAACCGTGGCAGCCGCGTGCGGCCCAGCGGAGTCTCAGGCGGTGGCCAGCGCCGAGAGCTCCAGCGCCACACCACGAGCCAGCACCAGCACGGGGGCGGTACTGTTCTCGATCGCGTTTTGGGCCTGCGCGCTCACCAGCACCTGCCCGTCCGCCGCCTCGGGGCGGGAGCCGACGATCACCAGGTCGGCGCGTCGGAGGTCGGTGGTCACGGTGGCGTCGAAGGCCTCAGCCAGCGCCTCGCCGGTCAGGCGCGCCGCGCCGTCGTCGGCGGTGGCGAGCACCGCGAGCGTGGTGATCAGCGACCTGGCCCCGCCCCGGTACCCAGCGGGGGCGATCGCCACTGCGGTCGGACCACCCTCCAGCAGCCGCTGGGCCGATCGGCCGGGGGCGACGTGGCCCGGGGCCGTGCGGTAGTCCGAGCCGAAGACGATCAGGTGCGCCTCCGCCTGGGCGGCCAACCGCCGCAGACCCTCGCTCGTGGACGGGCTGACGACGACCCGCTGGGGCGTGTCGAGGTCGCCGAGCCAGCGGGCGCCGCGCTCCAGCAGCGTGCGGGCATGGTGGTCCTCCAGCTGCTCGCGCTGGAGCTCGGAGCGCATGCTGTGTCGCACGTAGGCGAGCGTCAGCTCGGCCCCCGCCTCAGCCAACACCCGTCCCAGCATCAGCGCGTCGTGGTCGTTGACGGTGTCGTCGTAGGAGATGATTGCGTTCAAGGACATCGTGCCCTCCCTGTGGTCTGTTTTGTTCTCTGTTTCGTCGCAGCTTGGCACTCGCCTGCCATCAGCACTAGTGATCTCGCTTCTCTGCAAGATAAGATGAGCTAATGCTCAATCTGACCCGCTTGAAGGTGCTTCGGGAAGTGATCGAACGGGGTTCGTTCTCCGCCGCCGCCGAGGCCCTCTCCTACACCCAGTCGGCGGTTTCGCAGGCGATCGCGCGGTTGGAGGCCGAGACCGCCACGACGCTGGTCGTCCGTGACCGGCGCCGGATCCGCGCGACCGCGGCCGGCACCACGCTGGTGGCGCACGCGGAGGCGATCTTCGCTTCGGTGGAGGCCGCGGAGGCGGAGCTGGCGGCGGTGCTCGGCGTGCGGGGCGGGACGCTGCGGGTGGCGTCCTTTCCCTCCGCGGGCGGCACCCTGATCGCCGAGGCCGTGGCCAGGTTCCGCGCCGGCTATCCCGAGGTGGCGCTGACGCTGGCCGAGGGGGAGCCCGACGAGATCGCGCCGCGGCTGCGCGCCGGCGATCTGGACCTGGCGCTGCTGTTCGCTTTCCCGGGTACCAGAGGGCGCGCCGTCGCGGGCCTGCGCACGGTGGCGCTGTTGGAGGATCCGATGTACGTGGCGCTGCCGGCCGATCACGACCTCGCATCCCGTAACGCGATCAGGCTGGCCGACCTGCGCGACCAGGAGTGGGTGCAGACCTCCGCCGCCAGCCCCTGCGCGCGGCACGTGGTCCGCTCCTGCCTGGCGGCGGGCTTCGAGCCCCGGGTGACCTTCGAGAGCGACGACTACGAGACGGTGCAGGGTCTAGTGGCCGCGGGCGTCGGCGTCGCCCTGATCCCGGGCCTGGCGCTCACGAGGCTGCACCCCGGAATCGTCATGCGGGAGCTCTCGCCGCGCAGCCCGGCGCGCAAGGTGGTGGCGGCCACCGTGCCCGGTCCGGGAGTGGCGCCGGCGGCGGCGACGATGATCGGGGTGCTCTGCGAGGTGGCGCGCCGTCACCGCGCCGGGGACATGGCCCTCACCAGCCGCCGGACCTCGGCCCGCACCGCATCGGTCCCCGGGCGCTAGCGTCCGAGCAGTCGCAGGAGCGCGCGCGTGCGCGCCGGCAGCGGCGAGATAACCTCGCGCACGTTGCTCAGACCCGCCCGGAGGTCCGGGTCCCCGACGTCGACCGGGAGCATCGAGTCCTGCAAGGTGGCCAGCGTCTGGTTGGCGCCCGCGAGCGCCCCGGCGGCCCGCTCGATTGCGCCCCGGGCATCACCCGGTCTGCCCCCGAGGCTGGGCGCCGAGAACGTCGCCGCCGGCAGTCCGTGACGCCCGGCAAACTCGCTGTGCGTGCGCTGCGCTCGTCCGAAGGCCGCCTGGGCCGGACGGAACAGCTCCTCCTCCAGGCGATCGGCGCTCTGGTCGTCGAGCCATTCGTAGGCCTCTCCCAGCGCGGCCACCGCGCTGCCGATCGCCTCGCCGGCGCGGTGCAGCTCCTCCAGCAGCCGCACCCGCGCGTCGGCCGAGGAGTAGCTCACGCTTCAGCCTGCGGTCGCTGCGCGCCGACGATCTTGACCGCTGTGCGGCCCTGCTGGTCAGCTTCCAGCACCACCTCGTGCACAACGGCCTGGCGCCCGAGCCGGCGGAGCTGGTTGCGGGTGGCGGTCATCGGCGGCTTGCGAACCTACACCACCGTGGCTCACGGCCTCCTCCGGTAGCCTTCCAGCCGCAAGCGATGGCCTGGGACTTCTGCACCGATCCGGACTTCCAGTGCCAGCTCGACTGGATGCGCGACTTCGTGCGCCAGCAGATCTGGCCGTTGGAGACGCTGATCGACGAGCTCGGCTACGACGGGCTCCGGCGCGCGCTGGCGCCGATGCAGGAGGAGGTCAGGGCGCAGGGGTTGTGGGCCGCCCATCTGGATCCGGAGCTGGGCGGTCAGGGCTTCGGTCAGGTGAAGCTCGGCCTGATGCACGAGATCCTCGGCACCAGCCCGATCGCACCGCTGGCGTTCGGCAACGCCGCCCCGCACTCCGGCAACTCGGAGATCCTGGCCCTGGCCGGCACTCCCGAGCAGAAGGAGCGCTACCTGCACCCGCTGCTGGCCGGCGACCTGAAGTCGGCCTTCAGCATGACCGAGCCGCACACCGCGGGCTCGGACCCGACCCTGCTGGCCACTCAGGCGGTTCGCAATGGCGGGGACTGGGTCATCAACGGCCACAAGTGGTTCTCCTCCAACGCCTCGATCGCCGACTTCCTGATCGTGATGGCGGTGAGCGATCCTGGGGCCCGACCCCACCAGCGAGCGTCGATGTTCCTCGTCGACGCCGACACCCCAGGCGTTCGGTTCGTGCGGGTTGCCACCATGGAGCACCCAGAGGAGAGCTTCGGGCGCTACGGCAACCACGCCGAGGTGCTCTACGAGGACGTGCGCGTGCCCGCCGAGGCGCTGCTGGGAGCCGAGGGGGCGGGCTTTCTCATCGCCCAGCAGCGGCTCTACCCCGGTCGCATCCACCACTGCATGCGCTGGCTGGGAGTGGCGCGCCGGGCCTTCGACATGCTGTGCGAGCGCTCGCTCTACCGCCACGCCCACGGCTCGGTGCTCTCGGGGCACCAGAGCGTGCAGAACTGGATCGCCGACTCGGCGGCCGAGATGCAAGGCGGCACGGCTGATGACGCTGCACGCGGCGTGGAAGATGGACAGCGAGGGGGTGGCCGCGGCGCGCACCGAGATCGGGCTGATCAAGTTCTACGGCGCTCGGGTCCTGCACGATGTCGTGGATCGGGCGCTTCAGGCCCACGGGGCGCTGGGGTACTCCACCGACCTGCCGCTGGAGGCGATGTACCGCTACGCCCGCGCGGCGCGGATCTACGACGGGCCCGACGAGGTCCATCGCCTCGGTCGCGCGCCAGGTGCTGCGCGGCTACGAACCGCCCGCTCATGGTGTTCCCACGGAGCATGTGCCGACCCGGCGCGCGGCGGCGCGGGAGCAGTTCTCGGCGCTGCTGGAGGCCGTGACCGCCAACGACTGACGCCATTTGGCGCAGGCGCATTCTGCATATGCAATGCTTTGGCAGATGCCGGAGGACTTCAGCTTAGGCGAGGCGGCACAGGCGATCGGGGTCAGCCTCGACACGCTCCGGCGCTGGGACCGGGCAGGCAAGCTGCGGACCGAGCGCGACGAGCGCAACCACCGCCTCGTTCCCGCTGAGGAGGTCCGGCGGCTCAGCCCTCGCCACCAGCGCCACGAGACCGGCGCCCGGCTCTCAGCGCGCAACCGACTCACCGGCATCGTGCGCTCGGTCGAGGCCGACGGGGTGATGGCGCTGGTGGAGCTGGAGGCCGGTCCCTTCCTGATCACCGCAGCGGTGACGCGCGACTCGGTCGAAGAGCTCGGGTTGATGGAGGGCGTGGAGGCCACGGCGACGGTCAAGGCGACCTCGGTGATGATCGAGAGGGAGCTCGGATGAGTGGTCGCTGGAGCGTGATCCTGGTGGTGGCGCTGACGCTCGTCCTAGCCGGCTGCGCCGGCGGCGGCTCGGGCAGGGCCGAGCTGACCGTGTCGGCGGCGGCGTCGCTCAAGCGCGCGTTCACCGAGTACGGCCACAGCTTCAAGGCCTCCCGGGTTCGACTGTCCTTTGGCGGCTCTGACATCCTCGCCGCCCAGATCCAGCAGGGGGTGAGGCCTGACGTGTTCGCCTCGGCGAACCTCACCCTGCCGCAGATGCTCTACGCCACGGGCCTGACCGACAAGCCGGTCGCCTTTGCCGCCAACAAGCTCGTGCTCGCGGTCCCGGCCAGCGCCACGAAGGTGCACAGCCTGACTGATCTGGAGCGGCCGGGCGTGACGGTGGCGATCGGGTCGCCCGCGGTCCCCGTTGGTGCCTACACCCGCAAGGTGCTGGCGCGGCTCGGTGGGGCGCAGGAGAAGCAGATCCTGGCCAACGTGCGCTCGCAGGAGCCCGACGTCAGCGGGATCGTCGGCAAGCTCTCCCAGGGGGCGGTGGACGCCGGCTTCACCTACGTCACCGACGTCAAGGCCGCGGGCGGCAAGCTCCGGGCGATCGCGCTGCCGGCGTCACTGCAGCCGGTGGTGGGCTACGCCGCAGCGGTCATCAAGGGCAGCGCCCGCGCGGAGGCGGCCCGCCAGTTCATCTCCGGACTGTTGACTGGAGCGGGGCGCGCCGACCTGCTCCAGGCCGGGCTTCTGACCCCGCGGGGGCAGTGAGCCGCAGGACCGGGTGGGTCCTGGCGCTGGCGGCGGTGCTGGCGCTGGTGCTGGCCTTCTTGGCCCTGCCGGTGATCGCCATCTTCACCGACACCTCACCGGGGGAGCTGATCGGCAGGCTGGGGGACCCGGAGGCCCGCGACGCGCTCACGCTGAGCCTGGAGACGACGGCGCTCGCCGCGGGAGTGATCGTGCTCGCCGGGACACCCGCCGCCTACCTGCTGGCTACGCGAGACTTTCCCGGCCGCTCGGTGGCGGTCACGCTCGTGGAGCTGCCGATGGTGCTGCCGCCGGCGGTGGCGGGCATCGGCCTTCTGGCGGCACTCGGTCCGCGGGGGCTGCTCGGCGGGGCGCTCCGGGACCTCCACGTGGCGCTCGTGCTCCAGACCGCGGGCGTGGTCGTGGCGCTCACCTTCGTGGGGGCGCCCCTCTACATCCGTCAGGCGCTGGCGGCCTTCCAGGCCGTCGATCACGCGTTGCTGGAGGCGGCTCGTACCCTCGGCTCGGGTGAGGCGGCGACGTTCATGCGGGTCGCCATTCCGGTGGCCCTACCGGGGCTCGCCGCCGGGCTGGCGCTGGCCTGGGGGAGGGCCCTGGGCGAGTTCGGGGCCACGCTGATGTTCGCCGGCTCCTTTCAGGGCATCACCCAGACCGCCCCCCTGGCGATCTATGACCAGTTCGCCAGCGATCTTCCCGCCGCGCTGGCCCTCTCCGGGGTGCTCGTGGCAATCTCCGGAGGGGTTCTGCTGGCGGTCAAGCTCCTCCCCGGGCAGGGGCTCGCCGGTGCTGCACGCTGAGCTTCAGGACGCGATCGGCGCCGCCGAGCTCCACGTCGCGCTGAGCGTGGCCCCCGGTCGGTGCCTGGCGCTGGCTGGCCCCTCGGGGGCGGGCAAGACCACCATCCTCAGGCTGCTGGCGGGTACCCGGCGGCCCGCCTCGGGGCAGATCCGCCTCGGCGAGCAGGTCTGGGTCGACACCCGCACCGGTGCGTGGGTGGCGCCCGAGGGCCGGCACTGCGGCTACCTGTTCCAGGAGTACGCTCTGTTCCCGCACCTGAGCGCTTGGCGCAACGTCGCCTACGGGATGCGGACCGGCCCTCGCGGTCACCGGCGGACGCGGGCGCTGGAGCTGCTCGAGCGTCTGGGACTGGGCTCTCGCGCGCAGGCCAGACCGGCGGCGCTCTCCGGGGGAGAGCGGCAGCGGGTGGCGCTGGCCCGCGCTCTGGCCTGTGAGCCCGCAGCGCTGCTGCTCGACGAGCCGCTCTCGGCGCTCGACTCGCGCTCACGCGTCGAGTCCACGCGCCACCTCGCCGAGGCGCTGCGCTCCCTGCAGGTCCCGGCCGTGCTCGTCACGCACGACTTCGGCGAGGCGGCCTCGCTGGGTGACGAGGTCGGGATCCTCGACGGCGGAACGGTCGTCCAGCTGGGGAGCGCCAGCGAGCTCGCCAGCGCGCCCGCCAGCACGTTCGTCGCGGACTTCACGGGCGCGGTCGTCCTCACCGGGACGGTCCTCTCCGGCGAGCGGGGGCTCACGGTGGTCGCGCTGGACGGAGGCGGTACCGCGAGCACCACCGACCAGGGCGGCGGCGGGGAGCGCGTCGCGCTGAGCGTGTACCCGTGGGAGATCGGCCTGTCGGCCGCATCCGGACAGCCGGCCCGGGACTCGCCGCGTAACCGCTTGCCGGCCAGGATCGGCTCCATCACGCGCCTGGGAAACCGCGTGCGGGTCGGCCTCGACGGGGGCCAGCCCCTGGTGGCCGAGATCACCGCCGAGGCGGCGAGTGAGCTGGAGCTTGCGGTCGGAGGGGAGGTCATCGCCGCCTGGAAGGCCACCGCGACGCGCCTGATGTCGCTGTGATCACCAACCTGACTTGACATACCCACTGGTATCTGATTTACATACTCGTCGGTATCTGAGATGGATAGCCCGGCCCACACCTTCGTGTTCGCCGACCTGGTCGGCTTCACCGCCCTGGCTGAGGCCGAGGGCGATGACCGGGCGCTAGAGGTGGTGCTGGCCCTCCAGCAGCGAGTGGGGGCACTGCTGGAGGGCCATCGCGCCGAACAGGTCAAGGCGCTCGGCGACGGCCTGATGCTGCGCTGCGAGCGTGCCGATGACGCGATCAGGCTCGCGCTGCGTCTCGTCGACGAGCTGGCCGAGGAGGAGGAGGGCTTCCCCGCGGTGCGCTTCGGCATCCACACCGGTCCGGCGCTCTCCAGCCAGGGCGACTGGTACGGCCGGACCGTCAACGTCGCCGCCCGGCTGTGCGCCGTCGCCCCGGGCGGCGAGGTCCTGGTCAGCGAGGCCGCCCGAGCCGCCGCGGGGGCGGGGGCGCGGCTCGACTGGGGCGAGCGGGAGCTCCACTGGCTGCGCAACGTCTCGCAGCCGATCGGCACCTACCTCGTCTCCCCGCAACGCCAACCGAGCGCCCCGGCGCGCCTCCCGCTCGGCGATTCCTATACGAAGCCCCTCGTGCGGGCCCTCTCGATGCTGTGTCCCACCCGGGCGATCTGGCAGGCTGCGGCATGAGCACCGACGCGTCGCTCCCGCCCGGGCCACGCGCGCCCAGTGCGGTCCAGACCGCCGTCTGGTTTCGCCGCGCGCAGTGGCTGCTCGGCGAAGGGGCCAGGCGCTTTGGCGAGACGTTCACGCTGAAGATCCTGCACGAGGGCAGCTGGGTTGTCCTCTCCAACCCCGAGCACGTCAAGCAGGTCTTCACCGGCGATCCGCGGGTGTTCCACGCCGGGGAGGGCAACCGCATCCTGCTCCCGGTGCTCGGTGCCCAGTCGGTGCTGCTCCTCGACGAGCAGCCCCACCTGCGCGAGCGCAAGCTCCTGCTGGCGCCATTTCACGGCGAGCGCATGAAAGCCTACGGAGAGCTGATGGCCCAGATCGCGCGGGCAGAGATCGCGCGCTGGCCGCGGGAGCAGCCCTACCCGCTGCGGCCGCGGATGCAGGCGATCACGCTGGAGATCATCCTGCGCGCGGTCTTCGGCGTGGAGCAGGGAGCGAGAGCTTCCGAGCAGCTGCGGGTAGCGCTGCGGCGACTGCTCGACCTCCTGACCAACCCCCGGATGCTCGTCTTCCCGGTCCTGATGGGACCGGACCGGCTGGCCCGCTGGGGGCCGTTCCAGAGGTTGATGACCGGCGTCGACCGCCTGATCTACGGCGAGATCGAAGCCCGCCGCCGCGCCGGCGACCTGGAGCAGCGCCAGGACATCCTCTCGCTGCTGCTGCAGGCCCGCCGTGAAGACGGATCCCCGATGACAGATCAGGAGCTGCGCGATGAGCTACTGACCCTGCTGGTGGCGGGCCACGAGACGACTGCCACCGCCCTGGCCTGGGCCGTGGAGCGGCTGGCGCGCCATCCTGCGAAGCTCGACCGCCTCACCGAGGAGGTCCGTGCGGGGGAGAATAGTACCTGGAGGCGGTTGTCACCGAGACCCTCCGGCTGCGCCCGGTGATCTCCGTCGTCGCCCGGCGCCTGCGCGAGCCGGTGCAGATCGGCGACTGGCGGCTCCCGGCCGGGATCAACGTCATGCCCTCGATCCACCTCGTGCACCGGCGCGCCGACATTTACCCGGAGCCGGAGCGGTTTCTCCCCGAGCGCTTCCTGGAGCGAGCCCCGGGCACCTACACCTGGATCCCGTTCGGAGGTGGCGTGCGGCGCTGCCTGGGGGCGGCGTTCGCCCAGTTTGAGATGTGGGTGGTGCTGGGCGAGCTCGTCAAGCAGTGGCGCCCGCGCCCCTCGCGGCCGGAGGGAGAGCCGGTGCTGCGGCGGGCGATCACCGAGACGCCGCGACACGATGCCGAGGTGGTGCTCACGTGAGCGCTGGCTCGACCACGCGCCGGGAGAAGCAGCGTCGCACCCGCACTTCGCTGTTGCGGGCCGCGACCCAGCTGTTCTGCAAGCGGGGGCTGGAGGGGGCCTCGGTGGAGGAGGTGGCACAGCTGGCCGGATACACCAAGGGCGCCTTCTACGCCAACTTCAGGTCCAAGGAGGAGCTCTTCCTGGTGATGCTCGACGAGCAGTTCTCCCGGGAGCTGCAGCGCCTGGACGAGACGCTGGCGGGCACGCGGGATCCCCACGAGGAGGCGCGGCTGGCGGCGATCGACTTCATCCACTTCGCCGGGAACGCGGAGTGGCCGCAGCTGTATTTCCAGTTCGTCGCCCACGCGGCGCGCGACGAGGACTTCCGCCAGGAGCTCGCCACCCGCCAGCGGGCGATGCGCGAGCGCCTCGTGGAGATCTTCACGCGGTGGAAGCAAGGCACCGGGATCGAGCCGCCGCTGCCGCTGAGCGACGTCACCGCGATGATCTACTGCATGGCCGACGGCTTCCTCGTTGACCGGATGATCGAACCGGCGCTGAACGAGGACCTCTACGCGACGATGATCGGCGTGTTCCTGCGGGGGCTGGAGGCGCTGGCCGCCGAGCAGTCCTCCGTTGTGGAGGGCTGACCGGCACCGTCCGCCCGAGCATTTGGCCTGATGAGCTTCCGCGTTCTACCCGCTGCCGAGGCGTTCTGGCGCCCGTCTAACCAGATGGGAGTCTCGAACACCGATCTGGCGGCGCAACTTGGGATCGAGCCTCTCGGCGCGCGGCTGTGGCGGCTCGGGCCGGGGCAGGCCTCGACCCGCCACCGGCACACGAGCCAGACCGAGCTGTATCTCGTCATCGAGGGCACCGGCCGGATGCGAGTCGATCAGGACCTCCTGACCCTCGCGCCGCTCTCGGCCGTCGTGGTGTCACCCCGGACGGTGCGACAGATCTTCAACGACACCGATGCCGACGCGCTGTGGCTGGTGGCGGGAGCGCCGGGGGAGCGCGGGAGCACCAGCCAGTTGACACCGGCCGAGCTCGCCGACCTGTATCCGGAAGGCCCGCGGGCCCTGCCGCCGGAGCTGGAGCGAGCCGACCGTTCCGCTGAGGACGGTCGCGCCACGTGATGTCGCCGATGACGTTCCTCTTTGACCTGGCCTCGCCCTACGCGTACCTGTCGGCGGAGCGGTTGGCGGGGCGTCCGGACATCGACTGGCAGCCGGTCCTGCTGGGGGCAATCTTCGGCTGGCGGGGGCATGGATCCTGGGCCCACACCGATACCCGCGACACTCACATCGCCGAGATAGAGCGTCGCGCGGCGGCCTTCGGACTGTCTGCGCTCAGCTGGCCCGAGGGGTGGCCGCCGAACAGCCTGCCGGCGATGCGGGCCGCGCTCTGGGCTGCCGAGGCGGGCGCGGGGCGCGAGTTTTCGCTGGCCTCGTTTCGGCGAGCCTTTCAGTGCGGCGAGGATCTCGCGCAGCTGACGCTGCTGCAGGAGGTGGCGGGCGAGGTCGGCCTCGACGCAGCGGCGTTGCCCGCGGCGATCGCCGATCCCGGCCTCAAGTCGCGGCTGAAGGACGTCACCGTCGATGCCTACGCCCGTGGTCTCGCCGGCGTGCCCTCGTTCGCTGTGGGGGAGGCCATGTTCTACGGTGACGACCATCTGGACGAGGCGCTGGGTGAGCTGCAGCGTCACGCCGACTCATCTCGATCGATGGGCAATACTGGGCCCTGATGGAACGCAACGTGATTGGCGGGCAGCTGGAGACCTGTAGCAGCGACCCCCTGACGGGGTTCTACCGTGACGGGTGCTGCCGCACGAGTCCGCAGGATCTCGGAAGCCACACGATCTGCGCCGTCGTGAGCCGAGAGTTCCTCGAGTACCAGCAGGCCATCGGCAACGATCTGAGCACTCCGGTTCCGGCCTACGACTTCCCGGGCCTCCAGCCAGGGGACCAGTGGTGCGTCACCGCTCGCAACTGGTTGCGCTCGCACGAGGCGGGTGTGGCTGCCTTTGTGGTTCTGGCCTCCACGCACGAGCGGGCGCTCGAGGTTGTGCCGCTGGAGGTACTCGAGCGCTACGCGGTCGACGTACCCGCTGATCCAGGCTCAATCGACCTCTGAACGGTCACGAGCGCGGTCAGGCGACCGGCGCCGCGGCGCGTTCGGCCACCGCGGCGCAGAAGCACTCGACGACCTCGGCATCGAACTGGGCGCCGGCACAGCGGCGCAGCTCGGCGATCGCGGCCTCGTCCTCCGTCGCGACCCGGTAAGCCCGGTTGGTGGTCATCGCGTTGAAGGCGTCGCAAACGGCCACGATTCGCGATCCGATCGGGATCTCGCTCCCGGCGAGCCCGTCGGGATACCCGCTGCCGTCGACGTTCTCGTGGCTGGAGCGCACCACCGCGGCGACCGTCCGAAGCGCAGGAGCCGCGGTGAGGATCCGCTCTCCGATCAGCGTGTGGCGGCGGATGAAGTTCCACTCGCTGCGGTCAAGCGGGCCGCACTTGTCCAGGATCGCGTCCGGGATCGCCACCTTGCCGATGTCGTGCATCTCGGCCGCGAGGCGGACCTGCTCGACCTCCTCGAAGGGCAACCCGAGCCGGAGGGCCGTCGGCGCGACGCCGAGGCGCGACCCCCTCGCTTCTGCGCGTACATGCGCTGATCGGCGAGACGCAGCGCCCCTGAGGCATCCTGTGCCTCGGCGGGAAGCACGACGAAGCCGTAGGAGCAGCCGATCGAGAATCCCTCACCCTGCTCGCCGAGCGCCGCCGCAGCGTCCTCCACGGCCGCCACCGGATCCTCGGCGGCATCGATCAACGCGCAGAACTCATCCCCGCCCATGCGGTATGCGTGTCCCCGCCCGGCCAGACACCGCTCCAGACTCTGACCCAGGCGACAGAGCAACGAATCTCCGGCGGGGTGGCCGAAGTTGTCGTTGTAGTGCTTGAAGCCGTCGAGGTCGAACAGCGCTATGACCACGAGCAGGGAGAGGCTGGCAAGTGTCACCGCCACGAGCCCCAGGGGGGTGAAGCTCGACCACACCAGGGTGCCCAGCGCCGCGCAAACAGCAGCGGCATCAGGATCCCGCGCACGCCCAGCTTGCCGGCAGCGCGGCGCACCGAGGGCCGGTGGGGAAGCCAGGCCGCCCAGGCCCCGAGCACCGGCGAGAGGTTCCAGAGCGGGTTGAACCACAGGCTCTTCTGGTAGGTCCTGGCAGCGTCGGTGATCAGGTACCGGCTGTCGGCGATCCAGAACGCGATCACCGCGGTGCCGAGCAGCACCCAGGTCCGCTCCAGCCTCCAGTCGGCAAGCGCGACGGCACTCACGATCAAGCCGAGCAGCAGCATGTCGACGAGCGGGTAGGCCATGTTGGTCGCCACCGCCAGGAAGCCGCCATGGCGCCGTCTATCACGGGTTGCACCACCAGCGCGGCGCTGATGGCACCGACGGCCAGGGCGGCGGCGCAGGCGTCCGCCAGCAACGTCTTGGGGGCGTGCCGCGCCGGGCCTTGATCAGGGAGACGATTTCCGCGCAGGCCAGCGGGCAGAACACCCTAGGGCGCTATTTGCAGGGCATTTACCGCCTGGTCGGCGACGCACCGAGGAGCAGTCCGCGCGTGAGGGTACGGATCAGGCTTACGTTCGTTTGCGCGATCGAGACGTCCGCGTTGTCCGAGAAACGGGCTCAATCCGCCGCCTGGCGGGGATGACTGACGACCAGTAAGGCGTCCGGAGGCTCGCAATCAACGGGCGGCGCGTGCTCGACAGCTCGGTGCCCACGACTGGTTCGGCGACGGGAGGCGCCGCGCCAGGAGCAGCGCAGGACGGGGGAGTGTGCAGGCGGCCGGGCGATTGCTGACGCGCGCTCAGCGACCGCGGAGATCTTCGACCACGCCGGGCGGATCAGCGAGGTCGACGAGCTCGGGGTCGCCGGTCAGAAGGACGAGCCCATGCGCAGCGGCGGTCGTGGCTGCGAAGCAGTCGGCCAGCGCAATCGTGGCGCGTGCTTTCAGGCGGGCGGTGTCGATCATCCGTGCTGTGCCCGGAAGATCCGGTGAGAGCTTGCGCCGAAGCGCTGTCAACGTGGCGTCTGCCGCGTCGCGCCCGTGATCGCGCTCGATTCGGTAGTACACCTCGATGAGGTTCACCCAGCTCACGACCGGGCGTGAGTCGAGCGCGGCGTCGACACGGGAGTGGGCGGCTCCTCGCCGTCAAGCCAGGCCAAGATCGCCCACGAGTCCAAGCAGACGCTCAACGCGGCTCGCCAGCGCGATCCTCGAGCAGCCTGGCCGCCATGCCGCTCTGCTTGAACCTCCCGCCCAATGGATCCGTGTGCCGGCGCGCAGTGATGATGATGCGGTCGTCGCGCAAGCCGACCTCAACCTCATCGCCGGGATGCAGCTGGACCTGCTCACGGATCGCCTTCGGGATCACCACCTGTCCCTTCGGACCAACCTTGCTCGTCATACTCGTGAAGTATAACTTCCGGCTGTCCGGTTGTCCGGCTGCGCCAGCCACGCTGCGATCGCTCTATGGTCAGCTGATCAGGCACGACCATTTTGGCGACGGTTCATCCCTGAGCCTTCAAGTGGTCGGCGGTCGACGCCTCGGGACGCGGTGCGGCGGCGGCCCAAAGGCATCAGCGTGATTTCAGCCGGCTGGGTCAGCGGCGGTAAGCGAGGCGTGTGCTGGCGGGAATCATCGGCGCGGGTCGTTCGTGGACTGCGTGAATGATTTCGGTGTTGTCGATCCGCGCAGATATGTGTTAGGTGATCCCCAGGTCGGCATGTCCCGAGCTGTCGCTGAATGACCGACAGCGGCACGCCTTCGCGATTCATCTCAACGGCGTGCGCGTGCCGGAGCTGGTGATTGTGCCGACGTCGGCACAAGCATCATTAAGTTCACCTCGAACCGAGGTGTCTGCGACGTCCACGACGGGACGGTTTTGATGTCCGGACGGTCATTATGTTCCCCCGTGTCTTGGCTGTCAGTGACGTCAACGAGCGGGGGGTGCGCTTGATCGTGCGCCGGGTGTTTTTGCCGGCGCGGGGGATCGAGTCGTTCACGGTTATCGGCCCGGATCTGCGGCCGGTCGAGCTGGTTGATGAGTATCTGGCGTGGCTGACTGATTGCGAGCGGTCGCCGAACACGGTTGAGGCGTACGCGTACGACCTGCGGGCGTTCTGGATGTTCTTGACCGACCGAGGGCTGTCGTGGGATCGGGTCGGGGTGATGGAGCTGGGCGAGTTCGCGGCGTGGGCGCGGCGCCCGGCGGCGAACGTGATCGTGCTGGCGGAGGAGTCGGCGCGCTTGTCGGCACGGACGGTGAATCGGATGTTGAGCGGCGTGGTTGGGTTCTACGAGTTCCAGGCCCGGCGCGGGTCAACGCTGGCGCAGGATCTGGTCCTCAGGACGCGTTCGGGCCGCGGCGGCTATAAGCCGTTTCTGCATGGGATCGCGCGCGGCCGCCAGCGCGGGCGGGCGGTGCGGCTGCCTGAGCGCCAGTCGCTGCCGAGCACGTTGTCGCTGGAGCAGGTGGCGGCGGTGATCGATTGCCAGGAGCGGTTGCGCGATCGGTTCTTGTTCGCGTTGCTGGCGTCGACGGGGATGAGGATCGGTCAGGCGCTGGGGCTGCGTCACGAGGATGTGGTCGCGTGGGAGCGGCGGATCGTGATCCGCGCACGCGAGGACTCGCCGCGGCGGGCGCGGAGCAAGGGCGGCGCTGTGGGCGGCGTCCCGGTCCCCAGGGAGCTGATGCGCCTGTGGAACGACTACATGCACGAGGAGTACCGCGATCTGGACTGCGATTTCGTGTTCGTGAACTTGTGGGGCGGCCGGGTCGGGCGGCCGCTGTCGTATTCGAACGTCGACCGGATCGTGGAGCGCACGCGGCAGAAGGTCGGCTTCCGGTTCACCCCGCATCTGTTGCGGCATACCTACGCGACGTTGGCGTACCGCGATGGCGTCGGGCTTGAGGTGGATCGGCGCTTTGCTGACGCGCCGCTCGCCGTCCTCGACGCTGGTCTATACGCATCCGACGGCCGAGGATCTACGCAGCGTGCTGGCCGACCGCGGCGTGCTTGAGAAGGTGGTGGATCTGCTGTGAGCGCCGAGCCGCTGCGCGTGATCGATGGTGGCCGCGGGCCGCGCGGCTGGGAGGCGCTGTGGCCGCGCGATGTGTGTTTTTCAGTCGGAGTTGCCGCACGGTGATCTTGCCTCCCGCTATCGCGGCGAGGAGACGCTGCGTTTCGAGCGGATCTGTCAGCCGTGGCTGAAGGAGGCCGCCAAGCGATGGGTACGCGCCCGGCTGCTGTCAGACACGGCGCCGCGGACGATGAGCGCCTACCTGGTCAGCGTCCGGCACTTCAGCTGCTGGCTCGCAGAGCACGCGCCAGACGTGACCGCGCCCGCCGCGCTCTCGCGCGTGGTCCTCGAGGACTACATGCTGTGGGTGCGCCACGAGACCGACTGGAAGCCCGCGACCCGCAACCAGCGGCTGCTCGCGGTCCGGCTGCTGCTCTCAGAGCAGGCCGAGGACGGACTGGCAGGGCTGCCGCGCGGCGCGGTGATCCACGGGTCTGAGCTGCCGCGTGTCGATCACGGGCTGCCGAAGACGGTCGCGGGCGAGGTGTTCGCGCAGTGGATCGATCCGGCGAACCTGGCGCTGCTTTCCGAGCGCGACCGGACACTCGCGCTGGTGCTGGCGTTCTGCGGCTTTCGCGTCTCGAGCGTGGTGACGCTGATGCGCGACGCGCTCGAGCGCGGGCCTGACGGCCATCCGTACCTGCGCTACTTCAACCTCAAGTGCAGCCGTGGAGGGCGTCACACTTTCTGTGTAAGTGCTTGACGTAAGGTTAACAGTTACTCCTGCTCTGTCAAGGTGTGACAGTCAGATTGCAGTGTTGGGTATGCGGTCGCCGAAGTGGATTCGGAATGCTGT